>Ga0224554_1000717_pt1 | contig 25487 bp, 28 predicted proteins | sample 714S22024metaG_FD_180666 | JGI IMG/M metagenome (GOLD analysis project Ga0224554, IMG submission 180666) | Peat soil microbial communities from Stordalen Mire, Sweden - 717 S2 20-24 | ecosystem: Environmental > Terrestrial > Soil > Wetlands > Peat | place: Sweden: Norrbotten County, Stordalen...
ACAATTTATGGCAAAAATACTCGGCATTGATTTAGGAACCACGAACTCTTGCATGGCTGTCATTGAAGGCGGGGAGCCTTTGGTGCTGGAAAACTCCGAGGGTAAACGCACGACGCCTTCTGTGGTGGCATTCACCAAATCCGGTGACCGTATCGTGGGCGATGCGGCCAAGCGGCAGGCCGTCACCAATTCACGCAACACGGTTTATTCCGTGAAGCGTTTCATGGGGCGCAAGTTTGCAGAAGTTGGCGAAGAGATAAAACGTGTGCCTTACAAAGTTGTGAAGGCCAGCAACGGTGACGCCGCCATCGAAGTCGAAGTGAATGGCAAGCCGAAGCAATTCTCGCCGCAGGAAATTTCCGCGATGATTCTTTCCAAACTCAAAGCCGACGCGGAAACGCGCCTCGGCGAAAAGATCACGCAGGCCGTCATCACCGTTCCCGCATATTTCAACGACTCGCAACGTCAGGCCACGAAGGACGCGGGCAAGATCGCCGGCCTCGAAGTTCTCCGCATCATCAACGAGCCGACGGCGGCTTCGCTCGCTTACGGCCTCGACAAGAAGAAGGATGAAAAAATCGCCGTTTACGATTTGGGCGGCGGCACGTTTGATATTTCTGTTTTGGAAATCGGTGACGGTGTGTTTCAAGTGAAGGCCACGAATGGCGACACGCATCTCGGCGGTGACGACTGGGACAATTTGCTGATGGACTGGATTCTCGACGAATTCAAAAAAGAATCCGGCATGGACTTGCGCAAGCAGCCCGACGCGCTCCAGCGCATCAAGGAAGAAGCGGAAAAAGCCAAGATCGCTTTGTCCAGCGCGACGACCTACGACATCAACCTGCCGTTCGTAACGGCAGACGCGAGCGGACCGAAGCACATCCAGAAAACTTTGACCCGCGCGAAGATGGAGCAGCTCACCGACAAACTTTTTGAGCGCACCATTGCGCCGGTGAAGGCGTGTTTGAAGGACGCTGGCATCGAAGCCAGCAAGATTGACGAACTCGTGCTCGTCGGTGGTATGACGCGTATGCCGCGCGTCGTCGAAACCGCGCATACGCTGGTCAACAAAGCTCCGCATCAAGGCGTCAATCCAGACGAAGTTGTCGCGATTGGTGCCGCCATCCAAGCTGGCGTGCTCAAAGGCGAGGTCAAGGATGTGGTGTTGCTTGATGTGACGCCGTTGTCGCTCGGCATTGAGACTTTGGGCGGGGTGTTCACCAAGGTGATCGAACGCAACACGACAATCCCGACCCGCAAGGCGCAAACCTTTTCAACTGCGGCGGACAATCAGCCCGGTGTGGAAATTCATGTGTTGCAGGGTGAGCGTCAGTTCGCCAAGGACAGTAAGACCATCGGCAAATTTAATCTCGATGACATTCCGCCCGCCGCGCGTGGCGTGCCGCAAATCGAAGTCAGCTTTGACATTGATGTCAACGGCATCCTCCACGTCAGCGCCAAGAACCTCGGCACCGGTAAGGAACAGAAGATCACCATCACCGCCAGCAGCGGTCTCTCCAAGGATGAGATCGAAAAAATGCGCAAGGATGGCGAACTCCATGCAGACGAGGATCGGAAGAACAAGGAGGAGCTTGAAACGCGCAACGAGGCCGACAGCGCGGTTTATCGCACAGAAAAAATGATGAAGGACAACGCGGACAAAATTTCTGCGGATGATAAGGGCAAGCTTGAAACTGCCGCTAACGCGGTAAAGGAAGCGCTCAAAGGCACGGACGCTGCGGCCATCAAGACGGCCAGCGAAAAGCTCAACGAAACTTGGCAGGCGGTTTCGACGGAACTTTACAAGGCAGCGTCAGAAAAGAACCGCGCAGGCAAAGGTCCCGGTGGTGACCAATCTGGAAAGCCGCCGGAAGCGGAGCACAATCATGACGACAGCAAGAAGGACGAAGAGCCAGTCATTGACGCTGAAGTTGTGGATGAACACCAGCCGGCGTAGTGGGGTATGAGAATCACATCAATCAATCGAAAAGAATCAAATGAATATAATTTGGAACTCAATACCGAACCCAAATTAGAACAAGCTGTATTCGATTATTTTCAACTGCAAGCGGCTCGTGACCCAAGATTGAAAAGCATCGCTTTTTCAAAACTGGAGAATTCTGGTCTTATATTACATACGCGAGCGTTGGTTGATTCAGTCCATTCCGATGGCCTTGCCAGTTTGATTGAAGATTTTTTAACCAAAGCAGAATCCGTTGTGGCACGCGAATCTTCGGCAATAAAACAGGAAGCCAGCCTCATGGACGATCAAAAGAATGCCATCATCGAGGCGGCAGCAAAGAAATTGGGCATCCCAATCAAGTAACGGCTTTGGAGACAACAAACATGAAAAAACTCGGCATTATTCTCGGAGTAGTAGTGGTGATTGGCGTTTTAATTTTAATTCTCGTCGCCGTCGCGGGCGGCAGCTACAACCGTATGGTCAAACTTTCGCAGGGAGTGGATAGCCAATGGGCACAGGTGCAAAATGTGTATCAACGTCGGGCTGATTTGATTCCGAATCTCGTCTCCACCGTTTCCGGTGCGGCAAATTTTGAAAAATCCACGCTGACGGAAATTACCCAGGCCCGCGCGTCGGTCGGTCAGGAAAAAATTGATCCCGCAACCGCGCCTACCGATCCGGCAAAACTCGCTGCCTTTGATCAAGCGCAAGGACAACTGTCCTCCGCATTATCGCGCTTGCTGGTGGTCGTCGAGCGCTATCCCAATCTGACAGCGACCGAAAATTTTCGCGATTTGCAGGCGCAACTCGAAGGCACGGAAAATCGCATCAGCGTCGAACGCCGGGATTTTAATGGCGCGGTTCAGAACTACGACACGGCCATCAAATCATTCCCCGCAGTCTTTTATGCTGCGGCCTTGGGCTTCCAATACAAACCGTATTTCGCCGCCGCAGCCGGTGCGGAAACTACACCCAAATTTCAATTCAACTTCGGCAATGCCGCAACCAACAAGCCCTGATTTGTGAAACGCTATTGGATCGTTCTGATTCTGGCAGTTTGCCTCCGCACATTTGCGGTTGAAGTGATCCCGCCTTCGCCGGCTCAATATTTTAACGACTACGCCAAGGTTGTGTCTTCGGCAACGGCGTCGCAAATGAACCAAACGCTCGAAGATTTTGAGCGCCAAAGTTCCGATCAAATTGTGGTGGCGGTCTTCCCGAAGATGCAGTCGGATTCTTCGATTGAAGATTACACGATCCGGGTATTTCGGTCGTGGGCGGTGGGTCAAAAAGCAAAGAACGACGGGGCGGTGCTCTTTGTTTTCGTGCAAGACCACAAAATGTTTTTGCAGGTCGGCTACGGATTGGAAGGCGTGCTGCCCGATGCGCTCTGCAAACGAATCATTGATGAACAAATCTCGCCACGATTCAAGGCAGGCGATTTTGACGGCGGACTTACTGCGGGTGTTCAGTCCGTAATTGCTGCGGCCAAAGGTGAATACAAAGGGACTGGCGCAACCGTAGCCGACAGCCAAACCGAACACGGATCGGGCGGTTCCATAATTGGCATTGGGTTCATCGTGCTAATCATCATTTTTGCAATTTTCAGCCGTGGTTCAGGAATGTTTTTGCCCTGGCTGTTGCTCGCCAGCAGCGGCTCAAGCCGTGGTTGGGGCGGTGGCGGCGGTTCTTCCAGCGGCGGCGGATTCTCCGGTGGCGGCGGTAGCGGCGGCGGTAGTGGTGCGGGAGGATCATGGTAATTATGCACCCTAGAAAATTTATCAACCAATTGCCGCACGACACGCTGGTCACAGCGATTTGCGACGCGGAGAAAAAGACTTCCGGTCAAATCCGCGTTTTGATCAGTCATAAATCCGTGGCGGATCCGGTGGTCGCCGCGCAAAGGGAGTTTGCACGTCTGGGCATGGCCAAGTCGCCGGAACGAAATGGCGTGCTGATTTTTGTGACCCCGCGCACCCGCAAATTTGCGGTGATCGGTGACGCTGGCGTTCATGCAAAATGCGGCGATGTATTTTGGCAGGAACTGGCGCAAGCCATGACCGGTTATTTCAGTAAATCAGAGTTCACCGAAGGCATTGCTCACGGCGTCAGGAAAGCTGGCGAACTGCTGAAAAAACATTTTCCGCGTCCGTGATGCTTTCGGCTGAAAGGCATGAGCGATTTTGGTAATGTGAATTTTATGAAACCAACCGGCACCGCCCCGACCGACGTGCGTAGCCAAGCCAAACCAATTTCCCAAGGCAAATCCACCGACCGAGCTACCCTCGCCGCCATCGCACGCCAAGCAATGATTGAGCGCGGTTTGGAACCGGACTTTCCATTGGCGGCACAGCAAGAGTTAGCGGCCATTGTTGGACCGGCCAAGGCGACAGAAAACGTCCGCGACCTACGCGACCGGCTTTGGGCGTCCATTGACAACGACAACTCCCGCGACCTCGACCAACTCACCGTTGCTGAATCGCTCGCAGGCGGACAGGTTAGAATCCTCGTGGCGGTCGCAGATGTGGACGCCTTGGTGCGCAAAGGCTCGGCGCTCGACGGTCATGCGGCGCACAACACAACGTCCGTTTATACGCCTGCCGCGATTTTCCCCATGCTGCCGGAGGCGCTGTCCACCAATCTGACGTCGTTAAACGAGGATCAGGATCGTATCGCCATCGTGGCGGACATGGTTTTCAAGGATGACGGTTCAATCGTCACTTCGGAACTCTACCGGGCGCAGGTTCACAATCGCGCAAAGCTGGCTTACAACAGCGTCGCCGCATGGCTGACAGGCACCGGCCCGGCTCCAAAAGGAATCGTGGAGGTTCATGGACTCGACGATAATCTGCGCCTTCAGGATCGCGTCGCGCAACAGCTCACGGCCCTGCGCCACCGCCATGGCGCACTCAGTCTGGAAACGCTCCAAGCACAGGCGATTTTCGCAGGTGATGCTCTTTCCACGCTTGAGCTGGATCTAACGAATCGGGCGACGCAGTTAATAGAGGAATTCATGGTTGCGGCAAATGCCGTGACCGCGATTTATCTCGCTGCGAAACATTTTCCTTCACTCCGCCGCGTCCTGCGTGACCCAAAACGCTGGGCGCGCATCGTCGAACTCGCGGCGGAACTCAAGGAACAGCTTCCCGCTTCACCGGATGCCGTCGCGCTTGAAGGTTTTCTGACCCGCCGCCGCACGGCTGCCCCGGAAAAGTTCGCCGACCTTTCCCTATCTATCATCAAACTCATCGGGCGCGGCGAATACGCGCTCGATCTTCCCGGCGGCGAAGCTCCCGGACACTTTGCGCTGGCGGTCAAAGACTACACGCATTCCACCGCGCCGAACCGACGCTTTCCCGATCTCATCACCCAACGGCTCCTCAAAGCCGCGCTGACCGGTGCGTCGCTGCCTTACACCATTCCGGAGCTGACGGAACTCGCCAAGCACTGCACTGCTCAGGAAGATGCCGCAACTAAAGTTGAGCGTCAGGTGAGCAAGTCTGCCGCTGCGCTGCTGCTGTCGGGAAAGATTGGACAGCAATTCGACGCCGTCGTCACCGGCGCAGCGGACAAAGGCACCTGGGTTCGGCTTCTCCAACCGCCGACCGAAGGCCGGCTTACGCTCGGTTTTCAAGGACTCAAAGTGGGGGATCACGTTCGCGTCAAACTTATCAACACCGACGTCCAGCGCGGCTTCATAGATTTCGCCCGCGCCTGACCGCAGACGTCGCTGACTCCGAACTCGACGTGAAGCCGCAGACTTTTCTCCGATGGGGGTAACACCCCATAGCGCGTGCCAGTTGTCCCCTTACATTGTGGTGATAGAAAAGAATTTTTCCAAAATTGAAATAATCATCCAAAAAAATCTTCCAGCCATGAAACATAATCATAACCACGACAACGCTCCAAGCCCGCAACTCGTCCCGGTTCGTTTTGAATTCACTAATCCAAAGGCCACCACCGTTTGTATCGCGGGAACATTTAACCATTGGCAGCCGGAAGCCAAGACGCTGCATTCCTCCGGCGTCGGCAATTGGTGGAAGGAAACGTCGCTCGCCCCCGGCACCTATGAATATTGCCTCGTCGTGGATGGCAAATGGATTCCCGATCCACTCGCCAGAGAATCCGTGCCGAATCCGTTTGGTGGAAGAAATTCAATTTTGCGAGTGGCCACTTCACCAGAAGCCGCGCATCTGGCCGACGCAGAAAATATACCGCTGAAAAATGCGAACAAACAAAAGTAAAAATTATGAACAAAGAAACACAAGCAGTTAAGAATGACCTCGGACAATTGGCCGAGGACGCGCACGCATTGATGACCGCCACCGCTGACGTGGCTGGTGAAAAAGTTGGGGAAGCGCGGAAGCGTCTCGCCGCCGCGCTGGAACGCGCCAAGGAAATCGCGGGCACCGTCCGTGACAAGGCGGTCGCCGGCGCGAAAGCCACCGACGCAGCCGTGCATGAGCATCCGTATAAGGCCATTGCCATCGGGGTCGGGGTCGGAGCGATTTTTGGCTTTCTCCTCGCCCGCCGTTGTTCCCGTAACTGCGACTGATTTTCTTATGGCCGCATCCACAGCCGAATCGCAGTAAAATCCAAATCCAAGAGAGACAAATTTATGTTACGAAGCATTCAAAAACTATACGGAAGCAAACTCGGCGCGTCGGATGGCGACATCGGCCAGGTGAAAGATTTTTATTTCAACGATCACACTTGGGCGGTGCGCTATGTCGTCGCGGACACGGGAAACTGGTTGACGGGGCGACAGGTGCTGATTTCGCCGCACGCTTTCGGCAGCGTCTATCCCGCCGGCAAAGCAATGCTCGTGAAGTTGACCCGGAAACAGATTGAAGACAGCCCGGCGATTGATACGCATAAGCCGGTGTCGCGCCAATACGAAGAAGACTATCACCGCTATTACGGCTGGCCTTACTACTGGGAAGGCGATGGACTTTGGGGTGGAACGCGCAGCTTTCCGATTTTGGAACTGCCGCCCAAGTTTGCCTCCGTCCAACCCCCGGCGGCGACCGACCCCAAAACCGAACGTGCCGACGCGCATCTGCGCAGCACACAGGCAGTGAATGGCTACAGCCTTCAAGCCACCGACGGATTCGTCGGCCATGTCTGTGATTTTATGATGGATGACAAGAGCTGGGCCATTCAGCAACTGGTCATCAAAGTCGGCCACCGGTTCACCGGTAAAGATGTGCAGATACCGATGAGCCAGATTAACCGGATCAGTTATGAGGATTCCACCGTCTTTGTGAAACTCACCAAGGATGCCGTCGAAACAAGTCCCGAACAACATCTGTCTCCAAACGGAACGGTCGTTCCCGCCGAACCCATTCTCGCTTTATGAAACACCATAAATTATCCAAAACTCAACAGGCGGTTGTTGCGCCGCAATCAGCATTGGCTGCGGTCTTAGGCCAGGATGAAAATAGTTTTGCGCCCTCACCGGACGAAGTGGCTAGGAAGGCTTACTTCGCCTATGAAAATCAAGGTTCGTTGCCCGGTCATGAAGTGCAGCACTGGCTGGCCGCCGAGGCAGAGTTGATCGCGGAACGAAATCTCACCCGCGTCCACGGTTTCCATAACCAGACGTAAAATAAATTTCAGAGAACCAATCACAAATCGAAAGCATTAAAATTATGAAAACTTTGCACAGCACGAGCGCGGAAGCGCCCAAAATGTATGAAACGGAAAACGATATTTCGCTCCAGCGACGGACGCAATTAAACGCGCTGATGAATCAGCGGCTGGCGTCTGCCGTGGATTTGCAAATGCAGATGAAGCAGGCGCATTGGAATGTGAAAGGTCCGAGCTTCATCGGGCTGCACGAACTTTTCGACAAGGTGGCCGAAGCAGTGGAGGGCTATGTGGACGAAATCGCCGAACGCATTGTTCAACTCGGCGGCGTGGCTGAAGGCACGGTGCGCATGGCGGCGGCGCGCACGCGGCTCACGGAATACTCGCCGGAAATTTCCGAAGGCATGGCGCATGTCGAAGGCGTGGCGCGTGCGCTGTCCACATTCGGTCAGGAAACCCGCAACACAATCAATGAAGCCGATGAACTGGACGACGCGGACACGGCGGATATGTTCACCGAAATTTCGCGGGGCATAGACAAATGGCTGTGGTTTGTCGAAGCCCACTCGCAGGCAACGAAATAAAAACATGAAAAAGCCCATCACCAAATTTGCGGCCATCGTGCAAACGCCGGTTTTCCCGAAAACGGCGCATCAGTTTCGGCCCATTCAAGAGAAGGTTTTGCCTCATACAAAATCCAAAAAACGGGAAAACATCTTCTCCAAATCCCGTGATGTGCGTGAGGATCGCGGCACGCGGGAAATGAAGACGTCGCACAACGATCAAACCAATCACGCGCAGTAATTTTTAACTTATGAAAACAAATCCACTGAAGGATGGCGTCATCTCGGAAAATTCCGCCGCCGTCGGCACGGTCACTCGCAAGATGGTGCGCGCACGCGCGGCGGAACTGGCGGTCATTGACGGGCTATTGTCGAGCGCCGCGACCAAGTCCCATTTTGCGCAGGCCAAGCGGGAATTAACCGGGGTGCCGGATGAGGATCCGAAAGATGCGATTCTTGAATCCGCGCCCGAATCTGAACGCTGGGATCCGTTGCCCGGTTCGACCGGACACAAAGCGCGAGTCGCACCCAGCGAAGACGAAGACGATGAAGGCCGAAGCGATAATGAAAGGCTGGTCGAAGGCGGCATCGCCGAAGCCGAGATTGAGCAAAGTTTCCAAGCTACCAAAGCTGCTGCTAAAAAAGATTTATGAATCCACCGGCAGTCATCGCTCCGCAGCCGGGCCAGGCCGCACCAGATTCTGCCACGCCCGAGTTGAGCGATACCTTGTCGCAAGCGCTTTATGATCTCATTGCACAACAGCCTTTTTTCAAGGGGTTAAATCCACATCAACTGCAACTGCTCACTGATTCCGCCTTGGAAATGAAATTTGAAACGGAGCAGACGATCTTTGCGGAAGGAAGCCCGGCCAACCGGTTTTATCTCATCTTGGAAGGTAAGGTGGTGCTCGAATCGGAAACCGAGGAACGTGGCGTCATGATCCCCATTCAGACGCTTGGGCCGGGCGATGACCTTGGCTGGTCCTGGCTTTTTCCGCCCTATTCCCTCCACTTCAGTGCGCGCGCATTGGAGCCAACGAGAACGATATTTTTCTATGGGCCGCGTCTGCGGGAGCAATGCGAACAAGACCACGAAATGGGCTATCAAATCATGAAGCGAATCGCTGAAGTGGCAACTCAATCTCTCGGAGCCACCCAGCGTCGCCTGATGCAATACATTGATAAGCATATTCCCGAACAACCATAAAGATCATGGCACTCGCAAAATGAAAACCGTTGTGAAAGAAAAAGCCATGCCCGAACCAACTTGGAAACCTTATAGCCCGGCAACGCGTGGTCGCCTTTCCACGGCGGAGAAAGCTGCACTGCCAGCCACGGTCTTTGCATTTCCCCGTGCCCGCAAAGAGCCGATGACTGATACAGCCCATGTTCGCGACGCGATGGCGAGGTTCAACCAGGTCGGTGACGTCACCGATGCCGAACGGGATTTGGCGTTTGCCAATTTTCAAAAGGCTGCCAGTCATTTCGATATTCAGATGAAGGAAACCGACTGGCATCAATTCGCAGCGCATCGCGCATAGGCCAATATGTGAAAAAAGAAATTCCGTTCTCGATACTGGATCTCGCCCCAATCTTGAAAGACAGCACCGCTGCCCAGGCATTTCGAAATACATTGGATTTGGCGCGTCATGCAGAAAAGTGGGGTTACAAACGTTACTGGCTGGCGGAACATCACAGTATGCCCGGCATCGCAAGCGCGGCCACGGCAGTCGTCATTGGGTATGTTGCTGGCGGCACCTCGACGATTCGCGTGGGCGCGGGTGGCGTCATGCTACCCAATCATGCGCCACTGGTAATCGCCGAACAATTCGGCACGCTGGAATCGCTTTATCCGGGACGGATTGATCTCGGACTGGGACGCGCGCCGGGAACCGATCAGCAAACCGCGCGCGCTTTGCGCCGGGAACTCGGCAACAGTGACGATCAATTCCCGCGAGATGTGCTGGAACTTCAACACTATTTTCAAACCGCTGCTCCGGGCCAAGTGGTGCGCGCGGTGCCGGGCGCGGGACTCAATGTTCCGATCTGGTTGCTGGGGTCGAGTCTCTTCAGCGCGCAACTCGCGGCGTTGCTGGGTCTGCCGTATGCCTTCGCCAGCCACTTTGCGCCAGACGATCTGATGACGGCACTGGCTCTGTATCGCGACAAATTTCGGCCGTCCGAAGCACTGCGTCGCCCCTATGCGATGGCCTGCGTCAGCATCTTCGCCGCCGACACCGACCAGGAGGCCGAGCGCCTCATTACCTCGCTCCAACAACAATTCGTCAACCTGCGTCGTGGCCAGCCCGGCCCGCTTAATCCACCGCTCGAATTCACCGCCGGTCTCTGGACCGATCAGGAAAGGCACGGCGTCGAACACGCTTTGCGCGAGTCAATTGTCGGTTCACCGGAAAGAGTTCAAAGTGGAATCGCCTCGTTCATCAGGAAAACCGGGGTAGATGAACTCATGGTGACAGGACACATTTTTGACCACACCGCCCGACTGCGATCTTTTGAAATCGTTGCGCAAGTCGCGATGAGTCGAACACCAGTGGTAAACGCAAAGTCCAAGAATTGAAAATATGAGGAGACAATTATGAAAATCATTGAGAGCCGAGAAATCCGGCTGGCCTCCCACCCGAAAGGGATGCCAACCGCCGCTAACTTTACGCGTGCACAAGTTGAATTGAAAACACTGCCCGATCAACACGTGCTGGTTCGCAATCTGTTTATGTCGGTGGATCCGTATATGCGCGGGCGCATGAATGACCGGAAGTCCTATGTGCCGCCGTTCGAGATTGGCAAAGTGCTGGAGGGTGGCGCAGTCGGCGAAGTCATCGAATCGCGCGCCAAGGAATTCAAAGTGGGTGACGCCGTGACTTCCAACTTCGGCTGGCGGGAATATTTCATTGCCTCGCCGAAAGACCTGCATCCGGTCAGCCGCGCGGTTCAGCCGCTCTCGGTTTATCTCGGCGCGCTTGGCATGACGGGCATGACCGCCTGGGCCGGGTTGCATCTGGTAAAGGTCGAAGCGGGTGACGTCATTTATATTTCAGGAGCCGCCGGTGCCGTTGGCAATGTTGCTGGCCAATTGGCGAAAATACGCGGTTGCAAAGTCATTGGCTCAGCCGGTTCCATGGAGAAGGTTAAATTTTTGCGCGAGGAATGCGGCTTTGACATCGCCTTCGATTACAAGACCGGCCCGGTTCTCGAACAATTGAACGTGGAAGCACCGGACGGTATTGATGTGTATTTCGACAATGTGGGAGGCGAGGCACTAGAAGCCGCTCTCTCGGTGTTGCGTGTGCATGGCCGGATCATCGCCTGCGGCGGCATCTCCGGTTACAACGAGGAAAAGCCACGACCTGGCCCTAACAATCTTTTTAACATAACTACCAAACGGCTCACGATGAAGGGACTGATCGTTCGCGATTGGCTGGATCGTCAACGCGAATTTGAAAAGGAAGTGAGCGGTTATTTGCAATCTGGCAAACTGAAGAACAAAGAGACGGTGGTGGAAGGGCTTGATCAGGCCGAGGAAGCGTTCATCGGCCTCTTCACGGGAAACAACATTGGCAAGATGGTGGTGAAGTTGACTTGATCCAGTTATCTAAAAGTGAAGGCTCTCCGATGAAGAAAAGGATTTTCCCCCTATCAGAAGTCTATCGGTTGCTGGAACCCGGCCCGGTCGTGCTGCTTACCACCTCTCGCGTCGGACGGCCGAACGTCATGCCTATGTCGTGGCATCTGATGATGGAGTTCACACCACCACTCGTGGGCTGCGTGGTCAGCAGTGGGAACTACTCCTTTGCCAGCCTCAAGGCCAGTCGCGAATGCGTCATCAACATCCCGACGGTGGAGTTGGCAAAAACCGTGGTGGCTTGTGGCAACGCCACAGGCCAAAGCGTGGACAAGTTCAAGACTTTTGGCCTCACTGCGCTATCCGCCAAGTGCGTCAAAGCCCCACTCATCGCCGAATGTTATGCTTGCTTGGAATGCAAAGTCGTTGATGTAAAACTGGTCAAGAAATATAACTTTTTCGTTTTGGAAGTCGTCCAAGCCTGGATTGATCCAACGAAAAAGAGGCCACGGACGATTCATCATCAGGGCGAAGGTGAATTCATGCTGCCGGGTCGGATAATTCGTTTACCCTCACCAAAGACTTCGCTCGGCGGATAATAAAAGAACGTGCCGGAAAATGTTTGGCGCGCTCGGATGATGAAAGGTTCAGGAATTTCGTTTAGTCGCCGGCCTGACTGTCAGTCTTTTTTGTGGTTCCTCACAAACCGCTAAAGTTGTTTCGCAATTCGAACCCTGAAATGTTGATTTGGTCAGTGCGCCGCAACACCCACTTCCGCCAGCAATGCCTTGACGCCGTTCCAAGTGATGCTCACGCCGATGCATACCATGATGAACGCCGAGAGACGCACCAACACAATCATGCCCGTATGTCCGATCCATCGGCTGACCCGCTGGGCATAACGATACGTCAGTAGAATGGACAACGCGACAATGCCCGCTCCAATACCGGCGGCGAGCAACTGAATCACCGCATGCTTGAACGAGTGCGCGTGATTTGCCCCAACGGTGATCGCTACCGAAATAACCCCGGCATCAATTGTCATCGGCAACGTCAACGGAGTGAAGGCGCGCCCGAGCGCGAATGCCTTGGCATGGATCGCATCCAAGGTTGCATCGGCTGGTTTGGGAATGTCAGCGAGGAGTTTCCAGCCAAGCGCGCACACCACGGCTCCGCCCGCCACTTGCACGACCGCAATCGAAAGGCCGAACATGAGCAACACAAAGGAGCCGAGTAACAACGACCCCAGCACCATGAAGAACGAATAGAATGCGATGCGTTTGGCCAGCATCGCGCGCGTGGGTTCGTCGCAGCCGGGCGTCATTCTCAAGAAAATCGGCGCGTCGCCCAGCGGATTGACGACAGGCAACAATGCCCCGATGATCAACAAGATTGCCCCTGTTAGTTGGGCGAGGTCGGACCAGATCATCGTGTGGCCTTACTGCTTAGATTTTTCCAAATGCCCACCAAATCCGTAGCGCATGGCCGAAAGCAGCTTGTCCTGAAAATCGGCGTCCCCGCGCGAACTGAAACGTGCGTAGAGCGCCGTGGTCAGCACCGGCGCAGGCACGCCTTCATCAATCGCCGCCTTGATCGTCCACCGTCCTTCGCCCGAATCGGAAACGTGCCCGGCAAATCCCGCGAGCGCGGAATCTTTGGCGAGCGCATCCGCCGTCAAGTCGAGCAGCCACGAGGCGATCACGCTGCCGCGCCGCCAGACTTCTGTAATGTCGGCGAGGTTGAGGTCGTATTGATAATGTTCAGGATCGCGCAAGGGCGTGGTCTCAGCATTGCTTTCGCCTTGCTGCTTGCCAATGTTCGCGCCGCGCAAAATTCCCAAGCCCTCGGCATACGCGGCCATTATTCCGTATTCGATGCCATTGTGAACCATCTTTACAAAATGTCCGGCACCGCTCGCGCCACAATAGAGATAGCCTTGCTCGGAAGTGCCGCCGAGTTTTTCGCGTCCCGGAGTGCGCGCGATGTTGCCTATTCCCGGTGCGAGCGTGGCGAAAATAGGATTAAGGCGCTGAACCACTGTTGCATCGCCGCCAATCATCATGCAATAACCGCGTTCAAAGCCCCACACGCCACCACTGGTTCCCACATCAACATAGTGAATTCCTTTCGTTGCGAGTTCCTTCGCGCGTCGGATGTCATCAATGTAATAGGAATTGCCGCCATCAATGAGTGTGTCGCCCGCTTCAAGAAAAGGCAGGAGGTCAGCAATGGATTTATCCACGACTGCCGCCGGCACCATCAGCCAAATGACGCGCGGCTTATCAAGCTGTTTGACCAAGTCAGCGAGCGAGGCGGCACCAACCGCATTGTCTTTGGTCAAATCTTTCACGGCCTCCGGCAATTGATCGAAGACTACACACTGATGTCCGTCCTTGATCAGCCGCCGCACCATGTTGGCACCCATGCGTCCCAAGCCAATCATGCCAAGCTGCGCAGTTGATTTATCATTCATGCGAAAAATTTTGGAACACTTGGCGCGATTTCAAAGTTAGCCGCCAGTCATGCCGTCATCACCGACGCCTCATTGCTGATGCGTTTGGGTTGATGTTCCGCCAATGAATCATGGTCGGTATGCTTGAGGATTTCACGCGCATGGATTGTTTCCATGTCCGAACCGTGGGCGATCAAAACATACTTGCCACTTTTTACCGCCGTCTCGTATTGGATGATGCTGTTCTTGGGAATGCCCATGCCGTAAAGCCCGGCACCCAACGCGCTCAAGCCGCCGACGATCACCGCGCCTTCCAGCGCACCGACGATATAACTGACAATCGGTCCCGAAAAGAGCAACGGGCCGACACCGGGAACCAGAAAGAACGCCGAGCCAAATAACAAGCCCCAAAAACCACCCCAGAACGCGCCGAGTTTTCCCCAGTATTTCATGCGGTCGCCGGCGTTGTAATAGCCGATCACATGTTCATCGGTGTGATAGTCGCGACCGATGATGGAAAGTTTTTTCATGTCAAAGCCGGACTTGTTCAGTTCGTTGATGGCGGCTTCGGCTTCGGTATGTAATTTGTAAACCGCCACCACGCAATTGTTGTTGTTCATAAAGTTGGTTATTTTATTTTGCATTTATTGCAAATGACATTTTAGGACGTTGCGGGAACTTTGCGATGGGGTGTTCACCCCATTGTTCACGGTGGCGAAAAGGGACAGCTTCTTCATGGCAAAATTATGAATACACCCGATCTGTTTACTCCCGTTCGATTGGGCGCGATTGAAGCGCCAAACCGCATCATCATGTCTCCTCTCACGCGGATGCGCGCGGGGGCGGGCCGCGTGCCCACGCCATTGATGGCGGAATATTATGCGCAAAGGGCGGCGGCAGGCCTGATTGTCAGCGAAGCCGTGGCGATTTCACAGCAGGGCACGGGTTGTCCCAATACGCCCGGCGTCTACACCGATGAACAAATCGCCGGCTGGCAAAAAGTCACCGAGGCGGTGCATCGGGCAGGCGGAAGAATCTTTCTCCAGCTCTGGCACATGGGCCGGATTTCACATCCGAGTTTTCAATTGGACGGCGGATTGCCGGTTGCGCCCAGCGCCATTGCCCCGCGAACCGGACAGGTGCTTACGGAAAGTGGAATGCAGCCTTACGTCACGCCGCGCGCGTTGAGCAAAGAAGAGTTGCCGGGCATCGTGATGCAATATGCAATCGCGGCTGACCACGCCAAAACCGCCGGGTTCGACGGCGTGGAAATTCACAACGCCAACGGCTATCTGCTGGATCAATTTCTTCGCGACGGCACGAACCAGCGCACGGATGAATATGGCGGGCCTGCGCGGAATCGCGCCCGGCTCACGTTGGAAGTGACCGATGCCGTCACGCAGGTGTGGGGCGCGGATCGCGTGGGCATCCGCTTCTCGCCGGGAGGCATCTTCAACGACATGAGCGATTCAAATCCGCTGGAGACGTTCGGTCATGTGCTGCACGAGTTAAATCGTTTCAAACTCGCTTACGCGCATTTGATCGTGTCCACGAAAGATGATTTGGCACACGGAGCAGTGCCCGTTCCGCTGGCGGCACTTCGCAAGGAATTTCATGGACCACTGATTGTCGCCAACGGTTTCACTTACGCAACAGCGACGCAAGCCTTGGCAGAAGACATGGCCGATGCTGTGGCCTTTGGGCGTTTGTTTATTGCGAATCCTGATCTGCCCGAACGCTTCCGCTTAAACGCGCCGCTGAATCCGTTGGACGAAGCAAAATTATATGGCGGAGCAAAAAAAGGATATACCGATTATCCAGCGATGGGGCCGCAACTCGTCGAAAGATGATGAGCATTCAAGTCGAAGCCATTTTGCCAAAGATGTTGAAACGTGTCGGCATCGCCGCCGACCACGGCGGTTTTGAATTGAAAGAATTTCTGGCCGGGAAATTACGCGAAGCCGGTTATGAAGTCACCGATTTCGGCGACCGCCAGTTGAAGTCGGATGATGATTATCCTGATTTTATCATCCCCTTGGCCCGCGCGGTTGCCGCCGGGACGGTGGATCGCGGTGTGGGTATCTGTGGCAGCGGGGTCGGAGCTTCTATCGCCGCGAATAAGGTGGCAGGCGTTCGAGCGGCCTTGATTGACGAAAACTTTTCGGCGCATCAAGGCGTCGAGGATGACGATTTGAACATGATTTGTTTTGGCGGTTTGCTGGTCGGTCGCGCGCTGGCTTGGGAATTGGTGCAAACCTTTCTCGCCGCGCGATTCAAAGGAGCAGAACGATTTCGTCGCCGACTGGAAAAAGTCGCGCAGCTCGAAAGTTCAACCCCAATAAAAACACCATGAAGATAAGTCCGCTGGCCGGAAAACCGGCACCGCCTGAAATCCTAGTCAATGTGCCCAAGCTCGTGACAGCTTATTACACCGGTGTGCCTCATCCAAAGGTCCCGGCGCAGCGTGTGGCTTTTGGCACTTCCGGCCATCGAGGTTCGTCGCTCAATCTGGCCTTTAACGAATGGCACATTCTCACAATCACGCAGGCGATTTGCCTTTACCGCAAGTCTAAGAACATCGTCGGCCCTCTATATCTTGGCATGGATACGCACGCACTTTCTATTCCGGCTTGCGCCAGTGCGTTGGAGGTTTTGGCGGCTAACGAAGTTGAAGTGATGCTCGCCGAAGGGGACGAATACACGCCGACCCCGGTGATTTCCCACGCGATCATAAATTACAATCGCGGCCGCACCACGGGACTAGCTGATGGGATTGTCATAACGCCCTCGCATAACCCGCCGCATGACGGTGGTTTCAAATACAATCCTCCCAACGGCGGGCCGGCAGACACGCTCGTCACCGGTTGGATCGAGGCAAAAGCGAATGAATTGCTGGAAGCGCGGCTTTCCGGCGTGAAGCGAATTCCCTACGCGCAAGCTCTGCGCGCCGCGACGACGCATCGGCATGACTATATCACCGCCTACGTCAATGATCTTGGCAACGTGATTGATATGGAAACCATTCGTGGCGCAAAACTTCATCTGGGCGTTGATCCCCTCGGCGGTGCCGGCGTCCACTACTGGAAGCGGATTGCGGAGCGGCATGAGTTGGGACTGACGGTGGTCAGCGAGGTGGTTGATCCGACTTTCAGCTTCATGACGGTAGATGGGGACGGGCAGATTCGCATGGATCCATCTTCGCCTTATGCGATGCAACGACTGATTGGCATGAAGGATCAATTTGATCTTTCATTCGCCTGCGACACCGACCATGACCGGCATGGGATTGTCACCAAGAGCGAGGGCTTGTTGCCGCCCAATCACGATCTTTGCACGGCGATTTTTTATCTGTTTCAAAACCGGCCAAGATGGTTGCAATCGGCGAAGGAAAAACCATCGTGAGCAGCCAGATGATTGACAAGATCACGGCCAAGCTTGGTCGCAGACTTTTCGAGGTGCCGGTGGGTTTCAAGTGGTTTGTCACCGGCCTGCTCGACGGTTCGCTCGGATTTGCCGGCGAGGAAAGCGCGGGGTCGGTTTTCCTGCGGCTGGACGGCACCGTCTGGACGACGGACAAAGATGGTATTGTTCCTTGTTTATTGGCCGCCGAAATGACCGCGCGGACGGGTTGCGATCCCGCCAACATCTATCGCACATTCAAAGGCGAGCTTGGCGAGTCGTTCTATGAACGCGTGGATTCCCCAGCCACGCCGGAACAAAAAAAGCGCTTGGCCAATCTCTTACCCGGGCAGGTCAGACAGACCGAGTTGGCCGGTGAAAAAATCCTGACCATGCTCACGCAGGCTCCGGGCAACGCCGCTTCCATCGGTGGATTGAAAGTCATAGCCAAAAACGGTTGGTTCGCGGCACGCCCGTCTGGCACCGAAAACATCTACAAGATTTATGCCGAGAGCTTTCAAGGTGCGGATCACCTGCGCCGCATCTTGGAAGAAGCCCAGACGATTGTCAGTGAAGCCTTGGGGGCAGAGCCCATATCGGAAAGTTACTGCGCGCCAATGCCACTGCATCAGATGACAGTTCAGGAAGCCGTGGCGGTCTGGCGCAACGAAGGCGATCCGAACTGATACATGACAAAACGCGGTTCCAAAAGATTTAAACCTATGAATGAACAAACACCGGTCAGCCAGCCAGGCTACACCTCTTTACACGCTGACATCGACGGCTTCGATTCCCTCGCTGAACTTGCTTTGGATTTGCATTGGTCATGGAACCATTCCACCGACGAGGTATGGCGGCAACTTGATCCCGCGCTCTGGGAGTTCACGCAAAATCCCTGGGTGGTTCTACAAACTGTTTCCAAAGACAAACTCAAGAGCGTGCTGGCCGATTCAACCTTCCGAAAAAACATTGATGGCCTGCTGCAAGCCAAGCGTCAGGCGGCGAAAGCGCCCGCGTGGTTTCAGAAAATCCATCCGCAATCACCACTGAAGTGTGTCGCGTATTTCAGCATGGAATATATGTTAAGTGAAGCGCTTCCCATCTACTCCGGCGGTCTGGGTAATGTGGCGGGTGATCAACTCAAAGCCGCCAGCGATCTCGGCGTGCCTGTGGTTGGAGTGGGACTGCTCTATCAACAAGGCTATTTTCGTCAGGTGATTGACAAGGACGGAGCACAACAAGCGCTTTACCCGTATAACGACCCCGGACAATTGCCGGTCACACCTTTGCGCCAGCCGAATGGCGAATGGTTGCGTTTGGAGATTATCTTGCCCGGTTATTCAGTCTGGTTGCGCGCATGGGAAGTTCAAGTCGGTCGGTCGAAACTTTATCTGCTGGACAGCAATGACGCGGCGAATTTTCCTGCGCATCGCGGAATCACCAGTGAGTTATACGGCGGCGGACCGGAGTTGCGCCTGAAGCAGGAAATGCTGCTGGGCATCGGCGGCTGGCGATTGCTTACGGCGCTCGGCATCCAGCCGGATGTCTGTCACTTGAATGAAGGTCATGCGGCGTTTGCCGTGTTGGAGCGTGCCCGTAGCTTTATGGAAGCGAACGCGCAGCCGTTTGAAGTGGCGTTGGCAGCCACCCGCGCGGGAAATCTGTTCACGACCCACACGGCAGTGGCTGCGGGCTTTGACCGTTTTACTCCGGCTTTGATTGAACAATATCTTGGCAGCTATGCGACGCAAAAACTTGGCATGTCTGTTTATGAATTGCTGGCCTTGGGCCGACAGAATCCGAACGATTCTTCGGAAAGTTTCAACATGGCTTATCTGGCCATTCGCGGTAGCGGCTCGGTGAATGGCGTGAGCCGCTTGCACGGTCAAGTCAGCCGGCAGTTATTCTCGCCGCTCTTTCCGCACTGGCCGGTGGACGAAGTCTCCGTTGGCCACGTCACCAATGGCGTTCATCATCCGACTTGGGATTCGGCGGCCGCTGATGAGCTTTGGACGAAGGCATGCGGCAAAGGCCGCTGGCTGGGAATGACGGAGAAATTGGAGCAACAAGGTATTCGGCATGTCTCCGATGAAAACCTATGGCAATTACGCACCGCTTCCACGGAGGGTCTAGTTGATTATGCGCGGGAACGTCTGGCCCGGCACTATGCCGCCGCCGGGGCTTTGACTGGAACCATTGAGGAGGCGAAACATCTCTTCGATCCGAAAATATTAACCCTGGGCTTTGCGCGGCGCTTCGCCACTTACAAAAGACCCAACCTGCTGTTGCACGATCCGGAGCGACTGCTGCGCCTGCTGTCCAATCCGCAACGACCGGTCCAACTCATGATTGCAGGCAAGGCGCATCCGGCGGACAAAGAAGGCCAGGCGCTGATCAAAGAGTGGATCCAATTCATTCGCCGACCGGAGGTTCGTCCGCACGCAATTTTTCTCAGCGATTATGACATGCAATTAACCGAGCGCCTGGTGCAAGGCGTCGATGTCTGGCTCAACACGCCAAGGCGACCGTGGGAGGCGTGCGGCACGAGCGGCATGAAGGTGCTGGTCAATGGCGGCTTGAACCTTTCGGAACTGGATGGTTGGTGGGCAGAAGCCTACGTGCCCGACCTCGGCTGGGCGTTGGGCGACGGTCAGGAACATGGCAACGACCCGGCTTGGGATGCGGCAGAAGCCGAGGCGCTCTACGAGCGACTGGAACGCGAAGTGATTCCTGAATTTTATACGCGCAACGAGAAAGGTATTCCTACGGCCTGGGTCAAACGGATGCGCGAAAGCATGGCGCGGTTGACACCGCACTTCGCCGCCGACCGCACTGTGCGAGAATACACCGAACAACATTATCTCCCAGCGGCAATATCCTGCCAATCGCGAGTTGCCAGCAAAGGAATTATCGGCAGGCAAATAATTGATTGGCGGCACAGTCTGGATGAGAAATGGGCCACGTTACACTTCGGTTCAGTGAAGATCGAAACCAAAGGCGGACAGCATATATTTGAGGTTCAAGTTTGTCTCCAGGGCCTCGACCCAAAGACGGTGCGCGTGGAGCTTTATGCCGATGGAATCAACGGCAATTCTCCCGTGCGACAGGCGATGACACTGCTTCACTCGCTGGCGGACGAATCTGGCAGCTACATTTACAGCGCAACGATGTCGGCGACCCGCCCATCATTGGACTATACGGCGCGAATGCTACCGCATTACGATGGCGTCGCCATCCCGCTGGAAGACGCACGAATCCTATGGCAGCATTGATAAATCCGCCGCAACGCGATTTGCTTGAATATCTTTCGGACACTTCGGAAAGCGCTGATGTTCGCGCCGGCTCTCCGCTGCCATTGGGCACCCAGGAAAGCGGTGGTGGAGTAAATTTTGCCATTTTCAGCCGCAATGCGAGCCGCGTTCGGTTGGAGTTATTCAACCACGCCGAAGACGCCACGCCCATCCGGTTCATCGACTTTGATTCAGCACGCAATCGCACCGGCGATGTCTGGCACGTTTGGGTGAAAGGGATCGCCGCCGGTCAACTTTATGCCTACCGGGCGGATGGCCCTTACCAACCCAGCGAAGGCCATCGTTTTAATTTCAGAAAGCTGCTGCTCGATCCCTGTGCCGCCGCGATTTCAAAGCCGCCGCAATGGGATTTTCCATCGGCACGGGGATACGACCCGTCGTCACCGCAGCGCGACCTGACCATCTCGAATCTTGATAATTCCAAGCTGATGCCCAAATGCGTCCACGTCAGCGAGCCTTTTGACTGGGTCGGCGATCAGCCACTCCGGCACCCCTGGTCCAAATCCGTCATTTACGAATTGCATCTGCGCGGCTTTACCATTCATCCCAAATCTGGCGTGAATCATCCGGGAACCTATCGGGGCATGATCGAAAAGATTCCCTATCTACAATCCCTGGGAGTGACCGTGGTGGAACTAATGCCAATCCAGGAGTTCAACGAGAACTCGGTCACGCGCCGGAATCCGCTAACCAAACAACTGCTCAAAAACTATTGGGGCTATGATTCCGTGGCCTTCTTTGCGCCCAAAGCTTCTTTTTGTAGTTCCGGAGGTTTAGGCCAGCAGAAAGTAGAGTTCCAGGAAATGATCCGGGCTTTTCACAAGGCTGGTATCGAAGTGATTCTGGACGTGGTTTTCAATCACACGGCCGAGGGCGACGAACTGGGGCCGACACTCTGTTTTCGCGGGCTGGACAATGCGATTTTTTACACGCTGGCAAAAGACCAGCGCTACTACCAGGACTACACTGGCACAGGCAACACCGTTAACGCCAATCATCCGGTGGTGCGGGATCACATTTTGGCGGCACTCCGATATTGGGCAATCGAGATGCACGTTGATGGATTCCGATTTGATCTGGCGTCGGCTCTTGGCAGGGATGAGACCGGCAAACTCCTGGTCAAAGCCCCGCTGCTTGAACGGATTGCCGAAGATCCAATCTTGAGAAATGTAAAAATCATCGCCGAGGCGTGGGACGCTGCCGGCGCGTATGAGGTGGGAAGTTTTTCGGATCGGCGATGGGCGGAGTGGAACGGGCGTTATCGCGATGATGTCCGGCGTTTCTGGCGTGGCGATGAGGGGATGATGGGTTTGTTAGCGAGCCGCATTTGTGGCAGTGCCGACATCTACAGCCAGTCCGGAAAAGGCCCCGGAAGCAGCATCAACTTTGTCACCTGCCACGATGGGTTCACGCTGAACGACCTCGTTAGCTATCAATTCAAACACAATGAAGCCAACGCGGAAAATGACCGCGACGGAGCCAACGAAAATTTAAGCGGCAATTATGGAATCGAAGGACCGACGAACGATATTCGCATTGAGGCCGTCCGAAAACGCCAGATCAAGAATTTCCTGCTGACCCTGTTGGTTTCGCGCGGCGTGCCAATGCTATTGGGCGGAGATGAATTCCGCCGCACGCAAGGCGGCAACAACAATGCCTATTGTCAGGACAATGAAACCAGTTGGATGGATTGGAACTGTCTTGAACAGCATCACGAATTTTATCGTTTTGCCCAAGGCATGATTGCCTTCCGATTGGCGCATCCAATTTTAAGTGACGAACAATTCTACACGAACGCCGAGATTCAATGGTTTCATCCGCAAAGCGGCTTACCCAAATGGACCGATCCGACCGAAAAGCATTTTGCCGGTTTAATTCATGAAGATCCGCAGCGAGCATTGTTCCTGATGTTCAATGCCGGGACCGATGCGGTTGATTTCCATTTGCCGCCGCCACCGCCTGGATGCCAATGGCGTCTGGCAGTTGATACCTTTGTTGAAACGCCGTTTGATTTGTTAGCTCCCGGTGAGGAGCCGCTTTTGAAATATCCCCAGACCTATCTGCTGAAACCCCGCTCAAGCGCAATACTGTTGGCACGCAAGCCTGACTACGCCGACAAAAGGGGTTCTAAATGAATTTACGCGCGTCCGGAATACTTCTCCATCCCAGTTCGCTTTTCAATGCCTGCCCGATAGGCGACTTGGGGCCATCAGCAAACGCCTTTGTGGATTTCTTGTTTGCCAGCGGACAGCGGCGCTGGCAGATGTTGCCCATCGGACCAACGGGCGGAGACAATTCACCTTATCAATCGACTTCCGCGTTTGCGGGAAATCCGCTGTTGTTGAGTCCTGATCGCTTGATGGAGCAAGGGCTGCTCAGTCGGGAGGAAATCCGCCCGCCAATTTCCGACAAAGTTGGGAGCTTAAATTTTACTGAAGCCGCCCGCTGGAAAGCAGCCTTGTTGAAAAAGGCATTTGAGCATTTTGGAGAACAAAAACACGTTGGCAGGCAATCGGAGTTCGATGCCTTTTCAAAAGTGGAGTCTTATTGGCTGGAGGATTTTTCATTGTTCTCGGCAATTCAAGGGAACGAGGGCACGGCTGATTGGACTAGTTGGCATCCAGAACTGCGAACGCGCCAGCCAGATGCCCTGCTTCGCGCGCAAAAACGCTTTGCCGATGACATCCGATATCATGAATTTGTGCAGTGGCAGTTTTCCATGCAATGGAAAGAGTTAAAGGCTTATTGCGCAGCCAAAGGAATCCGGCTGATCGGAGATATTCCTCTGTTCGTGGCGCATCAAAGCGCCGATGTTTGGGCGCATCCCGAACTTTTCAAACTGAACGCAGCAGGAAATCCGACGGTGGTTGCCGGCGTCCCCCCCGATTATTTCTCAAAAACCGGGCAGCTTTGGGGTCTGCCGGTGTATCACTGGAAGGCGATGCAAGCGCAAAACTATCGCTGGTGGATTGAACGCCTGCGAATGGCTTTTAGCCGGTTCGATGTCAATCGCCTGGATCATTTCATCGGCTTTGTCCGGACGTATGAAGTTTCAGCCCAAGCAAAAACGGCTTTGAAGGGAAAATATTTGCCTGGTGGCGGCGCGGCTTTTTTCAAAGCCATCCGCGAAGCCCTTGGGCCGTTGCCATTCATTGCGGATGATCTCGGAGATACAACACCAGAAGTGGTGGCATTGCTGGATCAATTTCAGATCCCCGGCACCCGCGTGCTCCAATTCGAATTTGGTTCAGAACTCCAAAATGATTCAAATCCGCCCGCGCCACATCCGCTGGAAACCGTCGTTTATACTGGAACTCATGATAACGACACCACCGCTGGCTGGTATAAGAATTTGTCCAGCACGCAGCATGAGGTGTTGCAACAAATGCTGGGAGCCAAGAACGGGGAAATTGTCTGGGCGATGATTCGAGCAGCGCTGGCATCAAAGGCCAACACCGCTATCATTCCCGCGCAAGACCTTCTGGAACTGGGGTCGGAAGCGCGAATGAATTTGCCGGGAATTGCCAAAGGAAACTGGGGATGGCGACTACAAGCTGGCGTGCTAAACGAGAAACTCGCGCAAAGACTGCGAAGCCTGACGATGGAATATGGACGACTGATGAACGGGAATACCGTTCCGTCTGCCAGGTTTCCGGAGCCTGTTCTGGCATCACAAATCGCGAAGCGAGCCTATGAACTTTACGAACGGCGAGGCCGTCAGAACGGTCATTCCGATCAGGATTGGCTCCAGGCGGAACGGGAAATAAATCTTGAGGCAATCCCATGACAAACTCCATGAAAACTCCAGTCGAATACATCATCGTCGCCGTGCCATTTCACGCAGATGCCGCGACGCATGACGAGCTGGCTCGAAAAGTGAACGAAAAGTTGTGCTGTGGTTATGAGCTTTTGGGGCCGCCCTTCCTCAGCGAGGAAATGATGTATCAATCAATGACGAAACCCGTTCAAACGTCCTCTAAAACACCAACCTCATGAAAAAAAACATTCCTACCACGACGTTGTTTCTTGATGTCGGCGGTGTCTTGCTTACCAACGGATGGGATCATCATGCCCGCAAGCGCGCGGCGAAGCACTTCAAACTCAACTGGGCCGATATGCAGGAAAGGCACGAGTTGAATTTTGAAATCCAAGAGGAGGATAAAATCACTTTCCAGGAATATTTGGACCGGGTGATCTTCTGGCAAAAGCGTCCCTTCACACGGGCTGAGTTTCGCCAGTTCATGTTTGCGCAATCGAAACCTTTCACCGAGATGATAGAACTGGTTCGGAATCTGAAAGCTAAATACAAATTGAAAGTTTTCGTGGTGAGCAACGAGGCGCGCGAAGTCAATGCGTATCGCATTCGGCAGTTTAAACTGGACGGGTTTGTGGACGCGTTTATTTCCTCATGCTTTGTCCAGCTCCGCAAGCCCGACGCGGACATCTTTCGGCTGGCGCTCGATGTTGCGCAGGTGCCAGCCCGCCAAATTGTTTATATCGAAAACACGCCGCTGTTCGTTCAAATCGCAGAAGGTTTTGGGATTCGGAGCATTCTTCACACAGATTGCAAATCCACTGCCGAAAAACTGGCCGCGTGGGGATTACAGTCTGGAGTTATCCAATAAAA
>Ga0224554_1000718_pt1 | contig 25472 bp, 13 predicted proteins | sample 714S22024metaG_FD_180666 | JGI IMG/M metagenome (GOLD analysis project Ga0224554, IMG submission 180666) | Peat soil microbial communities from Stordalen Mire, Sweden - 717 S2 20-24 | ecosystem: Environmental > Terrestrial > Soil > Wetlands > Peat | place: Sweden: Norrbotten County, Stordalen...
ACTCTCCTTGGCAAGACTGCAAGATGCGCAACCACAACCGAAACCGCAGTTTTCACGTCTGTCGATAACGGCAGCAGAACGAAGGAACGATTAAGACCCTAGGTCACTGAAAGTCGCCCAGCGTCAATCCATATTGCTTATCAGGCGATGTATTCTTCGATTGTTGCAGCCCAACTCACGATTCCAGGGCCACATCCGCCGCTCGACTACTTGATTTGTAAAGGGTAGTAGTACGACGCTTGATCCTGCTCATGGGTCGTCGAAAGAAAATAGGCCCCGGGTCTGGATTGCCGCAAATCAAGATCAACGAAGACCTCCTCTTGGTCTCCACCACCGTTTGCGGCAGCGTTGCCGTGAGCCAGCGGGTCATTGACCGTCTGATCGCGCGTGACAGCAACCGCGTACTGACCAGGTCTGCTGAAGCGGGGGAGGATGATCTTCACCCTGACCAATGCTGCCGGCAACGACACAGATTGCAACGGACTGGGTTCGGCTGAGTTGGATGGAAGGCCCCGAAGCGTCCCGGCGTTCGATAGGTCGATGGTCTCAGGAATTGCAGCCATATTGTCGGCTGGGTGCGGCGTGTTCGATCCGCGCCACGACACCATGGCGAATGCGGCGACAATCAAAAGACAACAGCCAACGGCGGCCGTGAAAACCAGCCTTCGCCGACGCGACAGATGTTGGGACCGCAATTCAAGCAGCATTCTCATGCAGTCAGGACAATTCGCCGCATGATCCACTCTCGGGTCCGACAAGGCAATCTGTTTGGATTGTCGGGCAACGCCTTCCAGGAACGCTTCGCCAGGACAGGGGCCGACAGGCGCAGTTCTCCCGTCGAGGACATGTTCCTGATGTTGCCTTGTGATCCATGCATCAAGGCGATCTTCCGCACGAGAGAACCAACGCAATTTCATCAACATTGAGACAATTCTCCAGGCTGGGAGAGATCATGGAGCAGCGACTCCATCTCCCGGAAATAGGCTCGACGAACGGCGGTGTGGTCCATTTCAAGATATTCAGCGATCTTCCGCCACGGATATCCCAGAGCGCGCCATTTTACAATCGACTGGGCAACGGGTGAAAGGCGCTCCAATAGCTCTCTTCCATAGACCCTCTGCTCTGCCTCTGGTTGACCAATATACAACTTTTCCAAATCGATCAACGACCCATACGGAATCTCCAGACGCCGCTTTGCGGATTGCTGCTGCGCGTGGCGTTTAATGACGCTCTTGATGCGCGCCGTCAACTTCATCTCCGGGCACTCCGCATGCCGGAGGATGTAGCTCGCCGCATTTTCTACCGCGTAATCCATGAGGTCATAAGCTGCAGCGTGATCGTAGAGATACGTCCAGGCGCAGCGTATCGCATAAGGCCATGCTGCCTTTGCAGCGGCCTCCAGTTTTTCATTTGAAGCCGGGCTTCCAGTCGAAGATGCCCAACTCCATGTTGGCTCTTTCCAGTTGCTGCCTTGTGGCTGCATATGAGAGCGTCCGTCACATTGATGGATAACCACTACACATCTTGAGATGTTTGGACCAGCGCCAGATTGTTACGGTAGCAAAAAAACTTCACCTGCCTGCCCCAAACACCCGACGAAAGTGCCTTTAGTAGTTACAGGGAAAGATGCGGCAGAACGTCCAGCAGCAATCAAGACGTCGCTTCGCTGTTGAGCCACGGTGAAGCATGATCCAGATTTTGCCACAACAGGAGGCGCATTTCAAGCAGGAATCGATGAAGTTCGCCGCGGTATGTTTGCGAACAGAAGACGATAGCTGTCCGTTGGAGATAGAGACTTGCCAAGCTAACTGTGACTGCGGTAGCGCGGCGTAACTGTGTAAGTGTTGCCTTCAATCAGCCTGACTCAAGGAGAATGAAAATAGGCGGAGCATGACTCCGCATCTCATTGTTCGCTTCAGGAAAGATCAATAGGGATAGGGGTTTCTCTGCATCTCCCCACTGCCGAGGTGTCCCCATGACTGCTGAACACAGACCGAGGTCGTCTGATGTTTGGGGCCCTGATGCCATAGCTTTGGCAATCCAGGCCCGCGTGCTTTCAGGCCATAAACTCGACCAATTGGTTCGCCGCCTGCAACGGCAAACTGGCCGGTCGAGGGAGGCGTGCTGGCGATTTGTACTCCAGGCTGGCTTGAACAGCCGAGACGAGCACCGGCGCTGGAGCGAAGAAGAGGTTGAGTCACTACGCGAGCAACTGGCCTCGCATTCGGTCGAGGAGACCGCCAGCATCCTTGGCCGCAGCCCAAATGCCATTCGTTGCAAATTGCGCAGGCATGACTTGAAGGTCAAAGAAATTCGCTGCGACTGCTTTTCGGTCGAGGCGCTGGCGCGGACTCTTCGCGTGAGAAAATCCGAAGTCCACGCCTGGATCAAGGATGGGTGGCTGGAGGCAACCGCGAAAATTGCCGGCAAGCGGCTGACGCACATCATCACGCCAGAGTCATTCCGTGCCCTTTACACGCATCACCTGCGGGATCTGTTGGAGCAAAAGAGGGTTCCAAACGTCGCGCTGTTCGAGGCGTTTTACAACTACTGCTTCGTGCCAAAGCACACCATAGGAACGCAACTGCTTACCGTTCGCAGGGACAAGCGCGAGAGGGAGGCATTCGCAGAGGCACAGGAGGGCGGTGAACTCCATGACGAGGAGGATGAGATCGAAGGAGGATACCGCGTCAGTTTTGGTGGTGATGTGGAGTCCGCGTAGGGCGTAGACAGCTAACGTGCGCGGATGCTTGTCTCGCGGTTGGTCGGCGTGTGGGACTGCTGCCATTTGGTACGCGACGACCTTTGGCGGGGGCTTTGTCTTCCTGCAAATCGGGCGGCGTAGCAATCAAGCGGATGAGATCATGAGGAGCGCATATTTCGCGCGCTACATTCGTTGACCGCACCCCAGCAACTGCAATGAAATGCTTTGCCGCCATGGCACCAGCCGTTTGGTTGGTTGTGTTTTGGCTCGCCCGCACTCACGGAATGGATAGATCCGCAAACGCCAATGCCACGTCTTTCACTCCTAATCGCGCCAAAGCCGATTACGCACGATGCGTAGTTGCGCGCTACATGGAAACTCATTTAAATTCAATAGCTTGTATAATTTTCCATACTACGCGATGCGCGTAACGCTCCATGCGTAGTATCATGGGAGGTATTCTTATGAGCAACCCGTTTGAATATGGAACCACCGTTACCGGAGACTCTTTCTGCAACCGACGGCAGGAACTGGCAGATCTGGTGCGGGCTATGGAGAATTCCGAAAGGTTATTCCTGTATTCGGAACGGCGCCTGGGGAAAACCTCTCTGGTCTTCAATGTGCTGCGCAACCTCGACCCAGACCGCTACCTCGTAGCCTATATCGATCTGTGGGCTACCGATGGAGAGATTTCATTCGCGACGGCTACAGCAAAAGGCATAACGCAGGCGATGGGGAAGACGGCTGACCGCATTCTTGAGGTTGCCAAGCACTTGTTCTCACGGTTCACACCGAGCGTGAGCTTGGATGACGAAGGAAAACCAAAGGTATCCTTTGGCGTTAGCACAGGTGCCCAAGCGGAACAGGACATCGAAGAGGTCCTTTCGGCACCCGCCCGGATAGCTGCTGATACGAAACGCAAAGTCGTCCTCGTCTTTGATGAAGTTCAACGCATCCTCGAATACGAATCCGATCATGTCGAGCGGCTGCTGCGCAGCATCATTCAGCAGCAAAACAATGTTGGCTACATATTCTTGGGTAGCCGCAAGCACCTCATCCAGGAGATGTTCCTCAATCATTCGCGACCGCTCTATCGCTCGGCTGGGCACTACCCTATCGGATCGATCAACGTCGAGCACTGGCGACCGTTCATCCGCTCAAAATTTGAGCAGGCTGATAAGAGGATCAAGGACAAGGTCATCGACCGGATTTGCGAACTTACCGAAGGGCACCCGTTCTACACGCAACACTTGTGCCATGCGCTCTGGGAGAGATGTGAGTCAGGCCAGGAAGTAACTGATGAATCAATCAAGCAAGGTCTCCAAACGCTGCTGGCGAGGGAAAGCTACGCGTATACCTCCCTGTGGGAGTCATTGGCCATCAACCAACGAAAGCTCCTGAAAGGGCTTGCACTGGAAGGCAGCAACACGATGCCATTCAGCGCTGCTTTCGCTCATAAGTATGGCCTTGGTTCTTCCTCAAATGTGCAGCGAGCGGCCAACAGCCTGATAAAGCGCGACCTGATCGATAGAGAAGACCGCAGCTTTACTGTAATCGACCGCTTTTTTCGCATCTGGATACGAGAACGAGAGGACAACTGAGGCGGAGCCGATACTAAATGGGAGGTTCAGTAAGTCGGCCGTGATCTGTACGAAGATCCTGTCAAAACGTCTCAGTACAGTGAGAAGTTTGGACAGGCATTTGGGTGTTGGCAATCTCTTTACCAGTTGGATACGAGATTCGAGATGCGGCGCAGTGATTATGTTGGGTTCAACACACTGCATTTCAAACCCCGACATCTACAACAAGTATTACTGTAGCTTTAACGGTACTAGCGCGATCAAGGCGTCTGTGTATGACTCTTTCGAAAACAAGATGGAAATGCTTTGCCGAGTCTAGATTCCCGCACGAACGGGAAGCGCAGGAGTTTCTGAGTCAAGGTCTGCCGGATAGCGATCCAACTCTCCTCTATACGAACTTCGAGTTCATTGCAGACGACGGTTCGGTTAATGAGATCGACGCTCTCGTAATTACACGCGCGGGTGTCTTTTTGGTGGAAATCAAGAGCCGCGGAGGTATGGTTGCAGGTAACCGCCATAATTGGGACTGCGAAAAAGATGGCCACACGCTATCCATCGACAGCCCTCTAATATTGGCCAACGCTAAAGCTCGTAAACTTGCAGATCTCATTGGAAAGCAGCGTGCCTTCCGAAAAGAAGCACGACCATGGGTCGAGGCGTTAGTCTTCCTTTCGGCTCCAGGCATCAGTGTGCGTCTGCCGGACTCGGAGCGCATGCGTATTTGCGAACGGGAGCCTTGCGACAAAGCCCCTGGAATTATTCCGGCCCTTCTACGACGGGAGTACTTTGGCAGCATCCCTACGCACGGAGTAGTCATCGACCGGCCTGCGGTGAAACGGATCGCTCAAGCCCTTGATGAAGCGGGAATTCGTCCCTCGCAACGGCAACGTCGTGTCGGCGACTATGTTCTCCAGAACTTGATCGAAGAGAATCCGCTCTTCGCTTACCAAGATTTTCATGCCAAGCATCCTACGACTCACGCCATTCGTCGCGTGCGATTGTATACAGTAGCGGGGTCAGACGCCACTACGCGCGAAGCCGTTCGCAGAGGGGCACTTCAGGAATTCCAGATTCTGGAGGGCCTCGATCATCCAGGAATTCTGCGTGCGCATGACTTCCAGGAGCACGAGCTCGGTCCAGCGATTCTGTTCAGCCGGGAGCCCGGCGAAATGCGGCTCGATCATTTTCTGCGCCAGCGAGGGCCAACACTATCGCTCGAAACTCGGCTGGATATATCAAGACAGATCGCCGAGGCGGTCCGTTACGCGCACAACCATCGCGTTATCCATCGTGCTCTGAGCCCCAAGAGCATATTGGTAATCCAGCCTGATTCTGATAAGCCTCAAGTGCGGTTGTTCAATTGGCAGGCTGGTCGGATTCTGGCAACGGGTTCTTCTAGTGGCTCCATTGCATCTCGCAGTATGACGATCCATCCAAGCCAGTACTCTGAAGAATCGTCATTGGTCTATCTGGCTCCCGAATCCGTTCTCGATCCGCGTTGGCGAGATCCTATGGTCGACGTCTTCTCGATTGGAGCGATTTCGTTCCACATTTTCAGCGGTAAACCGCCGGCCGCGAATGCTGCCGAACTAAACCAGTTGCTAGCCGAGCACAAGGGACTTCCGCTTGGTGCGGCACTAGATGGCGCCACTCCACGGCTCCAGGAGTTGATTCGAGAAGCGACCAGCCCGGACCTAGTTTTGCGAACCGAAACGGCCTCGGACTTCCTCGCCGGCATCGATGAAGTTTGGGAAGAACTCACAGGGCCACCTCAAGAATCGCTTGCAAACCCATTGGAGGCGAAACCGGGCGAAATGTTGCCGTTTGGCCTCAAGGTGAATAAGCGGCTGGGCGGTGGATCAAGTGCTGTCGCGCTACTGGTGGAGCGCGATGCTGAGAGGCTGGTGCTGAAAGTCGCTCGTCGCGCCGAAGATAATGAGCGTGTTGAAGCTGAACATCGCACACTCCAAAAACTTACCCACCCTCTGATAGTGAAAGCTGGGGAACTGCTGCCGTTCCCGAATGGGCAGTCCGGGTTTCTCATGGAATATGCGGGCAAGGGAACTCTGGCGCAGGAATTGAAAGATGTTGGCCGGTTGTCGCTGGAGTTTCTTCAGCGCTACGGCGAAGACCTGCTCCAAGTGGTTCAGTACCTGGAGGAAATGGGCGTAGCGCATCGCGACCTGAAGCCCGACAATATCGGCATTCAGGAATATGGAAAACTTCTTCAAAAGCGTCTCAAGATATTCGACTTTTCGCTCGCAAATGCCCCGCTCGATCAGGTTCGCGCGGGGACGCCTCCATACCTTGAGCCATTTCTGCAGCTCCCTGGCCGGGGCCGTTGGGACACAGCTGCCGAACGGTATTCGGTTGCCGTAATTCTCTATGAAATGGCGACGGGGACGACGCCGCGTTGGGGTGACGGCCAAAGTGCGCCTCACTTGATCGACGCGGAGGTCACTATCGATTCCGACCTTCTGGACGCGCCGGTTCGCGATTCGCTGTTTGCCTTTTTTCAGCAAGCCTTCGAGCGTGATTCTCGAAACCGGTACGACAACGCGGCCGACATGCTTGCCGCTTGGCGCAACGCTTTTGCTGAGGCAACTGCGGCGGACAGCCAAAGTACGGATTTGGCACAACAGATCGCGCTCGAAGGTGTCCGTCCGGATACGCTGGTTTCGCAATTGGGCGTAAGCACCCGTGCTCAGAACACTCTGGATCGTCTGGGTGTTTTCACTGCGCAGGATCTGGCGGTTCAGTCGCCAGGCCGGTTCTCAAGTCTCCGCGGTGTTGGCAATAAGACGCGCCGAGAGATCATCGACCTGATCGGGAAGCTTAGGCTCTGTTTGCCGCAGGCACCGATACCGGACTCTACCAGCGTGGATACGTCCTTAGACACGGATTCTGCATATACCGGAGAGACCTCTCAATCCATCGACTCGCTCACGGCTCTACTCATTCCCACTGGAGTCAATGCTTCAGGAAAAGTGGAAAGAGATCTCTTGGCTCAATTCCTGGAGCTAAACGATGAGTCGAGCGGTCTCGCCACTTACCCAACCCAGTCTCAGATTGCTGAGCGGACACATCGAGCGCGCGCCCAGATTGGCCAGATCCTCACCAAAGCCCGTGAACGCTGGCGACGCACTCCATCGCTTACGACTGTGCGCAACGATCTCGCTGAGTTTATCGCCGCTGAGGGCGGAGTGGTGGGGATTGACGAGCTGACGCAGTTCCTGCTCACAAGTCGTGGTTCCGATGCAGGTGACCCGCTTTCTCATCGCCGCAGTGCTGCCGTAGTCCGAGCCGCTCTCGAAGCGGAAAGGCCCTCCGAGAGCAATCGTTTCGAAGAGAGTCGCCGGAACGGGCACTACATGGTGGCGCGCTCAGAAGCGCCGTATGGCGAAGTCGCGTTGGATTATGCCGAAAGACTTGGCGCAGCCGCAGGTCAGTTGGCCTCTAACGATCCGTTGCCTGCGCCGACGCGTGTGCTGGAAACTTTGCGGTCTGTTCCCTCTGAGCTTCCTGCCATAACAGATGCCCGCATGGTTCGCTTGGCAGCGCTCATGGCGCAGGTCGCGGTATCCCCACGCATGGAACTTTACCCCAAGGGTCTGGACGCACTTCGCGCGTTGAAGCTTGCTCAATCTGCTGTCGCCGGATTGCAGAGTGTCTCTCCCGATCAACTACGGGCCCGTGTACGCGAGCGGTACCCTGAGGCGGCCGAACTTCCTGCGCGCCCGGCACTGGACGAGTTGGTGAGCAAGGCTGGTCTCCTTCTCGTCTGGCAGGAATCGGAAGGTGCCTATACGGCGCCCGCTCCTCCAGTGGTTGCGTCTTCTGTCACCCTTCATCGCCATGGAACGATTGTGTCGGCGCCTGCATTTGTTCCTCCAATCGAAGTTCCGCACGAAATCGAGGAAGCTCAGCAATTCGAGCGACAGCTCCAGGCAGCCTATCGCGCTCCCAGTTTTCTGGTCCTGGCAACAGATCCGAAGATTGATCATTTGAATGCTGCATTGGAGAATATCTCTCGCCATTTCCCGATGACAGTATTCCATTGCGAGCGCGAGATGCTCTCCGCACTTCACACTGAGTCCGAGAAGAAGCGTGTCAAATGGGAGATCATTCTCCGGGCAGATACCGCGCTTCCGGACAGTCAAGATGGTCGAAACCTTTTTAGGCTTGCCGAGAGAGCCGCCAAATCTGTGGCAGATCGACTTCGCCAGCGCCAGGAGCCGACGCTGGTGATCTTTCCCGGTTTGTTGGCGCGATATGGCCAGCTTGGCATACTGGATGAAATTCAGGATGCGTTGGGTGTTTATAGCCTCTGGCTGCTGGTTGGCAGCGAAGGTCGTGGCAACCCTCCCAGTTCCGAGAAGCAGACAATTCCGGCGCGACCCAGCCAGTGGGCCTGGATTCCTGAGAAATGGCTGGACAATGATTTTCGCAAGTACCGCAGTGGTTCCCAATCTCCCAGTGGAAAGAGCCTTCGCGCATGATTAACGAACAGCGCCTCCGTGAAGGTCTCCAACGACTTTTACGCGATACCGAATCCGCCATCCGTGAACGCATGGGCGATGAGCCCTCCATCGAAGCACATTTGAGGGAGCGCCATGCGGCTGCCGCACAGGCAGGGCGGACTGCCGGGTCCAAAGCAGGCTTCAACAGCTTTGCCGATGATGCCATCACGCAATCGGCCGTACATTGGCTGTTGGGCTGCGTTTTTGTTCGTTTTCTGGAAGACAACGGCTGGCTTGACGAACGGAATCGAGTCGTTGCGTGGATCGCCGGCCCAGGTGAACGGTTGTCCATTGCCAAGGATCAACGCACACTCTTCCTGCGTCCCGATCCGGGGCTTACCGACCGCGACTATCTGCTGCACGTCTTCCGCCAGGTGGCCACGCTGCCCGGAATGGCTCGGCTCTTTGACCCGCAGCACAATCCACTCTTTCAATTGGGCCCCACTGGCCAGGGAGTGGCGAAGATCGTTGAGTTCTTCCAGAAGGTGAATACCGATAGCGGAGAGTTGGCTCACGACTTCACCGACTTGGGACACCAGACACGCTTTCTGGGTGACCTCTATCAGAACCTTTCAGAGTCGGCTCGCAAGCGCTATGCGCTTTGCCAGACTCCTGATTTCGTCATCGACTTCATCCTCAACCGCACGCTGACTCCTGCTTTGGACGCATTTGGTCTGGAGGCGGTTCGCATGATCGATCCTTCGTGCGGAAGCGGACACTTCCTCCTGGATGCTTTTACTCGATTGTTTCGCGCTTGGCAGATTCGGGAACCGGCTACCAATCCTCCAGAACTCGTTCAGCGGGCGCTCAGCGCCGTTTATGGCGTGGATCTAAATCCATTCGCGGTGGAAATTACCCGCTTCCGTCTGCTCATTGCAGCGCTGGAATCGTGCGGGATCGAGCGACTGAAGGATGCTCCGAACTTCCAGTTCAATGTCGCCGCCGGCGACTCCCTGCTGCACGGTACAAGGCATTCGGGTGGCATTCAGCGTGGGTTGCTCGAAGATCGCTTCGAGCACTACTACGAAAGCGAAGATGCCGAAGAGCTCAAGCGCATTCTGGACCAGTCCTACCATGTCGTTGTCGGCAATCCTCCCTACATCAACGTTAGCGATCCGGTATTGCGCGAGGCCTATCGGGATCGCTTCTCCACTTGCCACGGCAAGTACCAGTTGGGGGTCCCGTTCACAGAACGCTTTTTCGACCTGACAGTGCGAAGCAATTCTGTGGTTGATGGTCCCGCTGGCTGGATGGCCATGATTGTTTCCGATGCTTTCATGAAACGTTCGTTCGGAAAGAAGCTCATAGAGAACTTTCTGCGGAATCTCGATTTAACACATATCATCAGCACAAGCGGCGTTTATCTGCCAGGTCATGGAACGCCAACGGTGATTCTGATCGCGCGTCACCAACCACCGATCGCGAACACAGTTCGTGCAGTGAGAGGTATTCGTGGGGAAACTGGCATCCCAGATGACCCGGCCGACGCTCCTGTATGGCGTGAAATCGCAGATAATGTTGATCAGCCTGGTTTCGAGGGAAACTATGTCAGCATTGCAAATGCAGCACGTGCTTCATTTGACGCGCATCCATGGGCTATTGGAGGTGGCGGAGCCGCAGAATTAAAGCAAAGCATTGATGACAATGCGGAATGTGAACTTCTTACAGTCTCTACTTCGATTGGCATTACTTCCTTTACTCTCGAAGATGACGCATTCCAGATTGATGCGGCAGTCTCGAATCGCTTTGGTTTTAAAAGTTACGAGGTCCGAACCCTTGTAGTTGGGGAGATGCTTAGGGATTGGCTTGCATTTGATGGCGGCATCTTGAACTTATTTCCCTATGACAAAGAATTCAAACCTCTTGAAGAGTCAGATTCTTCTCTGTTTCGATTTCTTTGGCCTTCGCGCACAAGATTATCTCGAAATGTTATGTTTGGTGGTAAAACCAAAGTTCAGACGGGCCTAAAATGGTACGAATATGGTCGTCTTACTGCCCATAAACTGAAGACCCCTTTTTCAATAACATTTGGGTTCGTGGCAACACATAACCAATTCATTCTTGACCAGGGTAATAAGATTTTTAATCGTTCTGCGCCGGTTGTTAAGCTTCCGATTGACGCATCTGCCGAAGATCACATTGATCTATTGGGATTGCTAAATTCCTCTACGATGTGTTTCTGGCTTAAACAAGTTTGCTTCCCAAAAGGCGGCGATCATGTTGGCGTCGAGGGTGCTCGCATTCGGAAGACCCCCTGGGATATTTACTATGAATTCGATGCGACACAAATAGGACGGGCTCCTATCACTAATGAAAGACCCTCACTTATTGCGCGGTCTATTCAGGCAGAGTCAGTCGCGTTGACGAATTGTTTGCCGACACGTCTTTTCTCAACAACAACCCCATCCTATGAACTTCTTGTGAGTGCAAAGGGCCGTTTATCAAACCACCTTGGCCGTATGATTGCGCTGCAAGAAGAGCTGGACTGGCAGTGTTACCGCCTCTACGGAATCATAGAAGACGATCTCACTCTGTCAGTTGATCAGGTTCCACATCTGAATCTGGGCGAACGCGCCTTCGAGATTGTGCTGGCCCGTGCCAACGAGGAGCCACTCTGGTTTGAGCGCCACCATTCGACTCCGATCACGGAGGTTCCATCGCATTGGCCTGAGGCCTATCGCAATCTGGTTGAACGACGGATTGCCCTGATCGAGTCGAATCGCGATATTGCACTGATCGAGCGCCCGGAGTACAAACGCCGCTGGAATCTGCCGAGTTGGCAGGAGATGGAGTCGGCCGCGTTGAAGAGCTGGCTGCTGGATCGGATGGAGGCGAACCCCATCTGGCACGAGCATCGGCTGGTCTCCTGTGCCCAGTTACGCGATGCGCTGGCACAAGACCGCGACTGGGTTTCTGTAGCTGACATTTACAAGGGCAACCCGATTGCAGATATGGAAGACTTCGTGCTTCGACTGGCCATTCCGGAGGCTGTTCCCTACCTGCCCGTGCTCCGCTACACCGAGACGGGGCTGCGCAAGCGAGCGGAGTGGGAAGAGGTTTGGAAGTTGCAGCGCGAGGAAGATGCCGGCCAACAGGTCGAAATTCCTGTGCCGCCAAAGTATGTCACAAAGGATTTTCAGAAGGCAGACTACTGGCGGCTTCGCGGCGGCCTGGATGTTCCGAAGGAGCGATTTATCCTATATGCAAGCATGGAACGAGACTCGGACCGGACTCCAGTGCTGGGGTGGGCCGGTTGGAGCCACCTGGAGCAGGCTCAGGCACTCGCCACCTATTACCAGCGCATGAGAACCGAAGAGGGCTGGGAACCGGAGCGGCTGAAACCTGTGCTGGCCGGAGTGCTGGACCTCAAACCATGGCTACTGCAATGGCATAACGACATTGACCCGGAGACAGGTGAGAGATTGGGCGCGTATTTTTCTCATTTCGCCGAGAGTCAGTGTCAGGAATTGGGCTTTTCACCAGAAGAGGTTCGCGCTTGGCAACCAGTATCAACTAGTGGTGCGGGTCGCAGAGGACGTAGGAGATCGCAATGAGTACGAGTACGACGCTGAATACTATTCCGACATTGAGAGATCTCTTCGACCTGCCCGAAGCGGTGAACCCGGGCGACTTCGTACTGAAGCTCTCGGAAGTCGTCGATCATCCCGATCTGGCGCTCAAGGACTACGTCGTCACCGACCAGCTAGCCAAATGCTTTGATGATGCGCTGGGTTTGGTGAAGTCTGCCCTGGCCTCCAAAGAGAGCAAGGCTACATACCTGCACGGCAGCTTCGGCGCCGGCAAAAGCCACTTCATGGCCATTCTGTATCTCCTCTTGCAAGGGAATACAGCGGCGCGCTCGATGGAAAAACTTGCGCCGGTTGTCACCAAGCACAATAGCTGGACACAGGGGAAGAAGTTCCTGCTGGTGCCATATCACATGATCGGTGCCGACAGTGTGGAACAGCGGCTGCTGGGCGGCTATTACGATCTGGTGACGAAGCTCCACCCGGATCACCCCCCAGCTGGACTCTTCCCATCGGATTCCCTCATCGACAATGCGCGCACCTTGCGCTCTCAGATGGGCGACACCGCATTCTTCCAGGCTCTCAATGGCTCAGCGAGTAGTGACTGGGGCACAATGGAAGGCGATTGGGATGCGGCGAACTTCGAGACAGCCTGTCATTCTGGCGGCGGCTCGGCTGACCGGACGAGACTGGTGGATGCGTTGGTGCGCAGCCTCTTTCCCGCAGCACGCCAGACCGCAGGCTTTGTCAGTTTGGATGATGGCCTCGTTGTGCTGAGCAACCATGCCAAATCGCTTGGCTACGATGCGGTCATCCTCTTCCTGGACGAGTTGATTCTGTGGCTGGCATCACGGTCTGGCGACACAGCCTTCGTAAACCGCGAAGCTCCAAAGTTGGTCAAGCTGGTCGAGGCGGGTGCAGGCAGCCGACCTGTTCCAATTATCAGCTTCATTGCGCGTCAAAGGGATCTGCGTACCCTCATGGGTGAGCACACTCTCGGTGCCGAGGTCCGCAACTTTGAAGATGCGCTGGCTTACTTCGAAGCTCGTTTCAGCAAAATCACTCTTGAAGATCGTAACCTCGCGGCCATCGCTCGTCATCGCATTTTGAAGCCCAGGAACGAAACTGCACGATTGCAGATTAAGCAGGCCTTCGATAAGGTGCGCCGGGAACCAGAGTCGGTCCGGGACGTTCTCCTCACGAGCGAGAGCAACCTTGAAGACTTCGAACAGCTCTATCCATTCAGTCCTGCGCTTGTGAAGACACTTGTCGTGGTTTCATCAGCTCTGCAGAGAGAACGTACTGCATTGAAGATTATGATGCAGTTGCTTGTAGAGAACCAGGACAGCATGAGACTAGGGGAACTCGTCCCGGTTGGCTCGCTTTTCGCAGCCATGCTGGATGGGCACGACGCCTTCAGCCAGGAACTACGACACCAGTTTGAGATGGCACGGAAGCTGTGGGAACAAAAACTGCGTCCAGCCTTGTTGCGTTCTGCAGGCTTGAACGAGGAGCTTCTCTTGTCGTCGTCACCAGACGACCCGGCAGTGCGGCGATTCCGGACCGATGAGCGCATCGTTGGCACACTGGTTCTGTCTTCGCTGGCTCCGGAGGCTGAGACGTTGCGCGCGCTCACGGCCAGAAGGTTGGCAGCACTCAATTACGGAACCATCAAAGTTCCATTGCCCGGAGGAGAACCTGCCGTCATCGAGCAACGTTGCCGTGCATGGGCAGCGGATACAGGCGTCATCAAGTTCACCGGAACGAACATTGATCCTATTATCAGTTTGCCGCTCTCGGATGTGGACACCAGCGCAATTCTGGCTAATGCCCAGCATGAGGATAACGCGGGCAATCGGTTACAGAAGGTTCGGCAACTCCTCTTTGAGGAGTTGGACATCGAGTACGAGAGCACCTTCCAGATAACCCATCGAACGATCTGGCGAGCGACGCCGCGCGAAGCGGAAGTTCGATTCGCCAACGTGTGGGAGGCTGACAACGCTGCTTTGAAGTCTGACGGCGAGATTTGGCGAGTGATTATTGACTTTCCCTTCGATCGCGACCATCATACGCCGTTTGACGATCTGAACAAGCTGGAACAATTCCGGATCACAAATCGAGAAGGATCGCGCACTCTGGTATGGCTTCCTTCTTTTTTCAGCGAAGGGATGAAGACGGAATTGGGCCGTTTCGTGATTTTGGAGTTTCTGCTTTCCAACGATGATCGACTCCGCCAATATAGCTCCAACTTGTCGTTAGCAGATCGAGCTGAAGCAAAGACGGTTCTGACGAATCAACGAGACCAACTAAAGGAACGGCTCCGGCGCGCGCTGCGCATGGCCTATGGCGTAATGATTGCGGAGCAGGGCATTCTCGACGAAGGATTGCGGCTGGAAAAAGACCAGCAGTTCCAGTCGTTGGATCCCTCGGTTGTGATTCGTCCTCCTGCGGCGGCAGATTTACGATCCGCTCTCGACAATTTGATTGAACAGGCATTGGATGGGCAATATCCGGCACATCCGAAGTTTAATAAAGATGATATGAAACTCTCGAATGCGCTGGTTCAGCAAGCGTTCTCGAGTATTTGTGAGGCATTGGAAGCGCCCGACAGCAGAGTCGCCATTGACAGGGATGTTCGAAAGAAGCTCCGTCCCCTTCTTGATCCGCTTGAACTCGCCCATGTCGGCGAGCAGTTTCTTGCTGTGAAGACAGTTTGGTTTGACCGGTTCGATCCGCGAGAAGCACAATTGCCAAATCGCACTGCAACAGTCGGCCATCTGCGGCATTGGATGAACGAGCCAACGCCGATGGGATTGCCGGACGTGTTGGAGAACTTGGTCATTCTTACCTATTCTCGACAGGCGAGCCGAATGCTGACTCTTCAGAGCATTCCTGTCCCTGAATCTCTTACGAATCTTCGGGATGATGTGGTCTTGGAACGGCAAGCGTTGCCTGATCAGGCGGATTGGGAAGAGGTTGCTTCTCGCACGAGTCATATTTTCGGAGTGACATTACAACCACTGCCGAATTTGGCAAATCTTCAGAAACTGGATACACAGGTCCGTGAGCTTGTAACGAAGTACTCTGGAGAGGTAGTCAACTATGTAAGCAAGCTGCGCACTACCCTTTCGCAGTTATGTGGTGGCTGCGATGGCTTCCCTCGGCTAAAGACCGCAGAGAGCATGATCGCACTTTGCACTGCGATTCAGAAGACCCGCAAGCCGCTAGATTTATTTGAGGCCATTCGACTCGCTCAGATGGATACTTCCGCCGCTGGCATGGGGGTGGTTTTAAAGCAGGCTGCAACAATTCACACAGCCATCGATCAGATACGTCGTGATGCTTTCGAAAAACTCGGACAAGTTCAGGATGAACCCCGCTCATCTGTGGCTCAAGGCTTGCGGCACCAGATCCAAGATGTACTCGAAGCCGACGAACACGTCACTGCACTCGGTGGTGTCGTTAGGCAGTGGATGAATGACGCGATGAATCTGCTGTTCGAGAGACCTGCGCTTCCCTTGGTGACTCCCGCGATCCAGCCTGATCCTCCACTCATGACGCCACCTCAGGTTGTCCAAGCCGGAAGGAAGGTTCTGACCGGTTCACGTCGTGGGCACGGACAATTTGGGTGGAAGTCTATTGCTGAGGAGATTGAACGTGAACTAACAGACGATGCGGAACTTGAGATTACCTGGCGGATCGAAAAGAAGAGTGTATGACCGAGTCGTTATTAATCTCGCAGGTCGAACCGCTGCTCTCAAAGGTGAAGCAGGGCGAAGCTATCGGTATCTTCAGCACAAGTCAATGGCAGGGTTGTGGAACTTTGACAATTGCCCATGAAACTTGCCGAGTCGCACAATGCAATTCAGTATTGGAGTTGCGCGAACGATTGGCGGAAGAGTTGCCGTCACCTCTTGTTATAGTTACATCTCTTTCCATCACAGAGGTTGGCGATGATGTGAGGGCACGGCTGTACAAACAACGACTGTTGACAATTGATTCTTGGGCATTGCTGACTGCTCGATTCAAGGCGCGGCAGATGGATCCGGCATTGCGTCTCCAGCCGGAATTGGCAGAAGCGGCATTGGAGGCATTGGAACAGTTTGAGCCGCTACCAGTGCCCAGCGGCGTCTTGACTGCGGAAGCCGTATGGCTAGTGATCGTTAGCCACAGGCTCGGGTTAAAAACGGCACACCCGGATGTTCAGGAATTCCTGGAGTGGTTGGCCACGGATTCAGCGGCTACTCGTTGGCTGTCACTCAATGAGACGCTGCGTAGGTCTCTACGTGCTTGGCTCACGCAAAGTCTTGGTGAGTTTTCTACGTTGCTGACCCAAAGTATGGAATTCGGTTTTGGAACTGAGGCTTTGGCGCTTGGTCTGGCACTTGGTGCACTTCGCCAAGCGCCAACTGATGCACAGGATCGAGTGGCGCGTGGAACGGCGCTTGGAAGATTGGAGCGATATACAGGCAATCAGCCAATTGGCGCAGGCCTCATTCTGCAGTGGAACGAGGCTTGCGAAAAATGGGCCAGTCGTCTTTGTTATTCAAACAGGGTTAATGAGGTGCGCGAGAAACTCGCGCAGGCGGATAAAATCATCGAGGCCATTGGAGCGAGCGAGTATGCCTCGTCGAGTAGATGGTCACCTCTCGGGTTTCAACATCGTTTAGCTGAGTTTGCTGTTGCACTCAACGGTGGCGATGCCGGTCAGTTGAGGCAGGCATTTTCTAAGATTACTTCTCACGAGGCAGCACTCCATCTTGAAGAGCTTCGCGGGCGGCGTGATCGAGCCGAGATGGCTGCGCGACTGTGTCGCTGGCTGGATCGCACTTCTGAGTCAGCCGCAAATCTAGATGCGGCTTTTGACCAATATCTTTGGAATTCATCTTGGGTGGATTGGGCCAGGTACAAGCTGCTTGCTGGCGATGAACCGGAGGCGGTTAGTCGCAGCTACAGACGTCTGTTTGATCGAGTTACAGCTAGACGCGAGCAAGAGAATCGTACCTTTGCAGAATTATTAGCAGCGGCAACCGCAGCAGACAAATTTGGATCTAGAATCATTCCTGTTGAATGCGTTCTCGCACGAGTGGTTGCGCCGCTCGCGCGAAAGGCGTCCTTTGGAGTGCTGGTTGTATTGATGGACGGTATGAGTTGGGCAGTTCTACGTGAATTGAGTCCAGACTTGGCTAGGCATGGCTGGCTCGAATGGGTACCTGCTAATGGCGATTTCCTCGGATGCGCTCTTGCGACCCTTCCTACGATTACGTCTTTGTCGCGAACCAGTTTGCTCTGCGGTTCTCTTGCCTCTGGCGGACAGGCCGTGGAAAAGCGAGGTTTCGAGGAACATAGTGAACTCCGAGCTGCCGGCAAGTCATCGGTTGCTCCGGTTCTTTTCCATAAGAGTGAGATAGGAACCAGTGGTGGCAATCTCTCTGAAACTGTCCGCCTGGAGATTCGAAATTCGAACCGCAAAGTTGTCGCTACAGTCGTAAACGTAGTTGACGATTCGCTCGAAGGCCCCGAGCAGTTGGCAATTCGGTGGAGTTTAGATCAAGTTCCTGTGTTCCGGGCGTTGCTGAGTGAAGCTCGTGACGCTGGGCGGATAGTGATTCTTCTTAGTGATCACGGGCACGTGCTCGATCAAGGGTCGACGTTGAATCGTCGTCAAGGCGCGGCTGAGCGCTGGCGCTCAGTGGATCCAGATCAGCTGCCATCAGAGGATGAACTCTTAGTTTCGGGCAATCGTGTACTCGTTGACGGTCAACGTTTCATCTCTCCGGTCATCGAGTCTGTTCGCTATACGCCAAATCGTCGGCAGGGTTACCATGGAGGCTTGACTCCACAGGAGTGCCTTGCACCGATATCTGTGATCGCCCCTTCAATAGCAGAGATAGATGGTTGGCAGGTGCAGGCACCCATGGTGCCCGATTGGTGGCTCGAAAGTACCGATGCAGTCAACGCGACGTCGCCGCGCATCACTGCACGAAAGGGAAATGCCACTGCGCACCCCCCACTTCCCCTCTTTGAAGCCGTTGCCAAGCCCATGGATTTGGTGGCAATGCTGTTGGCATCTGATGTATTCGTTCAGCAGATGCAAATATCTGGCGGCAGACTTAAGAGCGAACAAGTGGAGCAGGCGTTGCGTGTGCTTTCCGAACGAAATGGTGTGCAGATGAAGCCGACTTTGGCACAGCGATTGGCAGTGCCGCCGATTCGAGTCGACGGATTGTTGGCATCCCTACAGAGAATTCTGAATATTGATGGGTATCCTGTACTCACCATAGACTCTTCCCAAACCGTCCGCTTGAATCTGATGCTACTGAAAGAACAGTTTGCACTGAGCGAGGGCGCCAAATTATGACAGTAAGTCGACAACGGAGAAGAGAGACCATAGACGCGTTGCGTGCAGGCACGGTTCCGCGCCGAGGTCTTGACCTTCTCGCAGTTGGAATGGATAGATTCGAGGCAGCGATCGATGGAGAACTAGAAGCTGCACGTGCAGGTTCCGGTGTTTTGAAGGCGGTCCGCGGCGAATACGGAAGTGGAAAGACCTTTTTTGCAAGGTGGCTACAGGAGCGTGCCAAGCGTACTGGATTTGCGGTCACTGAGGTGCAGATCAGCGAAACGGAGACTCCCCTTCACCGCTTGGAAACCGTCTATCGCCGACTGATGGAGCGACTCTCGACAGCAAACCAGGAACAGGGAGCATTCCGTAGCATAGTTGACACTTGGTTCTTTGCGCTTGAGGAAGACGTCTTGGCCGAGGCGGGTGATTCTGTTCCGGATCAGGCTGAGCTTTTGGAAAGAACCTCTGAGCTAATGGAAAAGCGGCTGGCTTCGATTACTCAAATCGCACCAGCCTTTAGTGCAAGCCTACGGGGGTATCGTTCTGCCATGGCGGCGGGCGATAACGCTTCTGCGGAGGCGCTACTTGCTTGGCTCTCCGGACAACCGAACGTCGGAGCCGCCGCCAAAAGATTTGCTGGAATAAAGGGCGAGGTCGACCATTTCGGCGCGCTGTGTTTCTTGCAGGGCCTTCTTGTGATGCTCAGAGATAGTGGATTTTCCGGTCTCGTGGTTGTGCTGGACGAAGTGGAGACTCTTCAGAGGGTTCGCGGTGACGTTCGGGAGAAGGCTCTCAACGCTCTCAGACAACTGATAGATGAAGTTCACAGCGGGAGGTTTCCTGGTCTATACCTGCTGATCACAGGTACGCCTGCATTCTTTGACGGCCCACAAGGAATACAAAAGCTGCCTCCACTCGCCCAGCGATTGCATGTCGATTTCGGGTCAGAGCCACGATTCGACAATCCGCGTGCTGTTCAAGTGCGACTCAGGAATTTCGATCTTCCCGCATTGATTGAGGTTGGCTGTCGAGTCCGTGACCTCTTTGCCGATGGTAGTGATTGTGGAGACCTCATACGCAATTTGGCCGATGATCCTTATGTGATGGATTTGGCGCGGGCACTCACCGGAAGACTTGGTGGTAAGGTGGGTATAGCACCACGGCTTTTCTTGAAAAAGCTGGTTGGAGATGTGCTTGATCGTATCGATATCTTCTCGGATTTCGACCCACGCCAAAACTATAAGCTCACATTATCGGGTACAGAAATGAGCTTGGATGAACGTGAGGCCGCAACTGTGGATGACATTGAGTTAAGTCTGTGAACGCATTCGACAAGCTACACCCTTCGGTCCAGCATCATATAGTCAATTCGCTGGGATGGGCATCGCTGCGCCCACTTCAAGAGGACGCGATCGAACACGTGCTTTCGGGAAAGAACTGTCTGTTGCTCGCACCAACTGCTGGCGGCAAAACAGAGGCGGCAGTTCTTCCCATTCTGTCTCGTATGCTGTCCGAAGATTGGCGTGGACTCTCTGTCCTATATGTGTGTCCGATTCGTGCACTACTGAACAATTTGGAACACCGGCTCTCGTTTTATGCGGGGCTCGTTGGCCGAACATGCGGCATCTGGCACGGAGATGTAGCTCAAGCAGCGAAGTCAAAGACGCTCGCTGATCCCCCAGACATCCTTCTGACCACGCCGGAAAGCTTGGAAGCGCTGTTGATCTCTCGACGGACAGACCGTTTCTTCTTCTTCGGGTCCGTGCGCGCAATTGTCATTGATGAAATCCATGCCTTCGCCGGCGATGACCGAGGATGGCATTTGCTTGCAATCCTTGAACGAATCCGACTCATTACTAATTTGGACGTGCAGCGAATTGGGCTATCTGCGACGGTCGGAAACCCAGAAGAGCTCCTCCACTGGCTTGATGCGGGTTCACCCCGTGAGTCCATGATAGTTGCGCCCACCGCTGCTTCAACCACCGAGACTGACATCACAATTGACTTTGTCGGCAATCTCCAAAACGCGGCAAGAGTTTTGAAGATGCTCTATCGTGGAGAAAAGCGGCTCGTATTCTGCGACAGCCGTGCTCGGACGGAAGAACTGGCCACCTATCTTCGGGCCGAAGGTGTCCCTACCTTCATCTCTCACAGTTCTCTGAGCGCAGAGCAGCGTCGCGATGCTGAATCCGCATTCCGTGAGGCGCGTGACTGTGTGATTGTTGCCACAAGTACACTGGAGTTGGGTATCGATGTTGGGGACCTTGACAGGGTCATTCAATTGGACGCTCCCGGTACTGTGGCATCGTTTCTCCAGAGACTTGGACGCACTGGAAGGCGAGCCAGTTCCCGGCGGAATTGCCTTTTCTTGACTACTTCACGGGCTGCTCTTCTAAAAGCAAGCGCGCTCGTTATGCTTTGGCGAGAGGGCTATGTTGAGGCGCTGGCCCCACCACCGAAACCGATTCATGTCGTCGCACAGCAGTTGATGACATTGGTGTTGCAGCAGAACGGAATTGGACGCACCGAATGGAGGAAATGGCTTCTCAATCTCCTCCCCCCCATGCAACTCACAGAAGACGATGTTGAGAACGTGTTGATGCATATGCTCTCGCACCAGATTTTGGTGCAAGACGGAGAGATTCTCGGTATGGGACCCGAGGGTGAACGTCTCTATGGAGCCAAAAACTCTATGGACCTGCTATCCGTCTTCGACACGCCGCCCATTTTTACGGTGTTCTCTGGCCTACAGGAATTAGGCAGTGTGCATCCTCTGTCGTTCAGGCGATCTAACAATGAGCCCGCGATCCTCTCGCTCGGCGGGCGTTCCTGGCAGGTAACTCACGTTGACTTCAAACGTAAGATCGCACAGGTGGTTTCCTCGGAACACACAGGACACTCCCGATGGCTAAGCGACAGCCAACCTCTCAGCTACCAGATGTGCCAAGCCATTCGGCGACTTCTGCTTGACGAGGGAGCCTTGGAGGTCTGGTCGAAACGTGCTGCTAACGAGATCACTCAGGCTCGCGAAGAGGCAAACTGTGTTGCACAAGGCGCATTGGTGGTCGAAGTTGATCGAAATAAACGAAGGACAACATGGTGGACATTTGCTGGCTTGCTCGCGAATTCCGAGTTTTCCAGAGCGTTCACTATGTGCAAGAGCACGCCGGACAATCTGTCAATCACCCTAAACGAGGCTGTTCTTCCTGATGATTTTCGGAGGGAACTCGATACAGTGTCGACTAAACCTGAACGATCCGGATTGATGCAGGACAAGATCGTCAAGTTTCAGGAATGCGTGCCCATGCATTTGCTCATACAAATGGAGGCAAGTCGATCAGCGGACAAAACGGCTGTTGAAGCGACTCAGCGTACCTGTCTGCTTTTCCGCTAATCGCCTCCGAAGAACTACTGGTAACAGGAAAACTGACTTGCCGACTATGACCGGCCTTTTGGGGGAACCCAAAGTGAAGGCGGTGATGTATAAAGGTCGAAGAGCACTTCAGCGTTACTCGGATGATGAAAACAGAATTGGGAAGTATGGAGGTTCTGAGAAGCGCGTAGGATCCGGGTTTAAGGCTATTTGTGACCGGATTGTGCCAAGATCTGAAAATGATGATTATCATGACAGATTTGCACTTCACAGAGTCAATAAGTTACGTAGATTGGCGTGGTGGAGGGAGGCCGACTCCCGCCGCCTCCACCAATCTTCTCTGAATTTGATTTTGCCTCAGACCGCTTGGCAGACCGTGCAACCCGCGGGTTAATTTCCGGATCGATCCTTCTACATATTGCGCCGGTACTGCCCGCCCACGGCAAACAAGGCTTCGGTAATCTGCCCCAGCGAGCAAACCCGCACCGCGTCCATGAGTTTCGCAAATACGTTTTCATCGTTGATAACCGCTTGCTGCAAGGCAGCCAGCATCGGCGAACTTTCTTTCGCGTGGCGCGATTGAAAGTCGGCCAGCCGAGTTAGCTGCGATTGCTTTTCTTCATCAGTGGAGCGCGCCAGCTCTATGTGCTGCACGCTCTTGGCAGCCTTGTTGAGGAAGGTGTTGACGCCGATGATGGGCAGCGTGCCGTCATGTTTCCGATGCTCATACAACATCGACTCATCCTGAATCTTGCCGCGCTGATAGCCGGTTTCCATTGCGCCCAGAACGCCGCCGCGCTCGGCAATGCGCTTGAATTCCACGAGCACCGCTTCTTCCACCATGTCGGTCAGCTCTTCAATGATGAAGCTGCCCTGATTGGGGTTTTCATTTTTGGCCAGTCCCCATTCGCGATTAATAATCAGCTGAATGGCGAGCGCTCGGCGCACGGATTCGTCGGTGGGCGTGGTGATGGCCTCGTCGTAGGCGTTGGTGTGCAGGGAGTTGCAATTGTCGTAAATCGCGATCAACGCTTGCAATGTGGTGCGAATATCGTTGAAGTCGATCTCTTGCGCATGGAGGGAGCGGCCTGAAGTCTGCACATGATATTTGAGCTTCTGGGAGCGATCATTGGCGTGGTATTTGTCTTTCATCGCAACCGCCCAGATGCGCCGCGCAACCCGGCCCAGCACCGTGTATTCCGGGTCCATGCCGTTGGAAAAGAAGAAGGACAAGTTAGGCGCGAAATCATCAATCTTCATGCCGCGCGCCAGATAGGCTTCGACATAGGTAAAGCCGTTGGCCAGCGTGAACGCCAACTGCGAAATTGGATTCGCGCCCGCTTCGGCGATGTGATAACCGGAGATGGACACCGAATAAAAATTGCGCACCTTGTGCCGGACAAAATACTCCTGAATGTCGCCCATGACTTTCAAGGAGAATTCAATGGAGAAGATGCAGGTATTCTGTCCCTGGTCTTCTTTCAGGATGTCGGCCTGTACTGTGCCGCGCACATTTTCAAAGACATGTGCAGTGATTTGCGCGGCTTCCGCGGCGGTTGGTTCACGTTTGGCGTCGGTGCGGAATTTCTCCAGTTGTTGATCGATGGCGGTGTTCATGAACATCGCGAGAATAGTTGGCGCGGGTCCATTGATGGTCATCGATACCGAGGTAGCCGGATCGCATAAGTCAAAGCCATCGTATAGAACCTTCATATCATCGAGGGTTGCTATCGATACTCCCGAATTACCTATCTTGCCGTAGATATCGGGGCGCAGGGCCGGATCGGAACCATAGAGCGTGACCGAATCGAAGGCTGTGGACAGGCGTTTGGCGTCGAGGCCTGCCGAGACGAGTTTAAAGCGGCGATTGGTGCGGAATGGGTCGCCCTCTCCGGCGAACATGCGGGTCGGGTCTTCATTCTCGCGCTTGAAGGCAAAGACGCCGCCGGTGTAAGGGAAATATCCCGGCACATTTTCCAGCATCAGGAAGCGCAGGATTTCGCCGTGATCTTCAAAGCGCGGCAGCGCGACCTTGCGGATTTTAGTGCCGGATAAGCTGGTGGAAACAAGCTGCGTGAGGATTTCCTTGCCTCGGCTCTTAACTCCATGATGGTTGCCGGCATAGGCGGCTTGCAACGACGGCCACGCGGCTAATAATTTTTTTGCGCCGGGGTCAAGCTGAGAATCGCGCTCGGCGATTAATTCATCCAGTTTGTCTAGTTCGAAAGTTTTTCCAGAAGCGGATAACATGCGCTTCGACTCTTGCAACTGCTGGCGTTCACGCGCCAACCTGACTTGCTGCGCGGCAAATCTGTGATAGCCATGCACGGTGTCAGCGATTTCAGCCAGGTAGCGATTGCGCTCGGGCGGTATAATCGCATTTTTGCCGGACGAGAATTTCACGCGGACAGCGGCAAGTTTGCCGGCTTTGATCGGCAAGCCAAGCTCTTCGAGCTTTGGCAGCAATCCCTGATAGAGCGCGGTCACGCCATCGTCGTTGAAGCGTGAGGCCTGGGTGCCGTAGACAGGCATTTCTTCCGGCTGGCTGCTCCACAAGTCGTGATTGCGCTGGACTTGTTTTGAGACGTCGCGGAGCGCATCGGGCGCGCCCTTGCGGTCGAATTTGTTGATGGCGACAAAGTCGGCAAAATCCAACATGCCGATTTTTTCCAGTTGCGATGCGGCGCCGAATTCCGGCGTCATTACATAGAGACTGAGATCGACCAAAGGCACGATGGCGGCGTCGCCCTGGCCGATGCCGGAGGTTTCCACGACGATCAGATTGAAGCCGGCTACCTTGCATGCGGCGATCACATCGGGCAGCGCCAGCGAAATTTCAGAGCTGGCTTCGCGAGTCGCGAGGGAGCGCATGAAAACGCGTTCCTGCCCGCTCCACGGGCTGATTGCGTTCATGCGGATGCGGTCGCCGAGAAGCGCGCCGCCCGATTTGCGGCGGGACGGATCAATCGAGATCATGGCGATCTCAAGCTTGTCGCCTTGATCAAAGCGAATGCGGCGAATGAGTTCGTCTGTCAGCGAAGACTTGCCTGCGCCGCCCGTTCCGGTGATGCCGAGCGTCGCCGCCGTGATTGTTTTTGCGGCCTGATGCAACGCGTCTTTGAGCCCTGGAGAAGCCTTGCCGTTTTCCAGCGCGGTGATCAACTGCGCCAGCGCGCGATGGCGCGGGCCTGCCTCGCCGCTTGTCAATGCGTCCAGGGTGGCAGGAGCGTATTGCGAGAGATCGATGTCGCAAGCCTGAATCATCGACAGGATCATGCCGGCCAGGCCCATGCGCTGGCCGTCTTCGGGGCTGAAGATTTTGGAGACGCCGTAGGCTTGCAATTCAGCAATCTCGGCGGAAACGATGACGCCGCCGCCGCCTCCGAATACCTTGATGCGCGCGCCGCCGCGTTCTTTCAACA
>Ga0224554_1000720_pt1 | contig 25457 bp, 25 predicted proteins | sample 714S22024metaG_FD_180666 | JGI IMG/M metagenome (GOLD analysis project Ga0224554, IMG submission 180666) | Peat soil microbial communities from Stordalen Mire, Sweden - 717 S2 20-24 | ecosystem: Environmental > Terrestrial > Soil > Wetlands > Peat | place: Sweden: Norrbotten County, Stordalen...
ATGAGCAGACCGACAAAGCTGACCATCACCAGCATCACGGCCGAGAGCGGATCGAGCACCCATCCCAGGTCAACGTTGACGGCGCCGGTTTGGAACCATGCGAAGTTGACGACCTCGCGAGTTGCCCTGCCATTGGCCCACTCGCTCACGACATGCCTGAAGGCAACCAGCGAAAGCAACAGCGAGAAACTCAGCGAGCCGATAGCCAAAGTCGCGGAAGCCTTGCGGCGCGGCTGCTTCAAAAGCGCGGCCAGGCCCGAGGCCACGATGGGCACGGCGGGAATCAACCAGAGAATCTCCGCGATGAGAGAAGCCGACAACTGCGGAGTGAATGAAATTGCCTCTTGCATCAACCTTTCACCCCTTCATCCTGTTCATCTGGTCCAGATCCGTTGTCTTGGCGTGGCGATGAATCGAAATTACCAATCCCAACCCCACCGCAGCTTCGGCCGCCGCCACGGCAATCGAAAAAATAGCAAACATCATTCCCGTCAGCAATTCCGGATGCGGCCCGTAGCGCCAGAAGGCAATCAGATTCAAATTGGCAGCGTTCAGCATCAGTTCAATCCCGATCAGCACCAGGATGGCGTTGCGCCGCGTGAGCGCACCGGCAAGGCCAATCGAAAAAATGAGCGCGGCAACGAGAAGATAACCCGCCAAAGGAGTCACTTGGTTCCCTCCTTCTCGTGCATGGCTACGATAACTGCGCCGATCAAGGCCGCAGTCAGCAGCACCGCAACAATCTCCAGCGGCAAAACGTAGCGGCCGATGAGCGCCTGACCGATCTGTTCCACGGTAACGGCGGGAGCGGGCGTGGCTCCGGGCAGCATGGGCGCGGTGTGGAGTATGGCCCAACCCAGCACTGCAAAAACCGCCGCGGCTACCGCGAGGCCGGCCAGCCAGGTGCGGCTGAAGACCCCATCTTTCGGAGTTTCAGAGCCCTTGGTGAGAAGAATCGCAAAAACTACAAGGATAGCCACCGCGCCGATGTAAACCAGAATTTGCGCGAAGCCAGCAAACTGCGCGTCAAGATTCAGAAAAAAGAGCGCCAGCCCAGCGAAAGCAACTGTCAGCGCCAGCGCGCAATGCACTGTGTTCTTCAGCACCATGGACGCAAGGCCGCCAGCCACGGTGAGCGCCGCAATCAGATAAAAGACCAGGCTCATCGGCGGGCCTCCTCTTCCCTTTCGCCCCAGAAGAACTTACTCCGCATAGCGATAACTCCTCGGCCCAATGTGTTTCTTCCGCAGTTCGCTCCAGCCCATGCCTGCGTAGGCCAAGATCAGGATCGCTGAACAAACGAACCACCGCAGCCAGCCATCGCCCATGAAGCGCCACACCGCGGCAACCATCAGGTTGAGCAGGCACATGGGCAGAACAAACTTCCAGGCAAAGTTCATTAACTGATCCTGGCGAAGCCGGGGCAGCGTTCCCCGCATCCAGATGAAGACAAAGATTGAAAGCATTAATTTGGAGAAGAACCATATCCACGACGGAACCCAGGTCAGGAAGGAAAACGGCGCGGACCATCCGCCCAGAAACAGCGTGGTGCCCAGTCCGGAGATGGAAAACATGGCCACGTACTCGCCCAGAAAAAAGAGCGCAAATTTGAAGCCCGAATACTCGGTGTGATAGCCGGCCACTAACTCCGATTCGCCTTCAGGTAAGTCAAATGGCGATCGGTTGGTTTCCGCCGTGGCCGCAATGGCATACATGACAAAGGCCGCCAGACCCCAGGGCGTGAAAATGTACCAGTGCGGAAAGCCCCACGTGTAGTGGTTCTGCGCCTCCACGATTTTGGTCAGCGAGAGCGAGCCGGCCATCATCACCACCGCCACGCTCGACAGCAGCAGCACCACCTCGTAGCTGATCATTTGGGCCACGGCGCGCATGGCGCCCAGCAGCGAATACTTGTTGCGGCTCGACCATCCGGCCATGAAGACAGCTAACTCAGTGGACGCGCCCATCGCGAAGTAGAACAGCAGGCCGGCGTCGAGATCCACCAGCACCATGTTGCGCCCCATGGGCAGCACCGCAAAGCCCATGAACGCGGTGACCACGAGGAGCACCGGCGCAAGAAAATGCACCACCGTGTCCGCACTCAGGGGAACAATGTCTTCCTTGGTCAGCGACTTGATGCCGTCTGCAATCGGCTGCAAAAGGCCGTAGGGGCCTACGCGATTGGGGCCAAGCCGATTTTGCATGCGGCCCAGTCCCTTGCGCTCCAGCCACACGGCGACCGCAAACAGCGCTGGAAACACGCAGACGATGGCCGCTGCATTGATCAATACACCGGCAGCGCCCTGCCATGCGGCGGCCAGAAAACTCACCAGCCAGTGCTGGAGCAAAACGAAGATCTGGTCTAGATTTCGGATCATCGGTTATGCTCCCTCTCCAGCCGTTGCCGCCGCAACGGAAGTGGCTTTGGCTGCAGCAGCGCCGGCCGCGGCCTTTGCTTTCGCTTCGGCTTTGGCTTTCTCCGCTGCCAGCCGCGCGTCTACGCCGTTCGCTTCGGTGAGATGAATCTGATGGTAATACTCGTTCGATTTTGCCAGTTGTTTGCGGTCCAGCAAGAGTCCGCCGAAACGGTCGTCGGTGCTCAACTCAAACTCCGTGTCCATCTTGATAGCTTCAAACGGGCAGACCTCGACGCAGATCTGGCAGCTCATGCAGACCGAAATGTCTATGTCAAAGCGCGTCGGATAAAACTGCGGCTTGCCGAGAGCGTCCGGCTTCTTGTCTGTTGACTTCTCGATGTAAATACACTTGGGCGGGCACTCTTTCTCGCAGATCTGGCAGGCCACGCAACGCATCCCGGCCTCCCAATCGGCGGCGTCCTCCGGGTTCTTGGAATCATAGACCAGGAAGGGAAAAACGCGCGCCGCCTCGTATGCGGCGATCCGCTGCTCCGGATATTCGACCGTCGTCATCCGATCGGCAGAGAAATAGCTGCCGAAGAAATTCCTCGCGGTCTCCGCCATCCCCTTCAGTATGCCCTCGCCCAGCAATGAAACCTCCCTATTCCTTATTCCTTACCGATCCACTTCTCCCAACACAATATCCACGCTGCCGAAGATCAGCACTACATCGGCCACATTTTGTCCCAGACACATATCTTCAAGAATCGTCAGATTAATCAGGCTGGGCGGGCGCACGCGATAGCGATACGGATTCGGTCCGCCGTCGCTGATGAGATAAAAGCCCAGCTCCCCTTTGGGCGCCTCGATGCGTCCGTAAGCCTCGCCCGGCTTGGGACGGAAGCCACGAATCTTTGCTTTGGGATCCATCACCTGGCCAACCGGAATGTCTTTGAGCGCCTGCTGCAAAATTGTGAGCGACTCCCGCATCTCCAGCAGCCGAATCATATAGCGGTCGTACACGTCGCCATGATCGCCCAGCGGCACGCGGAAGTTGAAGCGGTTGTAGATGCCGTAGCCGTCCACCTTGCGAATGTCGTAATTCACGCCCGAGGCGCGCAGCATCGGCCCAGTAACTCCGGCATTGACCGCCAGTTCAGCCAGCAACATGCCCACGCCTTGAGTGCGCGCCATCAGAATCTCATTCGAGCTGAGCAGCCGGTCAAATTCGTCCACAAAGCTCGGCAGGCCCTCGACCACCCGACGCGTCTTGTCGAGCCAGGCCGGCGATGCATCCACGCGGCAGCCGCCAAAACGCATGTAGTTGACCATCATGCGCGCGCCGGTCAACTCCTCGAAGAGATCCAGAATCTTTTCCCGCTCGCGGAAGGCGTACATCAGCGGCGTGCCGCTGGCGCCCATCTCCTGAATCAAAAAACCAATCGACGAGGCGTGATTCTGGAAGCGCGTCAGCTCGCCCAGAATCACCCGCAGGTACTCGGCGCGCTCGGGGACCTCCTGACCGGTGAGCTTTTCGACGGCCAGCGCATAGGCCCAGTTGTTGGTGATCGGGCACATATAATCCAGTCGGTCGGTGTAAGGCATCGAAGCCAGATAGCTGACGCCCTCGGCAATCTTTTCGTGGTTGCGATGCAGGTAGCCGAAGACCGGCTTGAGCCGGATAACACGCTCCCCGTCCAAAGCCACATCCATGCGAAAGACACCGTGCGTCGAAGGATGGTGCGGCCCCATGGCCACTTCCAGCAACTCCCCATCGCCGTCGGGCTCAATCACGGCGGGACGGTTCCAGCCATCGAGCTTCTGGCCATCGAGTTTGTCAGTAACCGTTGCGGAATGGGTCTGGGATTGGCTCATTGGCTCGCCCCCATTCCTGGCTGGCCTTCTTCACGCGGTTTGCCGGTAATCGCGTCCTGCCGCGCCTGGGCACGCTTCAACACCGCGTCGTGCGCTGTCGGTTCGTACTCGAAATCGTCCGGCTCCACATAATCCCGCCGCATGGGGAAATCCTTGAAGCCATCCCACATCAACAGCCGCCGCAGGTCCGGATGCCCCGTGAAAACAACTCCGTAGAGGTCGAAAACTTCCCGCTCCTGAAACTCCGCCGACCGCCAGATGGGCGTCAGCGAACGCAGCTCCACCTGGTCGGTCCGGTTCACGGTGCGCATCCTGAGGACCACCGGCCCGTGCTTTTTCTCCATCGAATACAGGTGATAGACCACTTCAAGAAACCCCGGCTCGATGCGCTTCCGCGTCTCTTCGACGGTCTCTTCCGCTTGCTGCTCGACACCGTCCACGGTCTTCGTGACCTGATGGGTCACCTTCACCTTCTCGGCTACTTCCTTGTCCGGCCAGTCCACGCCAGTGACGTTCGAGAGGAAATCGAGCCTGAGTTCCGCGTCGTCGCGCAAAAACTTCGCCACATCGAGTGCGCGGCTGGGCGCAAGCCGGAGCGAGTGCTGGCCTGAAACGCTGGGGTTTGTGACAATCTCCGCTCCCGCGCCCGGCACGGCCGCCTCGATCGCCGCCTTGATTTCTTCTAGTGTCTTCAATCCCGATCCTTCAGTACGATTTGCTTTTCCGTATTCGCTGATCCCTGTTCACTTGATAATCACCGGCACGGGCCAAACGCCGGGATTCGACGTGGGCTCCAGGTCGTGCTCTCCAAACTCAGGTACCGGAAACTCGCCTTGGGCTTCTGAATTCAAATGTCGCGGCCTGTCCTCGCCGGTCAAATGCTGGCCGTCGATTTTCTTTTGCAGCGTCATGAAGGCCTGCAACAGCGCCTCGGGGCGCGGCGGGCAGCCGGGAATGTGCACGTCCACTGGGATATAACGATCGATTCCCTTCAGCACGTTGTAGCCTTGCTTGAATGGCCCTCCGCTGATGGCGCAGGCTCCCATGGCAATCACGTACCTTGGCTCGGCCATCTGGTTGTAGAGGCGCACCACCTGGGGCGCCATTTTCTTTGTCACCGTGCCGGAGATAATCATCAGATCGGCCTGGCGAGGCGACGGCCGGAAGACCTCAGCCCCAAAGCGAGCCAGATCATAGCGCGCCATGGTGGTGGCAATCATCTCGATGGCGCAGCAAGCAAGGCCAAACTGCATGGGCCAAACTGAGTTGCGCCGGCCCCAGTTGTAGAGTTCCTCGATGGTTGTCACGAAGACCCCCTGCTTGCCCAGTTCGATCTTCAATCCTGCATCTACAGCCATCGTTTGCTCCGTAAGGTTTCCTATTCCCTGTTCCCTTTTCCCTATTCCCTGCATTTACGTCCACGTCAGCACGCCCTTGGCCCAGGCCCAGGCCAGACCCTCGATGAGCAACAGGACAAAAACCAGCATGGCCGCACATGCCGCCGCCGTCAGCCCGGTGAATGCAACCGCAAAGGGCAGCAGGAAAACCGCTTCCACATCGAAGATCAAAAAGATAATCGCATAGAGGTAATAAGCCGAGTGGAACTGCATCCAGGCATCGCCCCTGGATTCAAGGCCGCACTCGTAGATGGCGTTCTTCACCGCGTTCGGCTTGGGCGGCGAAAACACTTTCGCCCACAGCCACGCCAGCCCCAGCGGAGCGAGGCCGAAACTCAGCGCCGCCACAAACAGAACTGCGAGAGAAAAATACGGATTAGAGGTCATCATCGAAAACAGAACCCTTCTATTTCAAGCTACCAGCTTGGCGGCAGGTTTGGCGATAAGGCGCGCACTTCCGCCCTGTCAAGTTCCACTTTCGCTCTTCTCATCTTATCCTGTGAAACGCTCACTGCGCTTCCCTGCTTTCTGGCTGGGCCGAGATGGTGGGAGCCGCGTCCTTGCGCCAATCCTTCGAGGAGGAAGGCTGGCTCAACGCCGAAATAAGCGAACCAAAAATCACCCCTGCTCGAATTCTGCAGTCTCCCCTACGGGCGAAACCACCCTCCCCGGAGCCACAATCCCGTATTTTCGATTAAGAAACTCCTGCAACTCGTCCGGCAGCATCGCAGCCAGCTCCTGCCATGTGAGCACCTTCAGGCGCACGCGCATCTCGGCCGACTTTACAGCGGCCATCACCTCGAACCAGGCCTCGCGCAGGTCCGGGCGGCGCTCATCGTGAATAACGCAGAAGCTGCACCCCCGGGAATAGGCGGCCAGCACGTTGCGAATAAGTTGGTAGCTCGCATACCCGGCCTCTCCCTCGCCCGAAGAACCGTCTACCCGCATGGATGCGGGCCGGCCAACCACCACCTTCAAGTCAAAGCTTCCGGCCCTGACAGCATTCCCGCCGTCCGCCCCACACTCTTCAAACTCCTGCGAATAGTCCTCGGGAAACTCCGCCGCCTCTTTGCGCCTCCCAGCCTTCAAGCACACCCGCGGCAACAGCTCCCGCTCAAAGACCGCATCGAAGTCCCGGTATGCCTCCACGACCGCTGCGGCTTTGGACTGAAAATCACCTTCTGTGAGCTTGGCCTCCACCAGCAGCGAGCCCAGCCGCATGTCCACCTCGGTGCGGTCAAAGCGCCCGCCTTTGAGCGGCACACGCGCCTTCCAGCCAAAGACCGGCGGGTCCTCCCCATCAACTCCAAGAGTCCGCCGCACCGCAGGTGCTTCGGCTACGCCCGGCGTGCAAAAGACGTTCATCAGCAGGGCATCTGAGCTCATTGAAGAATCCAGCTCGCGCCAACGCCGGCCCGAATCCGCCCTGGGTATCGCCCGTCCTTGCGCGTGGATTTTGTCGAAGCGACGCATCCACTCCGGCCGCGCCACAATAGCCGCATAAGCCGCGTCGAAGAAGTTACCATGACGGCGCGTATCCGCGACCAGGTCTTCGTCTGTGGGGTGCTCAGGGGCATAAACAATCACCGGAGGATTGCCGTAGCTCTCCACGTGCGCGTGGCCCTGCGCCCACCGCCGGTTGCGCAGCCCCAGCTCACGCCGCAATTCACTCGCGCACCAGATTGCTCTCTCGGTCATGTCGCGCCGCCTCGTGCAATTTCTTCGGTGGTGTCCCGGCCGGCAGCATCGTGGTTCAACCCTCGATGTCCGCGGCAATTCCCGCGCGCACCGTCTCCGGCAACGCAGGCATGGCGCCGGACTGCGAGGCCACCCACGCGCCCCAGCGGTTGCCCGCCTCGTTCAGCGTGGCCAGATCGGCTCCGCGCAGCAAATAGTGGGTCATGGCCGCCGTAAATGCATCTCCCGCGCCGATGGTGTCCGCCACCTGGACGGGAATTCCAGGGTGCTCGTGCCATTCCTCGCGCGTCACCAGCAGGCTGCCGTGGCAGCCGCGCGTAACGGCCACCATGCGGAGCAAAGGAAACTCCTCCAGCAGCCGCTCGGCGCCCAGCCGCAACAAGCCGGAAGCGGACTCGCGCTGACCCGGCAAACCTTGAGGCGCAGGCAGTCCCAGCAGCGTGAGCACCCGGGGCGCTTCGTCGTCGTTCATCTTCAGCACCGTGGCCAGTTCCAGAGACTCCTGAATCACTTCGCAGGAGAGGAACGGCGCGCGCAGATTCACGTCGAAAACCCGCACGCACGAGGCTGAGGTCTGCGCCACCAGCGTCTGGATGGTTTGCCGCGACTCTTCGGAGCGCTGCGCCAGCGAGCCGAAGCAGAGGGCGCTGGCCCGCTCGGCCAGTTGCACCCAGTCGTCGGTCAGCTCCATAAAATCCCATGCCGCCGGCTGATAGATCGTATAACTCGGCTGCCCGTCCTCGAACTCGACCGTCACCCGGCCCGTCTCATGCGCCGGGTCTTCTTCAAGAAAACTGGCGTCGACCGGCAGCGGCTCCAGCAGCTCGACCGCCTTGCGGCCCAGCTCGTCGCGCCCCGTGCGGCTCAAGATCGCGGCATGATTGCCCAACCGTCCAGCCATCACAGCAAAGTTCGCAGGCGCGCCGCCGAGCCTCGGCCCGCTGGGCAGCATATCCCACAGCAATTCTCCGATTCCCAGGATCAGATGCGGTTCCTTCAAAGTCATATCCAGCAGCTTTCTCTATGGGAGCCTTTCTCGTCAAGTCTCTCCAAAAAGAGGTAGCGTCTCAATTTGAAAATTCACGTGTTTGACTCAGATCGCTTTAATCGCCGATATTCTTCCAGTAGGAGGAGAGCGTGTGAATCAGAACCGCCCACGAGGCATCGTCGTCGTAGCGCTGCTGATGATTGCGTTTGGCATAGCCGAGGTGAAGACAGGCCTTACTCACAACTTTTTCAGTATATCTACCGCCAAGGTCACAACCTCCGCCTATGCAGGAGCTGCCATCGGTATTCTCTACACCATGGCGGGGTTGCTCATTCTCTCCATGAAGAGGTGGGCAGCGGCCCTCGCCATTGTGCTCCTTATCGCTGATATCATTGGGCGCATCGCTATGGTTGTTACGGGCCTCTACCCAGTTGACTCCTTTAAGCAAATACTAGCTATAATCTTGGGAACATCTATTGTGGCCCTATTCGCCGTCTACATCAGATTGAAATGGTCTTCCTTCAGCTAAGCAGCGGACGTGTGTTCCTCCCTCAATCAAACTGAGACACTACCTAAAAAGAGAATTCTGTTTTATCCCACCCAGCGCCACATCGAGCAGTCTTCATAATTTGCAGCGGCATATTCCCCCTCCGGCTGGTTGGCCATGATGCGATGGTCGGCAATCGCATCCGCGCGGGAGCGGGGTATCTGGCCCGAAAACAGCCTTGCAAATCCGCGCTGCTGCTCCAGCACGTGATCCTGCTCGTTGTTCACATAAATCAGATCCAATTTTCCCGCATGCCCGGAAACGGCCCCAGACAGAGTTTTGGTCCAGGCCGCGAGCAGCCGCCGCATCACCGGCGCGCCAAAGGGATTGAAGAGAAACGCCAGGCACGGCCCCGTGGGAAGCCGGAAATCGACCGCATCATTACAGACGATTTTCGCGTGCGCCTGCGCGCGCCCCGATGCCCGCCAAACAGCCAGATTTTTCCGCGCAATCCGCGCCAACGTGGGATTGAGTTCCACCCCCACCACCTGGCGAAAAGACAACTCCGATGCCAGCAGCACGGCTCGCCCCATCCCCGCGCCCACATCAATAAAGCTGAACTCCTCTATCGGCTCATCCGGCCGGCTCTTCCGCCAACGGCGCATGAGCGCCTGAAAGACCGAGGGCGCAACCGCGAAGTAAGCCGTCGCATGGCGGTCATGCCGGTGGCCGCTCTGCAAGTGCCTTCCGGCCACCAGCCCGCTGGTGCGCACGCCAAACTTCTCGTCGAACGGGTGCCGCGTGTAGCCCTCGTCCACAGTGAGCCCCGGCAGACGTCGCCGCTCCGCACCTTTCGCGGTCGTCATCAAAACAATCTCCAACGCGCCTCAAACGCGCAAGAGCCTCCCGTGTGGGGAGGCTCTGAAATAATCAGCACCTAAATTTATTCTAGCGCAGGCGCAGCGACTTGATGGCCTCGGGCAGCCGCTCTTCGATGTTCCTGGCCTGCTCGGCCGCAATGCCGCCCAGATACGACGGCGCCGATGTAGCCGTCAGCACCAGCGCCAGAGCAATCACCGAGAAACAAAGCCCCGCGATGCCGGCCGAAACCAGCATATGGTAGGTGTCGTAGATATCCAGGCCGAAGACGTTGAAGGCGACATGCTCCAGCGGCTTGATGTGCTTGAGAACCGCCAGTGCGAAGAGGAAAAAGAAGACCGCAAGCGAGGTCAAAACAGCCAACGTCACATCCAGGCTGCGGTGGAAGTTCTGCCGTGCTCTGCAGTGCGGACATTCGGCAAAATGCTGCTCGTAGTCCTTGCACATCTCCGGAGAAATCCCGGAAATGTCATAACGCCAGCTCGCCAGAATGGAGCCTGCGACTCTGTCTGTGCATTGGGTTTTCGCCATAATTGAATAGACTCACTTTGCAAAGGATGTGTTTCGCCGCCATGGTCTTGCGCGGCTCGCGTGGCCTGGAAGGCTCCTAGTTTGTTGCTCCTCCACCGAAGTCCTTGAATCGGTGGCGCCCCATCAACTTTGCCCGCCTCGGCAGATCTGCCTCGGCTCGATCCTTGCCAACTTACCTGGTACAGAGTGAAGCCCTACTCTTACTATTGTAACTGATAGTAATCAAAAGTAAAGAGAAGAAAGCGGCTCATGTTGCGCGGCCAGCAGCAGGCGATTGGCCATGAGACTCGCGCGGCCGACGAGCGCGCGCTCGGCTGTGACCCGAGCCAGCTCAGGAAGATTATTGCTTTCAGAGAGATGCGCCAGAATCACATAAGCTGCCTGGCCGTCGTAGCCGTCTTCCAGAAATCCCGCCGCCGCCTCATTCGACAGATGCCCCACGCGCGATAGCACCCGCTGCTTCACCGCCCAGGGGTAGGGGCCGTCGCGCAGCATCTCCAGATCGTGGTTGGATTCGAGCAGCAGCAGGTCCAGATTCTTCAACTGCGCCTTCACGTTGGGCGAAATGTAGCCCAGATCGGTGGCAAAGCCCATCCGCACCCCTTGGGTCTGGAAGACAAAGCCCACCGGGTCAGCGGCGTCGTGAGGAATGGTGAAGGGACTGACGCTGATATCGCCAATCTCGAATGGCTCCCCGGCAGCGAAGAATTCGACTGATGGAAGCCAGGTTGGGTCGTCCTTGCGAGAAGGCTGTTGGCTTGTGGAGGGTACGGGCCTTAGCCCGCGCATAAGATCATCTGAATCATCGGGGGCTTTAGCCCCTGAGGCAGACTCTTCGGGAGCCTTGCGCAAAACTTCCGCTTCCACCAGATCACTCTCGTCCGGCTCGCCCTCTTCGGCTGTGGCGTCGGCCTCGGCCTGGCGCTCGGCAGCCTGAAGACGCGTCTGCTCCAGCCATTGCGCGTAGGTCATCTGTTTGCGCGGCGAGAGCCAGCGCATCCAGGCGCGATGCGTGCCCTCCGTGAAATAAACAGGAATACCCAGCTTGCGCGCCGTCACGGCCAGACCGCCAACGTGGTCCGAGTGTTCGTGGGTGATGACGATGGCGTCCAGCGTCTCCGGCTCCTCGTCAACCAGCTTCATGCGTCGGAAAAGCTCGCGGCAGCTCAGTCCGCAATCGACCAATATCCGCGTATGCCCACCGGAGACAACTGCGCTGTTGCCCTTTGATCCCGACGCCAGCACTGTGAAACGCATCATGGTTAGAGAATACCGCGAAGGGCTGTGCATTGGGCCGGAGCATGATGGAACCGCTCGAAATCCGCTCAGCTCCTGCCGAAAATCTCTCTCAATCCCGCGCCGCGTTTCTCGAAAACAATTGACACTCCTGCCCTGGGGTAGGATCATCGTTGCAACAAAAATCATGAATACCTGCGGTGTGGTAGAGTTTTTTGCCTCGCAGGAGATTGGGTTCGCACGACGTGAAGAAAGCCTTGCGAGTGTTGGTCTATGTGCTCTGTGCCGCTCTCGGATATCTGGCGGGACATTCGTTTCTGACGGGCGATTGGGCGGTCTTTGTTTCGATTCTTGTCGCTTACCACCTCTTTCTCGGATACCTCGTTCTCACGACCGAGCACAAGGCGGGCTTCTCTCTGCCCGTTGGTCCAACGATCCTGACTCACTCAGCCTGTTTAGGGATAATTGTTTGCCTGGGAATCGGAGGCCGCCATATCCCCTTCTTCGGGTTTATTGGGCTCTTTGTTCCCGCTCTTGCCCCCTTTGAGTGCCACTGGCTTTTCAGCTCAGGCAAGACGGAGGCGGCTGCAAAGGCAGCAGCGCCTGTGAATACCGCTTTTGCCGAGGCAACCCGCGAAGATTATGCAGAGTGGATGAACTTTGTGGCAAAGCAAAAGCCGCCTTTTCCCAGGCCTGGAAGCAATCTCCCGGCAGAGTATGAACGTTGGCTGACCGCCCGCAACAAAAGCCGGTCTATAACTCAGTAAGGCCGTGGACGCGCATTGCAGGCCGCACATCTGTCCCCGCAATTCCGTCTAGTGCGCCTCCGGCAAGCTCGCCGGAATCTCAATCGAGACCAGAGTGCCGCGCCCAGGATTGCTGTCCACGCTGAACCGGGCCTGGTTGCCGTAAAGCACCTCCAGCCGCTCCTGCACATTTTTCATGCCGATGCCGGCGCCGCTGCGGCTCAACGCCGACGCTGGCCGGTTGCCCATGCCCACCCCGTCGTCGGCCACCTCGATCAACACGCGATCCCCTACGAGCCGGCTGCGCAGAGTAACGGTTCCACCCTTCAGGCGCGGCTCCAGACCGTGCTTGATGCTGTTTTCAATCAGCGGCTGGAGCAAAATGCTGGGCACCAAAATCCCCAGCGTGCGCGGATCAATCTCCTTCTCGACGCGCAGCTTCTCGGCGCCGAAACGCACCACTTCAATGTCGAGGTAATCGTCGGTAAAGCTCAGTTCCTCGCTCAACGGCACATAGCTGTCGTGGTCCTTCAGCAGGGCGCGGAGAATGTTGGCCAGCTTCACCGTCATCTGGCGGGCCATCTCCGGCTTCATGCGCACCAGCGAGGCGATGGAGTTGAGAGTGTTGAAAAGGAAGTGGGGATTGATCTGGCGTTGCAGGGCGTCGAGCCGGGCTTCGAGCAGCAGACGCTTCTGGTCTTCGAGTTTCATCTCGATGCGCAGCGCGTTCCACACCTTGAGGGCAATGCCCACCACGATGGGCGCGCTGAGCCAGACCAGCGCCTGCAGCCAGAACTGACTGGCGACGAGCGCAAAGAGCCGGTGAGGAAAGGCGTGGGCAATCCAGTCGCGGCAGGCCTCGGCGGCCACGATGAGAAACAGCATGAGAAACTGGCGGTCCATGCCCGGCTGGGGCAGGTTGCGGCGCACCCAGCGATAGAGGCTCAGGTCGACGAAGGGCGTGAAGGACCATATCTCGTCCTTCTCGACATAGAGGCCGAGCAGCCCGGCGGCCAGCCCCAGCACAGCGTTGAAAGGCAGCGCTAGGAACTCGTGGTGGTAGAGAGCAGGCGCCGATAGCACCGCGCCGCCCAGCATCGCCCACTCCGGCCCCAGGAGCAGACCTAGCAGAATGACCGTCTCGAAGGAGATGTCGGCAGCCAGAAAGTTGGGCACTGCGATCCGCACCCATACGCCCAGCGTGAGCGGCACCAGGAAAAACGCCAGCAGGGCCAGGGTCTGTCTGGTACTGCGCCGCTCGGCAAAGAAGAGCCGTCGAAAGGTGCTGCCTCGCGCCAGGATGCTGGCCACGGAGGCCACCACCCCCAGCTTGACGAGCAGCGTAATCAGAATAAGCTTGTCGGTCACCGCGGCGCGTCCCGATGCAGCGCCTTCACCTGGTAGCCGGCGCGCTTCAGTTCGGCGGCAATCTCCTCGACCATCATCACGCTGCGGTGCTGGCCGCCAGTGCAGCCGAAGGCCACGGTAAGATAGCTCTTGCCCTCTTCCACGTAGTGCGGCAGCAGGTAAAGCAGCAGCTTCGTAACCCGGCGAAGAAACTCTTTGGTCTGCGGAAACTTGCGCACATAGGCGGCCACCTTAGGGTCAAGGCCGGTGAGCTTGCGAAACTCCGGCACAAAGTGTGGGTTGGGCAGAAAGCGCACATCGAAGACCATATCCGCGTCCAGCGGCACGCCGTTCTTGAAGCCAAAACTAAGGCAGGAGATGAGCAGGCGCTTGGTCTCCTCTTCGTGGCCAAAACGGTCCTGAATGTGAGCGCGCAGCTCATGCACGTTGTAGTTGGAGGTGTCGATCAGCGTGTCGGCGACGTTGCGGATAGGGTCCAGCAGTTGCCGCTCCTCGACAATGGACCGCGAAACCGTCTCCTGCTTGCCCAGCGGATGCGGGCGCCGGGTCTCGGAGTAGCGCCGCACCAGCACCGCATCCTGCGCGTCAAGAAAAACCACGCGCGTGTGCAGCAGCGTTTTCACCTGTTTGAGAATCTCCGGGAGGCGGTCAAGGGTCTGACCCTCGCGAACATCCACTACGATGGCCGCGCTTTGAAACTCGGCCGACTTTTCGAGCAGGGAGGCAAAGCCGGGCAGCAGTTCCAGCGGCAGGTTGTCCACGGCGTGAAAGCCCAGATCCTCGAATGCCTTGAGGGCCGAGGCCTTGCCCGCGCCGGAGATTCCGGTCACGATGACCAGCTCTTTGGCCGGGGCTTTCTTGGCGGGTTTGGCGGCCCCGCGCGCGGAGGTCGCCCGGGACGCAGGCTTGGAAGGCGTCATGGGCACATCCTACACCGTACGGCGGCCTTTGCGCTCTGCACAGAGGCCATACAGGCAGCCGAAAAGGTGTTTCCATCCCTGCACCCGCCGCGAGGGCTGGCGCAGGGATGGAACGAGCCATCGGCTTGATGAGGCATGAGCGGCTTCAGGGAATCTCGACCAGTTCCATCTGGCCGTCGCGGCGGCGGTGAAGCACAAACAGTTCTCCCGAGAGATTGTGGAAGACCAGCAAGTCGCGATCGCGGAACTCGGCATCCTTGACGGCCTCTTCGACGGTCATAGGCTTCAGGGAAAAAGCCTCGCCATTGGAGACGACGTGCGGTTCGACGACCGCTTTGCGGGCTGGGAACGAATGTACTGCGATGGACGCGCGGGCTTTCGCGCCGGAGCGGGCCGGGCTTGCTTCTTCGATGCCATCCTCCAGTTGGGCGGCGCGGGCTTTGGGCCGGACCACGGGAGGCGCCGCATGCACCTTTTCCTCCTTGGGCAGCCGTTTACTGGCCATACGCCGGTCGCGGTGGCGGCGAGCCTGGTTTTCAGCGTGCGCGATAGCCTGGCGCAGCGCAGACTCCAGTGTGTCGGCCCTGCCCGCGGCCGCAATGGTCTGCATCCGAGCCTTGATAGTCAGTTCGGCAATCTGCAGACGCTTCTGTGTACTGAAAACAATGCTCGCATTCGCGCTCTTGCCCAGAATGCGAGCAATTCGCTCCATACCCTCCTCGGCCTGCATGCGCAGAGCCTTGGAAATCTTCACTTGTCTGGCGGTGTACTCCACTTCCATGGTCAGCCTCCGCTTCTTTTTTCTCGCAGCCCAAAATTCAGGCTGGAGAACTTCGGATTCTATAGCATTTAACTAACCTGTGAGAAAAGCAGGCGGCAGGGTTCAGAGATCAGTTTCCCTATTCCCTATTCCCTGGTCCTTAGTCCCTAACTGTCACCCGTCCCGTCGTCGGCGCTGATGTGTGCTGGGAATGTTCATGTCTTCGCGATACTTGGCCACCGTTCGGCGCGTCAGTTGGATGCCTTGGCTGTGGAGCAGGGCGGCCAACTGGTCGTCGGTGAGAGGATGGCGCGCATCCTCCTCTTCGATCAGCTTGCGAACCTTGCGCTTGAGCACTAACAGCGGCGTGTCTGCGCCCTCGGGCCCATTCGACCCTTCGGAGAAGAAGAAGCGCAACTCGATGACCCCTTGCGGTGTGTGCGCGTACTTGTTGGCCACCGCCCGGCTGACCGTCGAGGGGTGAACGCCGATCTCCTCGGCCACTTCCTTGATCATCATCGGCCGCAGGGCTTCGATGCCCACTTCGAGAAAGTCCTGCTGTCGGCGCACAATCACTTCGCAGGTCCGCAGGATCGTGCTCTTGCGCTGGGCTATGTTGCGCATTAATTGCATCGCAGAGCGGAACCGCTCCTTCACGTACTCCTTAACTTCCTTATCGGTGCCTTCGGCGGTGAGCATCTGCCGGTAGCGCCGGCTGAGGCGCAGGCTGGGCAAGTCTTCCTCGTTCATCGACACCACCCACGTGTCGCCGCGCTTGATGAACATCACATCAGGCTCGATGAGCCGCGACTGCTCGCGGTTATACTGGCGGCCTGGCCGCGGATCGAGGGTGCGGATGAACTCGATACCGGCGTGCGCCTCGTCGGGGGTAATCTGGGCAATCCGCGCCAAGTCCTTCACGTCGCGCTTTTGCAGTAGGTGGAGGTGCTTGTCCACAATCAGCGCGCCCACTTCCATGCTGCGCCGCCGTTCCTCGATGTGCGCCTCTGCCTCGGCGCGGAAACTGCGATGGACATCCTCTTCCGGCATGTCCGCGTCCGCCGCGTGCTTTGCGAACAACTGGGCAAACTCATGCTGCTGGGCCGCAATCTGCAGCAGCAGGCACTCGCGCAGGTCGCGGGCGCACACGCCGGCCGGGTCAAGCTGCCGCACCACTTCAATGCCGCGTCGCAGAAGCTCAAGCACCGTTTCAGCCGTCGGCTCGGGAACCTCCTGGGATTTGCCAAAGGACTCCGCCAGCTCTTCTTCGCTGCCGGCGAGGTAACCGTCCTCATCGAGATTGCCAATGATGAACTCCGCCGCTTCGCGCAGGCTGGGCTCCAGGATCAGAGATCCCAACTGCCACGCCAGGTGATCGGCGAGAGTCGTAGGCTGGGAGAGAAAGTTTTCAAACGAGGGCTTTTCACTATCTTCATACTCCGGCTGTGTGCGATAACCGGGGTCCAGATAATCCTGGAAGTACGACCCGAAATCGATCTCGTTGAAAGGGTCCTTGGGTGGGGCCGCGGGCTCTTCGACACCGCGCTCCATGCGCTCCTCAGCTCCGCGAGCCAGGCTTTCCTCGCGGCCAGCAACCTCATCCAGCATCGGAACCGTCTCATCAATCTCCTCCAAGACGGGATTCTCCACCATCTCGGCATCGATCATCTCCTTGAGCTCCAGCTTATTCAGAGCAAGAACGCTCACCATCTGCATCAGGCCCGGAGTGAGGATCTGGCGCTGCGATACCTTGAGGCTCAATTTGGGTTGCAGAAGCGCCATAAAAGAACTCGATTCCCGTTCGGACTCACCGCCAGTGTACTTGGATGAGAAAAATGCTGAAGTTCAAAATGTCGCACTTCGATACAGCCGTTCCAGATTGGGCGACATCCAATCCGGGAATTTCTCTCTGAAATTGCTCCACACTTTTGGTCCGCGTGGGGATTGACGAAAGCCAATCTGCCCGCATCCCGCTTGTTACCACTCTCCGACGTGAGTCCTCGTCAGCCCAGCGTGAAACCTTCCCCCAGATAAACCCGACGCACCTCCACGTCGTTGCCCAGCTCGTGCGGTGTTCCGGCGCGGAAAATCCTCCCTTCGGCGATGATATAGGCCCGGTCGGTCACGCTCAACGTCTCGCGCACGTTGTGATCGGTAATCAGAACCCCGATGCCGCTGGCCTTCAAGTCAAAGATGATCTTTTGCAGCTCCAGCACGGCAATGGGGTCAATGCCGCTGAAAGGCTCGTCGAGCAGAATGAAGTTGGGCTGAATGCACAGCGAGCGTGCAATCTCCACACGTCGCCGTTCGCCGCCCGACAGCGCGTAGCCAAGCGTTGTACGAATATGGCCGAGATTGAGCTGATGAATCAGGCGCTCGGTCCGCGTTCGGCGATCGCGCCTGCCCAGTGGCTGCGCTTCCAGCACCGCCTCGATGTTCTCTTCGACCGTCAGCTTGCGAAAAACCGATGGCTCCTGGGGCAAATAACTAATTCCAAAGTTGCGCGCGCGCAGGTACATCGGCGTCTCGGTGATCTCAGTCTCGTCCACCATTACGCGCCCGCCGTCGGGCTTGACCAGCCCCACGATGATGTAAAAACAGGTAGTTTTGCCGGCGCCGTTCGGCCCCAGCAGCCCCACTACCTCGCCGCGGGAGATCTTCAGATCGACTCCGCGAACCACTTGCCGTCCCTTATAGCTCTTGCCGATTCCCTCGGCTATCAATGTGTCCATCGGGCTCGCTTTCGCCGTTCCTTCAAAATCTCTCATGCAATCATCACTTCGGCGCAGTGGTCTGCGTCCTGGTTTTCTGTCCGCCGCCTTCGACACTGACGCTATCATCGCGGCCATGGAAAATCAAAGCCTCGCCGGAGACCGTTCCCCGCGCCGGATCGGACATCTTCGGCGGCACGGTCGCTGTCCCGGTCAGAACGTACTCGCCCGTTGCACCGGTATAAACCAATTGCTCCCCGGTTCCGCGGCGGTCTTCGCTGGTAAGCACCACATGGCCGCGCGCCGTCATGTGGTCCACCTGCGCCTGCCCGCTGTCCTTACTGGAATTCTTGCCAGCAGCCAACAATACCACTTCAACTTCATCCGAGGTCGAAGTCGCCGTTCCGGTTTCGGCAGTAACCGTGCCCAGAACGCCCGAGTGCATCACGGCCCTGCGCGTCGCATCGGAGTAATTCAGGTCGCCCCCGCGCACTCGAATCACTGACGGATGATTGGCTTTCGCGGTGTCTTTGCCCGGCGTCGCTCCACCCGCGCTTACCAGCACAGCCCGCACCGGGTCGGCCGCATCCGTGGTGTGAGCAACCAGCGTCTGGCGTTCCCGGTCAAGCACAATCACCGGCGCAGCCACTGAATTGCCCTGTTGCCACAGCCGTGCTTTCCCTCGGAAAGTGGCTTCCCCGGTCGGCTGGTGCAACTGCGCCTCGGCGGAAACCACATGCGACGGTCCCTGCCCGCCCAGAGCCACGCCGCCCGTCTGCCGTCCCTGCTGGCCGTTGATTCCAGCGCCCGCATCCATCCAACTCGCCTTCACGTTGCCGTGAGCAAAAGCGTCTCCCGAAGCCCGAGAAACGTCCACCTTGTCGGCGGTAAGCTGCAGAGCGCCGTCTTCCACGCGCGGATTCACCGTCAGATGCAGCCACTCGCCCTCGCCCGCATAATCGGCGCGGCCCGCGGTAGCCCGCAATGTGGCCGGCGGCGGCGCACCGGGCTTGGCTGCCGCCTGCTGCGTCAGCACCACATGGCCTTCGACCGTGGCGGATTGAATCTGCGACTCGCCTTCCGTCCCGTGCTGCGCTCCCGGCGTCGGCGCCGCAAAATGCGCTTCCACACGGTCGCCGCTTGTGGTTTGCCGGGTTGCCGTCTCCGTGGTTTCCTCGATGCTGGCGTGGCCCACCCCGTTCATCGCGGTCAAAACTGAAGCCGGACCAAAGTTTCCCGTCACCTCATCAGCCGAAAGCCGAGAGGGCGACACCGCTCCCTTGCCGCGCTGGCTCTCGCCCGTCACCACCGCTCCGCTTGTCCCGTGCACCGCGGCCAGTTCGGTTTGTCCGTGACTCGAATCGCGGAAATCGAGATCGGCAATCGGCGAACGCCAGTGGCGGCTCAGCCGCTGCGCTTGTCCCGCGGACTCACCTTGCTCCTGGCTGTCCATTGCCACGCCCCGCTCCAGATGCGCATGCCGCAGCTTGCCCTGCGCGTTAAATTCCAGCTCCGCTGTGGGCGCCGTTCCCTGCATTTGCCGCCGCCGCCCGCCAGACTCGCTTGTCGAGTCCATCGCTACCCCGCCCTCCATGTAGCCGTGGCGCGGCTGGTTATGTTCGTCAAAATCCATATGCCCCGTGGGCGCACTCACGTGGCCGCCGGTCGCCGTGGCCATGTTGAAGCCGTTCATCGCATCCAGCCGTACCGCTGATCCATCTTGCCGGAAGAGAATCTTCGCGTCGCCGGCTTTAGCCTCGCCGCCCCTGTAGTTCGCGGTGGCCGTGTGCAGCAGGCAAACCTGACTCTCGCGCTCGAACTCCGCATGCTGGGCATGAATCTGAACCGTTTCAGCGCCTCGCTGCGTGTTCAACTCCACTGTGCGGTCCAGTACCAGCAGGCCTTTCTGTGAGTCGTAAGTGGCGCCCATCGAGCTGCCCGCTCCCTGCGCCATGGAAAAATCCACATGCTGGCTGGTCGTCGCCACTCCGCTCTTCTGGTCAAAGGTAAGCCCGCTGGTCTTCACGTGGATCTCGCCACGCGAGGCAGCATCTGCGACCGAGGCCACAGGGGCACTTTTCGGCTTACCGGTCACCGCCCGCGCAGGAGTTGCCTTCGGCGCAATGGCCGGCGCCACGCCCGGCCGCATCACGGTAATCTCCACCGGCCCCGCGGCGATAGCCGTGCCCGCCTGCTGGTCATACTCGAACTCACCGCCCTCGATGCGGTCCACGCGGTCGCCATCTTCGCCGTACAGTTCAATCTTCACGTCGTGCAGCAGAGCGTTGCCTTGCTTTAGCTGCACAACCTTCGAGGCGTGAATCTTGAAGATCGTGCGGCCCCCATGCGCCTGCGTGTAAGTAACGCCGTTGGCCTCCTGTTGGATTTCAATGCCCAGGCGCTTCGGCAGGTCGCGGCGATTGAACGGGTTCTTCCACTTGCCCAAGGCCAGAAACACCACCAGCGACACCAGCAACAAAGCTCCTGCCACAAGCACCAACGTCCGCATTCTTTCAATCGTGAGCCGCACCGTCAGTTCGTCCCCCCAAGCCGCGTCGATAGCCGCGTCGATAGCCGCGCCGCCAACCGCTCGGCCAGGCTCTCGCCCAACTCGCTCCACAACAGGCGCGCCGTCGCTCCCGAAGCCTTCTCGACGGCGGCGGTCAACTCGACCAGTTGGCGCACATTCTCCTCCACATGGCGAGCCGCCACGGAATCCAGCTCCAAATCTTCTTCAAGGAAAGGCGTATCCGTGCCGAAGTCCACCCGGATGTGCCCATCGGACTCGTAGGCGCCGTCGGCGAAGAGCGGCCCGAAGCCTGTCACCCGCACCAGCCGCGGCTCACGCATCCAGCTAGCGTCGAGGCCGGGGTCCCCACGAACGGGTCCATATTCGTGGGGTGGGAGGCCTGCGCCGGTCTCCAGTTCCCATAAACTCCAGCCGATTTGGAACTCGTAGGCGTAGTCGTCGTGCAGGATTTCGAGCGCCTCTGCGACTGCAATTCGCGGCTCTGCGCCCAGCTCAACGGCTCCTTCGCTGGCGGCTCCCACTCTCCGGCCATACACCTGCTGAAAGACTGGCGACTCGGTCCAATCGATCGGCCATACGGTTGCGGAATAGACTCGCGGCTCGCCGCCATACGCGGCAAATGCGCCCAGAACCGCCATCAACTTGTCGGCAAGTTGAGGCAAGCGCAGATTCGGATACCAAAGGCTCAAATAAAGCGTGTCAGCCATCTCTACTGATTGTAGACGGGCGGAAAGAGGCGAGGATGCGGTGGATACGCTTCCTTTAACAAAGAATCTTCGAATAAAAATGCTGGCTCTACCAACACGCGTGGGTGGCCCAGGTCTCGATTTTGAGACCTGGGATTCAATGCCCTATCCCGTCACAATCTCGCTGAAGTCCGCGATATCAGAGAAGCCGACCAGCACTTCTTTGATGAGGCCAAGGTTTGTGCCACGGATGGCCGGATCGGGATCGAGCACCATTACCTTGTCGAAGAAAGTGTCAACCGTGGGACGTAGCGTGGCGATAAGGGCCAGTGCCTCGCCATAGGACCGCTGTTGGCGTAGTTTTGCCACTTCCGGCGCAAGAGCGGCAGCAGCATCCGCAAGCTGCTGCGCCTCCGGTGCGAGTTTTACATCCTTCGGCAAACCGACGGCAAACTGCTTTTCTTCCGCCTGGCGCAAAATGTTTTTGATGCGTTTGAAGGCCGCTGAAATCGCGGCAAAATCAGCGGACTCGCGGGCTGCGGTTAGCGCCTCAGCACGGGCAATGGCATCGCGCACATCGTCTGCGCCCGCGGCGAGCACGGCGTTGACGACGTCGTACGCGAAGCCGCGAACGTCCTTCAAATAGAAGCTCAGCCGCTCGCGGAGGAAGGCGCGGACAGATAATAGAGTTTCATCAGGATCGATATCTCTTGATTTGTCTATCCTCTTATTGTCTTTATCCGCATACACAATCCCGGTATAAGAATCCAACACATCCGTTAAGGTCAGCGGCAACCCGCTTTCGGCCAGAATCTTCACGATGGCATTCGCTGCACGGCGCAGCGCGAAGGGATCCTTCGAACCTGTGGGCGCCATGCCAATGCCGAACATGGCCACGATAGTCTGGATGCGATCGGCAATGCCGAACAGTTGGCCTTCAACCGTTTTCGGGATGCGATCCTCAATCGACGCTGGCGTGTACTGGTCGTAGATGGCCTGCGCCACGCTCTCTCCATGGCCCTGTGCGTGCGCATAGAGTCCGCCGATGATGCCTTGCAGTTCCGTAAACTCCTTCACCAATTCTGTTGTGAGGTCGGTCTTGGCGATTTCGGTGGCCTTCCGCAATGCCGCTTCATCGACTTTGATACCACGTGATAAGGTCGTCTTTGCAAGTTTTTCCGCTGCAGCCCAATTATTGCGGGTCTTCCAGGCGTAGCTACCCAACTCCTTCTGGAATGTAACGTTGTTCAGGCTCTCAACGCGCTCCGCGAGCGGCGTCTTCTGGTCGAAGTCCCAGAAGAAGCGTGCATCCTTGAAGCGCGCCGTTTGCACACGCGCATTGCCATGGCGGATAATCTCCTGGCCTTTTTCGTCCACCTCGGTATTGAGCACGGCAAGAAAATGCGGAGCAAGCTTGCCGTTTGCATCCTCAACCGCAAAATACTTCTGGTGGTCGCGCATGACGGTGACCAGTACCTCTTCCGGCAGTGCCAGATACTCAGGATCGAAGTCGCCGAGAACCACGCTCGGCCATTCCGTCAGATGCACCACTGTCTCGACGAGTTGCTCGTCCTCGCGCCAGCGTGCGCCGGGGACGGTCCGCGTCGCCGCGTCCAGAGCTTTTTGAATCGACCACCTGCGCTCGGCCACGTCAACGGCGACAAATGCCTTGCGCAATGATTCCGCGTAATCTGTCGCTTTAGCCAGCGTTACGGGAGAATCACCATGCAGAATCCGATGGCCGCGGCTCGCATTGCACGCCTTAATGCCGGCAATCTCCAGCGGAACAACCGCGGAACCGAGCAGCGCGACAACCCAGCGCACCGGCCGCACAAACCGCTCCGGCTTGCCTGCGCGCCAATACATATTCTTGGCCCAATAAATGGCCAACACTTCCTTCGGAAGTTCGGCAGTCAGTAACTCATTTGCAGCGCGGCCCTGCCGCTTGACCTTCGCGCCAACATATTCGCCTTTGGTGTTAGTGACTTTTTCAAGAGCCGCAACCGCGACACCGGCCTTCTTGGCGAAGGCCTCGGCAGCCGCCGTTGGCGCGCCGTCCTTGAAGGCCACCTTCCACGATGGGCCGGTCAATTGCTCTTCGGTATCGGCCTGGCTCGCCAGCACACCCTCGATCAGCACGGCCAACCGGCGCGGCGTCGAGTAAGTGGTAAGTTTCGCCGTCTGCCCAAGCAGCCTCTCACGCGTAAGCAGTTCGTTCACGCGGCGACCTAACTCGGCCTCGGCCCCGGCAATCATGCGGGCCGGAACCTCTTCCAGCCCAATCTCCAATAAAAAATCCGCCATAGCTTGAATATTCTTTCTGCTGACTTTCAGTCTTGCTAACTCCGCTAACTCACGCGAAGCGTGTCTAACTCCGCTGGCGCGTCAACTCGCCTGCTGCAGCGCATACGCTTTGGCAACGCCCACTGCCAGCGCGCGAATGCGGGCAATCACACCCACCCGCTCGGTCACGCTGATAGCTCCGCGTGCATCCAGCAGGTTGAAGAGATGAGAACACTTGAGCGCCAACTCATAGGTCGCCAGCAACGGAAAGCGCCGCTTCTCCACCACATCCGCATCTTCTTTCGCAAACAGCGCGCTGGCCTGGGCCAGAAGGGTTTGCGCTTCGGCTTCGTAAAGCCGAAAGTGTTCCCATAGCTTGTCGACTTCGGCAAACTCGAAGCTATAAACAGAGAATTGCAACTCCTCAGGCAGCCTTACGTCGCCGTAAGTTACTGCCGCGCCGGTCTCAGGGTCGACGGCCCAGACTATCTCGTAGATCGAATCCTTGTCCTGCAAAAATGCGGCAATGCGCTCAAGGCCATAGGTCAGCTCGGCGCAAATGGGATCCAGTTCCAGGCCGCCGCACTGCTGGAAGTAAGTGAATTGAGTAATCTCCAACCCGTCGAGCATCACTTGCCAGCCCACGCCCCACGCGCCAATGGCAGGCGACTCCCAATTGTCTTCTTCAAACTTCAGGTCATGCTGCGAAAGGTCAATGCCGATGGCTTCCAGCGATTGCAGATAAAGCTCTTGCACGTTCACTGGCGGCGGCTTGAGGATGAGCTGAAACTGGGTGTGCTTGAAGAGGCGGTTGGGATTCTCGCCGTAGCGGCCGTCGGCCGGACGCCGCGAGGGTTGCGCATAGCCCACCTTGTAGGGCTTGGGACCAAGCACGCGCAGGAAGGTCTCCGGCGCCATGGTGCCCGCGCCCACTTCGACGTCGTAGGGCTGCTGCAGCACACAGCCGCGTTCTGCCCAAAAGCCCTGCAAGCGGAACAAAAGCTCCTGAAAGGTGAGCGGAATGGTCTTCGATGGGGATGCAACCTGGGTAGAAGGCACGGGCAACTCTCTCTCTAATCGGGACTGCGTAGATTTTATCAGCCCTCCCGCGCCAGTCAGCCAATTCATCAGCTCACGAGCCGCGAGAGCGCCTCAGCCGAGCGCAGTGTGCGCTCCAGATGCCGCTCCAGGGCTTGCAGCGTAAAGCGGCGGAGGTCCTGCGCGCGCCGCCGCGGCCATGGCTCGGCGGCAAAGGACGCCACCGGCGCGCGCAACATACGTTGCGCTAGTTGCCACGAGTCGGCTGAAAGTCCGCTCGAATTGCCGTTGCGATGCACCGGGCAGAAGAGCCCGTCGCCCAGTGTGTTGAAGCTGGCCTCGCCCGCCGTCAGCGCCTCGCCGCAGGCCGTGCAGTGGCCAATCTCTGGCAACAGGCCCATCAACCGCGTCATCCACAACTGAAAGTAGGTCAGCGGCATCCACGGCTGCTCCACTGTTGTCTGTTCCAGCACGGACACCAGCAGCCGGAAAACTGTCTCCTGGGGATCGTGGTCGGGCAGCGCCTCGTCCAGTAGCTCGGCAAAAAAGCTGAGCACCGTCATGCGCACAGGATCAACCGGGGCAGAGAGAGGTGAGCGGACAATTTCGAGCTGATCCAGCCGCACCAGATCCTGCCCCGGCCGCTCGGCAAACCAGGCGCGCGCCTGAGTCATCGGCTCCAGAGCGCCGCCGAAGCGCTTGCGGCTCTTGAGCGCCGACTTGGCCACGCCCCGCACCCGGCCGTAATCGCGCGTAAAAAAGCTCACGATCAGGTCGGCCTCGTGGACCGGCCAGGTGCGCAAAATCACGGTTTCGCTGGTGAGCACGCCCATGCGTCTTCTATCTTCGCACCGAAAGTCGCCAATCGCTCATGCGCCACGCGCACAGACACAAACGCGCACCCCGCCTGACAGGGTGCGCGTTCACAAAACAAGCTCGAAGCCGGTTAGCGGCCGAAGTGTTTGGC
>Ga0224554_1000721_pt1 | contig 25450 bp, 27 predicted proteins | sample 714S22024metaG_FD_180666 | JGI IMG/M metagenome (GOLD analysis project Ga0224554, IMG submission 180666) | Peat soil microbial communities from Stordalen Mire, Sweden - 717 S2 20-24 | ecosystem: Environmental > Terrestrial > Soil > Wetlands > Peat | place: Sweden: Norrbotten County, Stordalen...
ACGGCTTTGCCGGGACTATGAAGTGCGGCTGGATCACAGTGAAGCGATGATTCGGATTTGCATGATCCGCCTCATGGTCAAACGCCTCGCGTCAATATGAATTATCCATTTTCAAAACACGCTCTAACGGCGGAACGAGTGAGGTGCTGGAGCCTCGCGGGCCAGAGATTGGTTGCCTCGTACGCTGCGGTAGGGCCCTCCTGCGAAGCCGTTGCTTTTTCCCGGAAACTTCCCCTGGCTCGGCGGGAGCCTCGCCCTACCACGGGATTGGTTGTCCGGTGCGCCCCTCGCGCGCGTTCGCTCGATCCAAAAAAACTTGCCGCGAACGGGGTGGAATACAATGATCTGCCAGTATGTGTTCTCTTCATCCTTTCGAAATGCCCCTTGTAATGCTCCGTTCAGGCGTGCGGCTCGCGGTCGCATGGGGGATGCTGGCGCTGGCGGGATTGACGGCGGCGCAAGATCAGCCTGATCCGGTGCTGCCGACCGGGGTCAAGGCGGTGTGGGATGCGGGGAAGGCTTTCCGCGAGTCCACGCCCACCCGCGAACGCCTTTGCATCAACGGGTTGTGGCGCTGGCAACCGGCGGCGGATAACGCCGTCCAAGTTCCCGCCGGGGGCTGGGGGTTCTTCAAGGTGCCGGGGTGCTGGCCGGGGATTCAGGATTATATGCAAAGCGATTATCAGACGCTTTACCCTGATCGAAGTTGGGCCAAAACGAATTTCGGCGAAATCCAAAGCGCCTGGTATGAGCGCACGATCAGCATTCCGCAGAGTTGGGCGGGGCGGCGCGTCGTGCTTGACCTCGAGTACTTGAATTCCTACGCGGTGGTTTATGTCGATGGCCGGAAGGTGGGCGAGACACGCTTCCCGGGCGGGCAGGTCAATCTCTCGGCCGTGCTCCGGCCGGGCGCGACGCACAGGCTCAGTCTGCTGGTGGTGGCGATGCCGCTCAAGTCGCTCATGGAGTCATACGCCGACACGAACACAGCGAAGAAGAAAAAGGGGAAGGTGGAACGCCGCGGCTTGTGCGGGGACGTCTGGTTGATCGCCGAGCCGGGTGGGGCGCGAATTTCGGATGTCAAAATCGACACTTCATTCCGCCGGAGCGAGATAACGTTTCAGGCGGGGTTGGAAGGGCTGGCGGGCGACGGGCGCTACCAATTGCAGGCCCGGATCAGCGACCAAGGCAAACAGGTGGCGGAGTTCAGCGGGCCGACGTTCCCGGCGCGCGATGTGAAGGACGGCAGGGCGTTGTTCACGGCGTCGTGGAAAGCGCCGAAGTTGTGGGACATCAACACGCCGCAAAACCAATACTCAGCCGAAGTGACACTGCTCGATGCCAGAGGCAATGCCCTGGATGCCGCGATGCCGGTTCGGTTCGGGTTCCGCGAGTTCTGGATTGAAGGCCGCGACTTTTACCTGAATGGAACGCGGTTGTACCTGTCGATGGAGACGCTGGGCAATGCCACCGTGGGAGCGGCGCTGGCGACTTACGGAGCGGCCCGCGAGACCTTCCTGCGACTTCAGAGTTTCGGGGTCAACTTGGTCTATGGGGAGAACTATGGCTGCGAGCCTGGGTCGCACTTGAGCTTTGCGGAGATCCTGCGCGCGGCGGACGACACGGGAATGTTGGTGGCGTTGTCGCAGCCGCATTTCAGCGTGTACGATTGGAAGTCGCCGGACGCGGATCGCACCAATGGCTACGCGCGCCACGCGGCTTTCTACGTGCGGGTCGCGGGCAGCCATCCGTCGGTGGTGGCCTACGCCATGAGCCACAATGCCACCGGCTACAACGAGGACTCGAATCCGCGGATGATCGATGGGTTGACCGATCCCCGCGGGAGCGGGTGGGCGGGCAACAATGCCAGGCTGGCGTTGCGCTGTGAGGCGATCGTCAAGCGGTTGGATCCGGCGCGAATCGTGTATCACCACTCCTCGGGCAACCTGGGCGAGATGTACACGTTGAACTTTTACCCAAATTTCGCCCCCAGCCAGGAGCTGGACGATTGGTTCGAGCATTGGTCAACGGCCGGGGTGAAACCATTGATGCTGGTGGAGTACGGCGCGCCGTTTAGCTGGGACTGGACGATGTATCGCGGCTGGTACAACGGCCAGCGCGAGTTCGGCAGCGCCGCGGCGCCTTGGGAATATTGTGTCGCCGAATGGAACGCGCAGTTCCTCGGCGACAAGGCCTACCAGATCAGCGACCGCGAAAAGATCAACCTGCGCTGGGAAGCGCAACAATTCCGCACCAAGCACGCGTGGTATCGCTGGGATTATCCCTATCCGGTGGGCGACGCGCGATTGGACGAATTGGAGACGGTGCAAGCCGCCTACACGACCGACAACTTGCGGGCGTTCCGCACTTGGGGATTATCGGGCGGCTCGGAGTGGGAGTTCAACCGCTTTTGGAGACTGGGCGACGAGTTCAAACCTGTGCGCCAGGATCTGCCCGTCGATTGGGACAATCTGCAGCAGCCCGGCTACAGTCCGGATTACATCGACCGCACCTACGAGCGCTTTGACGTGGCTTATGAGCGATCCAACTGGGTCGCATCGGCCACGGCCAATTCGCTTTACCGAAACAACATGCCGCTGTTGGGCTGGATTGCCGGCAAGCCGGAACATTTCACCACCAAGGACCACATCTTTTACCCGGGGGAAACCGTTGAGAAACAACTTATTGTCATCAACAATTCGCGCGTGACGGTGAGCTGCGAGGCGTCATGGTCAGCCGACTTTGGCCAGTCGATTGGCGGCGACAAGCGGGTCGTCGTGGCGACGGGCGACCAAACGCGCATCCCGATCCACCTCAAGCTTCCCGCCGACCTGGCCCCGGGCAATCATCTGATCAACGCGACCTTTAAGTTCAGCACGGGGGAGAGGCAGGAAGATTCCTTATCGTTACAGATCATTGCGCATCCGGCGGCTCCGCGACCGGTTTCGAAAATCGCGCTTTTCGATCCGTCCGGTCAGACGGCCAAGTTGCTGGCCGGTTTGGGCGTGGCCTGCCAGCCGGTGGACGCGGCGGCGGACCTTTCGGGCTTTGATGAGTTGCTGATCGGCAAAGAGGCGTTGACGGTGGACGGCCCGGCTCCCGTTCTCAAGCGGGTGCGGGACGGGCTGAAAGTGGTGGTATTCGAGCAAACGGCCGAGGCGCTGGAGAAACGGCTGGGCTTCAGAGTCGAGGCCTACGGGCTGCGGCAGGCCTGGCCGCGCATCCCGGACAGTCGGCTCCTGGCCGGTCTCAACAGCGAAAACCTGCGCGACTGGCGCGGTTCCTCGAGTTTGCTGCCGCCCACCCTCGATTACACATTGAGTCCGCGCTACGACGGCGCGCCGACGGTGCGTTGGTGCGGATTGGAGGTCCCCCGGTTGTGGCGTTGCGGCAACTGGGGCGACGTGGCGTCGGTGTTGATTGAGAAGCCGCCCCGGGGCGATTTCCTGCCTATTGTTGACGGCGGCTACGCCCTCCAGTATAGCCCGCTTCTGGAATATCACGAGGGCCGCGGGATGGTGCTCTTTTGCCAGATGGATGTGACTGCGCGGACCGAATCGGACCCGGCGGCCCGGACATTGGCGGGCAACATCCTCAGTTATGTTGATGCCTGGCACCCAGCCGCGCGGCGGGGGGCGATTTATGCCGGCGAATCCATCGGTATGGCCTGGCTGGTCACGTGCGGGGTCGAGGCCACGCCCTACAAAGGCGAGGCGCCGGCCACGAATGAAGTGCTGGTGGTTGGGCCGGGCGGAGGGCGCGAGATGGCGGCCCAAGGCGCGTCGGTCGGCGCATGGGTGAAGGCAGGTGGCCGCGTCCTGGCCCTCGGCCTGGATCAAGTCGAGGCCAAATCGTTCCTGCCGGAGAAAGTGGCGATCCATTCCGGCGAGCATATCGCGGCATGGTTCCCTCCTTTCAGCGCCGATTCGCTGCTTGCCGGAGTGTCGCCGGCGGACATCCACAACCGCGACCCGCGCGCGCTGCCGCTCGTGAAAGATGGCGCGACGATTTATGGCGACGGCGTGCTGGCTGTGTCAGGAAATGTCGTCTTTTGCCAGATTCCGCCGTTCGAAGTGAACAAAGCGATGGGAACGTGGCGCGTGAATCACGGCCAGGACCAATTCAACCTGCGCCGCACTTTTGGGCGCACTTCCTTCGCGGTAAGCCGGCTGTTGGCCAACCTTGGCGTGTCCGGTACAACGCCGCTCTTGGAGAGATTCGGCGATCCGGCGGGCGGCACCGCCGATCGGTGTCTTGAGGGCCTTTACATCACCCGGCCCACCGAGTGGGATGATCCTTATCGATTCTTTGGGTGGTGAGCCACCGTCACCGCGTGTAAAGGGACTTCCATAACTCCGGGGAAGCACGAAAATTGGTTTTGCGAAGGAGATCGAGAGAAGCAGGAAGTTTGAGGAGTCCGGCTTGGGCTGCATCGTATAGGACACCCAGTGTGCCTGAAATTCTTAGTCCGCGTTGAATCGCAAATGCGCGAGCGGCAGCTTCATCGAGCAAAACGCAGCCATTGTTGTGTCAGTCTCTTCCGGGTCGGAATGAATCTTTAACCAGTCGGGCGGAGTGGTTGCCAGGCTACGAACTTCCGCCGGCGCAGCGGGATGTCGAAGCTCTGGATATCGCCGTAAAGCTTCGCCAGTATATCCTCATGGCCGATGAGCGTCAGATAGCAAAGTGGCGTGGCGTTGCTGACGACAATCATCAGCCACGGGCGGCGCGCAAGGCCGCGAGGTCGCGTTCAAGGTCATCCTCGCCATAATGCAAATATGCTTGAACTTCCTTGAGAAACGATTCGGTCTCCCAACGCGAGTCGCAGCCGAGCAACTCACCCACTTGATGCGCCGTGAGAGCGCCGGAACGATAAGCTTCAGCCGCAACGGCTTCGAGTACGCGCCGGGGAACATCCTTCCAACGCGAGCGCAACGTTGCGGACACATTTTCAGGAATTTCAATTGCGACGTTCATTACATTAAAACAATAAAGCAAAATTGACGCCGTTGCAAGACAGTGTTTAGCCCCGGGCTTCTTCAGGTGGCGTTTTTCAGCTTACAATCGATCAGTGGGGATTATAAGAACCGCCGTAGCCTGGTTTGTAAAGCCGCAGGCCCAACACATCGCGCATGATCTCGAAATGGTGGTCCCTGGCATAGGCGCGACACTCCCAGCGCAGGGCAAGGCTGCCGATCAGGATGTCGTTCCAGGGAATGATTTGGCCTTTGTCACGCAAGCGCCAGACGCATTCCCCGGCAAAGTCCCAGGCGTTGGCATCGACAGCCTTGCTGGGGATGCAATCCATGTAGGTTGAAAGGCTTTTGCGGTCCGCGGCCCGCGCCCCGCCAAGGAATTCAAGCCTGACCGGACTGCAATACATGGCCTCGGCCGCTTCCAGCAGGCCTTCCAATCCGACCTTGCAAGCCAGGTCGCCTTCGCGCCGCGCCGCTTCAATCCAAATTGAGGAATCCACCAGAACCATAAGTTGCTGTTCCGCCAAATACGACAAACCCCTCTCCTGGTCTCCCCCGCAGAGCGGTGAGAGCGCAGCCGCAAGCTAGGAGAGGGGTTTGTACAAATTCTTCATCACACTAGCCTTGCGACTTTTCGATTTCGTCGTTGGTGGCGGGATAATCGAAGCCCCCTTCGCGCAACAACCTGCCAAATTTTCTGGCCTTTTCCCGTTTGATGAATTCGCGGACGGCCAAAGCCACCGCCGGGCTTTTTTTCTTCTCGCCCGTGATCTTGCTCAGCTCGTTGAGCGTCGCGGAGTCCACATCAACCGTGATCCTCATTTGAGGAGATTTACATCTTTTATTGCATAACACAACATCTTTTTGCATCTTTTTTGGATGGGGCGGATTGGTCCTACGGATCGGACAGATCGGACGCATGAGGGGGGAAGGCGCCATGAAAAGGTTTGGTTTTTTGCTCGCGCTGTTGGGGCGGATCAAATACTGTGCCCCCACGCGAGGGGAGAGGGCTTTAACATTAGCATTGATAATATTGAAAATACATATATGAACACACCGAGAGTAAAAGAAATCCTGAGTTGGTACGGCAGCGATAATCCCGGCACCCTGGCCAATCTGGCCCGGTTGCTCAACCACGGCAAACTGGCCGGAACCGGAAAACTGGTCATCCTGCCGGTGGACCAGGGTTTCGAGCACGGGCCGGCGCGCAGTTTCGCCGTCAACCCGCCTGGCTACGATCCTCGCTATCATTTTCAACTGGCGCTCGAGGCCGGTTGCAACGCTTACGCCGCCCCGCTCGGATTCATCGAGGCCGGCGCGCGCGAGTTTGCGGGCGAATTGCCCTTGATCCTAAAGATCAACAACCACGATGTTCTGTTCGACGAAAAGGATCCCCTTTCCGCCCTGACCAGCGGGGTGGATGATGCCTTGCGGCTGGGCTGCGCCGCCATTGGCTTTACCATTTACCCCGGCTCATCCGCGCGCGTCGTGATGTATGAGCAACTCCGCGCCGCCGCCGCGCTGGCCAAGGAAAACGGATTGGCCGTGGTGGTGTGGTCGTATCCGCGCGGATCGTCGCTGAGCAAGGAAGGCGAGACCGCGATGGACGTTGCCGGATATGCCGCGCAGATTGCGGCGCAATTGGGAGCGCACATCATCAAAGTCAAATTGCCGAGCGCTCATTTGGAACAAGAGGCGGCGCGCAAGGTCTATGAGAAGGAGAAAGTCCCGATTGCCACGCTGACTGAACGCGTGCGCAACGTCGTGCAATGCGCCTTCAATGGCCGCCGCATCCTTATTTTCTCCGGCGGCGCCACCGCCAGCGATGACGCAGTGTTCAAGGAAGTGACCGCCATTCGCGACGGCGGCGGATTCGGCTCGATCATCGGCCGTAATTCATTCCAGAGGAAAAAAGAGCAGGCGCTGCAGTTCCTGGACAAGATCATTACAATTTACAAGCAGTAGGTCTCTGCCAGGCGCAAGAAGGGCCTTGGAGTTAATCGGGAATCGCCTGCAAGTAATTGCAGGCGATTGTCTTGTACTTGTCCTTGGTTGGACGAGTCCGCAGAGAAATCGGGCGGAAGAGAGGTCCCGGATGCCGCTCAAGTTCCGTCGTTGTGTGCCGATGTAAAGCATACGACGATGAAATTTGACACCATGGCCTTTCCGCAGGAGTTCCTGTGGGCGGCTTTGCTGGTCTCATTGCTGAGCGTATGGCTGCTGACGGGGATTTTCCATCACCTCAACCGGCACACTCGGCGGGAGTATTTCAGCATCTGGACATGCGCGTGGCTGTTTTACGCGGTGTGGATGACTTTAAGCCTGGGCATGGGCGACGCGGAGCCGGGGAGTTTGCTATTCACCATCAATCAGTTTTGCGTATCCATCTCGGCCGCCCTGTTGTTGTGGGGCAGCATGCGTTTTCTCGGCATTCAGGCCCCGCAAAGGGTGTCCCCGATGTTGGGGGCGTTCCTGGCGGTGTGGATTCTGGCCAGTCCGCAATTGGTGAGCGATCCGCTGGAAATCCATTTGCCGGTGTTTATTCTGCTGGGCTTGAGCAGCCCGTTCGCCGTGGTTTGCTACCTGCGTTTGCGGAAACAGAAGGAGTTTGTCGGCATGGGGATGTTGTCGCTGGGCTTTTTGCTGTGGGTCATCTACCTGGGCAGCTATCCGTTCCCCAGCGACTATGGAAATCTTTACAGCGTCGGCTTCTTTGTGGCGGCGGGGCTGCAACTCTTCATCGCCACCAGCATGATCATCCTGCTCTTCCAGAAGGCCCACAGCGACGCGCAGCAGGTGCGCGCGGAAATTGAGGCTGTGCGGATCGAGAAGGAAGCCCTTAGGACCAAAGTCATCTCCACCAAGGAGGAATGCCAGAACCTTTACAATCGGATGCGCGCCAGCGAGGAGACCGAAAGAATTCTCTCTGAACAGCAGCACAAACAGAAAGCCTCGGCCGAACAGGAGCAACTCCAGGCCCTGGGCCAGATGGCAGGCAACGTGGCCCACGACATCAACAACGCCCTTTCCCCCATCACCGCCTATTCGGAAATGCTGCTGAACACGCTGAAGGATTTGCCCGCTGTCCCGCGACATCGGTTGCAGCGCATCAGCCAGGCCGCGGAGGAAGTGGCGCAGATTGTGGCACACATGCGCGAATTTTATCGTCCCGACCCGGACACCAGCGCGGCGAACAACAACAACAACCTGTTCGCTGCAGCTGGCTCCGAGGCGAAGCTCGACCCCGACCTGCCCAATGGCGGGGAGCCTTGCCGCCCGTTGCGCATCCTCTGCATTGACGACGAAGCCGAGATCAGGGACGTCATGCATGATGTGCTCGAGCTGGACCACCACCACGTCACCATCGCCAAAGGCGGCAAGGAGGGGCTTGAACTCTTCCGCTCCGCTCTCCGCGCGGGCAAACCTTATGAAGCTGTCATCACGGATTTGACCATGCCGGAGTTTGACGGGCGGCGTGTGGCGCGCGCCATCAAGGCGGAATCGCCGCGCACACCGATTATTATGTTGACTGGATGGGGAGGCTTGCCCAAAGCCGACGGACAGCCGGCTCCGGCGGTGGATGCCGTGATCGGCAAGCCGCCGCGCATGCAGGAATTGAGCAATCTTCTTTTTCAGATCACAGCCAGGAGCGCCGCATGAGTAAAAATGCAGCGCGGAATTTATGGTCGCCGGCAAGGTATGCTCCGTTCCACGTGGTCCTCCCCGTTCCACGTGGCGTCCTTCCATCCCGCCCCCTGTCGGGATAATGAACGGGCATCACTTCCGGCGGCCAGTGGTTTGCCCGCCCCTCCGCAGGCGGGCGCGGGCATCTCAAATTTCGAATCAAGGCGCATTTGCCGGGCGCCTTCCCTGAGATCGAGGTTGACAGAAAGGCCGGGCTGACGCTTTTTGTGAGCGCCATGAACAATACCGGCCAAGTTGATTGAAAAAGCCATCCGACATCAAAAGGAGGAAGCCGGCGCCGTCGCGGATTGTTTTTTTGTTTGACGTGGACAATACCCTGCTGGACAACGACCAGGTCCAGGCGGATTTGCAGAAGCATCTGGCGGAGGAAGTGGAGGCCCGCGGCGCGAAGCTGTATTGGGCGTTTTTTGAGGATCTGCGGCGCCGGCTGGGCTATGCCGATTATCTGGGCGCGCTGCAGCGGTTTCGCCGGGAGTATCCGCATGATTTGCGCCTGCTGGCGGTCTCGCGCTTTTTGATCGATTATCCATTTGCCAACCGCCTCTACGCCAATTCCCTGGACGTTCTCAAACACGTCGGGCGCTGGGGTCCGGTGGCGTTGTTGACTGATGGAGATGTGGTTTTCCAGCCGCGCAAGGTGGATCGCTCCGGGCTTGGCGAGGCGGTCGGCGGCCGGGTGATGGTTTATGTCCACAAGGAAGTTGAACTGGCCGACGTGGCCCGCCGCCTTCCGTCGCGGCATTATGTGATGTTCGATGACAAGTTGCGGATACTGACCGCGATAAAGAAGATATGGCGCAATCGGGTAACAACGGTTTTTGTGCGGCAGGGCCACTACGCCTTGAATCCGGACATTGTGAAGCGCTTTCCACCGGCGGACATCACGATTGAGCGCATCGGCGATTTGCTCCAGCACAATTTGCGCGACTTCCTGCGGCCCGCGCCGTCCTCCGCGGCATGAAGCCGATGGGAAAAATGACGGCCTGTTATGCCGTCGGGTGGAATTTTTTCCGCGCCTATTTCTCAGTTTATCACCGCTATCGGGTTTTCAATGTGGAGCGGGTGCCGTTGCAAGGTCCGGTCATCCTGGCGTCCAATCACGCCAGTTACATCGATCCGCCGCTGGTGGGCACGGGCGTGAGACGGCAGATCAACTATCTGGCGCGCGATTCCATCTTTCGCGTGCCGATCCTGGCCTCCATCCTGCGCTCCTGGGAAGTTGTGCCGGTGGACCGGGACGGCGGCACCGGGCGGGGCTTGAAGGCGATACTGGATCGGTTGGAGCGCGGCGGGGCGATTATTCTGTTCCCGGAAGGGACACGCTCGCGCCACGGGGAGTTGAACCCGGCGCGTTCCGGCATCGGGCTGGCGGTGATCAAGTCCGCCGCGCCGGTCGTGCCGGTGCGGGCTTTTGGGACGTTTCGGGCCTTCGGCGCGCAAATGCTCGTGCCGCGGCCGCGACGGCTGGCTGTCAAGTATGGCCGGCCACTGCTGTTTGAGGCGGCGCGGGCGGAGGCGCAAAACTGTTCCAAACCGCGCTTGAAAGAGATTTACCAGCAAGTGGCCGACGAGATCATGGCCGTCATTGCCGGACTCGAAGCAAAGGAAGATTGATGATGAAAGCTGTGATTCTGGCTGCCGGCAAGGGAACGCGCATGGGCGGGTTGACCGGCGAATTGCCGAAACCGATGCTGCGCGTGCAGGGCAAACCGATCCTGGAATTGATTTTGCAGGGGTTGATGGAAGCGGGAGTTCGGGATTTTTTTATTGTCACCGGTTTTCGCGCGGAGGTGATTGAAGGCCATTTTGGCGACGGAGCAAAATGGGGCGCTCGCATTCAGTATGGCCGGCAGACGGTGCAGGACGGGACCGGCAAGGCGCCGGAAGTGGCAAAGGAATTCGCCGGCAAGGGCGATTTTGTCCTGACTTACGGCGATATACTGGTCCGGCCACAGACTTACCGGGACATGCTCCGGCGCTATGCGGAAGGGGCTTTTTCGGGTCTGGTCACCTGCACGGGAAGCGAGGACGTTGCCAAAGGGGGACTTTTCTTTTTCGACGACGCCTTTTGCCTGCGCCGGCTGGTTGAAAAGCCCGGTCCGGCGCAACTGGAGCAACTCCGCCGCGATGGCGAGTTGCCGGCGGGAAAGCCCGCCTGGTACAACGCGGGCATCTATATTTTCAAGCCGTTATTGTTCGACTTTACAGCCCGGCTGGAAAAATCGCCCCGCGGCGAATATGAACTGACCGACGCCATCAGCGCGATGCTGGCGGCGGGCCATCGTCTGGCGGGTTTGGAAATCCAGGGGAGGTGGGTGGATGTGCGCGACCCGCAAGTGCTGGCGGCACTGCAAAAAGAAATGTGAGGTCAATCCTCGTAGCGCGACCAGTAATAAATCCCCACAATGATTCCGATGGCGGCCACGCTCATCCAGAAGGCGGAGCTGATCAGGCATGAAACTACAATAAGAGCAACACCTCCCACCATGGGAGGAAGCGAGCGCTGCTTCTTGCCGTAAACCCAGTAACCGAACCCGATGCCGCTCCACAACACCGAAGCAAGCAGGTAGCTGGCGTCGAGTTTAAACGGGAGGACGTGTTCCAAATCCATCGCGGCATTTCCGCAGGGGATAAGTCAAAAGTCAATTCAACAAATCCTTGACCGCCCGGCCGGGTTTGACCCCGCGCCGCTGCTCGTCGAGTATCCGCGCGCGAGGCCGCTATTTTGCGGCTGGCGCGTTGGTCGGGACCGCGTTGGTGGATGGCTGATTTGTCGCAGCCGGTGTCGCGTTGTTGTCCGCGCTCTGATTGCACCCGCTGGTGAGATTGATGAGCAACAGCCCCAATGCCAGAGATAATATAATTCTTTTCATTGCGCAGCCTAGACTTTCCCGTGGCCGGCGTCTATGGGGTGTAATCCCCATGCCGGCTTGAAATGCTCCCGGACCAAGGCCCGGGCGCGCTCGACCAACGCCCCGTCCTGCGCCAGATCGCCGAAGCGCAACGGGGGCGCGCCGCTCTGCTCGCGTCCCAGCAGTTCGCCGGGGCCGCGCAGCCTCAAATCCTCCTCGGCAATGCGAAATCCGTCCGTCGTTTCTTCGAGGATTTTTAACCGCCGCGCCGCGTCCTCCGTCTTGACCCCGGCGATCAGAATGCAATGGGATTCCGCCGCGCCCCGGCCAATCCTGCCCCGCAATTGGTGCAATTGCGCCAGGCCGAATTGTTCCGCATTCTCGATCAGCATCAGGGTCGCGTTGGCCACGTCCACTCCCACTTCGACGATGGACGTTGCCAGAAGCAACTGCGTTTCGTTGGCGCGAAAGGCGGCCATGACCCGGTCTTTCTCCTCGTCCTTCAGCCGCCCGTGCAGAAGGCCGATTTGCCACGGCGCAAAAATCTTTCGCAAGTTTTCAAACTCCTTGGCGACGGCTTTGATGCCGGCCGCCGAATCCTCCTCCTCCAGCCGGGAATAAACAATGTATCCTTGCCGGCCCAGGGCCAGTTGTTCGCGCATGAATTTCCAAACCTTCGGCAGGCTTGCGCTCTCGCGCACAAAAGTTTTGATCCGCCCGCGCCCAGGCGGGCTTTGGTCGATCACCGAGATGTCCAGATCGCCGTAGAGTGTCAGCCCCAAAGTGCGCGGGATCGGCGTGGCCGTCATGACCAGCAGATGAGGATGGTCTCCTTTGCGCACCAGTTCCTCGCGTTGGGCGACGCCAAATTTGTGCTGTTCATCAATGATGACCAAACCGAGTTTTTCCGGCGCAAACGTTTCCTGCAACAGCGCGTGCGTGCCGATGAACAGTGTCGGGGCGGGGAAAAGGCCGGCCTGGTCTGCTGCGCCGGACGTCCGCGTGCCGCCGGTGCGCAATTCGACCCGTACCCCCAGCGGTTCCAGCCACCGCCGAAACGTCCGGTCATGCTGCGCGGCCAGAATTTCCGTCGGCGCCATCAGGGCCGCGTTGGCCCCGCTTTCCAGCGCCATCAGCGCCGTGCAGGCCGCGACCACCGTTTTGCCCGAACCGACGTCTCCTTGCAGCAGCCGGCGCATCGGCAGCGGTCCGGCCATGTCCCGCCGGATTTCCCGCAGCACCCGGGTTTGGGCCTCTGTCAAGTGGAATCCAAGCCCGGCCAGCAGCGGTTTGATCCAGTGATTGTCGCCTGCGCAAGGCATTGCCCTGGCGTTTCTCTCCAGGTTTTTGCGGCGCCGGTGCATGGTTTCTTGCAAGGCAACGAACTCATCCAGCGCCAGCCGCGCGCGCCCGGTTTCTATGTCGCCCATTTCCTCCGGAAAATGAATCAGTCTCAGCGCGTCAGCCCGCGCGGGCGCAAGGGCCATATCCGGATGCGGCTCGGCGGCGGCGGGCGCAAAATCCTCCACCAACCGCCAGAGCAACGACCTCATCCAGCGTTGGGGCAATCCTTCCGTTAATGGATAAATGGGTGCGATCCGGTTCAGATGAATCGAGGTTTCCTCCAGCACCTCCGCTTCGGGATGGTCGATGGTGCGGGGACGCAGGGACACCGGTTTGCCGAAGACGATCACCTCATCGCCGGCCTTGAAATACTTTTCCATGAACGGCAGGTTCCACCACCGGCAATGCAGCCGTCCGCTGCCGTCGTCCAGGATGAATTCAAACACCGAACGCCCGCCGCGCCAGCGTTTCAATCCGGCGGCGGCAATCCGTCCGCGCACCAGCGCCGGCTCCTGCAATTGCAGGTCCGCGACACGCTGAAAATGGCGGCGATCCTCGTAACGGCGCGGCCGGTGCAGGAGGGCGTCGCCCACCGTGCGCAACTCCAGCCGTAGCAACTGGGCGGCGCGTTCCGGGCCAACTCCGCGCAACTCACGGAGCGGCGTCAGCAGTGGGTTTGCCGAATTTGACACAACCAACATATAGATGAGCGGGCAAAAACCTTAAACACCAAACTTTCCATTTTTCAAATCATTGCGACGCGGCGCGGCGGATGTGATCCTCATGATGCCTGCTTCCTAATGCGTCCTTTCTTCCGAACACCCGTTGACAGGAGCAGCATGACTCATGTATGATTCGTGTATGAGCAAGACCATCACCATAGACGATGATGTTTACAAGTTGTTATCCTCTCTCAAACGGGAAAACGGAGATTCCTTCACTAAAGTGCTGCGGCGGCACGTTCATAAGCCCGCTGAGACTGCCGGCGAATTGCTTGATTCCTACGAAGGTGAACTGCCTCCCAAAGTGAAGCCGTCGGCGCTCAAACGTCTGCTGCACCAACGGGGTCGACGATCTGGCGGACGCACATGATAGCCGACACGACATTCCTGATTCAATTTGCCCGCGAAGGAGCGCAGGGGCAGCCCGGCCCGGCGCGAACGTTCCTGGCGCACCATCGCAGGGAAATCATCCGAACGTCGATCATCAGTCTGGCGGATGTCGCCGTCGGTTTCGAGAATTCGGCGGCCGCGTGGGATTATTTCAAGTGGTGGAAGATTTACGCCCTGCACCGGGGAATCGCTGAGGCAGCGGCGGACGTGGACCGCGAATTGACCCTCGTCGGGCGGCGCCTTGGGGAGAATGACAACTGGATTGCCGGCTTTTGCCGCTTTTACCATGAGCCGGTGATTAGTGCGGATGTTGCGTTTGATCGCGTGCCTCACTTGCGGCGAATTCGTTATTAAAACGATACGATCAATTTGCCGGCCGGCCAGAGGCGTGGTGAATTTGTGCGCCCAACTTTAGTCTTTAAACTCCGCGCCTTCCCCATACCCTGTCGGCATGGCAGAATCCTTGCCCGACCGCCTTTGGAAGGAATACAGTCTGGCTTTTGAAGACTTTGATGATATGACGCTGGCCCGCTGGCTGGCCCAAACTCTCAGTCAGTTGCAGGGTCGAATATGGCGGTTTTCGCATCCGTTGATCGGCTCTTACCGGCTGGCGGCCGAAGTGGCGCATCGCCGGCAGATCTGGCTCAAGCGCCTGGCCAATTTCCCGGGCGGCTTTGCCGCTGCCCCATGCTGCCGCGCCCCCACTTTGCCCCTCTTCAGCCGCGATATTCTGCAAAGCGGCTTGATCTGCCAGCATTGTCAGGAAACGCTGGTGCCTTTTGAAGAACTGCCCGCCGACCTGCAACCGCCCCTGCAACGCTGGCTGGACGACTACGCCGTCGTCCATGCCGTGGCGCATTGGGACGATCAGCAGCGCAAAGGCGTGGCCGATTACGACCAGGCTTGCGACGAGGCCGCGGCCAAGGCTGAAACCCTGCTGGCCTTTGCCGCCAACCAGTTGATGCCGCGCTTTCTGGATCATTACGCGGCCATTCTCTGGGAGGACCAGGACGAGTGCCTGGAGGTGCTTCCGGAGGATATTGTCCTGTCATGAAACTTCCATGAAACGTCTTATCCGCGCCGCGCTTTACCTTTTCATTATTTTGGTCGTCCTGGTTGTGGCCGCGGTTTTACTGCTCAACACCATTGCCAAACAGGTGGTCGAGAGCCGGATGCGCGCCGGCACAGGGATGGAGACGAGAATCGGGCTGATCGATATCGGCCTTCTTTCCCCCACCATCACCATCGAAAACTTCAAGCTCTACAACACGCCGGATTTTGGCGGGTCGGTTTTCATCGACATGCCCGAATTGCATTTGGAATACGATCCCCGCGCGATCCGCTCCGGCAAACTTCACTTCAAGCTGGTGCGGCTGAACCTGGCGGAAGTCGCCCTGGTGCAGGACAAGAAAGGCCGGTCGAACCTGCAGGATATGGAGAAAAGAAGCCGCGAATCGGCCGGCCGAAAAGAATCTTCCGCCAATAACTTCAAGTTCACGGGAATCGACACGCTGAATCTGACCTTGGGCAAATTCCGCCTGTCAAACCTTGCCTCAGGCCGCGAACAGGTGATTGACTTTGGAATCAAAAACCAGATTTCCCACAACGTGAAATCCGACTCCGACTTGACGGGCCTGAGCTTCCTTCTGGCCGCCCGCACCGCGGCGGTGTCGTCATCGACCAACACGGTCCTTAACTTGCCCGCGCTTCTGCAAGGCCTGGCCTCGCCTTAGTTTGCCAGGCTTATTGCGGTTTCGTCTGGAGGTGGAACAGCCTGACATTTCTCACCACGCCGGGCCGCGGAAAGGTGTGGCGTGTCAACTCCGGCCTGGTGCCGTCATCGGGCCTGGCCCGGTGCGAGGGAATCACGGTGGCAGTGACGTATCCGCCGGGAGCAGCTTTAAAGTCGTCTAGAAAATCCAGTATCCATTCCGGCTTTTGGCACAAAAGACCGAAAGCCTGTTCCCCGATGATCCTGCGGAAGACTTGAGTGCGCTCCCTGCCCATTTCATTAAAATCCGGCGGCACAAGATAACGGCTGCCGAGATAGAAGATCGCGCCTTCCTGACACCAGCCTGGCGAAACCGCCAACACGGCATCGTCATGCGAAGCGCTTGCGGGTTCGCTTCGCAACCGCGCAACGGCGACGTCCCATGAATTCTCCGGCGGGTTGAGAATCTCCGAATAAACGGGCGCAAGCCATGAGACCGGAACTTTTCGGGGGAAGGGACTTGCCCAAAAGGAGACGGTGAGCAAGTTGAACGACACCACGAGCATGGAGACTGCCGCAAAAAGGAACCTGTTCCGGATGATGGCGTCCAGCAGCATGAAACAGGGCACCATGGCGAAGGCGGCCGCGTAGCAAATGTAACGGAGGAGGGAATGGGAGTTCATGGTTTCACATCCGAAAACCGCGGCATTGGCCGCCGCCTGCACCAGAAGGGTCAGGAGTATGAACTGCGCCACCGGGTCCTTCAACACGCAGGTGGCGCGGCGGTTCCAGGGCAAAATCGCCAACAACCCGCCCCAGAGAAACACCGGCAAAAGATTTACCGCATCAAGATCAAGCAGCCCGGCGGCAGTGGCGATGAAGAATCCCTCAAGCCAGTGCCATGGATTAAGGTTGATCAGCGGCAGATAAAGTCCGCTGTCGCCCAGCGCGGGAGCCAGCAGTTGATACCAGACGAACCACGACAGGAAACCGCCCCCGGCGGCAACGAGATAGACTGGCAACATTTGTCTCCGAACGAGCGAACAAAACAGGAGCAGCGCGAAAGCGCAGCCCATGGCCGCCGCGGAATGTGTGTTGAAAAAGAGCACGAAGACCAGCAAAGCGGCCAGCGTGTGCCATTTCCGGCTCCGGAAATCGCGCGACAGAAGCCAGAGCACAACGGCGTAAAGCAGGATCAATATCGGGTAGTACCTCGCATTCCGTTGAAACATGATCGTCTGCGGCGACAGCAGGATCAGGGCGGCAACAAAAGCCGGATGCCGGAGGCGCGACTTCAAAACGGCGTAAAGAGGGAAGAAGGCAAGAATGCCCGCGACGGCAAACAGCGCGCGCGCGCCGGTGGTGTCGTTGCCAAAGAGCGCCATCGAGGCCGCGCCGACGTAGTAATGAAACCAGGGCAGTTGTTTAAACAAGAGGTTTGTGTCCAGCGTCCTGCCGTTGTCGCACAGGGCCGCGTTTCGGCCGTCGAACGCGGTGGGATGGCCGAATTCGAGGATATTGCGGGCCGCGATCCCGGTTTGGGCTTCATCGATCCATAAGAGCGGACGGTCCAGCCTGTAACAATAAGCAAAGGCGACGACGAGCATGGCCAGCGACACCCGCAGCCATTGCCACCTGTCCCGGGTGTCGGCAAGCGCCTGCGAGGCGGCGTTTAATCCGGTGGCGGAGACTGGCGTTTTCACGGGCTGGTCAACATTTTGAGCCTCAAGATTGGGAGGAAATTTTAACTTATCAAGGTGAATCCGCCGCGCTCCGCCTGCTCCGACAATCTTCAACCGCGTAGTTGACATTTATGCGAGAGATGGGTCTTTTAATGACAAACAGACGTGCAGCCGGAATATGAGTGAAAAGAAATACTACGCCCCCCCTGTGGAGAAGACCCACGTCCTGGGGGACGTGGCGGAAGCAGCGCCCCGCAAAAACATCCTGATTCTCGATGATGATGCCGCCCTGGCCGAATTGACCCGCAAGATTCTGGAGGAGAACGGGTATGCGGTGGAAACCGTGCCCGATGGCGTGCAGGGCATCAAAAAAATCATGGCCGGCGATTACTCGGTCATTTTGTGCGACATGGTGATGCCGAATGTGGCCGGGGATATGTTTTACCTGGCCGTCGAACGCGTCAAGCCCCACCTCTGCAAGCGGTTCCTATTCATGACCGGCCATCGCGGTGATCGCAAAATCGATGAATTCATCCGCAAAGTCCACGGGCTGATTTTGTGGAAGCCCTTTCAGGCCCATGTTTTGATGGAGTCCATCCAGGCCATCGAACAGAAATGCAGCCAGTAGTTGCTAAGGATTGATTTCCTTCATGCGAATGCAGGAGGCCTGGCGGACGGACGAGCCAAAATCTTCCAGTGACGGAACGATTTGGGCGCAGCGAGGCTCGGCATGGAGACAGCGGGGATGAAAGGGGCAGCCGCCCGGCGGACGCAAGGGCGACGGCGGATCGCCCGGCAGGAGTATCCGGGCGCGGCGCGCTTCGCGCCTGGGGTCGGGAATGGGAATGGCGCTGATCAGGGCCTTGGTGTAGGGATGCAGCGGTTTCTCGATTACGTCCGCCGCCGGGCCGATCTCCACAATCCGGCCCAGGTACATGACGGCGATCCGGTTCGCAATATGTTTGACAACGGAAAGGTCGTGGGAAATGAACAGCAGGGTCAACCCCATCTCGCGCGACAGCCGGGCCAGCAGATTGATGATTTGGGCCTGAATGGAAACGTCCAGGGCCGAGACCGGTTCATCGGCCACCAGCAATTTGGGGGCGACGGCCAGGGCGCGGGCGATGGCAATGCGCTGGCGCTGGCCGCCCGAAAATTCGTGGGGATATTTGCGCCCGGCCCGCGGGGAAAGGCCCACCCTCTCCAACAGCGCCTCAATCCGCCCGGGCAATTCGCGGCGCGGAACTTTGGCGTGGGTCTGCATTGCCTCGGCCAATGCGTCGAAAACCGTCATGCGCGGATTCAAGGAGGCGTAGGGGTCCTGGAAAACCATCTGAAATTCGGAACGCGCTTCGCGCAATGCGGCTCCCCGCAACGCTGTCAATAATCGGCCTCCCAGGATGACGGCGCCCGCGTCGGGACGGATCAATTGCAGGATGGTCCGGCCCAGGGTGGATTTGCCGCAGCCGGATTCGCCCACCAAGCCGAGAATTTCGCCCTGGCGCAGGGAAAGCGACACGCCGTCCACCGCCTTGACCTCGCCGAGCCGTCGCTTAAACAAGAACCCTTTCTCAACGGGAAAGCATGTCTTGAGATCCCGAACTTCCAAAAACGCCGCGATGGAACTCATACCGGCAGCCCCTCCTTTTGCACGCGCAGACAGGCCGTGCCATGTTTGGGGGCTGTTTCCAACAGGCGGATCTCCTCCCGGGCGCAATACTCCACCGCCTGGCCGCAACGCGGCGCGAAGGGACAGCCGGGCAGGGGATGGTGCGGGTCCGGCGGCTGGCCGGGAATGGTGTGAAGTTCCTCCCCTTTCATTTGCAGGGCCGGAATCGAATTCCGCAAGCCGCGCGTATAAGGATGTTTTGTGTCATAGAACAAATCGTCGGTCGGCGCGCTTTCCATCACGCTCCCCGCGTACATCACCATGACGCGATCACAAAAACCGGAGACAATCCCCAAGTCGTGGCTGACCAAAATCACCGCCATCCCCAGCTCGTTCTGCATTTTTCGGATTAATTCAAGAATCTGCGCCTGGACGGTCACATCCAGCGCGGTGGTCGGCTCGTCGGCGATGAGGAGATCGGGTTTGGTGATGAGGGCCATGGCGATCATGACCCTCTGGCGCATGCCCCCGGAAAACTCGTGCGGATACATTTTCAGCCGGTGCCCGGCCTCGGAAATGCCGGCTTCATCAAGCATGGCCAGGGCGCGGTTCGTGGCGGCGGTGCGGGTGATTTTTTCGTGGATCATCAATGGCTCGATCAATTGCTCCCCGATGCGCAGGAACGGATTGAGCGACGTCATGGCGTCCTGGAAGATCATGGAAATGCGCCGGCCGCGAATGCGGTTGAGCTGGCGGCGCGGGCAAGCCAGCAGGTCCACTTCGCCAAAAAGAGCGCGCCCGCCTTCGATGCGCCCCGGCGGCTGCGGCACCAGTCCCATGATGGCATAACACGTCACGGATTTGCCGGAGCCGGATTCGCCAACAATGCCCAAAGTTTCCCCGCGCTCCAATTGGAAGGAAACGTCCTGGACGGCGCGCAGAATGCCGTTGCGCGTGTGGAATGATACGTAAAGATTGGTAACTTTGAGCAACGGCATGGGGATCAATCCTTTGAGCCACGAACATCCAGGGCGTCGCGCAAACCGTCCCCCAGGAAGTTCAACGAAAAGAGGGTCAGGGCCATGACCGCCCCGGGATAAAGCAGGAGCCAGGGATACTCCTCCATGACTTCAGCGCCTTCCTTGATCAGCACTCCCCAGGAACTGTGCGGCGGCTGGACGCCCAGGCCGAGGAAACTAAGAAAGGACTCCAGCAGAATGACTTCCGGCACGGTCAGCGTGGCATAAACGATGATCGGCCCGAGCAAATTGGGAACGATGTGCCGAAAAATAATCCGCCACTCCCTCAAGCCCAAAGCGTGGGCCGCCTCGACAAATTCCTGGCGTTTGATCGCCATGACCTGGCCCCGCACAATCCGCGCCATGGTCAGCCATTCCACCGCGCCGATGGCCACGAAGAGCAAAATGAAGTTCTGCCCGAAAAAAACCATGAGCAGGATGACGAAGATGGCAAAGGGCAGCGCGTAAAGAATGTCCACGGTGCGCATCATGATCATGTCGAGTTTGCCTCCGGCGAAACCGGCTATCGCTCCGTAGATCACGCCAATGGTCAGGGACACGGCGGTGGCGCATAATCCGACTGTCAACGATATTCCTCCCCCGTAGAGCAGGCGCGCCAGCAAATCGCGTCCGAGCGGGTCGGTGCCCAGCCAGTGGACGTGATCGGGCGGGGCCGGGCCCAGCGCGAGGTTTTGCTGTTCGTAACTGCAGCCGGTGATGTTTGGCCAAAGGAACGAGGCAAAACAGAGCGCCGCCAGAACACTCAGCGCAATCAGACCAAAGATCGCCAGCTTGTTCTGCCACAGCCGATGCCAGGAATCCCGCCAGAACGACGAGCCTCCCGCGGGTTCGGCGGGGAGGGCCATTGCCATGGGGGTAGTGTCAATCATTATTCAAAGCGCAATTTTGGATTCAGCCAAACCAGGGCCACGTCCGCCACAAGATTAAAGACCACCACAAAACAGGCATAGAACAAGACCGAGCCCATGACCATGAAGTAGTCGCGATTGAATGCGGCGGTCACAAAGTAGCGGCCCAAACCAGGGATGCCGAAGATGGTTTCCACCACAAAGGAGCCGGTCAAAAGTCCGGCCACAGCCGGGCCAAGAAAGGAGACCACCGGCAACACCCCGCCGCGCAGGGCGTGCTTGAACAGAATCCGGGCGCCGCCCGCCCCCTTGGCGTGCGCGGTGCGGATGTAGTCCTGGTTCAAAATCTCCAGAAACCCTCCCCGGCACAATCGGGCGATATACGCGGCATAGTAAGCGCCCAGCGTCAAGGCGGGCAGGACCCTGTCCCCAGGGAAAAACCAGCCGGCGGCGTTGAACCAATCCAGATGCAGGGCAAAGGCGGAAATGAGCAGCGGCCCCAGGACAAATGTCGGCACGCACAAGCCGATCATGGCCAGGCCCATGGGGATGTGGTCCCAGGCGCTGTTCTGGTTGAGCGCCGCCACCATGCCCGCCGCCAGGCCGAAGGCCAGGGCCACGACCAGGGCTTCAAGGCCCAGCTCGAGCGAAACCGGAAAGGCGTCGGCAATGATCTCGTTGACAGTGCGTCCGGGATATTTGAACGAGGGACCAAGGTTGCCTTGAAGCAGATGTTTCATTTGCAGCACATATTGCTGGAACAACGGTTTGTCCAATCCGTAATGGGCCTCCATGCGCGCGCGCACCTCGGGGCTGACCTGCTTCTCGGAATCAAACGGCCCGCCGGGCGCCAGACGCATCATGAAAAACGTGGCCGTGGCAATGATGAACAACACCGGGATGGCCTCAAGAAAACGGCGTGCGATGAAGCGGAGCATGGTCAGTTGTCCTGCGGCACAAGGTAGATGGACTTGAAATCGTATTGGTCGATGACGTTGGGATACCACCCCCGGACGCTCGGCCGGATCAAGCGGGGCCGCGTGTAAAAATAGACCGGAATAATCGGCATTTCGTCCAGCAAAATGGCCTCGGCTTTCTGATAGGCATCGTAACGCGCGGCCCGGTCCCCGGTATTGGACGCCACCCGGACCAGCCTGTCGTACTCGGCGTTGGACCAGCCGGTTTCATTGTTGCCGCTGTCCGTGGCAAACAAATCCAGGAAAGTGCTTGGATCAACGTAATCCCCGTTCCAACCGAACCGGCCAATGTCATAATTCGTCCGCCGCATCGAGTCCAAATAAACTTTCCATTCCTCATTGTGCAACACGATATTGATGTTCAGGTTCTTTTTCCACATGGCCTGAAAAGCTTCCGCGATGGCCTTGTGGCTCTGCAAGGTGTTAAACAGCACCTCGACCGTCGGGAAGTTTTTGCCATCGGGATACCCAGCCTCGGTCAGGAGCCGGCGGGCCGCGGCCACGTCTTCCGTGATTTTGCCCCGGCAGGTGTATCCCGCCGTGTTGGGAGGAGTGAGACAATAGGCCGGCTCCTCCCCGGCGCGTGTAATCGTTTCGGCGATGGCATGACGGTCAATCGCCATGGCCAGCGCTTCGCGCACTCGTTTGTCGTTCAGCGGCGGGCGCGTGACGTTGATTTTGTAAAAATAAGTGCCCAGCAACGGATAAACATGGATGAGGTTGGGTTTGTATTTGCGGTAATAGGCAACCTTTGAAGGCGGGGCTTGCGGATCGCTGTGAAGCTGCCCGGAACGGAACATCCGTTCGGCGGTATCCGCGCTTTCGGTCGGATCAAAATAGATTTTGTTCAGCCGCACATGTTGCGCGTCCCAGTAGGTCGGGCTTTTCTCAACCAGAATATGGGAGTTGATCCGCCACTCTTTCAACATAAACGGGCCGTTGCCCACAAAGGATACCGGGCGGGTCCACGGATTGTTGCGGTCGTCGATTGCGCCGTGTTTTTCAATGACCGCCACGGGCACGGGAAACCAGGAATCGTGGATCATCATGGAAAGCAGATAGGGCGCGGGGCTGTGCAAGGTCACTTCCAGCGTGTAATCGTCCAGCGCCTTGAGACCCACCTGGCTGAAATCCGAAATTTTTCCGAGGTTAAAGGCCTCGGCGTTTTTCACCGGGTAGAGCATGTAGGAATATTGCGACGCCATGGAGGGCAGCAGCATCCGGTGGTACGACGCCACGAAGTCCCGGGCGGTCACGGGCTGGCCGTTGGACCATCGGCCGTTCTTGCGCAGGTGAAATGTATAGACCTTTCCGTCGGGCGAGATTTCCCACTTTTCCGCCGCGCCGGGATGCAGGGAAAGGTCTTTGGCATCGGGGGTGACAAGCCCCTCGTAAAGCGAGCACATTATTGCGTGTTCGATGGTGCCGGTGGCCACTGCCGGGTCGAGGCTCGAAGGCTCGCCCTCGTTGTTCAGCCTCAATTCCTGGGTGCGGTCGCCGATGGCGGTGAGCGTCTCGCGTTTGCCGCAGCCACCGGCCAGCAGCACCACGACGCAAGCCGTTAGAAACGTCAAATAAACACTCCGTGCAAGGCTGGATTCATTCAACATTGGGTTCAGATGGTTTCCCGCAAATGCGATTCCGCCACACAATCACTCATCGGTAAAAACCATAGCGCAAACCGCAACACTTGCAACCACCTTCACCGGCTGCCACGGCGCAAATCAATTATTGTCAGCGCCGCAGGAGCGAACCTCCCCTTTCTCCACGGCTGCCTCATGATGGGAAATTTAACATGCTGTGATGATTCACCTGCATCGACCGAGTGGCAACGGAACTGAATTTCCCCAATCCCTGTTCTGGAACGAATTTTTTGTTGGACACGGTTTTCCCAAAATGCGAACAATTTGCTCGCGTTGCGGAAACAAATATCGGCTGGTGATTAAAATCAATTATGCCTGCGCGGTGGTGTATGTGAGGTTTGCAGGAACGCATCGGGAATACGATCGCGTCAATGCGGAGGAGATTTAATGAAAACAAAACTGATTAAATCGGAGTCTGAATATGCGGCGGCGTTGGCGCGGGTTGACAAACTCATGGACGCCAAATCCGGTACTCCACAAGGAGACGAATTGGAGGTTCTTTCATTGTTGGTTCACGATTACGAGGGAAGGGTTTTCCCAATCGACAAGCCGGACCCAGTGGCAGCGATTCGTTTTCGAATGGCGCAACAGGGCCTCACCAACAAAGATTTAGTGCCTTTCCTGGGCAGTCGAAGCCGTGTTTCTGAAGTTCTCTCCGGCCGACGCAGCCTCAGTCTCAAAATGATCCGTGCCTTGGTCTCTGGATTGCGTATCCCGGCTGATGTCCTGCTGGGTGAGATGCAATATGCCTGACCCATTGCGCAGGCGCTGGATCAAATGACCAATCGCCGGGATATGGATCATGCAAATGGCGTTGCCGACCCTGCCTGCAAGTGCTATCTTTCCTAGCATGAGCATTACTGCCACAGTTGAACAGGGAAAGATTGTGCTTCCAGCCAATGTGCAATGGCCGTCGGGCACGGTGGTTCGCATTGAACCTGTGGTGGATCAGCCGCCCACACTTTGGGAAACGCTCAAGGATTTTGACGGCATAGCCAATGACCTACCTATCGACTTGGCAGATAATCTGGACCACTACGTTCACGGTCATGCGCGATCATGAGCGTCGTCTTTGCCGATGCCTTTTATTTTGTTGCGCGGCTCAATAGGCGTGATCAACACCATGCCCGTGTATTGGCTTTCTCTCGCGACTTCCGCGCCTCCATCCTCACCACCGACTTGGTTTTGATGGAAGTAGCCGATGCCTTGGCCAAATCCGAGTGCCGCCCACGGGTGCGCGAGTTCGTGCTTCATCTTCGACAGGCAGCGGCTTGCGAAATTGTTCCAGCTTCCCGCGAATTGTTCGATCGCGCTCTGGAACTATATCACCAACATGCGGACAAGGAATGGACGCTGACGGATTGCAGCTCGGTTCTGGTCATGCGCGAACGCGGCTTGACGGATGTCCTGACCGCTGACCATCATTTCGAGCAGGCGGGTTTCAACATGCTGCTCAAATGAAAACCCTGCCGCCTCTCGCGGCGGCTGCTTGTCCTGCCGTAGCTTTCAGCGAAGGGGGAAGAGCGAGTGATGCACCGTCTGACTTCTCAACGTCCGCGCCAGCGGATAACGAAAACTGACACCATACATGTCCGCCATAGCTCCGTCCAAGGGGTCGTACCATAGCTTTGATTCCGACGAAATGCCGGGGGTTTTTCAGCAAGGCTTTTGCCGTGGAAAAAGGCCGGTGTTTTCTTCGTGGTGATAGGGTTCGGGTAGGATAATGGAGGATCAATCCGGCTGCGATTCCGCGATTATTCAGCAAGATAGTATGATGCTCGCCCACCACCAGTGTGCGGTGCGGGTGATCGGCCTTGATGCAGTGCTGGCGCAAGGGGCAGTGGCCGCAGAGGGAACTGCTCCATTCAAACCGATGGGAGACTGCGCCCGTGGCCTGCTCCTGCAAACGGCTGCATTGCGTGTTCTCCTGTCCGGCGGGACAAACCGCCTG
>Ga0224554_1000723_pt1 | contig 25418 bp, 25 predicted proteins | sample 714S22024metaG_FD_180666 | JGI IMG/M metagenome (GOLD analysis project Ga0224554, IMG submission 180666) | Peat soil microbial communities from Stordalen Mire, Sweden - 717 S2 20-24 | ecosystem: Environmental > Terrestrial > Soil > Wetlands > Peat | place: Sweden: Norrbotten County, Stordalen...
CATCCTGCCTTCGCCCGAAAAGTGAGGGCTCGGCCTTCGGGGTTAAGTACTCTCGAGGCCATATGGGTTTACTTGCGTTACGGCCAGGCGACTCGCTCACCACCCTTTTCAGATGGCTTCGTCAATAGGCTTCAGGATGTTCGGTTTCCGTCCTTCCTGCTATTCAAGCTACGGGGCTTGGACTTTTACCCCGGTGGGACTTGCTCCCACTGATCATGCCAGCCTTCGCTGGACGCACACTTCATCATTACCAATCCTCCGTTCGGCTCTACGGTCAAGCTGACCGAAAAAGCTTATCTCCACCAGTACAGCCTTGCCACGCGGCAAGTAGACTGGCTAAACCCCAAGAGCAAAGCCGCTGAGCGGCCCGGCCAGGATACAGAAATTCTCTTCATCGAGCAGTGCTGGAATTACCTTGCCGAGGGCGGATGCCGCCATCATGTCCGCCCGTGTGACCTCCGAATAGGCTCTGCGTCATGGCCGGAATCTTGAAGAGGATATAGACGTTGACAAGCACGAGAAGGATGAGGAGCGGCAATGCCTGAACAATCGTCGAGGGGTCCGACACGCTCTGGCCGACTTGGACGTAGTAGTTCGTCAAAACATGAGAGAGGACATTCATGGTGGCTGCGGCAACGACCTTGTAAAAGCTGAATCCGAGATACGCCTTGAGCCATCCCCAGAACAGCCAATCGAGTTTGTCGAAGACGAGAAACGGGATAAAGATTGGCCCGAGCAATCCAATAATTGTGGACGCAATTGCGCCATAAGCCAGAATGGCCGAGACAACCGCCGCCAGGGCACCCAAAAGGAACTGCACGACGAAGTACACAAGGGAGTAGTAGGGAGACATCATGCTGGTCAGCATCGCCGGCCCTGTTTTCGATGATGCGGCATGGATCTCGTTCAGCATGGTGGTGGAACCATCCGCCCCAATGACGCTCACAAGGTTGGCTGTGCCGCCGTCGATAAATCCCTTGATGGAAAAGCCGAGTCCGGGGATGGCGCTGTCGTAGTAGTTCACCATCGCGTATGCGAAGGTGAGAAGCATAAAGAGGTTGAGGAACCTCCCCATGCTGAACCCGGCTCCGCCATGTGCCGAGGCAAGGGCCTCTTGAACACCGAACCAGACCAACATGATCGTTGCCAGCGACAGCACAATGTGAACTCCCATCGCGGTAATCGAAGGTGCCGCCGTTGCTGAAAGCGACTGGCACCCTTGAGAGATAAAGTCGAAGAGACCATTGTTCATTCCGCACCTCTTGCTTTGGGTGGATTGTGTTCCTCGCCACGTCTACTCAGTAGGCTTGCGTGAGGAGATTCGCCGCACCGCTGTTTGTTGTTGCGATGTTGGCGTTGTAGTAGCTTTCGTATCCTGCCGAGTCGCGGAAAGCCGATTTCATCGCGTCCTGTTGCTGTTTCTGTGCCACGACCTGCTGCAAGGCAAGATTGGCGTTGATCTGGTTCGCGTCCTGCTGGGTTCGCAGTTGCAATAGAAGCACCTGGTTGATCCGCTGGAGTTCGGCCATGATGGTCTGCTGCGATGCGTCCTGGCTTTGGGTCGCAGCCTCAAGGTTGGCGATGTCGGTTTGCCGGGCCGCTTGATTGGCTCGAATCGTACCCAGTGCTTGCAGGTTGGTGGTCATGACGGAATCGCCGATGTCGATGGTTGCTCCCTGGGCCGCAATCTGCTGCTGCCCGGCGATGCTTGAGCTGCTGTAGCCTGGGATCATGTTGGGGGTTCGCGGCACGCTGGCCTGCTGGTATGCGGCCGCCGCTCCATTGCCGGTGTTTGCGGAGTTGACCAAACCCGACGAATTGCCATAGGTGTTTGAAATCTGCTGCATCATCATCAAGTCGGTGGTGGGAGACAGGAATCGCGAGTAAAGCAGGGTTGGCGCGAGAATCATCTCGTGCGTGAGCTGGTATTGCTGGTTTGCAACGTTGTAGGCTTGCAAAGCAGTGGTGGCAATCTTGGCTGTGTTGCTGAATATCTGTTGGCCCTGCTCTATCTGCTGAACTTCGTTGGCAATGGACTTTTGCTCGTTCTCGATCTGCACAACGGCGTGGACCGACTGTGTAGGGTCGTAAACAACGCCGGAACCGAATTGTGCGTGCGCTGCCGGCTGTATTCCGATCATGAACCCGATGGCGAGTGCGGCAAGGATTGGCTTTTTCAAAGGGTCGTCCTCTCATTTGCGGTGGATGGTTGCGGTTGTTTAGCAGCAAAGCGACATTACTACTGTGCGGCCTGAATCTCTCTTTGAATTTCTGCAAGATGGTCGGCCTGTGGCTTGCACCGTGTATCCCGCTCTTTTTTCCTGGCGTCGAGAGTCGCCATCTCTTCTTTGGTCAGCTTCTCTCCCGTCAGCATTCTTGCGGACCCCGCAGTGTCTTCGTCCAGGCAATCCTTGGCATAGGCGGGGTACTCGGCGTTGTATTGCTCCTGCAACTGCTGTACCTTTTTCGCTTTGCTCTGACAGCCTGCAATGGCAAGGGTGAACAAAAGCAAGACAGCTACGAATCGCATTGAAAGCCTCCTTAAAACGTCTGTGGAATCGTGTGGTTGGTGTAGGCCGGCAGAAGCAGGTCTTGCGTGAAATACACTTTCACGCGATGTCCCTCCCGGATCGTGATGGTGGGCGGTATTTGCATGAAACGGTCAAGGATGGTGTTGGCCGACTGCGAGACGCTGGCCGCGGTTCCGTTGGTGAATGCCTGGGAGCCGTTCGTGGTGATGGCGCCGCCGCCCTGCGCGATCTCGCCAGCTCCAGAGATCACGCCCAAAGCGATTGAAGCACCGAAGATTTCAAAGTAGTGATTGTTTACCTTGTCCTTCAGTCCTTCCTCTCCGATCTGGTCGAGGCCGTGGAACTGGTCGAGATCGACGGAGTAACCATCCGGCATAATCAGGCGGTGGAAAATGACAGCTATTCGCCGCTGTTGGCCGATTCCCGCGGCTCCAATCTTCTTCGCTTCCCCTAAGACAACTGTTCCCTCGGGGATGATGACGTGCTGGTGGTCATGGGAATACAAAGGGTTTGAGACAAGAACCTTCACCGCCCCTGCCGCATCTCCGTCCAGACGATTCATAAGAATCGTGTCGAGGACGGAGCCTTCGTAAACGAGGTATGGCTGACCCGTGGCCGAATCGACGTTTGCCTCCATAGGACGTTTGTAGCCTTCGGATGCATCCTGTTGTTCCCCTGCGGCACGTGCGGCTACGAGGCTGCTATCAGCCTGCCGTTGGCTTGCAGGCATCATCTGGCCTGGTCCTTGTGATAGCGGCTGCTCACGAGGACTGGAGTATGCAAGGTTGGATGCGAAACGCGAGTCGTCGGCCCGCGCTCGTTCCTTCGCGGCAATTTGCTGTGCCTGCTCCTGTACCGGAGTGAGCTGCGGCTGGCCCGTGTTTTGTTGAGCATAGCCGGTCTGTGCTTGCGGGCAGGGCTGCCCCGGTACGCCCTGGCCCGGAGTGCAAGGCGCGGCGGCGCCGGTTGGACCATAGGCCGATGCGGCAGCCCGCTGCGCAGGCGTTGCAGACGCAAGCGCGGGATCTCCACCTGTTGCAGCAGCAAGCGCCGCTTGCTGCTGCTCCTTCTGGCGTTGGGCCTGGAGTTGGTTCTTCAAGTCCTGCACGTTGTTGTCTGTGTTGTCCTGCAACGTGGGTTGGGGAGGCTGGCCCTTGGCAGCGGCCTGCTGTGCTAGCGTCTTCTTGCCGGTCGAACTCATGATCGCCGCTACGATCACCAGCAATGCCGCACCCAAATACACAAACGTCTTGAGGTTCTTTTGCAGAACACCCTTCGGCTCGTTTGTCGTGTGCCGCAATTCTGGGTCGATCTGCGATTCAATGTGGGGAGTGAAGATGCTCTCGGTCATGACGATTACCCCTTCCGTGTGAAGTCCATGCGTTTTTTGCCCAGCTCGACGTAACCCGAGTCCATCACCTTCGGGATGATGTACATTCCGTCCCGTAGGTCATAAGTGATGAGGTTCGGCTTACCGTCCTTCATCTCGTACACGCTGAACTTCTCCGGCGCATTCGTCTTGATGTAGGTGAACTTGTCGTCGTGATAAATCGACTGAATATCGAAGGGTGCTTCGTTCTGCTTGTAAACGTAGTCGAACTTGAGCTGCGCTGGATACGCGCTCTTGTATTCATCCACCGCCTGGGCGACGTGCGACTGGAGAACGGCTAGCTGCTGCTTCGATGCCTCCAGTTGAGCTGCGGGAACGAACTGCGGAGGTCCGCTAGCCGCGACAATCGATGAGCGATCCGCGGGCTCGATAATCACCTTCAGATCCGGGTCGGCGGAAGACGCGGAGATGTCCTGCAAGGTAAAGCTGTAGATGTTGCCCTTGTCCGTGATGAGATTCAGGTTGGAGCTGATGCCTTGTTTGGCCGGATGCACAAAGCAGAAGTTTCCAACTACATCCACAATCCAGAAGTCCTTGTCTCCGGTGGCAGCTTCCATGATTTTCTCGGTCGGTGGAACTTCAATGAGGGTCGTGTATTTGACCTTGGCGCGGATAGGCACGATGTCCTGTGAATGGTATTGAACGATGCGGGCCGACTCCTGCGTGACGGCAACGATGGATGTGAGTCCCAGGACAAGCCCTGCGATGACGTTTAGACGGTGCATTCGATGGCTCCTTGGTGGTTGGTGGTGACGTGAGAGACGGCCAGCGTGCGGGGCCGGAACGGATGGTCTTGTGCCAGATGACGAAGCCCGTCCGCTATACCGAAGCGTTCAAAGTAATCGCGCTTCTTGAGGTTGTCGGGGACGTTGTTGGTTGCCATCCAATAGGAGACCGAGTCCACATTCAACTGAACTTTCTTCGATGTCTGCGCCTTTCGGATGAGCATCTGCCCCGGTGGAACCAGGCCCCCGATAATGTCTAGCTCGGTATCGTTGAGGTGAAATGCTTCGGCATAGACCTCGCGGTTCATCTCTGGATTTGCAAGAAATATTTTGGTCGGGCAACTCTCCGCCACAATCGCCAGCAGCCCCGACTCCTGAAGCTCCTTGATGGATTGGGTTGCGAGGATCATCGCGGCGTTGTGCTTTCGCCACGTCTTCTGCGCCTGCACTACATAATTGCGAATCGTCTCGTTCTTGATAAAGAGCCATGCCTCGTCCAACAGAAAGGTTTTGAAACTCGCCAGTTTCGCCGGACTCACAATTTCATTCGAGGCGCGGTGGAGAACGTAGAACAACAGCGGCTCCAGCACATCGGGCGCATCGCTCCAGCCGTGGAAGTTGAACGTCTGGAAGTCGGCGAACAAGAGACTGTCCTTGGCGTTGTCGAAGAGGAAACCGTATTGCCCGCCGTGCGTCCAGCGGTGCAGGCGCTCTTTGAGTTCGCCCACGATGTTGGCGAAGTTGGAAAGTGTGCGCTGCTCCGGGTCAAGAATATACATGCGCTCGATGCCATCCCACAGCTTGCGCTCCTCCTTGAAGTCCATCCGGTAACGCTGGCCGTCTCCCTCGATCAACACACGGAAGAATGAGAAGAGGAATTGCAGGTTCTCCTTTGTCGGCTCCAGCGAGAACGGGTTGATGGTGAAGTCGCGCGACTCCTGCCCGACATTCAGGTATGACCCGCCAAAGATCGACGTGAGCGATTGGTAGCTTCCGCCAATGTCGAAGATGTACGTCTGCGGCCTGTACTTCTGTGCGTTCTGAAGCAGGAATGCACAAAGAAAAGTCTTGCCACTCCCGGTCATTCCAAGGATGAGCGTGTGGGCGACTTCGCCGTTGTGGAGATTGAGGAAGTACGGCGTCGCATTTTCCGTCTCAAGCACTGCGAGGTACTCTGTCCCGAGATGGGCGTTACGCTTTTCTCCAGACAAGATGGTGAAGAGAAACGAGAGGTCCGCATAGTTGGTATTGAGCAGGTACAGCTTGCGAAGGTTCTGCGCGTAGTTGCCGGGAACGGTGGCGAAGTAGGCATTGAGCTGGTTGTAGGTCTCGATGAAGAGATTGCCGTCCGCGTTGGTGAATACGCTGGTGAACTCGCCGATGACCTGGTCGGTCTCGCTCCGGGTGGCCGCATACACCACAATTGTGAGAGAGAAGTCCCCCAGAGATTGCCCGTCGCCCAGGACGCGGAGGCAGTCCCCAAGGTTTTCAATGTCGGCCTGCTTCGATTCATCGACCAGCACGTCCCGTGGGTTGGTCTTCGTGGTGTCACTGCTCATCTGAGAAACAAAGCCGGTCTTCGACATATTGAAGTGGCGGCGGCGCTTGTTCACTTCCTTGCGCGCTTTGTCGGTGGCCAGCGGCGTCCACTCGGTCACAACGTAAAAGTTTGCAGGGATCTTCAGCAGTTGGTCCAGAACGAGAGGCCGTGTCTCCGTGATGGCCTCTTTCATCGTAAGCACACGAACGAACTGATCGCCCACGCGCAGGTGATCGCGTTCGGCTTCGATATTTGAGTTGACAACCTGATAGTCGAGAAACTGCTTGGACTGCGGCCGTCCCGCGATGCGTCCCTCGTCGTAGTTGAGCAACCGCCGGAAGAATTGGAACTGGCCCTGCTGGTTCAACACTTCAATCTGCATGAAGTCGGCAAGCTGGCGGGCGAATGTCTGCACCTTCTGGTCAAGCCTCGTCAGCTCGTTCTCGATCTGGGAGCGCAGCAAGACCTTCATGCTGTTGTTTGTGAACTGTGTCCTGAGTTCACCGAACGCGCCGGCAGGATCGCGGAAGAGCTGGGCGAATGCCGCACCGATGCCGCTCTTCGAGCGCGGTCCTTCAAGGACGATGGCATAGAAGATTTCGACCTGATAGAGTTGGTCGCGCTTGCCCTCGAAGAACTGCCGCCGCTGTTCGATGGCGGCTTCAACGACGGGGTCGTCGTACCTTGCAAAGGGTATATCGGGGCGATTCGATTTGAAGAGGTACTGGTAGACGTGAAAGCCGGGGCCGAATGCTTTGAGCGCGGCCTCCAATCGTTTGACAGCGTACTCCTGTTCCGCATGGTCAAGACTTTCGTAATCGACGCCGGGAATGCTGAGAACCATGCCCACATCGCCGCTCTTGGTGAGGAAGGTCGTCTCATTCCAGAAGCCGTACAGGTTGATGTGGTCGTTGAGAGACGCGCTCTCCTTCCACGGCTTGATGACTTTATCGAGTCGGAACATCACCGGACCTCCACGCGTGGAACCTGCTGCTTGGCTGCGTCATAGCGGAGCTTGTACCGCTCGGACTTGGCCAGGATGCGAAGGAACGCCGGGTCGCTGTTCGTGACCCAGTGCCCAAATGCAAACCCGCCGACGAAGACGGCGAAGCCGGCGAGGATGCTGTTGAAGAGATTGAATGCGCCCACGGCGCCCACGCAGACGAAGTAAAACAACGTGCGCTCGACGCCCAAATACGTGAGAGGCTTATGCAGGCTCTTGAAGACGCGATTTGTGCGAACTGGTTGCTTCTTTTGTTCTGACATAGGCCCCTCGAACTGCGCCGCGAAATGGGTACGCCGTTCAGTACGGAGTTGAGCGCCTTTAGACGCCCCACAGCCAAGTCAGAACGTTCACAGCAAGAACAGCTATGCCTGTACCTGCGGCTACGCCTGCTAGAGCCTTCTTGGCACCCGGTTCGCCGTGAGCAAAACCATAGCCGCCAATCACAATCGCAACAAGACTTGCAACCTTCGCGATGGTGCCGGTGAAGAGGGTTTGAATTGAGGTGAAGCCCGTGTCGAAGGGCGAGCCGCCCTGAGCAAGAGCGACCATAGGAAAGAGAAGGCATACGACTGGAATCAAGGTGGACAGACGCATCCACCTGAGAAACTCCTGGGCCGTCTTCATGGAACTTGGGATTCGGATTGTGATGGACATTGTCTCCTCCAACGACTGCGGTGCAGTCGCGATATTCCGGAGGCTAGACGCGCTGACTCCTGGTGTCCAATACTTCTTAACTATGGCAGTTTTCTTGAAATCTGCCTTTGCCATAGTTTCCAGGTATGGCAGATTCGCGCCTCAACCGAAGAGGGGAAGGGTCCGCTTCGCAGCCGAGAGGCGAGCTGATTGAGGTGGCTTCGAAGGCGGTAGGAGTGGCTGTATCCGCAGCATCTTTCGCAACGCTCTCACCAGTACTGGGATGGTTTTCTGCGAGGGCGATTTCTTGGAGATCAGTGCGCAATCGACTGTCCAGCTCACTCCCGCAACCGGGCGGGTTACAACCCCGGCTTCAAGCTCCGATCCTTCGCGAATCAGAGCATGGCCATACCCTGTTTTCACCATCCATTGAATGTCACGAGGGGTCGATGTTGTGCTCGATACTTCCGGGTGAACACCAACCGCGTCCAACATCTCCATCAGCTTGCGATGGCCTTCAGGGTTCTGTTTCGGCTCACGGAAGATCTTGAGCTTCTTTTCGAGAGATGATGGCGCAATCTCGTCCTGAATGGCCGCAGGGTCATTTGACCGCATGCAAACCACAAGGCGATCATGCGAGAGCTTGTCTACATTCAGGCCGATTCCATTGGCTGGGAGCGTCAACAGAGCCGCGTCAATGACGCCCGTTTCAAGCAAGGAAAGAAGCTCGACAGAGTCGCCGCTTTTCGGCGTGATTTCACAATTCGGAAAGAGGGCGAGATGCGCGCTGCATACCATCTGCAACAGAGCGCGATCGATGAAGGGAGAATACCCAATTCGCATCGGCGCAATGGTCCCGTGATGACTTGCGCGGGTCGCCGCAATTACCTCGTCACAAAGTGTCAGTATCTGCCGGGCTCCTGCGGTCAACACTTCTGCTGCCGGAGTCAGTTTGACTCCCTTTCGCACTCGCACCAGGAGTTCGATTGAAAGAGCGTCCTCCATGGATTTGAGCTGGATGCTGAGGGATGGTTGTGCGACAAAGAGGCGCTTCGCAGCGCGACTAATATTTTCCTCTTCCGCAACCGCAATCAAGTATCTGAGATGCCTGAATTCGAGTAGGGTTGAGATGCTTTTCACGCTCCGCTTTGCGATTTGTGATGCGCGGCGAGTCGTTCAATACCACAAACGGGTCAGTCCTCCACGTGGGGGATTCCGATTATGCGGGGGTGAACCAAGAAAGTCAACAGCGACAATAATTTAGGCTGCTCCCGCTGGATCGGAAACAGGCTACACCAGCCATAGTCTGCGGCTATGGCCGCAGAGAGTCAGCCATAGTTTAGAAGTATTGGACAACCCTGGCGATGCACTCCACTCTAATGAGAGTCCTTCGTGTTGTCGCAATCAATCGCGTTCATTGCAGGGCTCATTAGAGATTGCTTGAAGAGGCCCAGACAATGGCTGTAGTGACAGCAACAAGTATCCCCACAGCAAAATCGGAGTTGCCAATGGCAAACGAAAAGACCACCGAGAAAAGGCCGCCTCAGTCTGTCGGCTTCGTCCCTGAACGTCTGCTCCATACCGACGAAGCCGCCGCAATCATTCAGATTCACCCGAGAACGCTTCAGCGTTTCGCTCGTGAAGGCATGATTCGTGGAATCCACATTGGCAAACTCTGGCGTTTTCGGGCTTCCGAGATCGAGGAATGGATTCAACGACAGACTGCCTGATCAGCTAGAAAGTCCTCGACCTCTGCCCCACAAAGGACTACCTTGGTAGCAGCCATCCGTTGCCGCCTGGACTGGAGAATTCATGAACAGGCGTACGCGGTATCAACAAGGAAGCGTGCAGCGCGAGAAGCGGCAGAGCGGACCAGATGTTTGGATTTTCCGGTGGCGTGAACCTGGGCCAGATGGAACGAGTAGGCAGCGAAAAACCATCGTGGGCACGGTTACCACTCTCACCACCGAAGCATCGGCCTTCAAAGCTGCGCACGCATTGCGCATTGACGCAAACCAACAAACCCCGCAGGCGGAAGGCGGGCCGGGCACAATCGCCGAACTGATCGCTCATTACCGGCTCAAAGAGTTGGTGGGTGAGAACCAAGGACGGAAGGCGTTCTCGACTCGATCTGCTTATGAGTGCTATCTGAAAGGGTGGATTCTGCCTCGATGGGGAAACCACCGCTTAAATCAGATCAAGCCAGTCGCCGTTGAAGAGTGGCTGGACAGCATAAAGCGGGCCAGGGGCACACGTGCGAAGATTCGGAACCTGATGAGCGCAATTTTTCATCACGCTATGCGTTACGAGTGGGTTGACAACAACCCGATGAAGCTTGTGCGCCAGAGCGCGAAACGAGAAAAGGTGCCCGAGGTTCTCGAACTCGCGGAACTCCAACTCCTTCTCAGCAAGTTGTCCGTCAGAGAGCGCACCTTGGCTTTACTCGACGCGGCAACAGGACTTCGGGTCAGTGAATTGCTTGCACTTCGCTGGGACGATGTCGATTTCGAGAATTTGGAGCTAAGCGTCACCCGATCCATCTGGCATCAGGTCGTGGGCAACTGCAAGACAGAGGCATCCGCCAAACCCGTCCCGATAGACGACTACATGGCGGAGGATCTTCTGAGCTGGCGTCGTCAGAGCCCCTACCCGATGGGTGCGGATTGGGTCTTCGCAAGTCCGTCTATGGGGGGCAAGCAGCCCTATTGGCCGGACAACCTCATGAAGCGGTACATCAAGCCGGTCGCGCGCAAAGCCGGCATCACCAAGAACATCGGTTGGCATACCTTCCGCCACTCCTTCGGCACGTTGCTGAAGGCAAACGGAGAGGACATCAAAACCGTGCAGGAGCTTTTGCGGCACGCAAACAGTCGGATCACGCTGGATGTTTACACACAAGCAGTGACCTCTAACAAGCGAGCTGCACAGAGCAAAGTTGTACGGATGATGGTTTCTAACGTGGGCACAGTTTTGCCAGACGTGGGCACAACTGGTTTTGAGAAGGTAGCCGTAAATGCTCGGTAGGGGCTTATTGTGCCCATATCGTGCCCGGATTTGGCTGTCACTTTTCTTGCCAAACACTCCTAAGTTCTTTGGAATGTATGGCGGGGACGACGGGGCTCGAACCCGCGACCTCTGCCGTGACAGGGCAGCGCTCTGACCAACTGAGCTACGTCCCCAGATTGTTTTTCAACAACTTAGGTATATGTCACATAGAATGAGCTGTTTCGCAGCTTTCGCTGCCTTCGCTCTGTTCTACCCTTTCGCTGGTTTGGACTGAATTTCTGGACCTCTTGGACACCAAATGGACACCAAGCTGGACACCAAATCCCTCAACCCACCAACGAAATTTAGTCTATCAGATGAGCCGGCGTTTAGCTGCCCTTCCCCTCAAAAATGCCGACGGATTCCTACCCAGTGGCGACACCATGCTAGCCAGGGCAATTTATCCAGTCCGAGCTTAATTCAGCGCTTCCAGATGAATGCCTACTCAGAATTGACGAAAGCCGAAATGCATCTCAGCGACGCAGTCGTCGAGGGTGCCGCCCTCGATTTTCATTTGCCGGATCATGTCCTCCAGCTCCTCTTGCTGGTACACATGGAGCGCGGCAGCAATAGTCTTACGGTTTCCAGTCGGCATCGGTTACGCCTTCATTTAGCCGAGCCATGTACGCTTTGTATTGCTCCGCGATGTGCGCGAGAAGAGAGTGCAGCGCGTTTATACTTGAGAATATGGAATACCAGCATTGGACAATTAAAGAAGCAATGCATCGCATCGGCGCAAAGAAGCTCTACCTCCCCGCCATTCAGCGAAAATTCGTGTGGGGCGCTCCGCAAATCGAGCAGTTGTTCGACTCGATTATGCGGGACTACCCGATAGGTACGCGCTCTTGAATTCATCGACGGCCTGCGCAAAGTGCGATTGCAGGGCCGAGAGCTGCTCCTTTGCGTGCTCCAGTTGGGTTGCGGGCACAAATTGCGGCGGTCCGCTGGCAGCTACGATGGAAGACTGATCGGCAGGCTGAATGAGCACCTTGAGGTCCGGCGCATCGGTCGTGCCGGAAACGTCCTGCAAAGTGAACGAATAGATGTTGCCCTTGTCGGTAATCAGATTGAGATTCGAGCTGATGCCCGCCTTGGCAGGATGCACGAAGCAGAAGTTGCCGACAACATCCACAATCCAGAAATCCTTGTCGCCGGTCGCCGCCTCCATGATCTTCTCACTGGTCGGAATCTCAATTAGCGTTGTGTACTTCAGTTTGGCGTGAATGGGAACGATGTCCTGAGAGTGGTACTGAACAGTGCGCGCCGATGCTTCCTGCGCAACGGCCGCCAGCGCTGGAAGCGCCAGGGCGAGCCAGGCGATGAAGATGAGTTTGCGAATCATGCGAGAACTCCTTTCGGGTTGGAAGTGGCAACGCCAGCCTGCGTGCGAGGCCGGAATGGAAAGTCTTCGGCGAGACGGCGCAAGCCATCGGCGATGCCGAAACGCTCGAAGTAGTCGCGCTTCTTGAGGTTGTCGCGGGCGTTGTTGGTGGCCATCCAGTGCGATACGGAATCGACGTTCAACTGGACCTTCTTTGATGACTGCGCTTTACGAATGAGCATCTGGCCGGGCGGAACGAGGCCTGCGATCAGGTCGAGTTCCGTATCGTTCAGGTGAAATGCCTCCCGGTACACGTCCCGGTTCATCTCCGGGTTCGCAAGGAAGATCTTCGTTGGGCAGCTCTCGGAGACGATCTGCAACATACCCGACTCCTCCAGCTCCTTGATAGACTGCGTGGCCAGAATCATGGCCGCGTTATGCTTGCGCCAGGTCTTCTGCGCTTGCACAATATAGTTGCGAATGGTCTCGTTCTTGATGAAGAGCCACGCTTCGTCAAGCAGGAACATCTTGAAGGTGGCGAGTTTGGTGGGATCAGCGATCTCGTTCGATGCCCGATGGAGAACGTAGAAGAGCAGAGGCTCCAGAAGATCCGGGGAGTCTCCCCACCCTGCGAAGTTGAAAGTCTGAAAGCGGCTGAAGGAGAGCGTGTCTTCGGCATTGTCGAACAGAAAACCGTGTTGGCCGCCGCGCGTCCAACGCTGCAGGCGGTCCTTCAGCTCGCCGATGATGTTGGCGAAGTTGGAAACCGTTCGCTGCTCCGGCTCCAGCACGTACACGCGCTCGATCGCATCCCACAGCTTGCGCTCCTCCTGGAATTCGAGCCGGTAACGCTGCTGGTTGCCCTCGATGAGCACCCGGAAGAAACTGAAGAGGAACTGGAGGTTCTCTTTGCTCGGTTCAAGCGAGAACGGGTTGATGGTGAAGTCGCGCGCCTCCTGGCCAACATTCAGGTACGAGCCGCCGAAGATCGAGGTTAGCGACTGGAAGCTCCCGCCGATGTCGAAGATGAACGTCAGGGGCGCATACTTCTGCGCATTTTGGAGAACGAAGTTGCAGAAGTAGCTTTTGCCGGACCCCGTCATCCCAAGGATGAGCGTGTGGGCAACCTCCCCGTTATGCAGATTGAGGAAGTACGGCGTGCTGTTGTCGGTTTCAAGCGCGGCAAGGTACTCCGAACCGAGATGCGGGTTCGTTTTCTCGCCGGGTAGGATCGTAAACAGAAACGAGAGGTCGGCATAGTTTGAATTGAGCAGGTAGAGCCTGCGCAGATTCAGGGCATAGTTGCCAGGAACGGTGGCGAAATAGGCATTGAGCTGGTTGTAGGTCTCAACGAAGAGATTGCCGTCTGCGTTTGTGAAAATGCCGATGAACTCTCCAACAAGCTGCTCAAGTTCCGATTTGGAGCGGCCATATAGCACAATGCTCAAAGAGAAGTCACCGAGCTGCTGGCCGTCGCCCAGCGCACGCAGGCAATCGCCCAGATTCTCGATGTCCGCCTGTTTCGATTCATCGACCAGCACATCGCGGGGATTTGTCTGCGCTGCATCGTTGCCCATCTGCGAGATGAAGCCTGTCTTTGAGACATTGAAGTGGCGGCGGCGCTTGTTGACTTCCTTGCGGGCCTGTTCGGCCGTCATTGGCGTCCATTCCGTCACGACATAGAAGTTCGCTGCAATCTTGAGGAGTGAATCGAGCACAAGAGGCCGCGTCTCTGTGATTGCTTCCTTCATGGTCAACACACGAACGAAGTGGTCGCCGACGCGCAGGTGATCACGCTCGGCCTCAACTGTTGAGTTGACTGCCTGATAGTCGAGGAACTGCGTGGATTGCGGCTTGCCGGCTATCCGCCAGTCGTCGTAGTTGAGCAACCGGCGAAAAAAACTGAACTGGCCTTGCTGATTCTGAACCTCAATCCCGGCCAAATCGCCGAGCTGTCGCGCGAATGCCTGGACGCGCTGCTCAAGATGGGCAATGTCAGCTTCGATTTGCGTCCGGAGCAGCGTTTTCATGCTGCTGCCGGCAAACTGCGTCTTCAGCTCATCCATTGCCCCGGCCGGGTCCCGCAGCAGGCGTGCAAGTGCCGCTGCGACGCCCGTCTTCGACCGTGCGCCTTCGAGGACGATGCAATAGAATATCTCAACCTGATAGAGCCGGTCGCGCTTGGTCTCAAAGAACTGCCGCCGCTGGTCGATGGCCGCTTCGACGACTGGGTCGTCGTAGTGTGCGAAGGGGATCTCGGGCCGGTTCTGCTTGAACAGGTATTGATAGACGTGAAAGCCGGGGCCAAAGGCCTTCAGCGCAGCCTCCAGCCGTTTGACGGCATATTCCTGTTCCGCATGGTCGAGGCTCTCGTAGTCCACGCCGGAGACACGCAGCACAACGCCCACATCGCCGCTCTTGGTAAGAAACACTGTTCCATTCCAAAACCCATACAGGTTGATGTGGTCGTTGAGCGAGGCAGCCTCTTTCCACGGCTTGATGACCTTATCAAGTCGCAGCATCAGATCACCTCCACGCGGGGAACGCTCTGCTTTGCGGCGTCGTAGCGCACGTTGTAGCGTTCCGATTTTGCCAGGATGCGCAGGAAAGCCGGGTCGGTATTCGTGACTCAATGCCCGAACGCAAAGCCCCCAATAAATACGGCAACCCCGGCGATCAAGCTATTGAAGAGGTTGAATGCGCCCACAGCCCCGACGCAGACGAAATAAAAGAGCGTCCGCTCGACGCCGAGGTATGTGAGGGGCTTGTGCAGGCTTTTGTAGCCCCGGTTGCGCCGCCGGATTATGGTGTGTGTCTGCATTCTCGCCCCTCACAGCTTAAGAAGTGGTTGGTTGGAGATCTTGAGCACGCCAAGGGGTCCGCTTACACTCCCCATAGCCAGGTCAGGACGTTGGTGGCGAGCACGGCAATTCCCGTGCCTGCAGCGACACCGGCGAGGGTCTTCTTGGCGCCCGGCTCGCCGTGCGCGAACTGGTAGCCGCCCACCACGATGGCGATCAGGCTTGCGACCTTCGCAACCGTGCCGGTGAAAAGGGTTTGCATTGCGGTGAAGCCGGTATCGAACGGTGACTGCGCGAATGCAATCGCCGGGAAGAGAAGCAACAGGGTAAAGAGGCTAAAGGTCGGAAACACCCGGCGTAGGCTGCCCCTAAGGACAGCTCGCAACCGGAAGCAGGGTATGAGATTGGCGATCATCGGCACCTCCCGCGGCCCAAGTTGGGCAGCGATCTGCCGTGAGCGTATGACGGTCCTATTCTGCCGTCCAATACTTTTCATTTATCGGGTGATAGCTGAGACATATCACCTGAAGTCAGGAGGTGCTTCCTGGACCCGAATTGCGGGTACAAAGAGCGGGGGGAGTATTGCGTGTTTCCGCGAGATGTCAAATCCCAGTTGAGTCGAACAATTCGAACGATAATCGGCGTGGCGAACACTGGGGCGTTTCCCGGGACCGATCTTGAGACGGCCTCGATTTCGCGACCGATATTGCCACGTCACGTTGCGGCCTCGGTTTATGACTCGGCGATTTTTCTGGGGTTCAGGTCGGCCTCGCTCCCCGTATAGAAGCTCAGCTTTGGATGCAAGCCAGCACCGACCGAAAGGCTGGGTGAATCACGAACAGTGTTAGCTGGCCGACTTCTCGCAACATCCGTTTAACCCCGTACTGGTACATATGTGCGTACTTCTCCTCCCCTTCTGCATCTACAATGCCGAAGAAACCAAACCAGAGGAGGATAGTTATGGCCTGCTTCACTTTGTCCGCAGGTACGCCAATTTCCCGAACCTTGGCTTCGAGAATGTCTGTAGCCATCGTTATCGTTGACCCAATAAATGCGTACGGCAGTGCGGAAAATTCACTATTTATGTCACGGAGTTCGTCAAAGAGCGCTTGGAGCTGATCTTCGGAATACTGCTTCTCTGCTTGAATAATGTCAGCTTCTAGAACTTTATTGTTCCCATGATTTATAGCTACGTTTACGCACAACTTGAGGAAGCTGATCAGATCGCGAGGCCGCATCATCGTCCTTTCTAGAATGTACGAAAAGGAGTGCTCCCCTCTAATATAGGACTCGAAGAACATCGGCCACATCTCCTCAAAAGGCTGCTCCAGTTTTGTGCTCGCCATCATCCGGCGGTGAATTAGCAGCTTAAATGCTTCTTCGTCTAACCAGTCGAGGACGATCGCGGTGTCTTTTCCCTTGTCGGGCGTTTCGCCTAACAGATGCTCGTAGATATCGTTGCGAATAAATACAATTGCCCGGCATTCGATCTCGTTTCGCGAGAACTGCCGCTGAAGTTTTCGCGTCGCTTCCATTAGGCTGCGAATAATGAGAATGTCTTCTTTGGTAGCGCCATTTACAGGCCAGCTCTTATCAAGATTGTCGATGAGTATCCAAATGCCTTCCTTGTATGATATGTAGCTTGTAAGTGTTTCTTGAAGTTCCCGTATATCCTTCTCATAAATCAATCGTGCGATTTCGCCTGGGCTTGTCAGCGACTCAATCTCTTGCTTTCGTTCCAGCATCCGATCAACAAGCGTCAGCAGCCTCTCGGAAAAGTCTCCTTGTTCTACGTCTACGTCTGCGCCGATAATCTGGACCAGTTTGTCGTAGAGGCCAAACCGTTGCAGGTTCTTGCTTGCCAATCTACCATCTGTGTCGATGATTTTGGAGGCGAGCTCAACGAGTAAGATGTAATTCCAGAAGGCAGTCAGGACGTGTTCCTGTAATCCTTGGCTAAGAGAGCTTAATAGCTGTTCACGCAGTGTCAGAAACTGGTGCCCCTCGGGCTTCAAATCCAGCACCACATGGCTATTACTCGACCAGAACGCATTTCTCACAGCATAGAAAATGGCCGTCTTCCCTGCGCCCTTACGTCCGACTACGAGACGAGCATGTCCACGCTTGGCATCGTTATACTGCGCAGTTGGCAAGAAGTATGACTTCAGAGCATTGATCTCATTTTCAGCAGCTACATCACCGAAGTCGAGGGTTTCTAGGGGCCGCAGGGGGAGGGTGATCGGAATAAAGCGTGTACTTTGAAGTGCGTCATATATTTGTCGGATGAACGGCGTAATCAGATGTTGAACCTGGGCGCCGTCGGTGTGATACTGCACGACATCGCGATAGTCGATGGGCTGCTGAGAACTGCTTCCCTCTTGAAGAACGAAGACGTACGCGCCGGAAGCCATTGCTAGGCCAGCAACGAATGCTCCACGTGCATTGTGAATGGTGGCTCCACTACGAAATGATGACAGAAGGTAAACGCTCACGCCGATTGAAGTCTTCACTTGGCGAAAGGCGTCCTGAATTGAAAGCCGGGGCTGTTCCTTCGGGTCATAAGTGCGGAACCGCAGGCCAGACTTCTTCACAGCTGACATGACCTTCACCAGACCATTCGTTACGATTGGGCTTCTAAGCAGGTAACATGGCTGCTCCCGGTTGGGAGAGAAGGTGGCCGTGATTGGAATAGAGGCATTCTTGATGGCCGCGGGAAGCTTATCTGCAAGCTCCTTTGAGTTCTGGAAATCGAGATAGCCCAGTGTATCGATCAAGCCCAATGATTCGAATTCTTGTGAATCAAGCGTGCAAGTCGTGTCTCGAATTGGAATCACAGGAATGCCGAGCCCGAGCGCATAGCCAATCTCGAACATTAGGTTGAAGTTCATTGTGGTTACATCGACGACCGCAACCTTTGTAAATCTCTGGGCTTTGCAAATTTGGCAGAAGATTATCTGGCCACTAATGGGCATGTCGCGCCAAGTCTTGATCAACAGGGATGGCTCTCGGCTACGCAGTATTTCCGCGCCCTCCTCAATTGTACTTGCAATGACCTCGGGCTTACTCGAATAGAAGAAGTAGACATCTGTGGCCGCGATCCCCCCAAATGCCTGATCGCAGGGCCCTGACGAGTATTGACAATAGCTGGGTGTTTCAGTGGGTGCAGGCATCTTGGCTCACGCTAGAGCCTGTTATTAACTTTGAGGCGCGGCATGTGTTGCCCGAATGCTCAAAACCCGCGTAAAACGCGGCGCTCGCGAGATGTGGCACGGAATGCATTCACTGTTTCCCCCTGAATCCCAGTCGCTTTGCGAAAGCCGCGCTGATTCCATTGGGTTTACGGGCGCAAAGTTAATAACAGGCTCTAGGTTTCGCTTTCTGGTACAGGGCGATGTCCACGGCAACCCATTTTAGCTCATTCGTCACACATGGGGAGGGTTGATCGAATGTTGGGACAGAGCTCGCTGCTCCCGGTTGACGGAAACGATGAAACGAAGAGCCGGTTGTTGACAACGGCCCGTAGCAGAGGCGGAGCTCTCCGTGGTGCAGCCGCAGCCGCTGAAAAAGATCAAGAACCGTCTTAAAAACAATCGGTTATGGCGTCGATGCCCGAATCGGTCCCGCAATGTCGGCCAGTGTCCGGAAAAGTAAGCGGCCGAACTGCGCCGCTTGGCCAATCTGCAGATTGTTTCAGAGTCAAGACCAACTCAGAACACCGCTCGTTTCCTATCACTTTGCAGTCAATAATTGCGTGACGCAGGCAAATGGTCGGGTTCACGCGGCAGGTGCAAAGTGGTCCTTCCGTGTATTCTGGCAAACCCTGTTGACCCAATCATAGGAAGCCACTAGCCGACAGAGCTCATTCGTTGGGGCCAACAAGGTAGTTTGCTTCGCCCGTTGTCTTCTGACCGGGGCGGGCGTTTGGCGCTGCCATTCCTCGTATTTGGAGCAGTAATGACTTCAGGTGAGCGGCCTTTGATCGGTAGAACCGCCAACCGCCTCCTCAGATTCCGCGCGAGCACCGGAATCGTTTTCGGATGAAGCTGCTTGTTGTAGACGAACGCCGTATCAACGGCCCAATCCACCCTGGCGATGGGCCGGGTGGTCAGTTCGGCATCCAAGACCGTCCCTTCGCGGATCAGAGCAAGGCCATATCCGGCCTTCACGAGGGCCTGCATCTCGGTGGGGTGGGATGCCCGCGAGAATTTTCCGATCTGGATTCCACCTTCTCCGAGCCAATCGAGAAGCCGGGCATGCGCTTCGGGATGCCGTTGCGGGTGGTACAGGACCGCAAGATTGTTTTGCAGATCAGCGGGCCGGAGAGCCGCCTTACTTGCAAGAGCGTGGTCGGCGCGGAGGCACGCCACGAGCCGGTCACGGCGAATCGCTTCAATGCAGAGGCGAGAATCGATGACCGGCAACGTCATGATCGCCGCGTCAATCTCTCCCAAGAGGAGTTCCTCGACAAGCTGAACGGAATCGCCATGCGTGGGCCGGATCGTGCAACCTGGGACGATCTCCTTGTGCATCTCGCACGCCACGCGAAGCAGTTCCGGATCGACAAAGGGAGCGCATCCGAGGTTCAGTGTACGGACTTGGCCGTGGTCGATCGCTACCAACGCGGCAATGGCTTCATCGCGCGCATCCAGCACTCCTTGGGCAATCGCTTTGAATGCGACGCCGGTTTCGGTGAGTTGGATGCGCCCATCCTTTGATTTCCGGAATAGCTGGATCGCAAAGGCTTCCTGAAATTGCCTTGCTTGAACGCTAAGATTCGGCTCGGCAGTACGAAGGTGTTCTGCCGCGGCCCGGAATCCCTTGTGCTCCACTATCGCAAGCAAGTATCGAAAATGGCGAAACTCGGCCCAGTTGTTCATAACGCTCTGCTCCTGGGGATGGAGTGCGAGAGAACCAAATGGAATCACGTTGAGCAATGGTTGAGCGGAGAAACTCGAACCGTGTAAGGCACCTTAACCTGAAATCGACCTGGTTTTCAACAGATTTTTCCACCGGGTTAAGGTTATTGGCGAAGTTTTAACAATCCCCCCCCCAAAATCAGCGGATTGAGCTGCTGGAAGGCGATAGCTGCCACATATCACCTGATAAATGAAAAATATTGGACAAGACACCGGATTCGACTGAGGCTAGGAGAAACGCAGGGCATCGCGCGGCGCTCAATGACACTTCCTGCACAAGAGGAGACGAAGTGAATCTCAATCTCATTGAAGATTTGGAAGCCCGGCGTGGCGGCATCAAGGTTGCAGATCTTGCCGGCATCCTGGGAGTGGACGACAAGCATATTTATCGAATGGCAGCGCGTGGACAGATTCCCAGTTTTCATGTCGGCGGGGCTGTGCGATTCGATCCGCAAGAGGTAGCGAAGTGGCTCCGGGCGAAGTACGGCCACGAGACTCGCCCTCCCCGAAAGGGGCCGCGTTCCAGCAGGCCCGCGGAGCAGAGAGTATCCTCCGCCGCATAGTGCGCCGGAATCATGCAGCGCCCTGAGTGGCCTCTCCGGTCTTCATTCACGCGACCTGCCGCTCGATCGCGGATCCAAGTTCAGTGGGCGAGCGGGACCCGGCCGCGTACTGCGAAAGCAGAGCGGCAGTCTCGGAATCGGGCTCCAGAGCCTCCATGCGAAAGGATGCGAGAACGCTGGTGACGGCAGTGGGGCGATCCAGGGTCTCGACCGCTGGATGGACGGGAGTTGCCACGCGGCTTCACCCTCTCTACAAACGAGCGAACGCAAGAAGTGGCTCTATGTCGTTTTTGTCGGCCGCTTGGAGGGCTTCGATATAGCGGCGCCGAAAATCTCCCTGCGCCACGATGTCTGCTCCGCCCCAGGTGAATACAGGTTTGTCTTGCGTCCGCGCCAGCACATCAGCCATGAGTCTTGCATGACGACCGTTGCCATTGGCGAAGGGATGGATCGAGACCAGACGATGGTGAAAGCGGACGGCGATCTCATCAGGTGGAAAGGTCTGGTGTTCGAGCCAGTAGCGGGCATCGCCCAACAGAGCGCCCAGTGCGTCGCGGATTTGGTAGTGCGCGATCCCGATGTTTTTTTCGGTGGTCCTGTAGATGCCTGCCCACTTCCACGTCTGGTCGAACATTCGACGGTGCAGGTCTCGGAGATAAGGTTCGGTCAGAGGATCTTGCCGGCGAATATTCCGCGGAGCGAGGGCCCAGCCATAGGCCACAAGAATATTCGCCCGCTCGAACTCGTTAAGCTCTTCCTTCATGGCGAGGTTGGGAATGAGGTCGGCTTGTTCGTCGGGAGACAGCGGTGTATTGCCATCTCCCGTGGTGAAGATCGTCATGTCCGTTTGCGCTTTCTCGTGAGCCGCTGCGCCTCCGCTTCCATGGCCTCTTCCAGATTGCCGCTCGCCTGGTTCTCAAGTGCCATCGTGTGCTCGACGCCCAGGACGTTTGCTTTGGCTGCGACGCGCGCGCGCGCATCCACGAGTTCTTGAAGGGTGTCAGCGCGGGGGACGAAAGCGTAGACCAGGTCACAGTCGAGCGCGTTGGCATAGGCGCGCAGACTTTTGAGAGTGATCCGGTCCTCAGCCTCCGCCTTCTCCTGCTGCACGACCAGCGACCGGTTCGTCTGCATTCTCTCGGCCAGCTCCCCGGAAGAGACGCCGAGCGCCTCGCGGATGGCGCGAATCCAACCCTTCGGAGGACGGGGGAGTAGCAACGAGTGCAACGGGGCTAGGGCTCGGTCGAGCTGCTGGGATCGAAGTTGCCGGAAGTGGTCGCGCATCACAGCCATCCTTTCTGGGTTGGCTATGTAAAGATAGCAGAACACTCGACATTTGTCTATTTATAGATAGCAAAACTCACCCAATACGGTTATCTATGAATATCCAATTGGGGACAACTATCTTGGACGACTCATCATTTGCAACAACTTCCAGACGGAATCCCTTATCGCCAGAGGCTTATCAAGGACGATGATATGCCCCATCCGGAACTCGTCAGCGTTTGGAAACCTGCGAGGGTCCGCCGGAACGTTCAACATGCCGAGGTAGTAACCGAGGATACCGACCACTACGGATAAGCTGTTAGAGTTCGGGATGAGAGCCACCATCGAACGAGGCGCGAAACCGCTCGTCATCGCACGTAGGATGCGGTCGTTGTCTGTCTCCGGCTCGCGGAAACGATGGTCATAGCGCGCCTCGATGGTCTTCAGAGTCTCTCCCATCTCGTTGGGCCGTTGATTCATGATCGCGCGGAAGTCTTCATGCTTCACATGGTTGCGGAACTGATCCCCGTAGACGTAATAGCCTGCGGAGAGGGCGACCTTGGCGACGAAGCGAAGTTCGACGTCGATGTCCATGCTGAATTGGAGGTTCACCTTCTGACCTCGGCCGGTCACGTCGCGCTCCTCTCGCGGCGACCAGAGGCGAAGACCTCGCCGCTGCCCCAGCGTGACCTGTAACGGTTCACCGGTGACGGCGTCTGAAGCATTCCGGGTCACGAACTCCGGGTGTTTGCGGCTGTGTCCCCGAACGCCATGCTTGTCCCGCTGGCTCATGACCAGGAAATCATTCGCAAGCGCCCCGTCGATCTCGGAACCGATGCGAGAGTTCAAATCCTTCGAGACCGGCAGCGTAAAACTGTTCAAGCCACCCACGGCGAGCGGGATGATGTGCTCTGGATTGCTCTCACCCAATGGGATGTCCTTATCGGCGTAGGGACAGTAGATCGCCGGCGCCGATGCGACCGCATCGGCGCCCGAGCTCGGAGAGACGGATTCAGGCAACGAGAGCCGCCAGTTCGCCGCTGTTGACCTTCTGCGCCGCATCCTTCGACCGGATGCCCTTGAGATACACCATTGTCGATTTGATGTCGCGGTGGCCGAGCCATGCCTGCACGGTGCGGATGTCCACGCCGTCACGAAGGTGGCTGGTCGCGAAGGTGTGCCGGAATTTATGGAGAAAGAAGTTCATGCAGTACGGCCCCTCGGCGCACTTGTTGTTGTGCTCGGTCACGCACTGCTTGCAGTTGAGGTTGGCGCGCTCGGCGACGCGCTTGACGACCATATCCATCTCGCTGTCGGGTTTGCCGCGGCCGTTGGGGAAGACCAACTGGTTCGGCGTTGCGCTTCGCGCCTCTTTCCGTTTCCTCAGACGCTCGATCAAACCCGCAGGGAGTGGTACAACGCGCTCCTCCCAGTTTTTCGGCGTGAAGCGCCAGTGCGGCTTCGCCTTCACCCGCACATCGTGATTGCGGAAGTCGATGTCCTTCCACTCGACGCAGCGGATCTCCTGGTCCCGGAAGCCGGAGCCGAGCACGAACTTGAGTAGCGTGGCTTCGTCGTGGGTCGCCGCCCGGAACATCGCTTCCAGTTCTTCGGGCTCGTAGACCGGGCGGATCGTATCGACATAGTTCGGCCAGTCGCCCTTCTCCATGAGGCCGCTGCGCCCATGCTTCTTGAAGAGCTGCAGCACGGTCACCACCTTGTCGTAGACGGTGCGCGCTCCCAACCCCTGCTCGTAGCAGTGGGTCATGAAGTCGAGCACATCGTCCCGCGTCGCATCCTCGACGTACTTCTTCTTGTACGAAGCGCGCAGGAGTGTATCGAGGGTGTAGCGGTAGGTGAGATGGGTGCGCGGCTTGCGCTGCATCCGCACGTAGCGCAGATAGGCGTCAATGGCGTCGCCGATCTTGGTCTTGGGTGCGGCCTCGGGTTCAGGCTCCGGGGCGGCGATGAGACCTTCGCGGACAGCGCGCAGCTCGACAGCTTTGCGGCGGGCCTGGCCTATGGCGTCCTCGCGGGTGACCGAGACACGGCATCGTTTCCCGCGCTCGCGCCACTCGATGTAGTAGGCGCCTTCGACATGGACTTCGATCTGGCCGTTGACGCGTACCTTGTCCTTGAGACGTCCGTTCGCTTCGGGAACGACGGGCGCAAAACGCCAGGCGCTGCCGACTTTGATCTTCTTGATGAGGTTGACGCGGTCGGCGTACTCGGGTGCGTTTTTGTGGGTGAGAGCAGGCATGAGCAGCATCCTCCTCTGGGGCCTTTAGGCTATCAGAGTGGACACCAAACTGGACACCAAGGAGTTATGTTACTGATTCCAAAGGTAGCCGGTTAGAAGGCAGCGCTCTAACCAACTGAGCTACGTCCCCTCTGCAATTTCAATCACTTAGCGCAAATCGCAGAATTTACTGTCTTTTCCTACTGTCCATTCCGTCGCTTGTTTCCATATTTTCCACCGGATATAACCGAATTCCGGGAGAAATGGACAGTATGGACAGTAAGCAAAAACGAAAAGCCCCTGTCACAATCCAAGCCGATGCGGACCACGAAGTTGTCACCACTCCGTTGTTCAAATTGTACCAAACAAATCCGCCTAGCAAGAACCGTAGTTCCTGGAGGTTGCTGGAGCTGGAGGCGTTCGGATAACAGCCGAATGCTCTGCCATTGAGCTACTCAGGATCGCCTGCTGGAGCACGTTTTCAGGAACGCGCTTCGCTAACCCTTTCATTGCAAAGACAGTTGAATCGGTCAATTAAGAGCTGAAAAATGAAGGACTTTCGGCATCGCCCACGATCTACGCGGTTGCTGTTCCCTCTTCCCCTCCCTTTCGCGGATTGCTATCGGTACATCCCCGATTATGACCGATTTTGAAATAGGCTGACGACAAAATTGACTACATTTTTTGGGGGCGGATATGTAAGCTCAAAACGACCGGATCCTGGGTCCTTTCCCATACCATGTATGGCTCAGGATTTGCGTCACCGCAGCTAACGACCATCTGGAGATCAGGATCGAATCGCCCAGGTGCCGCGCGAGGCGTTTACTCTGGAACTGGCACGCCTGGGTCGCGAATCAGAAATGGTTAAGCGCGGCTGAGGATTTGATGTCGGTCAAAGAGGAGCAATGCCGACGAAACGACATTCAAACACAGAAATGTCCACTGGATATGAGACGCTGCTGTCGAGCGTCTCGGAACTCCTCCGACGTGGACGCCAGAACGCTGCGAAGTCTGTCAACGCGGTCTTGACGACAACCTACTGGCTGGTCGGGCGGCGTCTCGTGGAGTTTGAACAGCGCGGTAAAGAGCGGGCAGTTTACGGCTCTGAATTACTGAAGAGGCTGTCGGGCGATCTGCAGTCCCGGTTTGGTCGCGGATTCTCGGAAAGAAATCTGGAGCAGATGCGACAGTTCTATCTCCAGTGGGAGAATCCGCTGACACTGTCTGCGGATTCGGCCGCGGGAATCTCCCCAAAGATTTCGCAGACGCCGTCTGCGAAATTGAGTTTGGGAGACGTGCCCCTATTCTCGCTTTCTTGGTCTCACTACGTGCGGCTATGGACGCTTCGGGAACGGTTTCTGAAACTGGGTGCGCGGGTGATGGTCTCGATGCGCCGCGTGGTCGTTCACCTGCCGCTATCGTTTCCGTTCCTGGCGGCCTTT
>Ga0224554_1000724_pt1 | contig 25415 bp, 33 predicted proteins | sample 714S22024metaG_FD_180666 | JGI IMG/M metagenome (GOLD analysis project Ga0224554, IMG submission 180666) | Peat soil microbial communities from Stordalen Mire, Sweden - 717 S2 20-24 | ecosystem: Environmental > Terrestrial > Soil > Wetlands > Peat | place: Sweden: Norrbotten County, Stordalen...
GGTCCCGGCCATAAGAAGATGTTTTGGCCTATGAAATTGACATGACTGGGCCGGTGCTTGGGGCGGGCTGTGCAGGCGCTCGCTGGGCAACGCCCTCCATGATCGTGGCGGCGATCTCTCCGAGCCGCAGCGAAATCACTTCCGCGAGGTGCAAGGTCTGTTCGGGAGTGGACACCTGCTCAACGGATTCGAGGTACCGGATGATGCTGGCGCCCAAGGCGCTTCCTTCCTTGGCGGCGCGGTCATCTTCGGCTATGCTCCAGTGAAACTGATCGGCTACCCAGGCTTGCCCGAGGCGCTGGCGCTGGGGCTGCTTAAACATGGCGTAGTTCCTGGGAATCGGCTCGGCCGCCACGACTTTGATCTGGTCGTAGAGGCGCCCCTCGGCTACCTTGTTGAGTTCGTTGTAGAAATTCTTCTCGTTATGTCCTGATGCAATTCTCATGACTCCATTATATGATGAGAGGGGGTGTGGACTGGAATTGTTTTGTTGCGCCAGCACGATTCGATAAACCGGTACGGGCAGCGAACGGCGTGGCCATCCACAAATTCGTTCAGGTAGTTGGTTGCCGTGAGCGCCTGCAGCGTGGTCCAACCGGTCAGGTTCGTGATCAGGCAGCAAACGCATTCTGGTGTTTTCACATGACCGGTGGTGGTTCATGCGTGGCTGGAGTAACCATCCAGCCACGCCTGGGCGCGAGCGGCCATGCCCTGCTGTTGTTATGGGGCGCTCACCGCGGCCTTGCTGGCGAGGTACTGCCTCTGCGCTTCCAGCTTTGCTTCCTTCAGCTCTCCCAGCATGGCCGTTGCCTGGCGGCCGAGGCGCATGCGCTGGTAGAGGAACGTTGTTGGGAAGCACAGGCCGTTGGCCGGATTCAAGCTGCGCTTGGCGTCCTGCATCAACTGCTCCTGAGCGGGGGTTCGTTCCCGGCGCTGGCTGTTGTTGTAAGCGAGCCGAAAGAGTCTTACGGCGGCGCTCAATTCCTTGTACTGTGCCTTCCAATTGGAACGATAAGCCAAGTACGTTTCACGCGAGTTGAATTTATTCATATGCTTGTTGCGATTATGGGTTTTTCTGTCTGCAGGCGGTAGATGGCCGGCACACGTCGGTCATCCGAACTGCGGGAAGCCTTGCTGAAGCTCTCCGCGGAGTTTTTCGCGTCCTCTCGGACTCGAAATCCATGGTTTCGTGGGACTCCCACGTCCGGCGGGCCGCAGCGGCAGTGGCAGCGGTTGCCGAGCTCTCCGATGATCAGGCAAGGTGTCGTCATAGGAGCTGAAATTTCCTGGTGATGCGGTGGACCTGCTCTTTGGTGGCCGGCCCAATGCCCAGAGCGGTGATGATGGGTTCCCCGCCGTAAAAGTCTTCGCAGCCGGAATCCACGACGCGGAAAACAGGAAGGCCCGCATGCCGGGCAGCCTCCTCGGCGATGAGGAGATGCTCGATATGACGGGCCTTCAGGCACACTTTGGTGCCGGGGGAATGGGGAAAATCCTTGTGGTATGCGGCGATGATCGCCGCATCTTTGCACCGCAGGAATGCTCCGAGGTAGGCGTGGCCCGCCTGGGCGACGATCTTGCCGGGGGACATTTCAAGATCGCCCCGGATAATGGCGTAAAGCCTCAGGGTGGGGTCAGGAAATGGAACCTGCGTGTGAGGGGAAGGGAAAGACGAAGCGGGCCGGGTCGAAGCGGGAGCTTCAACCTGATTTGGGCCGACTGCAACCTATGTGGGAGCCTGCCACTTGGCGAACTGATCGGGCGTCATTTGCGTTGTCATACTGTTTAACGGTAATGCAGCTTTTTTGTTTTGCAACGTTTAATTGGCGCTCCCGGCGGGGGTCGAACCCGCATTTCAAAAGGTTTTAGAGACCCGCGTCCTGCCATTGGACCACGGAAGCATTATTGTGCTCCTCTTTTGAACGTAGTTTTGGTCATGCGTTCAATCAAGTTGTTTTACGCTGATTTGGCTGGATCCGTTGCGGGCGCTGGCGCAACCGGCTTGGGCGCTGGCGGCACGAAGTGCCGGTCCGGTTGCGGGCTGGCAGGCACCATTCCTGCGGCCCCGAGCAGCTCCATGATGCCGTCCAGGGCGCGATGCATGTCCTCTACTTTTCCGCCGAGCAATATCATTACGGTTTTGCCGGATGGAGTCCGTAGAACAAACACCGGCCCTGCCCCATCGCAGAAGGTGCTGTTGCAATGCCGGGCCAGTTGACGATAAAACTCGCGCACCTCTCCGCGCGCGGGGGTTCCCCATGTGTTTTTGATTAAAAGCATCTTGGATTCTGTTTGGCTAATATCTCCGATGCACAACACCCCCGTGTTACTTATAATAAGATGAGCTATAGGCTACGAACCAGGAGTCATTATGAAACTGAACAACGAAGATATCAAACTGTACACCAAAGTCCCCAAAGACCTGGCTGCGAAGCTTCAGCCTCTCATCCTGGAGGCCGTGGAGGCGAGCGGACTGGAGCGCAACCTGGTGCAAAGCGCACTGCTCAAGGAGCTCGAAGGGACCTCCGCTCGAATTGGAGTGGCTACGGCCAAGCGGCTGCTCAAGGATCCGGCCGGCCTGGTTAACGGGTACCTGCAGGCTGTCGCCGTCGAGAAGGCGCGGAAGCAGGGCAACTTTGACCAGAACCTGAAGCGCATGGTGGCCCGCGTATCCGAGAGCTTCCCGGAAGACACTTACCAGGAGCTGAAGGCGCGATTCCCCAGCTGCCGCGACTACCAGCAGCTTCAGGCTGCCGCGGCTCTGCATGTCCAAAATGGGGGGCGCCCCCTGACCGTCGTTCCTCTGGCGGACCGGGCGACCAATAAGAGTCCGCTGCCTGCTCAAGTTGTGTCTCGTTTGGTTGGCGAGAACCTCGTTCTCATCGACGGCGAGGCTGTGGGTTTTAAGGATGGATCCGTTGTCGGCCCTCTTCCCAAGAAGGACTTGGCGGTTGCCGAGGGTATGCGCGTTGTGGCCGCGCCGAAGTGTCCGCAGATCGACTTCGCCTTGGCCTGACGCCTGATGTCAAATGACCACGGGCGTCTCGCGCCCGTATGCGTGTTGCGGCAGCTTTTTAAGGTTCACGCCTGCAAACTGCGGCAGCTTCTTGCGAACTTCGGCGGCCAGGTTCTCCCATGCCTTCTCATCTTGGCACTGTGCGGATTCACCTGAAGCCAGTTGGATGGATTCCGAGAAAGCTGGCGACCCATCCGTGCGCATAGGCTTCAACGTGCTGCACAAGGTGATGCGGAAACCGTCAGGAGCGGAGCAGTCGCCGCCGCTCTGAGTCTGAGACCAGAATGGTGCCATGCGGACGGCCAGCAGATCAGGCCGGCCGAGCATGGCCTGCCGGCTTCGCGAGTTTTCAACGCCCGCCAGCTCGGCGAGATGAGCCAGCTCCTGGAACCACTTTTCCCAGTAATCCGCGGCCCGCTTCGGGTCGTGCCGGGTCTTTTCGAAAATCTCACAGTACGCCTCACAGTCACCCTCTGCCCCGTCCGGGCCCTCGCTCATATAATGCCTGGCGAAGAGCTCGACCCGAAAGGGCTGGCCCGGCACGAGCCCCTCGGAAAGAGCCCACTGTGCATGGCCGTACCCGAAGTGGTGGGGACCCACCTTGATGGAGGCGCAGTTGGACTCCTGAATCAAATCATCCAGGCTCGCGTCTTGTGCAAATATCCAGACCTCATGCATGAAGTCGCTGAGGCGGCTGAAGTCGGAGAGGGCCTCGATCCGGAGATCTTCGTCGAGCTGCACCCACATGCGTACCGCGCGGCTGTTGAGCATGACGAGGGGGTATTTTGAGCCGGCGCCAATGATGACGGGATGGCCCGGCACAGGGAGGAGGGACAGCCGCGCCTCCGGAGCTGCGGCGGCGTCCAATTCGAGGGATGTGCCAGCATTATTCGCAGTTTTGTGTTTCATACAGTTTGCTTATAAGTACTTATATATCATATTTGTCTTGCACATATTATATTATCAAGGCATAACGGAGGCGCTGATTGTATAAGCGCGGTTTTTCTGCCCGAATAAGGCAGACTTGGAGGAAGGATCCAGGCCGACCCGCAACATGTATGTAAATGTCTTAACTTAGGCTTTTTAGCGTTTAAAACACGGCGGCCCGTCCTCTGGAAAGGACGGGCCGTTCGAACTGGCAGGTTGTGCACCAACCAAGATACGTCTAATCTTCGGCGCACAACTTACAGGGAGGTTTTGCGTCTGTCAAGGCCTGTTTTTCAAAATGCCACGAAAAATTGGACGCGGGGATGCCCCTGCTGTCATGCTGGGGCTTTTCCGCTATCTGGAAAGACGAGCCCGCGAAACGATCTGGTTCCGCCTGAGCATCAAGGACTGGTCCAAAAGCAACGGAAGATGCTATCAGACAGGGCTTAAGGCGATTCAGGATTTGGCCGCCGCCAGCGGCGACTTCGAGGCTCCCGCCGGCCGGAAGCGGGTGGCGCAGGCGCTGTCGCCCGCGGTCGCCAGGGGTGCCCAAGAGTTCAAGTTCCGCTGCCTGCAGATAAAGCGCAAGGGACGCAACGCCTCCTTTGTCTGGCATGTGGCGCCCCGGAGCAGGCTGCTTTGGGACAAAGAGCCCCTTTTCTACCTGCGGGACAAACAGACCGAACGCCATGTGCGGCGGCAGCTTCGCTCCCTCGACATCGAAGTTACAAAGGATGGGGATATCATCTTCGGCAACCTGGTGTGTGAACAGCTGGAGCTTGGGTTGAACGTACCCCGGGCGGAAAAGCTGGCGCAAGGCGTTTTCGGCCTCATATTCGCCGAGCGGGCTTCTCCCGGGCAGATGAAGCTGGGGTTTGATTCCTCTGTGATAAAAACACCATGTAGCGGCGCCCATTCGCATGTATATGCAATAACATTAACAAAGGATGATCCTCTTAAAGGTTATATGGGGCAATATCGAACTTCGGCGGTTCCACTATATGAAAGAGAAATAAGATTACAGCAGAATACAAACCCTCCTGAAACCCCGGCTCCGCCGGGTTGCAGCCATGGAGGCTTGGGAAGACTGAGAAGAAAGGCGCATGTGCTGCTGCCTGAGATCGAAGACATCCACGCGTGCTCCACCGGGAAGGTGCCCTTCTCGGAGGGCCACGCGGTGTCCTTCCTGCTGAACGGACTCCAGGAGGGTTACGCCGAGCGGAAGATCATGCGAAGCTACCGGAGGGCCCACGCCTTTGCCACTGCCTACGTAAGCGACGGGCTGGCCAGAAAGCCGTTGGCGGTGCTGCTCTGGCGCGCAAAATCCGAGCTGAAGCAGACGGATAACCTTACCCGGAGCCAGAGGATGGAGGCGTTTTATACGAGGCGCGATGAGGATTCCAAGAAAATGGAGAGCTTGAGGAGCGGCGGCCGGCCTACGGCGCCGGAATCCGGCCGTGTGCCAGCTCCGCGCAATAAAGGGCAATTTTTTGGGTGTAGTCGCAATGACCCACGGCCAGTTGCTCCGCTTTGCGGATGAACAGCTCCATGGTGACCGGAGAAAGCTCGTGAACATGGCGCTTGGCATTCACGGCGTCGAACATGGATTGGCGCTCGAAAACCACCCATCCCAGCTCCTGGTGGCGGTTGCTGGGGTCGTTCGACGGAACAAGCTCCTTCCGCTGATCGCGCGCCTGCTGTGCCGCAACCAGCTTGCGGTGCATCTCCTGGATGGTTTGGGCAAATCCGGGGAGCATATTATTGCTTGGCGCTTTCGCTTTCCTTCAGCTTTTCCCTGCCGGCATCGGTGATGGTGAGCATGCTCTTAACGAACCGCGCCAGGCCAAGCTGGACGAGCTTTTTCGCGGGAGTATAGTAATCGACGCAGTGGGTTGGCTCGGCTCCGATCTTCTCGAGCAACTCCTGCTGTGGGGCTGATAGATTCGTTTTCATTCTTAGTTCAATCGCCTCGGCCAAAAACAGACAGAACCCTGGCCCTGGTCGCAAGTTTTCGCCGTTGGGAGCCGGTGTATTTGTTGAACCTCAAGTTTGAGGCCTCAACCGCGGCGAAGACCCTCTTCCGGTTGAACTTGGGCCTTTCCGCATCCCGCTGTGATCTCAGGTTCATATCTTTGCGACGGTCGCTTGGTTTGCTCATCAGGACAAGACAATAGTACTGCCGACGATGTCCACATTTGTGAGGGGAACCTCGGCATCGCCGACTTTGATCTTCACTATGGATTTCCCCGGGGTGTCGCGCAACTGTGAAATGAGATCCTTGACAAGAGGGGGTGGTCTGAGGATGCGGGCTTTGACTGCGGCGAAGCCAGAGCTGTCGGTCCAGATCGTGGTGCCTCCATCGTCGATCACCTCTGTGCCCATGGCATTTAGTACAAGAACGCGTTGGGCCGCAGAGGATCGGTCTCGGCCAGAAATGCAGAGGTCAGCTTGCGCTGCTCGGCCGCCGTGCGAATCGCCGCGTTTGCGATGTCGGGAACATTGATTCTCTTCATGGCATTGAGTTTTGTCAGATTTTACTTGGTGCGCTCCCCTGCCCTGCCCCACCGCGTCACTTGGCGCCGTTCTGGCCTATGGTGGAGAGAAGGTCCGTTGCGTGGAGCACTGCCACGATGGGCTGAAACTCATCGTGGTTCTCCTGAACGCCGGGCGTGAAACCGCCCGCGTGATTCGTGATGGCATGCAGAGCGTGGCCGGACAATTTGATCCCGGTCTCGTAGCAGATGCGACAGACCATGGCAGGTGCAGAGTATGCGGGGATATCGTTGTTGTAGATGAACGAGGACATTTTGGCAGGATCGATGGTTTGGCCTGCCTGCTTCAGCTCGACTTCCCCTTTGACATTGTTTTTGCCACGGGTTGGAGGTTAACGAGGATTCAGATAGTTTGCCAGAGCCATCACCGGAAAGACCTTGGGATACACGGGATATTCCATGTATAAAATCCCGGGATGTCCTGTCCCGACAACGGAGCCATCGCGCCAGGATTCCGATCCGCTCCTGGTTTCCAGAAGGTAATGCACGGCCTTGGAAACAGGATCGGCATCTTGAAGTTTCATTTCGCAGAGAAACTCGAGCACCCAGGCGGTTTGGGTCGGGGTGCTTGTTCCCCGGCCGTGATGGCAGGCATCAAGGTAAGACAGGGTCGATTCGCCGAAGCCGCCATCGGCATTCTGAAAGCTCATCAGCGTCCTGGCGGCTCTGAGGAGATAGGGCGATTGAGGCGATTCCCTCGCGCGCAGAAGCCCGATCCCAGCCTGGGTGGTGCCGTATAAGGTGTTGATTCCCCAGCGGCCTTCCCAAAGGCCCGTGCCGGGATGCTGGGTCCGACGCAAAAAGCGGACAGCCCGCTGGACGGATCGGGAGTGCTCTGCGGTCAACCCGTAGGCGCCGAGTCCCGCGAGCACATGGCCTGTGTTGTCGGCGGAACTGCCATCAAACAACTCCACCGAATCGGTGAGGCCCTTGGCCAGCAGCTTGGCCATCCGGTTCCCGACGTTGTCCCGGTCAAAGGCTCCCCAGCCGCCGTCGGAGTTTTGCCGTCTCAATAGCCATTGGAGCCCCTGCTTTCGGGATTCCGCCGCAGCCGTTCTGCGAGTGAATGGCGCCATCTGCTCCAGGAACACCAACGCCCTCGACGTGTCATCGACATCCGGGGATTGCTCGAAGTCACGCCCGTAGGGGAAGCCTCCTTCGACAGTCTGGGTTTCATAGAGATGCTCGGCGGCCAGAACCAGAGGATCGCTCGTTTCCCCGGCCTGGGCCAGGGCCTGCGCCGCCAGGATGGTGTCCCAGCCACTGCCGTCCATCAGGCAGCCGAGGTAGTTCCCCTCTCCGCAGTCGAAATAGAGCGGATCGACGAACCCCAGTCCACGCTTAATTGCGCCCGGAATGGTGGGAAAGCGACCCGGATGCTTCCGGTAGAAATGGTCCAGCACCGCGACGCTGAACAGGGTCGAGACCGTATATCCGCCCCAGCTTCCGTGTTGCCGCTGCTGACGGAGGATTTTGCTGACCATGAATCCGTCATACCAAGCGGAGGGTTCGGTTTCTTTCTCGCTCGCTCGCCAAACGGGCCCGGCAAAGAGTTCGTTCAAGTCAAACTCCGGCCCGAAGGTCCCGCAGATCTTGCGCGACACGCCATTGTGGCGCAGGTAGGCCATGGGGATCAGGTGGGGGATGACCCACTGCGAGTATAGCCGGTAGTTGATCGGCAGTACCTCCAGGAAAATCAGGTAGGGGACTTCACTGATGCCCTTCCAGCCGCGCAATCCGAAAAGCGCCAGGAAGACCTTGGTGAACTGATTGGTGGAATCTATTCCCCCGGCCGCGAGGATGAATCCTCTGGCAGCCTCCATCGCCGGTCGCACGTTTGCAGCCGAGATGGAGTTTCTGAAGAACTTGAGCGCGGCATAATTGAGCACGGTCGCATTGATGTCGCCGGAAGAAAGCGCCGGGTCCCGGGCCTGCTTCCAGGAACCGTCCGCCAATTGGGTCTCCATCAGGATCCTGGCCAGCCGGTTCAAATCCATCCGCGATGAGAATCCCCGGAAGCGAAGCCATTCCAGGAACAGCGCATAAAGCGAAATATAATGGGACCCCAGGTGGGCGGGAAAACTCCAGCACCCCCGCCTGTCTTGTTGCTCCAACAGGGCTTTCACCGACTCCTTTAGAACCGGTTCGACCTTTCGCTTCATTGAACTCATAGATTTTAAAATCCGCTCACAAATATTTCACTCTATTCCAACGCGGGCCGGGCGGCGTTCCAAACACCGCCCGGCTTTTCCTCGCGTCTCCACACTATCGCGCTCATTTGCAGAACCGCAAACAGACTGTCGCCGCGGCGGCGACACCCCCTGGAGCGCTTGTTCCTTGGCGTTGGCTTCTTCCGCCTCGCTTTCCAACATTGGGGCAGAGTCAGTTTACCGGCCGGCCGGCATTCTCGGAGCCGAATGGATTTCCCCCGTACAGCGAACATTTCGCGTCACCGCGCCAGTGGCCGTCCACCAAAAACCATCCTGATGCTTGTCCGGCTTAAGCTTGACCAACATCCGCCACACGGCGTTTGACCGCTTCCGAGAGGCGATGGGCTGCCCTTGCCAATGCGGGAAGCTGCCCGCCGATTGGCACACTCACGGGGGCGGCTGGGGCAAAGGAAACGTCCGGGATGCTTACTTTAACCTCCTTAATGTCTGTTTCTTTCTCACTCCTTCTATCTGGGTGCAATTTGAAGGTCCGGTTGTCGATTTGCCTGGTTGGCAGGAGATACAAAGAGCGATCCTCATGGGTATGGTGTGTTATGTGTTCCCGCAGGTTAATCCGGTCTGGTGCTTTCATGGGTGATTTTTCCTTTTGTTGTCCGTGTCCGGTCAAAGTTGTTCCCGCGCCAGATTTTTGTGGTGCGAAAGCGCCCGCTGAGGGGGTGGCTTGGTCAGCAGAATTTGTGGGTAAATTCCTCTGGCTCGGGGAGCCTTCCTAACGTGTGATACAAGGCAATTTCCATCGCGTCAAAGGTGCGGAAGCCATAAGCTCGTCTGGTCACCACTCGGATTTTGTTGTTCAAGCCCTCGACGGCACCGCTGGAGATTTCGCCTTTGGCTCGAAACCAGTTCAGCAGCAACTCCTCATGCGTGCGCAGCATGCGTGCGACTTTTTTCATCGGCTCAATGCGGCTGCGCAAGGCGCACCAAGTCCAGAAGTCCAAGAAGTCGCCGGCGTGCTTGACCGATTTATAGGTCCAGAAGTGTTCAAAGAGGTCCTTGAGCGCGCGCGCGGTTTCCAGCTTGGTGCGGAGCAGTCGGCCCAGTTGACCTCGGGCCCTTCCTCGCACCCGGCTGTGGCGCCGCAGCAATTTCCAGCGCATGTTTTTGAGATGCTCCGCCTGCGTCCGGCCCGCCGCGCGCAGGCGTCCCGTTCCCGCCCGCCGCAACCTGGTCCAGCGCCTGATTCAAATGCGAGGTGATGTGAAAGCGATCCAGCACATGCAACGCTTGGCTCGCTTTGGCTGCGATCACCGTCAAGTAAGGCCGCCACATGTCGGTACAGACAAAACGCAATCCTGGCACGACCGGCTCCCCCAAGGCCGCCAAGCCCCGGCGCAAGGTGGCTTTGGTCCGCCGCTTGCCCACCCACAACAGACGGCGACAATGACTGTCGATCTGGTAAATGACCGTCAGGAAATTATCCGCCCGCTTGCTCTTGCCCCAATGAATCTCGTCCACCCCAATAGACTCGATGCCTTCGAGCTTGCGGTGCGCCAGGCCCCATTGCACAAACCACTCCACCGAGCGATAGACGCATTCCCAACTGGTGTGGAAGGCCCGCGCCGTCTCCCGCCACGACAGTCGCCGCGCCCACGAGAATGATCGGGATCAGGCGCAATCGAGGATTCTGTTTGACCCGCTCGCAAACCTCGAACCCGCGAATATCGGGCAGGTCTATGTCGGAAAGGATGAGGTTGCAGTTTTGCTCATCCGCGAGTCGCAAGCCGTCCATTCCGGTCGCCGCGATATAAACCTCAAATCCGGCGCGTTTGAGGACGACTGATAAAACCTGCGACAAGGCGGGTTCGTCCTCGATCGCCAAAATTCTTGGTTTTGCCTGGTCGTTGGAAACGTGTTCAATTTGTGCCTTCATGTGTGTTTTCCTCTGAGCGAAGACTGAGGCACGGAAATAAATGAGGCGCGAACTCGACGCACCCCCACTCAAGGCACCGCGAAGCGCCTATCCAGAGAGTGACGCCGAGCCGCGCCCGATTGGGCGCATACTCGACTTGGTCTCTGGATTAAAAATTCGCGGTTTTTGAGTGAGAACGTAACCAAAGTTACGCTAAAATTATTATTGTCATTTACATAATGCTTGGAAGACACGATACATCGACATCTGTCAGAAAACCAGATGGAAATGCCCGTAAATATCAATGGCACGGTGCATCCCAAAAAACAATCCGGGCGGCGCTCGCCGGGGGTTGAGGCCGGGTTCTCGGGGAAAAGCGAGCCACCGCCCGGAAAATTCTGTTATTTGCTTTTTGCTTCCAAAAGCCGATTTGCTTCATCTGCGATAATGGGGCAAAGAAGTCGGACGGCAATGTTGGTGTTTTTCAACTCGGCCACAGCTTCCAATTCGGCAAACGGGGTTACAAATTCAGGCGGCACGTCGTTCGTCGGTAGGTCTCCAAACATCCCTTCGCCGTAAAAGGGTGTGATTTTGGTGACGGTAAGCTTTGTTGTAGTCGCTAATTCTCTCAGTCTGGCAAAATCGTCTTCTTTGAAGTTCGGTAGCACAATGGCCTTGTGCGCCCGAATGCAGCGGGTCATTTCGTCTAGGCTGGCGAGGCGTTCATTCTTGAAGTGCTCAATGTCCGACCAGCGGACGGAAAAAGCCTGAATTTTTCCGTGTTCGCCAAATTCTATTGAAAAACCTTCCGCACCCTCGCCGTCATCGGCGGCAGAGAAAAAACTGATTCCATCGAGATACCGAGGAAAAAAAACGCCCCGCCCGCAAAAAGTGTTGACGGTCTGGTCAGTGTCGCATGAATGCATGTAAATCTTGCCGTGTTCAAGCTTCTCCGGATCGAGGCCAAGCAGAGTTGCGGTTTTCCGCGCTACCCTCATTATCGTATCCTCGTTTGGGACTTCTTTTTGAGAAATAGCACCGTAGCCAGGTATTGTATAAGACAGATAGGCATCGCAAGGGCGGATTTCCAACAGGGTTGCAATCGTGCCGGGCCAGTTCTCCGGCACTTGTTGAGGGAGGTAAAAATCGTTCGTGGTGGATGGGGGGAAGCCGCGGCTTTGAAGCGAGCCGAGCACGACGGCGTTAGAAATTACGTCCGGCGGAAAAATGTGGGGCAACAGCCTTCGGTAAATCCGCAGGCTCTTGGGTAATTGATTAGTCGGAATGTGCCAGACAACGGCGGCATTCGTGAACACATGCGATGAAACCTCCTGCCAGCTTTGGGCATTGGCATACGCACAAAAGATTGTCGTTGAAAACACGGCCAGCATGGGAATGGATTTCATGGTCTGGTGTTGTCAACCTCAGTTATTTTGAAAATCCGGGTTCGTATATTGGTTATCCGTCCTTGGCCGTACTATGGGTCAAAGCTTGGCTTCATCAATGACCGGGCACTCAATTTGCACGTCCAGGCTTTCGTGCCCATCGTCAACGGTGGTGAATAGAACCAGAAACGGGATCAGTCTGTTTGAATTTCCGGAAAAATAGCATGGTAGGGCCTTTTTTACAGTTATTGACTTGACGGTTTTCCAATCAATCTCACCAATGCTCATCGGAAGTAAGCCTTGGAATGCTTTGCCCTGACGCAGAAAGCCCATAATCGTCCCTTGCGGAACCGTGGGATACGATTCGCCGGGTTCTAAATTATGCCAAACAATGTCGATTTTTATTATGTTACCGTGTTCGCCAACGTCAAAACCGCCCCCATCACCTCCTACAACTGGTATTCCATCCACAGACCTTCTAAATTTAACCGACCGAAACCCAATATTGGTAATGGTGGTATCGCCAACGTAATACATTGTTAAGGGTTCAGAAAAATTAAATGTATCAGTTCCAAAATAGCCAGTCACATCAGAGATCGGAATGCCGATCTGTCTCAAAAAATTCGTTGCCAATTTTGGCAACTGATTCATTTCAGGAACGCCCTCGGCTAATTTGTTAGGGCCGTATTGAGGCTCGGGAATTTCGTAATGAATCGCGCCGGATGCCAGGGAAACGAACAGCTTTCGAGCGCCTGTCGAACTTTGGAATACAATTGCATTCGCTCCCTGCTGCTTTTTGTCTTTCTCCGATAATGAGCACATCCCTACTACATTTGAAATTACATCACCAGAGAACCGTTCGGGTAAAAGACGATATGTCTTTACCGTAGGAGGCACGTTGTTCATTGAAGCCTCCCAGCGCACGTCAAGGTCGGCGTGCGCCGGGATGGGCTTTTCATCAATTATTTTCCAGCGAGGGTTTTGAGAAAAAACCGACCCGCAGCACAATAGTTGTGCTAAGAACAAAAGGCTGAATGTTTTCACGGGAAAACCTGTTGGCTATCATAAAACCAAGTTCCGGTGGGGGTTGCATTGGTTTGCACTGTGTCATCGTGGCAAGCACTATCGCCGGCCACCGCGTAGCTTATCGTCGTGCCGCCGGGAAAAGCAACATTGTGATAGGCATCGTGTGCCGCCTGATACCAAGCGGAGCGAATGGTCAATGGGCTGTAGGAGCCAGCATTCGTCGAAGTTCCGTAACTTATGTACTTCGCCCAATACCAGCCAAAGAGGGAGCTTGTGAAGCCGTCCGTGTTTTCGCCCAAAAGCAGGTGGAGATTACCGTTGTAGGGCTTTATACCTGCGTTTTTCATACTGTTCCAATTTGCCTGATAAAGGCTGCGGCAGGAGTTCAACGCCATCCATTTCAACCCGTTTGTTCCAGAGCCGCCTAAATTCATCTCTGACAGCCGCAAATACTGTGCGCTGGCTCCTGACGTAATTGGAAAATACATCTGCTTGCATTGATTTGCAGCAAAATCAACGGAAGTACCATAAACCCCATGAGTAAAAAGCACTCCGATACTAACATTATTAAACGGCGTTCCACTGCCTCTCAATTGGCTAATTTGCAATTGATCGTCCACTTTTAGAAATGAATTTTGCCAGCCCCAATGCTGCATTTGCGAAACAAAATTGTTCACTTCAGTTTTATATGGCACTAGCGGTGCAAAGGACAATGGGGTCGATGCGCTATGACTCTGCATCGAAATATGCGTTCCAGCGCCGGAACCGTCTGAAAGAATAGCGCAATTGATGGAATTTGTGCCGTTCGCGGAGTACGTGTCATAGGCCACGCCGAAGGTGCCTGCAAGCCCCCTCACAGGATTGTTCGGCGGGCGTTGCGGAGCAGGAGGTGCCGGTTGGGGATTGGGAAGCGGCGTGATATAGCCAGGGTCCCCAATGCCGTTAGGAGAAGCACCGCCGCCGCTGTCCATCGTGGCAACGGATGTGCTGCGCGAAACAGCCGGTCTTAATGACTCGATTTGGGCGGGCGTTGCGGCAAAGATTGTAAAACCATTTGTATCAAATCCAGGTGGAAAAATTGCCAATGGCAAGACGCTTTCTGAATCAGCAGGCACAGCCCACATTTGAAGAACATCCGAGGTAATAGACGAAGAACGAGCAAACGACGGTGACGGCACACCACCGCCTCCTCCGCCTCCGCCTCCACCACCGGTTACGACTTCATTAGCCAATCCATTTGTTGCCGCAGTAATATAGTAGTAATAAATCCCGTTTGGTAGATTTGTTCCATTAGCCGTGCCATCCCAATTATAAAGCATGGAGTTTCCACTGCCTGTTGCCGTTTGGACAATATTGCTATTGATGTCAACTATGTTAAGTGTCCAATCGGAATTTAAAGGAAAAAATGCCGTCACTTGCTGCGTTTGGCCCGAAGAGGGGTCAAATGTTGGTTGTGAAAATGAAATGCCTTCCACGAGGTTGTTGAAGATCGCGGAAACGAACGGAGAAACCCCGTGACCTGTGGCAATGGGACCGCTGCCTAATAAGTCACCGCGACCAGTCTGACATTCCGCTGTCGCGAACAAAATGTTTGTGGTGTTTAGCCATTCGCAAGTGTTGATGTTATAAGTATCCACTTCATAATTTGTCACGCCGGTGATGTCTGTATAATTTGTGGTTGTATCAGCCATCGGCATTTCTTGACCATTCACATAAAGTTTCGTTCCTGAAAGAACGGGCTGATCCGTGAAAGCCGTGACGGTTATGGTTATTTCGCCTGATGCAATGGTGTTGTTCGTCGGCGTGTTAATGGCCACTGTCGGCTCATCCGTCGTTGAATCCGACCCTTCATCCAAAATGCGATAAAATCGCATTGGCATATATTTTGGATGCAGAATTTGCGGAGAAAGATTGTAATTTCCGGTATCGAGCCAGAATGTGTTTGTGCCTTGTGATGGGTAATTGTCGTAAAGCACTTGCCATGCGGTGCTGCCATCGGAATTTGTGGCCAGCGCACTGGCATACTGGATTTGATACAATTCGCTATTGGTGCTCGTCCAAGTCAACTGGATGGCTTGCTCGGGCGTTTGAAGAACGCCAGTCAATTGCAGGTTGGTTTGGCAAAAACTTTGCCCGATGGAGGAGACAAATATCCCGAAAATATACACCGCATGTTTTATTCTTTTCATTTTTCCTTTCAATGTGTGCCGTGGAACAGAAAAGGCGCGGACTCAACACGCCCTGACCAGAGGCACCGCGAAGCGCCTTCCAACAAAGCGCGCCAAGCCGCGCCTAGAGGTCTGTTGGAATGGCTGTGAAATTTCGCGGTTTTCTGGTCAGCCCGTAGCCAAAGCTATGCAAATATGGTTTTTGTTTTTACATTCGTTTTTGTGAATCTTTCATAACACATTACATTTTGGGGTAATTCCGGATTCTTGCAAGCTTTTTTCTGGCGGTGTCGTGTTGCATTCAAAACAGGACATTTGTGTGCGATCAAAACAGGACAAGTCAAACGAATCTGGTGCTGAGCAGGATTTGCGGGAGTTGGCCTTTAATGGGAGGGTTTTTCAGGACGGAGAGATCGCCGTTGGGATGAAGGCAGCGCAGCACTCTGGTTCCAGGGGCGCATTCGATGCGGAGTCTTTGGGAACCGATGGGGATTTTGCCGTCGGGCGGGACTTTGATGAAAGTGCGCTGACTGAAGAGGTAAGGCCACCAAGGACATTTGGGCGGTGGGCGCAAAACCCAGCGGTCCTCCTTTTTGGCGAGGTTCTACGCGGCTTGCGGGGTCATGCCGATTTCACGATGCTTTTCCATCGAGTTATGGTGTTTGCGCAGCGCGTCCAGGAAGGGATTGGCGGCAGGCAAATCGGTGATGTTTTCGGCGCGCAGCAGAGGTGGGAGGCGGTTCTGCCAGAACTGATGGTTGCGTTCCACTTTGCCTTTGGCCTCGGGTGCGGACTGCACCCCATGCGAACGAACCAAAACGGTTTTTTACCGTCACCCACCCATTTCACCCGTGGCGAGGACGACGCTTTGAGCTGATTGATCTGCGGTCGCGTTGGGGTCAATGGCGGGTGTATTACATCGCCGCAGACGGGCAATTGGCCTATATGCCGGCGTCCTGGACCGATGCGTCCCCCAAGGATCCGTTCGTCGAACTGGCCCAAGGCCGGGCGAGGGCTCGCGTGGAAGATTTGCTGGCCCTGGCGAAAATGATGGGAAAGGAGTGTAAATGAAATTAAGCCGTATGTGTAAGGCAAATTGCGCCGCGCCGGGCTCTGAAATAGGCCAGCGGGAGTGGTTCCACCCCCGACTTCACCTCTGCAGGGCAGCTAAATATTGTGGCATGTCCGGCTTGACAGTCGAAGTGAATGTGCGATTATATGGCATATATTACTTTACATACATGCCTCCTGATCCTCAAACCAAACGGAAAGCCCTCCAAGCGGCCGGCACCTTTAACCTGCGGGCGGCGCAAGTGCGCCATCCGCTCTTTCAGCAATCCTCCTTCTTTGATCCTCAGGACTTGTTGCAACTCAAATACGAAACCTTGCGGGCGCTGGAAGTCGAGGGGTGCCCAATTGCCCAGGCGGCCAGAGAGTTCGGTTTGTCTCGCCCCACTATTTACGAGGCCCAAACTCATTTCGAGCAACAGGGATTGGAGGGACTTTTGCCGCACAAGCGCGGCCCCAAAGCGGCTCATAAATTAACAGCGGAGATACTGCAATACCTTCAGCAGCAAGCCGCCGCCGAGCCCGGAGTCAAGGCGGAGGAACTGGCCCGCCGCGTGCGTCAGCGCTACACAGTGCAATTGCACCCCCGCTCAATCCAGAAAGCCTTGCAAGCCAAGGCAAAAAGGGGGCGCTCGAAATGAACCGCCCGGATCTCAACCGATGGCCCAGTCCGACACCCTCCCCTTGGAAGCAACGCTATGAAGCGCTTCGTCAATTGGCGGTGGCGGGAAGCCTGGTTTTGGGCGTGGATCCATTGGGCTTGGTTCTGCTGCTCCGGCAGGGTGTGGCGGGCTGGATGAACAGTTGGTCTGGACCCATCGAAACAACCACTCAAACCCCGGTGTCGGCATCGCCGACGCCGGTGATTCCCACTTCTCCGTGGCAGCAACAACTCACCGAGCTGCTGGCCCAAATGAGTTTGGCTCACCTGCCCAACGACTCCGTTTTATGAATGCCGAATCAAAAGTCACCGCCGCGCATCTCCAACGCACGGCCTATCTCTACATCCGCCAATCCACGTTGCGCCAGGTGCTGGAAAACACGGAAAGCACGCAACGGCAATATGCGTTGCGCCAACGGGCCCTCACGCTGGGTTGGCCGGAGGAACGAATCATTGTCATCGATCATGACCAAGGCCAATCAGGGGCCTCGGTGGTGGATCGGGAGGGTTTTCAACGACTGGTGGCTGAGGTGGGTCTGGGCAAGGCGGGCATTGTGATGGGACTGGAAGTTTCCCGTCTGGCCCGCAATTGCGCCGACTGGCATCGGCTGTTGGAGATTTGCGCCCTGACGGGCACGATCATTCTTGACGAGGACGGCATCTACGATCCGGGCCATTTCAACGATCGGCTGCTCTTGGGACTCAAAGGCACCATGAGCGAAGCCGAACTCCATGTGCTCAAAGCGCGTTTGCTTGGCGGGATTCTCAGCAAGGCCCAACGCGGCGAGTTAAAGGTGCCCCTGCCCGTCGGACTGGTTTATGACGAAGAAAACCGGGTTGTTTTGGATCCCGACCAACAGGTGCAAAAAAGCTTGCGCCATCTTTTCGCCACCTTCGTTCGGACCGGTTCGGCTTGGGGCACCGTGCAAGCCTTTCGTCGGGAAGGGGTGAAGTTCCCCCGGCGCGGTCAAGCGGGCGCGGGCGAGAGGGTGTGGTGCCCGTTGACCCTCGCCACCGTGTTAACCACCCTGCACAACCCGCGCTACGCCGGGACATTCTGTTTTGGCCGCACTCGCACCTGGAGCGATCCCGACGGCCACTGGCATTGCCAGCGTTTGCCCCGGGACCAATGGCGCTTTGTCAAACAAAACGTCCATCCCGGCTATTTGAGCTGGGAGGATTACGAAGCCAATGAGGCACGGCTCCTGGCCAATCAGCAGGCCCGTGGCGGAGGCGAACGCAAGGCCGGAGGAGCCGCGCGCGAAGGGCCGGCGTTGTTACAGGGTTTGGTCCTTTGCGGCCAGTGCGGCCGGTCGATGACCCTCCGCTATCACCAGCGCGGAGGACGGCTGACCCCGAATTATGTTTGCGCCAAGGCCGCCGTCGAGGAGGCCCAGCCGGTGTGTCAATCCATTCCCGGCGGCGGCGTGGACGAGGCGGTGGGCCGCTTATTGATTGAATGCGTGACCCCTCTGGCGTTGGAAGTGGCCCTGAAAGTGCAGGAGGAGTTGCAAGCGCGGTTGGAAGAGGCGGATCGGCTCCGGCAACAACATGTGCAGCGAGCCCAATATGAGGCCGACCAAGCGCGCGTGCGCTACCTGCGGGTGGACCCGAACAATCGCCTGGTGGCCGACACGTTGGAAACGCAATGGAATGACAAGTTGCGTTCGTTGACACAAGCCAAGGAAGAATGTGAAAAACAGAGGCGGCTGGACGCCCAACGGCTGACGGCCGAGCAGAAAGCCAAGGTGCTGGCGCTGGCGTCGGATTTTCCCAAACTGTGGAATGATGCCAAAACCCCGGACCGGGAACGCAAGCGGATGGCCCGGCTGCTCTTGGAAGATGTCACCCTGCGCCGCGAAGAGGAGGTGCTGGTGCAGGTGCGTTTCAAAGGCGGAGCGACTCGCGAGTTGCGTCTCCCGCTGCCGCAACGGGCGTGGGAGATGACACAGACCAACCCGCAGATCCTGACCGCCATTGACCAATTGCTGGAGGATCACACCGGCAAAGAGGTCGCCCAAATGCTCAACCAGCGCCAGTGGCGCTCCGGCCACGGGTTGGACTTGAACCCGCGCATGGTTCACCGTCTGGCCAAGGACCATCACCTGGCCAGCCGAGACGAGCGTCTTCGTGCCCGCGGCCTTCTCACCCCGCAAGAAATTGCTGAACAACTTGGAAGCAAACCCAACCTGGTAGATTATTGGCGGGAGCAAGGTTTGCTCAAAGGCGCCCGCCGTAACGAGAAAAATGAATACTATTATGAACGTCCGAGCCCAGAAATCGTCCAACAGATCAAGCAGCGCCAGCGAATGTCGCCGGCTCAATCACTGTCTTAGATCGTCCCGAAAGGGTGCAGTATGAAACAGACTCTTTGGCTTGGGGAGTGGGAGCAAAGCGCAGACTGACGCCGTAGAAGTGGAGGGCGGCGGCCAGTTGGGTGTGGGCTTCGGGCAAATGGGAGAAGAAAAAGCTGTGGTAATCGACGTAAAGACAGAGGGGCAAGCCGGTGCTCTGGAAGGCCAGACTGAGGAACTCCAAATGGGCCAGAAGCGTTTCCCTTTCATAGAGGCGGACAACGACCACCACGCGGCTGTGATCGTCAATCAAATTGAGCAGGGAAGGCTGCCACTCCTGGCCGACCAGCCAGCGGTGGGGCGAAGCGTCGTATTGCCAGAGTTGGCCGACTTGCTGGGTTTGCCAGCGGCGCACGGGCTGGCGCGGCTTGGGACGGGCCGAGACGGCCAGACCGTTTTTCAGGGCAAAGCGCCGGACGGTGGCGCGGTCCAGCTTGAAATGGAAGCGGCGCATCACCTCGGAGGCGACCAAGCTGTAGGAACAAGGAGGCCTGGCTTTGAGCAAGCGCGTGATCAAGGCGGCGGCGGCAGGGGGCCAAGGTTGGCGATGGTTGCCGCCGGAGCGGCCCGGCGTCCAACGGTTAGTTTGTCGCCGGGCGCTGGCGCGCAGATAGCTGGAATAGATGCTGTAGAAGCGGCTGCGGCTGACCGACAGTTCCACCGCCGCGCCGACGGCCTTGATCTGGCGGGCGCGAAAGCGTTGGCAGACATCGCGGATCAATGGCGGATATAGACGTTTAATCAGTTGAGAGAACTTTTCATGCAGGAGCAATAGACCAGGTCCGCGGTGTTCGCAACCTCCCTATCCCCCTTTCCCCCTTGTGCCTTTCCCTCCCCCCCAGGGAAAGGCACAAGGGGGAAAGAAGTCCTGTTTTGATCGCACACTGTCCTGTTTTGATCGCACCGCGACAGCTTTTTTCTGGCGGAGTTTTTGCGCGTCGCGGGCGCGCCTCTGGGCGGGGGCGGGCGAGTCCGTTACGCGTGGCGACCGGCGGCGACGCGAACGGTGGTTCGGAAGGCCGTCGCCGCCGCTCGCCGCCCCCGCCCAGAGACGGCGCGACGGTGTCCAGGGCGGTAAAAGAAATAGCTGATCCCCGACGGTTCGAGTAAATTGCGAGTTCAAACGCCACGCAAACACTCAACCCAGGAGACCAGCTATTCAACTGCAAGTTAAGACCCTCTTGAACGCCATTCAACATTTTCCGGGTTTTGTTTACCAGGACATCCGGCTCTGCCGCCACCACGCCGGCCCGCCGCGCCAGATCAAAATCACGGTGGCGGCGCACGGCGGGATGGCCGCCAAATGCTCCCGGTGTCTCAAGCCGGCCCCCTGCTATGACCGCTTGGAACAGCGCTCCTGGCTGTTTGTTCCGTTGTGGGGCATGGTGACTTGGTTTCTCTATGCCGCCCGGCGGGTGGACTGCCCGGAGCATGGCGTGGTGGTCGAGCACCTTCCCTGGAGCGAGGGCAAACGTCCGGTGACTCTCGCCATGATCGGTTTTCTGTCGCGCTGGGCGCGGCGGCTGTCTTGGCAAGAGACGGCGCAGGCCTTTGGCACCAGTTGGGAATGCGTGTATCGCTCGGTGGAGTGGTTCGTGCAATGGGGTCTGGCGCACCGGAAGCTGGCAGGGGTGGAGTCCATCGGCGTGGACGAGATTCATTGGGGCCAAAGCAAGGGCGCGAACAGCTTTTTGACCGTGATCTACCAGATTGACCGTCATTGCCGGCGTCTGTTGTGGGTGGGGCCAAAACGCACCCAAACCACTCTGCGCCGGGGTCTGGCGGCGTTGGGGCCGGAGGTGGTCGGCGGGCTGCGCTTTGTCTGCACCGACATGTGGCGGCCTTACTTGAACGTGATCGCGGCCCAAGTCGGCCAGGCTTTGCATGTGCTGGACCGTTTTCACATCACCTCCCATTTGAACCAGGCAGTGGATCAGGTGCGGCGAGCCGAAAGCACCCGGGTGCGCGGCCGGGCCAAACACAAACTGTGCGGCCTGCTCCACGCCAAGCTGGGGACGGGCCGGGCTTGGATGCTCAAGAAAACCTTCCAGGACTTCTGGCACTACCGCTCGCTGACTTGGGCCCGGGCGTTTCTGGATGTCTGGACGACCCGCGCCTTGCGCAGCCGCCTGGAACCCATGCAGAAAGTGGCGCGGATGCTGCGCTCGCATGAAGAACTCATCCTCAATTGGTTCAAGGCCAAGGGAGAGATTTCCAGCGGTGCCGTCGAAGGTCTCAACAACAAAATCCGAGTGGTGACCAAACGATCCTATGGCTTCCGCACCTATGACGCCATGGAAATCGCCTTGTATCACACGTTAGGAAAGCTCCCCGAACCCAATGAATTCACCCACAAATTCTGCTGAAGAGGCCATTTGCTGTTGCGGCGTGTCCAAGCCGGAAAAGCGAATCTAAAACCGAATATTCAACCCGAGCCGGACATAAGGCGCTGGATCAAACCTGACAGAGTCATCGATCCGGAAGTAATCGATTTCCCGATAAACGGAATAACCGGTTTCAAGTTCGGCGCGCAGTCCATGCGCAAACTCGTAGCTCGTGCCCACGCCGAGCCGGACATCGCGGTAAGTCGCCAGCGCGTTGTTGTATTGGGGCAAGCCGGTCTTGGTCCCAAGATCCTCGCTGGTGCGAAAGACGGCCCCGTTGAGATCAACGCCGCCGTAAACGGCCCACTTCGAATCAATGCGATAGGACAAGCGGGTTTTCGGCATGCCCACTTCAAGGGTGTAACGGTCGTTGATGAGCCAGCGCACGCCGACCACCGGCATGACGGGCAGATCGCTGTCCGGCGCCGCGAAAAGGCCAAACGACCACGTCAGCGATGGGTTCGCCTGATACCTTGCCAGCACGCCGCCGGAGATTCCCAAGTCGTCGCCGCGGACATCCTCCAACCGGTAAAGCGAGGGACTCAGCAGGGCGCTGAAGGTCCATTTCTCACCCCAACGATAACCGAGGCCAGCGTTAAGGCGGAGGGTGTGGATGTTTTCGGGAATGGGCGCGCCGGAAACCTGCTCCAGGGAGAAATTGTCCGAAACCAAACCCAGGCTGAGAAACCAATCCTCATTCAGAAAGAAGCGTGTGCCGGCCTGGAGCTTGTAATTGAATGCGTCCGAGTCGTCCAACCGCGCGCCATCAAACTTCGCCGCGCTGCCGGCGACGAAGCTTGAATCCACACCGGCTTGCCAGAGGGGTTCTCCCGGCTGCGGCGGCCTCGCGAAATCCCCGGGTGTGGCAATGGCGTTTTCCTGCGCGATCGCGGACACGGACAGGAGCACGGTGGCGGAACAGATCAGGGCTATAGTACGGAGGTTTTTTGTCATATTGATTTTTATTTTTCAGCCCCAGATGAAGATGATTGCGCATCAGGCAAAGCAAGGCGTTGCCGCTGTTCGCCGCGATTTTTAGCGACGCCCCCCGCCCCCGAAATGCCCCCCGCCGCCCCAGTGTCCGCCCCCAAAGCCAAAACCAAAGACCACCGGGCCGCCGAAGGGATACCAAGGGTAATAATAGGGATCGTAATAGTAAGGATCGTAAACCGGATAACTTGGCGCCACGGCGTAAGGATATGAAGCTGCCGGTGGCAATGGCGCAGAGTAATACTGTGCGACCGTGGCCTGAGCCGGCACTTGGGCCGGTGGGCTGGCATACTGGGGCGCCGGGTCCTGGGCCATCACTTGAGCAGGCGGGCTGGCTGCCACTCCCGTTTGCCGGCGCAAATCCCCATTCCGCTGGATCATCGCCGTCAGAACCGGCGCGGGAACACCCTCTTTCTGCAATGAAATGAGGTTGTCCGCGCTCAGGTAGAACGACAAGGGCGAATTATTGATATAACTGACCATGATGTCCGCCGGGATGCCGCCCTTGAACAGCTTCATCACCTCGCTCACGCCCGAAGGCATTGCCGGGGCCTGGCTGGCGCCGGCATTGTTCGCGGGAGTGCTTTGGGCGCTGGCGGCATTCCAGGGACCACCGAGATAGACTGCTGTTGCCGTGATGGCCGCAAGGGCCATCCGAAATACCGGGGGACGATTCTTCATATTTTCAACTCCTTCGATTTGTCGGTTCCTGCCACAATCATGGTTCTGAGCCGGAAACGACGCAAGCCCCAGTTTGCTTTTGGGCAGACTGTCTCGTTCGGGTTCATGGACTCAACCCGTCTTCCACAGTTCGCTGACAGTTTCGATCATTTTTTTCAGGGTTTTCGCATTTTCCTGACTCTCACCACCATAACCCTGCACATTCCAATACGGGGCCGGGGAGCGAATCTTGCAGTCATCATGGCCTTCGACCTGGGAGTGAAGCCTCAGCCGGGCCGTCAGCGGGCACGCAAGCAGCGTCCGCGTTATTCGAGGCGCAACGGTCCTCAGATGTGGCTGAAGTTGAATCTCCCAGAGAAAGCCCCCAAGTCTGCTAAAAGGGGCAGCCCTCGTCCGGATCGGCCTCGGGACGCGCGGGCTTATTCTGCTCGATTAACAGCACCCTCTTAACCTCTTCGAAGTTTTCAAGCAATTGTCCGATACACTGGGATCCCTTGCAGGGAGGCAACGTTCGTGCCAGCATCACCATGGTTGCTTCCACATCAGCGAAGTGATTTAAGGATTCTTCGCTGGCCCTGGCAAACTCCCTCCTGCGGAATTCCCCGGACACAACTAACGCCCTGTGAAGGTCGGTTCGCTGAAGAATGCCGCTGATAGCGGCATCATTGACGGTCTGTACCAGATTGCGTATCCCCAGGGGGAGGCGGCCGTAGAAACGCATCAGGTTGATTAATTCCTGCGAATCATACAGCGACCATAGGAACTTTCGCAGCTGCATGCCTTCCATGGTTTCGGGGTTCATCCGAATGTAAACCGCGATACTGTTTAACGCTTTCTCGTGCTCTTGCACACAGGGATTAATGCAAACGTTATGGAGACTGACAAGGAAAATCAGACCTTCAGCGATAATTTATACGAATCCGTGTCGTAGCCGTCCCAGTACTTCCGTTGTCGTGGTCCCGCGGAGCTGTAAAGACGCTTTGGAGGCTGATGCCATTCCCACTCGGCGCCGTGCCTGCGCGCGATCGATCTGAGCTTGAGAACGATGCCGTTCAGGGGTACCAAGAACTTCATAGACCCACCGTGAACGGCGGGATTGCAGATGGATAACCTCATGTCAGTTGGCATAAGTAGTGGCCTCCGCGTGTGGGCGTATGAAAGCGCCCGTTCTCAAAACCTCCAGCCCTTTCAGGCGGATGTTCTGTGAACCGTTTGTGTCCGCATGGGACGTGTGGCCGCACTTCTTGCAGGAGAATTCCGACCGGCTTTCCCGGTTGGCCCGCTCCGTGTGGCCGCATTGGCTGCACCTCTGAGACGTATAGGCAGGGTCAATAAAAAGGACGGGAACACCCGCCCCCTGCGCCTTGTAGGCGATGAATTGGCCCAGTTGCAAGAACGCCCAGCTTTTCAACCCGTACCGCTGGCTTTTTCTAACCCTTATCCTCCGGCCAATGTCCTTGAGGTCTTCAATCGCAATGGCGCGGTTGGTGCGTTTAGCCAGCAAAACTATCTTCTTGGAAATCACATGATTACAGTCGCGGGCGAATAACGCCTCTTTCCGACTGCGCTTTTTTAGCAACCGTTTGGCGGACTTCGTGCCCTTGCGCTGCAACTTCTTTCGCAGGGAGTGATTGCGGTGCCGGATTTTGTTCAGAGCCGCACCGCTGTGCTTATTCCCGTCCGAGTCGGCGGCAATCTCCGCAATCCCCATGTCCACCCCCAGCACGTCCGTTGCCTTCAATTCCTCGTCGTCCGGCAGGACGACCGACACCATGAGAAACCATTTTCCATCCCGCCGTCGAACAAGGTCCGACTGCTTTATCAGCCCTTTGCGCAAAAGCTCGCGCTGATAATCCCCGCATCGGAACGGGACTTTTTCACGGCCCGCCAATGTCCAGATGGAAACGATTTGTTTTTCCAGATGGATTTTCAGATTGCGAATGTCAAACGCGATGCTTCCCAGCGGCCTGAACTTTCGCTGTGTATCCGTATCCAGCTTGTAGGCATCCCCAACCTTTGCGCACACCAAACACGCTGCCTGAGCGCCCATTCCGAACTTCTCCCTCAACTCCCGATAGTAGCCGCACTGCAAGGCGAATTGCGTGAATGTCTCGTTTAGGAAC
>Ga0224554_1000726_pt1 | contig 25370 bp, 22 predicted proteins | sample 714S22024metaG_FD_180666 | JGI IMG/M metagenome (GOLD analysis project Ga0224554, IMG submission 180666) | Peat soil microbial communities from Stordalen Mire, Sweden - 717 S2 20-24 | ecosystem: Environmental > Terrestrial > Soil > Wetlands > Peat | place: Sweden: Norrbotten County, Stordalen...
GCTTCCCGCGCACGCTGGGCCAGGCCCGTTGGCTCGACGGCCGGATTGGGGCACAAATCGAGTCTTTGCCGGTAGTTGCGATCAGCATCCAAGTGAACTATAATCAATTATTGCGCCGTATTACGGGGCGCCGGAATTGTCCTGTTTGCCAGACCATCTACAACATCTATATGCATCCCTCTCAGCGGGAAGGCATTTGTGATGTTGAGGGTGCCGAGCTGGTCCAGCGAGCCGATGACACGGAAGAGGTTTTCAAGGAGCGCATGCGCGCTTACGAGGCCCTGACCGCGCCTGTCGTCGAGCACTACAGGGCACAGGGACGATTCGCGGAAGTGGATGGAGACCGGCCGATCGAAGTGATCGCCGCCGGAATTGTTGCCGCCGTTGAACGGTTGCGCAAAGCAGCGTAACTGCAGCGGCGGGTTTGTGCGTTTGACACAAGTGTCAGCGATTGCTGAAGGTTTGGTTAACGTGGCTGTTGTACTCAAGTCGTCGCAGGAGATCGAGAAGATGCGCCGCGCGGGCCAGGTGGTTCGTGAGGTGCTGGAGCTGGTGCGCAGCAAGGTGAATCCGGGCGCCACCACTTACGATCTGGAAAAAGCTGCGGAAGCGCGGTTGAATGAACTGGGCGTGAAGGCGGCATTCAAGGGCTATCACGGGTATCCGTGCGTGCTCTGCACTTCAGTGAACAGCGAAGTTGTGCACGGCATTCCATCGCCGAAGCGGGTCCTGAAGGAAGGGGACATCGTTTCGGTGGATTTTGGCGTAGTCGTCGACGGGTACTATGGCGACGCGGCAATCACAGTGCCGGTGGGCGCGATCGACGCCAAGGCCGCGCGGCTGCTGAAGACAACGGAAGAGTCGCTCAAGGCCGGCATTGCCGCGGTCAGGCCGGGTGCGACGCTGGGCGATGTGGGAGCGGCGGTGCAGAACGTGGTCGAGGGCGAAGGATTCTCGGTGGTGCGGGATTTTGTGGGCCACGGAATCGGCGTCCATATGCACGAAGACCCGCAGGTGCCGAACTTTGGCGAAGCGGGCCAGGGCATGAAGCTGAAAGTGGGCATGGTCATCGCCATCGAGCCTATGGTGAATGCCGGTAAACCGGATGTGCAGGTGCTGGACGACGGCTGGACCGCAGTGGCCAGCGATGGAAGCATGAGCGCTCATTTTGAGCACACGGTTGCGGTGACTGCAACCGGGGCAAGGATTCTGACGGAGTAGCAATACTCTTGTCCAAAACGCAAAGGCGCGGAAAGCGCCAGAAGTGGACACTGATTGTCGAAGGAAGATGCGATTGAGGTCATGGCAACCGTCCAGGAGACGCTGCCAAACGCCATGTTCAAGGTGAAGCTCGAGAACAATCATGAGGTACTGGCGCATGTCTCGGGAAGAATGCGCAAGAACTTCATCCGGATTTTGCCCGGTGACCGCGTGGCCGTGGAGTTGAGTCCATACGACCTGAATCGCGGACGGATTGTGTACAGATACAAGTGATCAGTGGTCAGTGAACAGTGATCAGCCGTTCATGCGGGGAAGAAGGCATCGCCGCATCGCGATCGATCAGGGACCTGACCGCTGACAGCTAAGAAAGATTCGGCGCCGGCTTGCTGGGCGCAAAGAAGGGCAGTAAAAACAATGAAGGTGCGGGCGTCAGTAAAAAAGATTTGCGTCAAGTGCAAGGTGATTACTCGCCACGGCGTGGTTCGCGTAATCTGCGAGAACCCGAAGCACAAACAGCGTCAGGGGTAAGTCAGGCCTGGCAAGGAATGGGAGACTTCCACGGAAGTACGAGGCTAGTTAGCCGGAGTCAAGGCTTGCGATGAACCTCGGAAGATGCTCCCAGTAACCCGTGCGAGCCGGTTGAGGCCGGAGGCACACAACGAGAGAAGGAAACCAAGAATGGCACGTATTGCTGGCGTCGATCTGCCCCGCAACAAGCAGGCACGGATCGCGCTCACTTACATCTTCGGGATCGGTCAGCCCCGCGCCCTCAAGATTCTGGACAAGGCGAACGTCGATGGCTTCAAGAAAATCCAGGATCTGGGCGAGGAAGAGGTCAACCGCATCCGCCAGGTCATTGAGGACCAGGGCGACGTCGAAGGCGACCTGCGCAAGGACGTTTCGATGCACATCAAGCGCCTCATCGACATTCAGAGCTATCGCGGCTTGCGCCACCGGAAATCGCTGCCGGTGCGCGGACAGCGTACCCACACCAATGCCCGCACTCGCAAGGGCCCGCGCAAGGGCACGATTGCCGGTAAGAAGAAAGCGAGTGCGAAGACCTAATGGCGAAACCAGAGCAGAAGCCCGAAACCGGCAAAAAGGGCAAGACAAAAAAGTTCAAGAAGCGCGAGCGCAAGAATGTCCCGTTCGGCATTGCGTACGTTCAGGCTTCGTTCAACAACACCATTGTCACCATCACCGACCCGGTGGGCAACACGTTGAGCTGGAAGAGCTCGGGCTCGCTGGGATTCCGCGGATCGCGCAAGGGCACGCCCTTCGCGGCTCAGCAGGCGGCTTCAAACGCCGCCAACATGGCCCGCGATCACGGCGTGCGCGCCGTGGAGGTTCGGGTCTCCGGTCCGGGTTCGGGCCGCGAGTCGGCAATCCGCGCGCTGGCTGCCGCGGGCATCGATGTGAAGACCATCCGCGACGTTACGCCGGTGCCGCATAACGGCTGCCGGCCGCCGAAGCGGCGCCGCGTTTAAGACGCGACTCAACAACGGGCCGGGACGAAGTCCACTGCGGACGTAAACCGGCCGACATCCGAAGTCAGGAGAAGAAATGGCACGTTATACCGGACCCGTTTGCCGCCTTTGCCGACGCGAAGGCACCAAGTTATTTTTGAAGGGCACCAAGTGCACCTCGGACCGCTGCCCGCTGGAGAAGCGCAATTTCCCGCCCGGCCAGCACGGTAAAGACCGCAAAGCCAAGATCGTGGGCTATGGCCTGCAACTGCATGAGAAGCAGAAGGCCAAGCGCATGTACTTCACGCTGGAGAGCCAGTTCCGCGAGTACTACGAGAAGGCCAGCCGTTCCGCGGGCGTCACCGGCGAGTTGCTCATCCAGCAATTGGAGCGGCGCCTCGACAATGTGACGTACCGTCTGGGATTCGCGATTTCGCGCCGCCAGGCACGGCAATTGCTTCGTCACGGGCACGTCACGGTGAATGGCCGCAAAGTGAACATTCCTTCGTATCAGGTGAACGCGGGCGACGTGATCGCTGTCCGCGACAACGCCAAGAATTTGCTGATCGTGGAGCAGGCCTCGCAGTACGCCGCGCAGAATCCTCTTCCGAGTTGGCTGGAAGCGAACTTTGAAAACCTGTCCGGGCGCGTGCTCCATCTGCCCAAGCGCGCGGACGTCAACCTGCCGATCAACGAACAGTTGATCGTCGAACTGTACTCGAAGTAACAGCTGTTAGCTAATGGCTAAGAGCTGAATTTCAATCGAAGGAGAACTTGCGCGGCCGCCGCAAAATGCATCGCGACGTACATGCCGCGCGGGAAACGAGAGACATATGTTGTGGAGAGGATTTCAGAAACCGAAGCGCCTTGCGGTCGATGCCGAGACGCTTACCGACACTTTCGGAAAGTTCAGCGCCCAGCCTTTTGAACGCGGCTTCGGCACCACCATCGGCAACGCATTGCGGCGCACGCTGCTCAGCTCTATTGAAGGCGCAGCCGTCACCGCCGTCCGCATTGAAGGCGTGCTGCACGAGTTTCAGTCGATCACCGGCGTGGTAGAAGACGCCACCGACATCATTCTCAACCTCAAGCAGATCCCCTTCAAGCTGCAGGGTGAGGGCCCCAAGGCGCTCTATCTGCGCGCCGACCAGCCTGGCCCTGTAACCAGCGGCATGATCGAGGCAGACAGCGACGTCGAAATCCTCGACAAGAACGTCTACATCGCTACGCTCTCTGAAAGCGGCAAGCTCGACATGGAGATGCGTCTCAAGCGCGGCCGCGGCTATGTCTCGGCAGACAAGAATTTCGACGCAGACCTGGGGCTTGGTTTTATTCCGGTGGACTCAGTGCACTCGCCGGTGCGCCGCGTGAACTACGCCGTCGACGCTGCTCGCCTGGGCCAGATCACAGACTTCGACAAGCTGACGCTCGAAGTGTGGACCAATGGCGCCGTGTTGCCCGCCGATGCCATCGGCCTGGCCGCCAAGCTGCTCAAGGACCACATGAACATCTTCATTAACTTCGAGGAGGAAATCGAAGCGGAAGCGCGCGGCGATGAAAGCCGCATCCTGCTGCGCAACGACAACCTCAACCGGAGCGTGGAGGAGCTTGAGCTTTCAGTTCGCAGCTATAACTGCCTGAAGAATGCCAACATTCAGACCATCGGCGAGCTGGTGCAGAAGACCGAAGCCGAGATGCTGAAGACCAAGAACTTTGGCCGCAAGAGCCTGAACGAGATCAAGGAAATCCTGGCGCAGATGGGACTTTCGCTGGGCATGAAGATCGACGAGCAGGGTAACGCGGTGCCGGGGCCAACCAGCATTCCGCCGCAGACGGCGCTGGCCGCAAGCTATGGCCGCTTCGACGATGAAGAGGAGCCGCTGGATTCAGTAGATCTCCAGTTGCCCACGGAGACAGAGAATTTCTAAAGACAGCTACTAGCCCCTAGCTGCTAGCTCCCGGCTTGAGCGTTCCGGAACCCACGTCTGAGGTTCTCGTCCGCAGGCTGGAGAGTTAGCGGCTAGAGGCTGGAAGTAGGTCGAGTAGCTGATCGATTCCAGCCTTCTCGTGCGATGACCAAGTTGTCGAATTTGGGTAGTCGAGCTAGAAGCTAGAGGCTAGGAGCTAGGAGCTAAACATGCGTCATCGCAATGCAGGATTCAAACTCGGACGCAACACCAGCCATCGTCGCGCGCTGTTGCGCAACCTGGTCACGTCTGTTATCGAAGAAGACCGCGTGCAGACGACCATCGCCAAGGCCAAGGCGGTCCGTCCGCTCGTCGAAAAGATGATCACCCTGGGCAAGAAGGGCGATCTGCACTCGCGCCGCAAGGCGCACGCCTTTCTTTGCACTGACGATGCCGTCAAGCGGCTTTTTGATGTCGTGGCTCCGCGCTACGGCGACCGCAACGGCGGCTATTTGAGAATCGTTCGCACTGGCTTCCAGCAGGGCGACGGCGCCGCCAAGGCGTTCATCGAACTGTTGGGCGCGGAAAAGCAACTCGAAGTCAAGCGCCAGAAGCGTGCCGACCTCAAGGCTAAAAAGCGCGCCGAACTCGAGAAGCAGCTCGAAGAGCAGAAGAAGGATGGAGAAGAGCCGGAGGGCGGCGAGAAGGCAGCGTAAGCGCATCCTCCTCCCCACCGGATTTGAGCTTCGGTCTGAAGCTTGATCAGGGCGTCCGCCACGGTGGACGCCCTTTTCTTATTGGTAAGCGTCGTTGTTCGATCAATCGACGCCCGATCTTTACCGGCCCGTATAGAATGGCCGCATGTCCGCGTCCCAGGCGAGATTTACTGTCATAGGATTTCTGCGCGCGTGTTTCGCCAGTCTGCCCTCGAATCTTCATTGGATTTTCCTGCTGACTGCATCTCCCCTCGTCATCTTTCTCGCGGTGTGGACGCCTCCGTTTCAAAGCGCCGATGAACCGGGACACTTCTTCCGTGCTTACCAAGTGGCGCAGGGCGAAATCTTTCCGAGTGGCGGCGGGTACGCTGACTCGGCATTCGCGCAGCTCTATGCCTGCGTCGCTGCACTTCCATTCAACGACAAGGCCCGCTTTACGGCCGCCGATCGAGCCAAATCGGAAGAAGTGACATGGACTGGGCACTTGATCTATCTCCCGTTCCAGAACACGGCCGTGTACCCGCCCACGGGCTATTTGCCTCAGGCGCTGGGGGTCGCGTTCGGCAAAACTACGGGGATGGGCGTGATGCGAACTCTCGTGCTGGCGCGGCTCCTCAACGGCACATTTGCTATCCTTGTGTGCGCGCTGGCACTTTGCTGGTGCAGGAGCGGCAAGGTAGTGATGTTTGCCGTGTTGCTGATGCCGATGACACTGTCGCTGTTCGCCTCTTGCAACCAGGACACAACGTTGATCGCGCTCACCTGCCTGGCATTTGCCATCATTTCAAGGCAGATTCCAACCGGTGTGCCGTTGTCGCTAACGCAGGCTACGGTGCTGGCATTATCCTTGCTCATCGTCTGTCTGGGCCGGCCGCCGTACGTCCCGTTGCTGCTGGTTTTGCTCATTCCACACTTCTTGCCTCCATGGCGGTGCAAGCCCTCCTGGCTGCCGGGCGCGTTCCTCGCCGGTTCAATAGTGGCGGCGACCGCCGTCTGGTGGCGAGTTGCGTCCGCTTCCACGCGGGGAATATTGCCTCCCTCTTCGGCCTATGGGCCGGTGGATGCGAAGCTGCAGCTCTTGAATCTGTCCCATCACCCGGGGACGGTTGCAGTTCTAGCTGGTTATATTTTCCGTAATGCTGCGGTATATTTTGCAGGCATGGTCGGGGTACTGGGCTGGCTGGATACGCCAATGCCCCCACCTTACTATCTGGCAATCGCGTTGGTTTTGCTGGCGGCGTGCATCGCGGAGCTCGCCCACCGAGACAAAGTAAAGCGGAGCACGACGGCTCTGCTTCTGGTTTCGCCGCTCGCGGCGCTTGCGGCAGTATTCGCGATCGAGTATCTGACTTGGACCTGGGTCGGCGCGCCGGCGATCTTTGGAGTCCAGGGCCGATACGGGATTCCTCTGGCAATTGCCGCCGGCGTGGGATTGCCGGCTCTGGCCGGATCGGCAAAGATCCGTGAGCGGGCAACGGCAATCGTGGTGCTGAGCCAGATTCTCACGCTAGTTTGCCTTCCACAGGTGATCATGACGAGATATTACCTGCCGTGAAGTGTCGCACTATTGCGCAGCGCAAAAGAGGCCATGTGAGAAACGTTCGCACCGGCTTCGAGCAGCGCGGCGGCGCCGAATTTTCAGTTGATGATGGCGCTGAGGAATCGAAAAACTCTGCGCTCGTTCTGCTATGAGCGAGTCACCGCTGACTTCCGGCCCGCGACAACCACTTCCTTGGCGACGGGCTTGCGCAGAACCTCGATGTCATCCAAATCCATTTCAAGGGAGAAGCATTGCCTGGTCGCCGCGAGAGCGATGATGACTTTGCACTGATGGCGAAGCTCCGTGACAATTCCCTCGACCCCCGCGAAGACGCCCCGATGCACGCGCACCAATTCACCTACAGAGACTGTGGGATGAGGGCGCAAGATGTATCCGCTGGCCAGGCCCTCGCGAATTCTCTCGATCTCAGCGGCGCTTACCGTTTCGCCCACACCGCCTCCGAGCAGGCGAAGGACACCCGGAGCGCTGACAACAGAAATGCGTTCCTCGCGGGGAAAGCGCACAAAGACATATCCGGCAAAGAGCGGGCGCTCCAGGTCGACGACCCGGTCAGTCCATTTTGAGCGGACTGCATAAAGGGGAAGGTAGTGCTCAAGGGAGCGCGCCGTTAAGTGCCTTGCGACCCGCTTTTCATGATTTGCGACAACATGCAGAACGCGCCAGGGACTATTGAACATCGCACGCTCCGATGGGCACTGTCCAAATCAAGAAAAGCCTCAATCATTCCGGTCGCAACGCGAGCCACCGAAGTCGCTGAATCTCAACCATGCCCCGATCAACGTTTTCTAGGCGGCAATATAAGTATATCTCAAGATTTTCTGTCAATCGCTTTCGTCCCACTTCCAGCTTTGCAAACGTAAGAGTGAATTATCGTGGAGCCCAATAATTCACAATGTCATTGGATGCGCAGCAAGACGCAGATCGACACTCTCGACGCCCTAAAGAGCGCAGCGAGTTGAGCTTTCTTGAATGGGAGGGATGAAGCGCCGCAGCTTGTAGGACGCAAGTGCTGACTGGCGCAAGAGCGGAAGTGGGAAACGTCTAGTTTATCTAACTGATCAGCGTGGCTACCGATTCAGCAACGTCTCGCAACCCAGCGCGGATTCGGACGCTCATTGGAGTCAATTCGCTTTCAACGCGGCGCGGCTGAGCTCCTGTCGCGCCATGATGCGCTTGAGCAAGTGGACGCTTGGACTGTAATCGGGCACCAGTTCCTTAAGCGCGACGACCAAACGGCCAATGTCCCGCGCCGCGCAGATTTCGCGCAGCGCCTCGAGCCAGATTCGCATGTCTTCTTCCGGGAATCCATCGCCGACAAAGATTCGAATCTTGTCGTGCATAGACGGCACTGTGTCCTCAAGCAAGGTGCTGAGTTCCTCTGAAAGCTTCTCGCCGGGGCGCATGCCCGTGAATTCGATTTTGATGTCTTCTTCAGGCCTAAGCCCCGACAGGAGAATCAGGTGCCTGGCGAGATCGACAATCTTCACCGGTTGTCCCATGTCGAGTACACAAATCTGTCCGCCCTTGCCGATGGCCAATGCTTGCAGTACAAGCTGGCATGCCTCGGGAATAGTCATGAAGAAGCGGCGCATTTCCGGATGCGTGACAGTAACGGGCCCCCCGGCCGCAATCTGCTTTTTAAAAATCGGAATCACGCTGCCGTTTGAGCCGAGCACGTTGCCGAAACGGACGGCCACGTATTTGGTGCGGCCATTCTGAAGCGCCAGCAGGATCAGCTCCGCGATGCGCTTCGTCGCGCCCATCACGTTTGTCGGCCGAACGGCCTTGTCCGACGAAATCAGCAGAAAATCTTCGACGCCATGCTCCGCGGCCGCGACGGCAACGTTGTAACTTCCGAAGACGTTGTTTTCGATCGCCTCGAAAACGTGCGTCTCCATTAAAGGAACGTGCTTGTAGGCCGCGGCGTGATAAACCACCGACGGCTTGTAATTCCGAAAGATTTCGTTCAGGCGATCGCGGTTCTGAATGCTTCCAATTTCCGGATGAAATGGAACGAGAGGGAATGCCTGACGCATTTCTTGATCGATTGCGAAGAGAGAGGATTCGGCAATCTCGAATCCGACAATTCCGGCAGGCCGAAAGCGTGCGATTTGCCGGCAAAGCTCGAAACCGATCGATCCGGCCGCGCCGGTAACCAGAACAACCTTCCCTTCCAACGTACTTCTGATGGAGTCTTCTTCGAGGTGTACCGGAATGCGCCCCAAGAGATCCTCAACCGCCACTTCCCTGATCTGGCCCGCTAAGCCGCGCTCCTCAATCACCTCGCCTAATCCCGGCACGGTTTTGAACTCGACCCCCGCGGCCTGGCACAGCTCCAGGATTCGTGTCATCTCTGTGCCCGTCGCGGACGGGATGGCAATCAGAACGATTGCTACTCTCTGGCGCGCAACCAGCGCGCCGATTGCCTCGCCTTCCCCGAGCACGGATTCGCCGGCAATGCGAAGACCCAATTTGTGCGGGTCGTCGTCAATGAATCCGCAAACTCGATAAGCGAGTTTTGGATTGTTGCGAATCTCCCTTTGCAGAGAAACACCTGCGTCGCCTGCCCCATAAATCAGAGCCCTCTTCATGGGCGTTTTATTCCCGCGCGATTGTGAGCTAAGTCTCGACGATGCACGAGCCAAGAGTCGAAGGCCGCACGTGCCAAAGAAGCAGACCATCAAATCGAGCACATAAAGCGATCGCGGGAATCCTGGTGGCGCCAGCCAAAGGATAAGGAAATAGCCAATGAGTGAAGCAATGACATTTGCAATCGAAATCCGGACCAGGTCGATTGCGGAGACGTAACGCCAAAAGCCTCGATCGAGCTTTGCCGCGTAGAAAACGATGAACTTGACGGGCAGCCAAATCGCAAGAGCATATGGAAGATAACGGAGATAGTATTCAGGTACGCTGAAATCGAAGCGAAGCAGAAATGCCGCCACCGCCGAGGCGGCGAAGATCCCGGTCTGCGTCGCCCAGATAAGAACCCGGCGCACAGTGATGTTCCGAATAAGAAAACCTGGTTGCTTGCTCATGATCGGAGACTCGCCTTCCAGAATGACACAGACGGGAGGAGTAATTCATGCGGAGCAATAGAGGGTTTAACTATGAGATCAATCTTGAAGGATAACATCTGAAGAAGGTTGCTCGCGGCCTGCTTCAAATTGAAGCGTTATATATACGAGTGGCACCACAGCAACGGCGGCAAGCACGGGAGCGGCTTGCGGAAACCGAAGCGCGGTCCACGCCAGCGGAAACAACCATCCGATATTGATTGCGGCGACCGCCAGTGTAACCTTCGCATGACTGGCGCAGGCTTGGGCAGCATGTTGATAGGCGTGGCTGCGATGTGCCTCGTACCAACGCGCGCGAAAAAACATGCGGCGCAGCAGAGTGACGGTTGAATCCACAAAGAAAGCGGCCAGCAAGATCAGCCAGGGCCAAATGAGTCCTGAATTCGAACTCGAAGAGAAGAGCGCCAGCGTGCCCAGTGTGAATCCGAGGAATCCGCTTCCCACGTCACCCATGAAGATTTTGGCGGGCGGCCAGTTCCATAGCAGGAAGCCAAGACTCGCGGCGGCCAGCAACCAGAAGAGCTGCGAATAGGACGCCAAGCCGCCATGGAACAACAGGATTCCGCCGAAGACGCTCACGCAGACTGCTTCCATTCCGGCCAGCCCGTCGATTCCGTCCATGAAGTTGAAAAGATTGGTAAGCCAAACCAATCCGGCAAATTCGGCGGTGCGGCTTGCCCAGCTCCCGATGAGAGTGCTGTTGTCAAACTGCGAAGGCTGCATCGAACCGAGACACCAGAGCGCCCATGCTGCCGCAAGTGAGTGAACGGCGAGCCGCGGCCAGGGAGGCAACTTGAAGCGATCGTCGAGAAAGCCGACAATCGAAATCGCGAGTCCGCCTCCGACAAGCGACCAGGCCAGCTGGCCAGGAATGCCATGTTTCAGAAGAATCCAGACCACGGCTGACAAGAAGACCACTACGATTGCCACGCCGCCACCGCGGGGAACGGGAACCGCGTGGGAGCTGCGGGAATTGGGGAAATCCATCATGCCTTGCCGGGCGAGAACCATGCGAACGCCGGCAGTGATGAGAGCTGAAGCGACGAAGAGCAGAACGAAAAGTCGCATTAGGAGGCCTTCGATCGTTCTGCAAGAGTTAACTCCCGAAACCACCGGGCTGTTGCCGCCAACCCAACTTCAAACCTAACGGGTGGATCCCACTGCAACCGCTGTTGAGCGCGACGGAAATCAATGACGAGCGAATCCAAAACCCTGCCGGCTTCCTCCTCCTTCAACGTGAGTTTCGCAGCCAACCGGATCAACGGCTCGGGAATGGGCACCAGCCGCACAGGCCGGGCAAGAAATTGTGCCAGCCGCACAATCAACTCGCGAGTCGAATGGTCCTCGGAGTCCTTCACCAGAAAGGTCTGGCCTGCAGCATTGCGATGGTGGACGCAAAGGACGAGAAAATCGGCAAGGTTTTCGGCTCCGAGCAGGCTGCGGCAATTCTTTCTTTTGGGCAACGGTAGTGGCAGAGCGCGATCAACAAGCCTCATGAGCCGCAGAAAGTTTCCTCGAACCCCAGGGCCATAAACCTGCGGTGGGCGAATGACCACCAACTCCAGCCCGGTCTTTGCCGCGATCCCACGAAGCATCTCTTCGGCTTCCCATTTCGAGGCGGCATAAGGGTTCTGGGGATCAGCGGGTGAGTCCTCGGAAAACGGCGCTGCCATCGTCGACTCGCCGTGCACTTTTACCGAACTGACAAAGATGAACCGCCGAACACCGGCTGCAACAGCGGCGAGAGCGATGGATTTTGTAGCGTCTACATTCACACGCCGGTAGTCCGGTGAAGCTTGGTTTGCACGATCGCTCATCACCGGGGGACGAGCCGCCAGGTGGACAACAGCGGAGACATTTTCCAGGTGATCACGCAGGTTCTGATCTTCACTCAGATCTCCCAGCAGAGAATGCTCAGTTAGTCCAGGAACCACACGTTGCAGCTCCGGCCACAGTTGAAGAGTCCGCACTCCGGCATGCGGAATGAATCCCGATGCAATCAGTTTTCGACAAACATATTTCCCCACAAATCCGTCCGCGCCTGTCACCAAGACTCGTTCGCTCATGCTGGCTCATCATGGAACATCTTGTTCAATCCGGCGGGTCAAACGGTGATAAGTAATGAGGAGACTAGCCTAGCAATCGCTCTGCGCTTCCAAGCCCAGGGCCCGCATCACCCGGGCAACGCCCGCGGGCCTATCGTAACTCGCGATAAACGCCTCGCGGCTGTTCTGCCCTTTTCGGCGCAGCTCCTCAGGATCTTCAACGAGCCGCAAAAGGAAAGCCGATACCCCGGCATCATCGCCGCAGTCGAAGTGCCAGCCGCATTCGAATTGCCGGATGAGGAGGGCAGGGGTAGCTTCCGGCGGACCAATAAAGAGGACTGGCCTTCCTGCCGCCATCAATCCATAGATTTTGCTTGGTACAACCGCGCCGAGAGTCGAAAGCTTCTGGGTTACCAGTCCCACATGGCACTCTGCCAGGCTGGCTCCCAGGTCCTCCAGGCGAACATAGCCCGGAAAAGAAGCGTTGTCGATCCCGCGTTCATGGCAGAACTCAATCAACTCCATGCGCGCGAGACCGCCGCCGGCAAAAACAAATTGGAAATCAGAATGATTCGCCAGTTGCACCATCACTGCGCGAATTGTCGCCACATCGTGGGCCAACCCCAGGTTTCCGGAATAGAGAATACGAAGCGGTCGAGGCGCGGGAAATGGCAATGGAAAAATCGTCCGCCCGTCGGCCCAATTCTCCGCAACAACAATTCGATTTTCGGGAATCCGGTGCTGCAACAGGCGGATCTTCATGCAATCGCCCGGAGCGATCACCACGTCTGCCCTTCGCCGGGGGAAATCTAACATCGTCGAGGTCCATCGGGCAACGGGTATGTCAAGTGCAATTGCAATATCCGGGTACAGGTCCATCTCCCACGCCACGTGACGGCATCCGCGTATCTGTTGCACCAGCCAGCCAATCCATGCCAGACCCGGCGGTGCAGTCAGCGTCACGACAACATCGGGCTTTGAAACCCGCAGCGCTCTCCATACTGCCCCCGCGTAAAAGGTGGCGTAGGAAAGCAGTTTTTTGAGTTTACTCTGCGAAAATGTTGCGGTTCTTACCCTCGCCACATGTATTGACCCGCAGTCAGAAGGCAGTTCTGCAGCAGATTCGGAATTCTCGCGTTGGGCGATGCCACGAGCCGCCACATCTTCCGAGGCATAATCATCGGCTCCGCAGATCACGCGGACATCGTGACCCGCCTCTGAGGCGCCGTTCGCGAAGTCGGCCAGAAGCTGCCCGACCGCCGATTGATCCGGACCAAAGAATTGACTGATGACAATGATTCTTGCGCGAGAAGTCAATCCCATTAGAGATCGCGCGGCTGTGGAGCTATTGAGTACTTCTCGCACGATGAATCATCTTTCACACCGATGTTGTCAACTCAAAATGCAATCCGGCTTCGGTCCCTGACCGAGAATCCAGTCGTACACCTCAGTCATGGATTTCCCAATCTGTTGCCACTGGTAGTGCTGGTCAACGAGGGATTGCCCATTCCGGCCCATTTGTTCGCGCTCGGAATCGGTCAAGGAAAACAATCGGCGCAATGCCGCCGCAATGCTGTTTGCCTCCGGGGCCATCATGATTGCAGCTCCTGCCGCATCCCCCTCGGGAAGGTTGCACTCGCGGGTCATTAGAACCGGCAGTTTCCACGACCACGCCTCGAGAATGCTTACAGGCTGGCCTTCGCTTTTGCTGGGCAGGATAATCGCAGATGCCCCGGCAAAACATCGATCCTTATCGGCGCCGAACTGCGGTCCGAGAAAATCGACACTTGATCGAACCTGGAGCTTGTCCGCGAGCCGTTCCAGTTCAGTGCGGTGGTGATTCTGGTCCCATCCGGCGAGCGTCAGGCGCCATCCTCCCACCGCTCCTTCTTCGCGGACTGCGCTCCAAGCCTCAATCAGGCTGCGCAGCCCTTTCGAAGGATGGAATCTTCCCAGATAAAGAATTGACCGGCTCTCTCGCGAGACCTGGAGAGAAGCATCATTCCGCAGTGTCGTGCCATTGGGAAGAATGCAGATTGGATTCTTCAGTCCGTATTCCCGCAACGCCTCGGCTTCAGCAGTATTCAGAGCGTGCAGACATGTGGCGCGGCGCAGGTGTTCATTCTCGTAGAGCAAAGCCGCAATTCGCTTCTTCCAGTGGGAATTATGCAGCGCCCATGGCTTTAGAAGGCCATGCGGGCTGACTAGATACGGCTTCTTCCCCCGCGACCAACGAAGGGCCACGAACGACGGATACATCCAGATGCCATGGACATGGAGAAGGTCTGCATTACTTGAATTCAGTGCTGCCGCCAGTCCCGGTGCATAGCCGAAGAGTCGCGGTCCGCGAACGGGGAATATTCTGGTAGCCATTTCGCCCCAAAGTGGCTCATCGGTTTTTGTATAGGCATCACTCGCGCTGAAAACCACGGGGAGATATCGTTGTTCCGCAGCAATGGCAATGGCAAGATTGCGCATCGCGTCGAAGATACCGCCATTCATCCTCGAGATCGAATTGGTCAGGACGGCTAGTCGAAATTGCGAACTGGACATGTCACTCAAAGCAAATAGAAAATTCCCGGCCACTCAATCAAGACGAAACACCCGCAAACTCAGGCGCTCTCCCTTACTCCCAGGTACTCCGCGCCGCGCGCAATTGCTTGGAGATAGCCTTGAACTTCGAGATCCATTCTGCAATATTGATTGACGATCTCAATCGAACGTGCGCCCATTCTCGCGCGCAGCTGGGGATCGAAGAGTTTCGTCATTACCTGGGCCAACTGCCCAATGTCGCCAGGCTCGATGACGAACCCATTCACGCCGTCCTGCACGATTAGGCCAGCCGAGCCACAAGCACTCGTCGTTACAAGCGGCTTACCGGCAAGCCCGGCTTCTACAAGGACCTTTGGAAAACAGTCCTTGTGCGTTGGAAGCAGCACGGCATCGGCCGCGCAGTAGATTTCCGCGAGTTTCTCCGGCGCAACAGGTCCAAGAAAACGCACGCGATGCTCAACTCCGCTTGACCGGGCAAGTCGCATGAAATGCTCGATCGTCGCGCCCTCTCTGCTGGCCGGCTCCTCAGGTCCGGCGAAAACACACAGAAAAGATGCGTCCTCGGGGAGCAGCGCCGCCGCGCTCAAGATATCTGCAACTCCCTTGAAGGAATGCAGATTTCCCGCGTAGAGAAAGACCACGACGGAATGAAAACCGAGATCATTCCGAGCATCTCGATCCTTTCTGACATCGCGGAGAATCTTTCTGAAGAACGAGGCGCCGCCCTCGTACGGGGCAGAAATCAAGCGTTCGGGCGAGCAGCCGTAGACTTCGGTGAGGACCTGGAATGCGGCGGGACTCTGATAGATGTGGTAGCGGCACATGCGAAGCAGTAGGCGTTTCGAAAGCCTGATCCACCAGCGCCGCTTCCTTTCCCAATTCACAGGGAGCGTTTGATTGGTTGAGATCACGACGCGCCCCAGGAGTCGCGCGCAAAACGCGCACCAGATCGCCCCCAATCCCAACAGCCCCTTCAGAATGACGACATCGGATTCGCGCGCGCATGCCAGGCCTACATGCCATTCAGGATTGGAGACGAGTCCTTCCGGCGTGCTGCCTTTAACGCTGACCCCGAAATGCTTGCCGTGCGCTCTGGCCGGGCGAAAAGCAACCCGTGACAGCTCCTGATCCAGATGTTCGTACAGCGGAAATGCCTTTACAGCGAGTGACGCCGATTGGGCAACCTCGAAGAGCGCGTCCTCGGTGCCGCGTTGCAGATCGTAGGTCAGGAAACCGACTTTCAGCCGAGGTTTGGATTCTTCGCTTTTCGAGTGGATGTCCGCACTCCCTTCGATGTCAGACTCATAAAAGCTCGAGCCAGCGATTCTACGGGATGAAAATGTGCCATGCGCAAGTTCCGCCGATGGTCGAGTTGTCGAATCGATGGTTTTCTCGCCCACGCGAAGGTTTGTGGAGATAAGTTGGGATTCGTTCTAACTAAAAGGAAACCCGCGCGCTTGCAAAGTTCGAAAAACAAAGGTGTGCCGGGAACATCAGCGGCAGAGAATCTCGTTCGCTCTTTCGGGTTGCTGGCGGGCGTAGCTCACTTTACTTTGGCACGCACGATCAGTTCGCCATTGCGCTTGAGATACCCCACGATCTGGGTGGCATAAAAGTAGGCGTCAGCCCCCAGGATCCGTCTCACCGGAAGCAGAACCCGGTAACCCAGTACATAAGCATAACGGTTCGTGTGAGGACGCAATCCCGCCCTCTCCAGCAGGTTATTGATGGCTCTGAAGTTCCAGCAGTACAGATGCTGGTTAAGATCGGGCGTGAAGGAAGCCGATTCGTGTTGCTCGCGCGGAAGAACAATCAGAAGCTCGCCGTGTTCCGCGATTAGTTCCCGCATCAGCTTCAGATGCTCGAGCGGGCTCTCCAAATGCTCCAACACATGCCGGCAGAGGACAATATCCCATGCCTTCCTCGGGACCATGTTGATATCGTCATAGACTGCGATATTCCGCCGCCGGCAAATCTCACGAGCTTCGCTGCTGACGTCCCATCCGGAGGCATTCGGCAGCGAGGCGATTCCCTGGCCAATTCCGCAGCCATATTCGAAGATTCGCTTGGATCGCTCTTCGGGGGAAAAGTAAAGACGCGCTGACGCTTCCGCTCGCGCCCAGAAATATTCATCCTCGCCAATCAAGTGGGCGTGTCTTTGAGAATGATATCCCATGTCATAAATGGGATCCCTTTCAGGCATCGTCAGCTCAATCTCCGTCCCTTCATGTCGAAACAGCCACTTCCCGGGAATCGTCAGAGAGCCGCGGGGGATCCCTCTCTCCAGATGGTCCGGCGAATCATCGACAAAGATTCGGCAGGTCAACTCTCAAGCTGCTTCTCATCGCGCCACCATGTAACATCCGCGAGCCATTGGCGCATTCTGCTGTAGATATCGTTCCCGGAGGCAATCACACGTGCATATCCGGCCGCCGCAATCCGCTTTCTGGCGGTCTCGTCGCGCAGATAGAATTGCACTTTGTCGATAAACTCTTCGGGGCCCTCGAAAAACTCTGCTTCTTTTCCTTCGCAGTAAAACTCCTGCATGGCCGGAGTTCGCTCGGAGAGAAGGAAAACGCCGCAAGCTGGGATCTCCCATGATCGATTTGTGTACTGGTCGCGATTCCATTTGCTGAAGAAGCAGGCGCCAATCTTACTTGCACAAAGCGCCAGCCGGTAGTCTGCTCCCCTGGCGTAAGAGATCGGCCGCACGGACTGATATACATCGCGCGGCAGAACCGACCTCCATTCCGCATCCCCTCCGCATATCCTGCACTTCAAGCCGTCGCGCACAACTCTCGACAGACATTCAACGCGAAGGTCGGGCTCCATGTGGCCGGCGTAAACAACGTCGGATCCCCAGGTTTGTTGTTCAAGGCTGCTGAGCTGGGTTGGGTAGTGCATCCAGGGAATGTAATACATCATGAGAACCCGCACGTGCTTGATTCCGGCTGCGGCGGCCTCATTGATATTGCACTGCCTGTTTACGTGATACCCATCGTATTCTGGAAGCGCCTGTGTCAGCAGCCGGTATTCTCTTTGCGCCGGCCTTCCCAATGGATCGTCGCAATGTGAGCCTGAGGCAAACGCCACATTGGCAACATGTGTAACGGTTTCTGCAGTGTAATGGTGCCCCTGATAAAAATGCGCCACGTCGGGGCGCATTTCTCTAATACGTTCAGCCACGATCCGATTCACTTTGCCGATGTGAGGACCAAGCAAGTAGCGCTGTTCGAGACGACCAACAAGAGTTCGCGGAATATAGGAATGAGTGTCAAAAAGCTCGGTCTTTATCCCAAGATCACGGAGCGCCCGCAGCCAGGCAAGCTCGTGGATTTCCCCGAAGGCAGATCGGACGATCAGGACGGACTCGATTTTTCTCCGGCCAGGCTCCGCCATAAGTTCTTCAAGGAAGATCCAACTCAGGAAGGGCGAACGCCGCGCGCTCCACCCATCACGGGGGTCGAACCGAATAGACGTTTTACAGCGTCAATAAAAAGATCGCAGATGCGAAACCCGGCGACCGAAAGTGCTGCACGGTACATGCGAAACGAGAGGTATTTGCCCAGACCGAGTTGAGATAACGCCGATGCGTAATGCTGGAAAGAGGATCTGGAACAGGCGCGTGCCTGAATCGCAAGAAGCGGGTACGAATAACGGGCGACATCGGAACGAATCAAGCGGCCCACTTCAGGGCCGTGCGCGGATTCGAAGCTCTGGGCGATCTCGAGAAGACCGCGAACAAAGTTCAGCGAGTGCTCGGGAGTTAACTGCCGCGGGGCGAACCTCTCGCGTTCGCTGGCGCTTGACCCGAAGTAATGATCGCCGCCGACCCGTCGGATCGCGGTTATACGCGACATATGATATCCCGGCGAAGTCATGAGTAAGTTGCCGACTAAATAAAGCTGATAGAGCAAAGTGCCATCGAATTTGTCTGTTCGTACGGCGCGCGCCGCGTCTGTACGGATGGTTAGGCCGGAAATAAAGACCGATCTGCGAAAAAATGCCGCCACCGTCTCAGGTCCCGCCTGGAACACACGATCACCTGGAAAATAGCGGTGCACGTCCAGCGCTTGTCCGGTTTCCTTTTGGGTTGTTTGCCACGCGCGCAGGATGACGCCGACCTCGGGCACAGCATTAGTTGCTTTCGTTAGTTCGTTTAAAGCGCCGGAGCACCAAAGGTCATCGTCGCCCATGAATACGGAGTATTCCCCTTCTGCATGATCGAGGAGAAAGCGCAGATTGCCATCGTACCCGAGGTTCGCCGGGGTCGTGAGGAAGCGGACATCCAGGAGCTCGTGCTCCCGTGAGAACCGGTCAACCACTTTCGCAATCTCTGCATGCTTCGGCGAGCAATCCTCGCTAACCAGGATCTCCCAATTGCCTGGCGCCTCGGATGCAATGCTCTTGAGCAATTCCGACAGTTCTCGGGGGCGGTTGAAAGCCGGAATGCAGATCGAGAATCTCTTCGTCATTTTCTGATCTTTGTCGCAAGAGACCGGTTCAGCGGCCGCTCCCAGCTTCATGTGGCTCTGCGCGCCGCTCTGGTATCCAGAGAGTTTGTTGATCTGTTCCCTTAAGGGAGTGCGACCTGCGCGACGGGTCGCGGCGCGAAGTTCACAGACCTGCTCAAAGTCTGCTCGACGGCGCAGAACAGCAGAATAGGAACGCCTCTTGTGGCCAGGAGGTAAACACCCAGCGTCGCTGTCATGGGTATCGTCCAGATGCACAACAGGGTGAGAATGTAAAAGCCAAGCAGTATAGTCCCGATGTCAATCGCGGAATGTGTCGCCGCAATGCAGTACCGCGCAATCCTGCCGATGACGAAGAATCCGCCAAAAACACCCAGCACGCCGAAATTAAAGTAAAGTTCGGCGAGAGTTCCGGGCACGACGCCGTTGATCGATGGATCTTCATAGATGAACTGTCCCACAAGCGCCGTCATCGCCTGCGGCTCCGGAACCTTCAGGGGTAAGTGCAGGAAAGTCGCAGGGGCGTTAATGGTCATGGCCAATCCCGCAAGTAGAGTCGAACCGAGCGCATGGCCATATCGGCCCACCATGTCAAAGGCAAGGCTGATCGTGGGGTATCGTCCCATCTGCCAGTCGAAGACAGCGGCCAATTGATTGGCGACAAATTGGCTGGTGCTCATCCCGCTCCGAGCGAGATCGTCAAAGCCGCTGTTCAGCAATGTAGTGGTTCGCGCGATCGTTTCGAACACAATGATCCCCATGACTCCGACAGCGATGACAGCAGCGAAGGAGCGAAAATGCCGAGGAGCAATCTTCTTGACGACAAAGATCAGGGGCAGGACCGCGAGCAGATTTTCAGCACGGCTGCCCGTCCAAAAGAGATTCAGGAGTATGCAGGTCGAACCGCCAACAAGCGCTGCAAGAGTGACTCTGGGATAATTCCTGCCGGTTCGCGAAACCAGGAATGCAGTTAACAGGAAGATGATTCCCCAGGAAAGCCACGCGGACATGAACGCAAAACGGGCGGTTCCTTCTGCAAGTTGCCTTGACCTGTCGACAGTTGCGATATCTTCAAATGATTCGCCGGGGCCGGAGAAGAGCATGGTTGTACCGGCAATGCCTATGAGCGTGAAAACAAATCCAGCGAGAACGAACAATCTGGAACGCACACGAACAAGGTGTGGGCCTTTCTCGGGCGACGCCGGACGCGCAGGGGCTAGTCCCCACCAAAGTGCCAATTGTGCAAGGAAAACGAGCGCAAGCGATAAGTACACGTGATGGAACTGGGTGTGGGTGTCAAGCGCGGCGATCTCATAGAAACCGAGCGACACATAATCCGTTCCAGTAAGATGGACGAACGCCGACAGCGGGTAGGTGAGCAAGAACGTGCCGAGCACCAGAGTGTAGCTGCTTAAGAAACTGCCGGTCTTCACTGCGGCGCGAAGCAGCATTGCGGCAGAAATCACAAGAAGGATTGCGGCGAGCACCCCGGCGCCCGGTGCATCGACCCGCTCGCGCCGCACGAGCAAGGTGACAGCGACAAGGACGACGATCGCTGCGAACAGCCGGCGCCATGGAATGAACCGCGTGTTCTGTCCTTCTTTCAGCACGGGCTTTCAGCCACCTCTTCTTCGTTCTCCGCGAGAAACCGGCCCCGGAAAAGTTCCACCAGCGCCGAAGCCATGGCGCGAATAATGCTGGGCCGGATGCCCCAGAGCGATTGCAGGCGGACATCCTGCTGCGTGGCGAGATAGAGCGCCAGACAAGTGAAGTAAATCGCCTCTGAAATCAGACTCGCGCAACAGAATCCGAAGGCTCCCCATCGCGGCACGAGAAGCACACTGAGAAGGATGAGGGCCGTTAGATTGATGGCAGCCCCAACGGTGCCCGGAACGATGAAGCGGAGGCCGCGAAGGTTATTCTCAAGCGTTCTCGTCATGGCTCTCAGCGACATGGCGAGTGCAAGCGGATACGCCGCGGGAATCGCATTGAGGAATGCTTTGCCAAAGCCGAAACGGATCACCGGATCGACAAGAGCGCAGGCGAGAAGAAAGCTCATTCCGGCAACGACCTGCGCCATCTGGAAGCGGCGCAGCATAAGGGCAAACGAGGCGTCAGAGCTTTCGGCGCTCGAAACTTCGACAAATCCAATCTGCGTGAACGCTTCAGTAGTAATCGTGATGGGCATGGTTAGCGCGAAGGCAATCGCAAAGTAACCGATCTGCTCCAGTGTCGTTGTGCGAATGAGGATGGCTCGATCGGCATTGAGCAGAACGACAGCCGCGAGACTCGGCGCGGCGAAGCGAATCCCCAGCGCGAGACACTGTGAGTAAGCGCCGCGCGAAAGCTTCCGGTTCAGCCACCGAGGTTTGATATGAATAAGGTGCAGAAGGCACTGCAGCAATTGGCTGCCTAGCGCGGCGAGCGCAGCGGCGAGCGGCGTGAGAGTGCCAGCGAGCCAAAGGATGAGAAGAGCAAGCACGTAGCCTGCCTGGCCGGCGAGCATTACAGCATTGACCCAGGTGAAGCGCCTCAAGCCGTAGGCCATGGCATTGAAGTACGGCACAAGGATCATGAAGGCGCCGCATGCGCAGGAGATCTCAACCGGAACCGCTAATTGACGATTGTCACCGGTAAGTGTGAGCGGCGCGCACAACACGAAGAGCGGAACCGCCAGCAGAACCTGAACAATAGCGAGGCGGAAGCCGGTCGTTAGGATTTCTTCAGTGCGCTCTGCGCTTTTGGAGATCAGGGCGGTGATCGCCTGGGGTGTTCCCAAACTGAAGAAAGCTCCCATCAGCGTGGGAAAGTACAGGAGAATCGCCAATTCTCCGCGCCCTCGCGGCATCAATAGACGAGAGACCAGCAGGCCCGAAATGGCGCCAAGTCCCACGCGGAGAACATTGGCTCCCGAAGTCGAGACATAGGACCAAATGAGATGTTTGCGGTGGTCGGACGTCTTGGTTCTCAATGATTCGATCGCTAGTCACTCGTTGACAGGAACCGATTTGAACTCGGCCAGCAGTTGCGCGATGTGACGGCTTCCGGCGAGGATCCTGCGCCCCAAAATGTAAAGCCACGAACCAAGCAATCCGAGTGCCATGAAGATGAGGACGATGAATGTCCGCCTGGGCGCGGATTTTCGTTCCGGAGGAATTGCTTCTTCGACCACCTGAATCACCGCGGCATTCCTGGCCTCATCCCACCGCGCGGCGTCATATTGTTTCAGGAGCAGGTCGAAGAGCGCCTGGCGGTACTCGAGTTCATGCTCTGCGCGCAGATACTCCGCACCTGCGCCGGCAACGTCCGCGAGATCCAATCCGCCGGATTCCGGGGAGCCGCTGCGCTCTTCCAGTCTGGCTGATTGATCTTGAAGAGAGGAGAGTTGGCTCTCAAGCAACTGCACCTCGGGATTCTGCTCTGTCGAATAGGAGCGCAGCGCCTGAAGCTGTACTTCCTTGGCCGCCACCTGCGCGTGCAGATCGGCCAATGATGTGATCAATGCCTTGGTTTGCGCGTCCAGTTGAACCAGCCCCTTTTGCTTTTGGATTTGCTGCAGCGCAAGTTCGGCTGAAACCAGATCCTCTTTAGCGTCCTTCAACCGCTGTTCGTAAAAGAGCCGTCTCTGCGACGCTTCAGTCACTGCCAGATTCTTGGTAAGCGCGCGCAGTTGCTCAGGATAGGCGTTGGCGATGTCAGCGGCTCGCTTCTTGTCTGTATCAATCACGGAGATTGCGATCAGCGTGCTTTTTTCTGACGTGACAGTTGTACGATCAGCCAGCGCCTTTCGAGCGGCCGTCATATCTTTCGCGTGATAAACGCCTGCGAGACCGAATTCTCCGATGATCCCGTCCGCAATGGGTCGCGAAGCCAGCAGTCCCAGATAAAGCTCGTTGGGATTTCTTAGGTTCAACGATCCCCCGGTTGCACCTGCCAGTGGGTTTGCGGCGGTTGGATTCAGCGCCATTTGGCTCATCAGGAAGGCCGCGGTCGACTGGGTTTGCTGCGGCGTCATGATCCTGGTTGTTGCCGTATAACTCACCGGTAGCAGCAGGCTCACTACGATCCCAACGAGCGTTGCAATTCCCGTCACCAGCGCTACCAGGCGTTTGCCGCGCGCCAACTGCAGCAGAGCGCCATAGAAGGACAACGCAGGTGCTGTTCCGCGTTTATCGGATGAGAGCTCTCCTTGCGGAGAGGCAGCTTCATGATTGATCACTGGACTCTGTTCCATCGTGGCTCGCCGATCTGCTAGTAGGCCGTACCGAGAACGGCGCCTGTCAAGGCTGTTTGTGAAAGGATTTGCGTGAAATAGGGGAGTTGCTGGATGAATGTGCTCGGCCCCTTCAACTTCGGTGGAACGATGATCGCGTCTCCTGGCAGCAATGTTGTCTTGTCAAAGTCCGAGCGCCAAAGCTCGCCGTGAGTCTGGCGGCTGATCACCGTTCCGTCCGCACGAATGAGAAAAATGCGCCTCGTATCTGCCTGGCGTGTTGGTCCTCCCGCATCGTTCAGATATGCGTAGAGCCGCTTCCGCCGCTCATAGCGGAAGGCGTTTTCGTTGTAGACTGCGCCGGAAACCTGAACAGTATTGAACTCCGGCGGAACGTAGAATGTGTCTCCATCTTCCAGCGGAAACGCCGGAATGTCATCGACGCTGCTCGCGTCGGGCTTCATGGCCAGAACCACGCGCCCTGTGGGTTGAACAGCGGCGAGCTGCGAAATCAAGGCCTGCTGGGCGCTCAACTGCGCCTGCTGCTCCTGGGCGTTGGGTGCGCCAACTGTGGAAGTGGCTGCATTCCGGGCAAGAAGGTCTCTCTGCATTTGTGCAGTCGATTGCCTGATTTCGAGCTCCTCGGCCCCGCGCGTGGAGATGCGGTTGAGCTGCGAAGCATAGAGATAGGAGTGCGGAGTAAGCCCTCCGGCGCGCTTCACGAGTTCGCGCAGCGTTTCCCCCGCGTCGATGCGGTAAACGCCCGGCGCATTCACCTCGCCGTCGACGCGGACAAAAGCCGCGTGCTTATCGACGGGAAGGGGAATGTCCTTTTCAGAAAAGATGGTGACAACGTCTCCGGGCTGCAGAACAACATTGTCAGTCGACGCCGGGTTGTCGATGGCGTTGGCCAGGTTGAACGCGATCAGGCGGGTGCTCAAATCGTGTTGATCCAGGCGCTCAACGGCAGCGTAGTCCCAATTGATCTCTTCGCCGTTCCGAGCCGCCTCGAAACTGGTTTCGCCGCGCTGGTTGCCTTCGTTTTGGGCAATGGTCCCCATCTTCGGATTGGTCCCCGCTTGTTGATTGGGTCCAGTCTGCGGGTTCAGCCCCGTCTGCTGATTGATTCCAGTCTGCGTGCTCAACCCTTGTTGCGAGCTTGTTGCGGTCTGTCCGGCCTGAGGAGGCTGTGCGCCGGTTCCGTTCTGCGGATTCACTCCGTTCTGCGGATTGAATCCGTTCTGGGCGTCGTATTCGGTTTGTCCGGGTATTGCGGTCTGCACATTCGTACCCGTTTGGGGATTGAACTGGTTCGGCGAAAGGCCAAAGGGATGAGCGTTTCTTTCGGGCACAAGAAAGTTCTGCTGATTCCAGTAATCGCGGGTGAGGAGGAACTGGCGTGTCGGAATTAGGTCGGAGACACGCATCCCATCGCGCCACACATAACGCCCCGGTTGGGCCACATTGCCGCGAAGAGTCACCGCATTATCGAAGCGTGGCGAAAGCGGATAAACACGCAGCAGGTCTCCGTCGCGAAGCGGGCGTTTCATTCCGAGATCGTCGAGCGCGAACGAATCCGCCTGGCGGCCTTGGTGATTCTCAATCCGTTCCAGCAGAACACGATCCTCATCGGCCAGGTTCGTTGTGCCGCCCACATCTTCCAGCGCCGAAGCAACCGTCTCGTCACCCTTGATCTCGTAGATCCCCGGCTCGTTGACGCTGCCGATGATCGCCACTTGCGACCCCGCCGGCGGAATATAAATCACATCTCCTGGCAGCAATTGAGCATCGTGAGATTTGTCGCCTCTGCGCAACAAATCGTAGAGGTCAAAGTCCGTGACCACGGTATCACCGCGCCGCAACTGAACGTGGCGCATCGAGCCGGTCGCAGACGGTCCTCCCGATACAAAGAGCGCATTGACCAGCGTGCTGAGCGAGCTGATGGTGTAGACACCCGGCTGGCGCGCGCTACCCAACACAAACACCTGGATGGAGCGAAGCTGGCCCATGGTCACATTCAGGTCAAAATCCTTGTAGAGCGTGGCAATCGCCGTGTGCAGAAAGCTCTGCAGTTGCTCGAAGCGCAGCCCCGCGACGGTCAAGGTGCCTACCGTGGGAACAAAGATTTGCCCGTTTCGA
>Ga0224554_1000731_pt1 | contig 25310 bp, 20 predicted proteins | sample 714S22024metaG_FD_180666 | JGI IMG/M metagenome (GOLD analysis project Ga0224554, IMG submission 180666) | Peat soil microbial communities from Stordalen Mire, Sweden - 717 S2 20-24 | ecosystem: Environmental > Terrestrial > Soil > Wetlands > Peat | place: Sweden: Norrbotten County, Stordalen...
CGAGGACGACGAGATCGCATAGTCACGAGGAGACGAAGAGATGCGGGGAATACCGTGAGAGTTCGACGAACTGTTCTTGCGCTGCTGCTGGCAATCTTCGGCGTTGCCGCCGCCGCGAACGCGCGCGCGCAGATCAAGACTGTGGGGGATGGGCGTTGGTTTGCGGCTAAGGCTCCTCATTTAGAAGTCGCTCTTGTTGCGCCGTCGTGGTTTGCTACGAGTGCTGGATATGGACAAGTATGGTCGGGAATTTATTTTGAGCTTGAACCGGGCTGGCATGTTTATTGGGTAAATCCGGGAGATTCCGGCGAGCCACCAAGCGTGAAATGGACATTGCCTGCAGGCATAACGGCTGAGCAGATGTTGTTTCCGATTCCGAAGCGGCTGCCGCTCGGTCCGCTGATGGATTACGGATACGAAGGGAAGGTTGCGCTCCCGATTCGCCTTACACTGGATAAAAAACTTGCAACGAAGAAGATTCATCTGACTGCCAGCGTGAATTGGCTCGTTTGTCGCGAGGTGTGCATCCCCGGAAATGCGTTACTAGGGTTTGATTACATCGTTGAACCAGAGCTGTTTGACGCGCCTAAGGGAGAAGTCGGTAGTTGGCTGGTATCGCCACTACAAGAAGCCCTTATGTACGAGGTGCAGAACCAACCCAAGAATCTGCCGGCTAGGTCGACTGCGTTGGTAAACGTGAGTAAGGGCAAGTTCTCCCTGATACTGCATGGAGTAAGAAGTGACGCGAAGGCGGAGTTCTATCCTTTCGACACGGGTGTGATTGCGAATGCGGCGGCGCAGAAGATTACGCCGCTGGCGGACGGCGTACGCATCGATCTGGTGCGGGATGACACGCTCACGCAGACGCCCACGCAGTTGCATGGGCTGGTGAAGCTGAGCGAAACGCTGGCGTATGACGTGACGGCGCCGGTAGTGCCGGGCGAGGTTGCGGCGGCAGGTGGCGGATCTGCGACAATCACGACTGCGATTGGCGCGATCAGCCTGGCGTTTCTCGGCGGCATCCTGCTGAACCTGATGCCGTGCGTCTTCCCGGTCCTCTTTCTGAAGGGGCTCGCGCTGGTGCGGACGGCTGGCTCGGAGGAGGGCCGGAAGCGCGCGCATCTGCTGCGCCACGGGCTGGTCTACGCAGTGGGGATTCTGCTCTCGTTCTGGGCGATCGTGGCCGTGCTGCTTGTGCTGCGCGCCACGGGAGGCCACGCGGGATGGGGATTCCAGTTGCAGTCGCCCGTCTTCATCGCGCTGCTTGCGTCGTTGATCTTCCTGCTCGCGCTCTCACTGGCGGGGCAGTTCGAGATCGGCCTCTCGCTCACATCCGTCGGCAGCTCGCTGGTCGACAAGCCGGGGGCAGGGAAGCAGGGCTACGCGGGCAGCTTCTTCACCGGAGTGCTGGCGACCGTAGTGGCCACTCCATGCACCGCGCCGCTGATGGGCGCGGCGATCGGCTTCGCGCTGACGCAGTCGGCAGCGGTAACCTTCGCCGTCTTCACCGCGCTTGCGCTGGGACTGGCCGCTCCATATCTGCTGCTCAGTTGGCAGCCGGCGTGGGTGCGTGTACTGCCGCGACCGGGCGCGTGGATGGAGGTGCTGAAGCAGTTCACCGCCGTGCCGCTCTTCGCCACCGCGATCTGGCTGGCGTGGGTCTACGGGCAGTTGCACGCGAGCGGCGGCACAACAAGCAGCGGTGTAGATCAGATGGCCCTGCTGCTGGGCTGCTTCCTGCTGCTGGCGATCGCGGGGTGGGCGCTGGGCCGATGGCCTGCGAAGTGGGCAAGCCGGATCGCGGCGCTTGTGTTGATCGCGTTGGGGCTGGCCATTCCGCTCTCGCAGACGCGCAACGCGTCACGAGCCGTAACGCCGGACCAGTCAAACGCAATGCAGCAGAACGCGGCGCAGACAGGTCCGTTTGCTTCAAACGCAACCGCAAACGCGGCCCTCGTCTGGCAGCCGTACTCACAGCAGGCGCTGGATGCGGCGCGCGCGGCGGGCCATCCGGTCTTTATCGACTTCACCGCCGCGTGGTGCCTCAGTTGCCAGTTCAATGAGCGCGCAGTGCTGCGGTCTGCGGATGTGGAGAGCGCACTGCGTGCGCACAACTTTGTGCTGCTCAAGGCCGACTGGACCAATGACGATCCCGCGATCACACAGAAGCTGGCCTCGCTGGGCCGCGCCGGTGTACCCACCTACGTCCTCTATCCCGCAGCCGCAAACAGCGCGCCGGATGTTCTGCCCGAGTTGCTGACCAAGGGCGTGGTGCTGGAGGCGATCCAGCGCGACGCAAAGTGAAGCGTTGGCTATCAGCTTAGGTTTGCAGCACTCCTCCCACTCATCCAACCCCACCAGCAAAGCTGGCGGGGACCCCGGTTCGCGATAAGACTGCGATGAATGGGGCACTCGGCCCTCGCATCCGCATCTGCATGAGTTGGAACTATTATTTTGGCTTGCGCTTGCCCGCGCGGATGCGCGCGACCTCGTCCATGCGCTGGGCGAGCAGCTTTTCGCGGCCCTCCTGTGTGGGATGGTAGTAGCGGCGGCCGGCAAGCGACGGCGGAAGGCAGTCCATGTCGGCCACGCGGCCCTCCACATTGTGCGCGTACTGATAGCCCTTGCCGTAGTCGAGAGACTTCATCAGCTTGGTGGGCGCGTTGCGCAGGTGCAGCGGGACGGGCTCCGCGGCGGTTGCTTCGATGTCGCCGGTGACAGCTCCGTAGGCGGTGTAGACCGCATTCGACTTGGGCGCCAGCGCGAGGTAGACGATGGCCTGCGCCAGCGCGAGGTCGCCCTCGGGCGGGCCCAGGAAGTGCATCGCATCGCGCGCGGAGAGGCAGAGGTTGAGCGCCTCCGGCGCGGCCAGGCCAACGTCTTCGACCGCCATGCGCACGATGCGGCGCGCAACGTACATGGGGTCTTCGCCGGCCTGCAACATGCGCCCCAGCCAGTAGAGCGAGGCGTCCACGTCGGAGTTGCGCACGCTCTTGTGCAGCGCGGAGATGATGTCGTAGTGCTGCTCGCCCTGCTTGTCATAGAGCAGGACGCGCCGCTGCAACGCCTCTGCCGCGATCTCCTTGTCGATGCGCCGCTCCGGCTGTTCTCCCGCAAGATTCGCCGCTACATCGAGCGCGTTGAGCGCATTGCGCGCGTCGCCGCTGGCGTAGGACGCAATTGTGGCGAGAGCGTCTTCGTCGGCCGCAACTCCAGTCGCGCCCAGGCCGCGGATTTTATCGCCGAGCGCGCGATGGAGCAGCGCGACGATCTGCGCCTCCGTCAGCGGCACCAGCGTATAGACGCGGCAGCGCGAGAGCAGCGCGGCGTTCAGCTCGAACGATGGGTTCTCGGTGGTCGCGCCGATCAGGCGGATCGCGCCGCGCTCCACGTAGGGCAGAAAGGCGTCCTGCTGCGCCTTGTTGAAGCGATGGATCTCGTCGATAAATAGAATCGTCCGCGAACGGAATCCGGCGGCCTTCTCCGCGGCCACCATCACCTGCTTAATCTCCTTGATGCCGGACATCACCGCGGAGAACTCGATGAACGTCGACTGCGTCATCGCCGCGATAATCTTGGCCAGCGTCGTTTTGCCCGTGCCGGGAGGCCCCCAGAAGATCATCGAGGTGGGGTCGTCGTGCGCGATGGCGAGCGAGAGCGGCTTGCCCGGCCCCAGCAGATGCTCCTGCCCTACGAACTCATCCAGCGCGCGCGGCCTCATGCGATCGGCCAGCGGAGCCTGGCTGGCCTGCGCTGCGACGTCGTCGGGAGTGGGGTTGAAGAGGTTCATAAAGGCGGTTGCCGGTTGCTAATTGTTGGTTGTTGGTTGAGATGCGGCGCGTTGGTGAGCAGCTTCCCGCTGCCGCGCGGCTTCATAGAGCAGCAGAGATCCGGCGACCGCGGCGTTGAGGCTCTCCACGCGGCCGGGAGTTGGGATCGTAATGCGCGCGTCGGCCAGCGCGAGAAACTCGTCACCAAGTCCCGCGCCCTCGTTGCCGATCATCAGTGCGCAGGCGCAAGCCAGGTCCGTCTCTGTTGCAGGAAGAACGACGCGCGCTTTCCGCGTAGCTTCGGAGTTGGCTTTGGAATCGATGGGAGAATTGGAATCGGTTTCGGAGTTGGGCGCGACGGCGGCCAGCAGGCGCACGCCACGCGACTTCAGCGCGATGAGCTCTTCGGCAGTGATCGCAACGACGGGAACGCGGAAGACCGATCCGGCCGAGGCGCGCAGGGCCTTCTGGTTCCACTCGCTCACCGTGCCCGCGGTGGTAAGAACCGCGGTCGCGCCGAATGCCTCCGCGGAGCGAATCAGCGTGCCCAGGTTGCCTGGGTCCTGTAGGCCCGCGGCGACCAGCAGCAGCGCAGCGTTATCGTTCGCGGGGAGCGCGGATTCCATCTTCCAGACCGGAGGCACAAGCAGCGCAGCGATGCCTTGCGGGTGCTGCGTCGCGACCGCGCTGGCGAAGACCTCCTCGGCGAGAACCAGCAGCTCAACGCCGCGCGGAAGCCACGCGGGCGGAGCGACGCGCTCGCTGAGGAAGATGGTCTTCAGCGGAAGTCCGCTGTCCAGCGCCTCGCGCAGCAGATTTTCGCCTTCGATGGCGACCAGGCCGCCGCTCAAACGCGCATGTCCGGCAAAGGCCGCGCGAAGCTGCTTGACCCGCGCATTGGCGCGGCTGGTGACGAGGATCGCCTGCGTGGTCATCTAGCCAAATCTTACGCTGTGGATCGGGAAATCAGCATTCGGCGCTGTGGATGGAATAGTCCGCTCTCGGCGCAAGAAAGAGGGCCGATCGGCACGAGGAGATTCAATTGCAAGTCAGCGCAGTCCAGATAGTCGGACTCGTAGGGCCGTTCGCAATGAGGATGCTGTAGTCGATGAAGTAGCCTGCCTTAACTTGTATGCCACCAGATACAGAACACGGAGTACTCGCAGGCCCCTCCGCTATTGTGCAGGTGAGCAATGTAGTCGCCAAACTCGCAGGAGTCTCCAGAGCCCGCAGCGTCAACGTGGTCTGTGCCGTAAGCTGCGAGTAGACGTTCAGGGATGTCACGGTACATTCCGCCGGGACCCAGGTCAGCACCGTCGCCGATTCTGTCGAACTGGTGGTTGGGCTGGTCACCGAGTAGTACACAGGAGAACCTGTGGAACCGCCGGACGGTTCTTCGTGATACACCGCCGCGCCCGGAATCCCGCTGGTGCTGCCGCTGCCGCCGGTTCCGTTTTGTCCTGCCGCGCCCTGCGGGATGGTGAAGTTCAGAATCGCAGCCGTGCTGCTTCCGCTGTTGGTAACTGAGGCGTTAGTTCCCGGCAGGCCGGTGGTCACCGGCCCAAAGCTCATCGTCGCCGCAGCGCCCTGTGCACCGGTCGGCCCCGCGCCGCCCGCCGGCGCAAGCAACGACCAACTCCCCGAATTAATATCGGGCGTGACCGACGTGTTGCTAGGCCCCGTGGCGATATAGGTTGAGGTCGGGCTTCCGTAGGTCACCGCATCGTTCGTCGAGTACGGTGTATTGGCAAGCCAACCTCCGCGAAAGTTCATCCCCGCTGCTCCGGCTGCTCCGGTGGCTCCATCGGTCCCATTGGTTCCGGGAATTCCGTTTGCGCCGGTTGGTCCGGCTGGTCCGGTTGGGCCGGTGGCTCCGGCTGGCCCGGTAGCACCCGCTGATCCCGTCGGTCCCGCTGGCCCGGTTGCTCCCGTTGGCCCCCGCGTCCCGGTTGCTCCGGCCTGCCCCGCATAGCCGCTCGGCCCCTGCTGACCTGTTGCCCCGGTCGAGCCCGCTGGCCCGGTCGCGCCCGCCGCAGCCAGCAGCCCCCAGTACAGCGGACTCATGTCCGGCTCGCGCTCCACATTCGCCTGTAGCGCAATGTAGCTCGATCCGCCGTAGCTCACCGCATCGCCCAGTGCGTATGTTGTTCCGATCAGCCACCCGCCGGGGATGAAAGTCACCGGAGGGCCGGTCGCTCCGGTTGCGCCCGTCGGTCCCGCAGGCCCTGTCGCGCCTGCCGCGCCGTTTGTCCCCGCCGCGCCGGGAACTCCCTGCAAACCCTGCGACCCCGCTTGCGCGAGCAACGACCAGACCGTGGGATAGTTGTCCGGCCGGTTCGACGAATTGCCCTGCGTGGCGATATACGTTGATCCGTTGTAGCTGACAGAATCGTTGGCCGCGTAGCCTGCGACGTTCGACCACGGGCCTTTGAAGGTCATTCCCGGCGGCCCGATGGGTCCCTGAATTCCCTGCAACCCCTGAATCCCCTGCGTCCCGGCCAGCCCGATTGCTCCGGCAGGCCCGGTCGCGCCCGCCGGCCCAATCGCGCCGGTTGCTCCATCCTGCGCAAAGAGAGCCCACCACGTCGGGCTTTGGCCGGGAGTGTTGCCATTGTTGCTCGCCTGTAGCGATATATAGTCCGCGCCGTTGTAGCGGACCCCGTCGCCCAGCGCGTAGTTCGTCACCGACGAGTAGTTTCCCTGAAACGTAAGCCCCACCGGCCCCGGAATTCCCTGCGGCCCCAGCGGTCCGCTCAATCCCTGCGCGCCGGTTGCTCCGGGAATCCCCTGCGCGCCCGCCTGCCCGGCAATCCCCTGGATTCCCTGCGGCCCGATCGGCCCATTCGGCCCCACGCTTCCCGGCAGTCCCTGCGGCCCCGCCGCGCCGGATGCCCCCGTCGCTCCGGTCGGTCCCTGCGGCCCCTCGGCCGTCAGAGGTCCCCACTGCTGCGGGCTGAGGCTCGGCGTATTCCCGTGGTTGCTGGCGATCAGCGACGTATAGCTCGATCCCTGCCACAGCACTACATCGCCCAGGTTGTAGTTCGTCGTCGAAGCGTATGTTCCCTGGTAGACCAGTCCAGGTGCGCCCTGAGCGCCGGTGGCTCCTGTGCTTCCGGCTGGCCCCGCTGGCCCTGTCGCGCCGGCGGCTCCGGTCAATCCCTGTGGCCCCTGTGGTCCGGCCGGCCCCGCCGGGCCCGCGGGCCCAATTCCGGTTCCACCCTCGGCCAGCAGTCCCCAATCCGTAGGACTCAGCGCCGGAGTGTTCCCATTGTTCCCCTCAATCAGCGAAATATAGCTCGACGTCCCATACAGCACAATGTCGTTCAGCGCGTAGTTGATCGACGACGCATACACCCCCTGGTACGACACCGCAATTGTCGACGACCCTCCGCTCCCCGTCGAACCTGCCGCGCCCGCCGCAGCCAGCAATCCCCACTGGGCCGGACTCAGCCCCGGAGTGTTCCCCGCGTTCGACGCGATCAGCGAGACGTAGCTCGATCCCTGAAAGACCACCGCATCTCCCAGTGCGTAGGTGGTCGTCGAGGCGTACGTTCCCTGGTAATCCAGCCCGCTGCCGCTGCCCGCTGGCCCAGCCGGTCCCGCCGGCCCTTGCGGCCCAATCGCGCCTGTAACACCCGAAGCCCCTGGAGCACCAGCCGGCCCAGTAGCGCCGGTAGCTCCCGCCGGCCCTTGCGGCCCAATCGCCCCCGTAGCCCCTGGAGTACCTGTCGATCCAGCCGGCCCAGCAGTGCCGGTCGCTCCGGTCGCTCCTGCCGGCCCAATCGCTCCCGCCGGTCCCGCATCCACCAGCTCCACATCGAGCGTCGCGGCGTGCGAACTCAGGTCGTTCTCCTTGCTATCGAACTGCACCATAGCCGTCCCCGCCGAGAGCGCCAGTCCATTGTTCGTCGCGGGCGAGCTGATCCATCCCTGCACCAGCGAGGTCACGTCCACCGCGACGAACGCTCCGGCGTGGCTCACGGGGATCACACCCGCCGCGCTGCCCATCGCCGGCTCCGTCGCATAGGTCACGCTCGACTCGCTCCACGCTCCGTTGACCGGCGCATCGGTCACCAGCCCTGGCGTCGTCACCCGGTTGCAGTAGAGCCGTAGCACGGCGCGCGACACCTGGCTCGCGGTCGTTCCCGCCGGAAGCATCGACAGGTCGAACTGGAGCAGCGTCGTATAGCCCCCGCCCACATTCAGATTGGAGATTGCCCCGCTATTGGCCGTGGGCAACGCGCTGTTCACATGCGCATCGGCCACCAGCGTCGCTTCGGCGCCCCACGCCGGCGCCCCCGGCCACAACACCCACCACAACAACACCCACAGCAACACCGCCAAGCCCACGCCCGCCCGCGGAGCCACTCTCAAACCACGGTCAATTCCGACTCCGTCCCCCGTGCCCATTCCGGCTCCAGGCTGCTCCAGTTGCGGTGTCGCTCTGCTCCGGCTGGTCCGAAGACCGGCCGGCGAGGTCCGCACCGGATTCAACGTTCCCTACTCGACGATTCACGCTGCCACGGGCCATCTGCTGACCATGCAAACCCGTGGTGCAAGACAGACTTAGAACTGTACCGTTTTAGGACACTCCAGCCTGAATAGCAAGCCTTTTCGCCTCAACCCCCCATCTTTGCCTGTCCATACTCCCCACGATTGCGAACGGCCCCTTCGATTTCCCTTCTTGTCCGCCATCTCATAGACTGCAAGCACCGGCCCAATCCGCGCGGAGGACCCCAACAACAATGTCCCAGCAAGCCCCCAACCAGCCCGGAACCCTCCCTACGCCCGACACGCTGGTCAACATCCCGCGCCTCGTCACCGCCTTCTACTCCCTGCACCCAGACCCTTCGGTTCCCGCCCAGCGCGTGGCTTTTGGGACGTCGGGCCATCGCGGCTCCGCCTTCGCCATCTCCTTCAACGACGACCACATCGCCGCGATCAGTCAGGCCATCGCGGACTATCGCCGGGCCAATAAGATCTCCGGCCCGCTCTTTCTCGCCAAAGACACGCATGCCCTCTCCGAGCCGGCATTCGCCACCGCCCTCGAAGTCCTCGCCGCCAACGCCATCGAAGTCTTCGTGGACGACCAGCTCGCCTACACGCCCACCCCCACGCTCTCCCACGCCATCCTGACGTATAATGCGAAGCTCAACGGCGGCGCCACGCCCTCGCAAAAAGCACTTGCGAGCGGAGCGAGCGACGGCTCCATGCAATGGTGGGCGGACGGCATCGTCATCACCCCCTCGCACAATCCTCCCGACGACGGCGGCTTCAAGTACAACCCGCCCAACGGTGGCCCAGCAGACACCGCCGTCACAAAGTGGATCGAGGACCGCGCAAATGCTCTCATCGCCAACAAGCGGTCTGGTTCTTCGGATCAAGCCAAGCGCATCCCCTACGCCCGTGCGCTGGCCGCCTCCACCACGCATCGCCACGACTACATCACCGCTTACGTCAACGACCTGGCAAATGTGATTGATTTCGCCCCGCTGGCCGGAACCACGCTGAAGCTCGCCGTCGATCCTCTGGGCGGCGCGGGCGTCCGCTACTGGCCGCGCATCGCCGAGAAGTACAAGCTCGCCCTGGAAATCCTCAACCCCTACGTCGATCCCACCTTCCGCTTCATGACCCTGGACTGGGACGGCCAGATCCGCATGGACTGCTCTTCTCCCTTTGCCATGGCGTCGATGATTGCCAATAAAGACCGCTTCGATGTGGCGTGGGCCTGTGACACCGACCACGACCGTCACGGCATCGTCACCCGCACCAGCGGCCTGCTCAACCCCAACCACTACCTCGCGGTGGCGATTCAGTACCTGTTCACGCACAGGCCGGGATGGGAACAGCACGTCGGAATAGGCAAGACGCTGGTGTCGTCCAGCATCATCGACCGCGTCGCCAGGGGTCTAGGCCGCCCCATGCTCGAAGTCCCCGTCGGCTTCAAGTGGTTTGTGGATGGGCTGATCGACGGCTCGCTCGGCTTCGTCGGCGAAGAGAGCGCCGGAGCCAGCTTCCTGCGCCGCGACGGGAGTGTATGGACAACGGACAAGGACGGCCTCATCATGGGGCTGCTCTCCGCCGAGATGACAGCGATAACCGGCAAAGACCCCGGCCTGCTCTACAACGACCTCACCGCTAAATACGGTTCGCCCATCTATCAGCGCATCGACGCCGCCGCCACGCCAGAGCAAAAATCCAAGCTCGCCAAACTCAGCGCCAAGCAAGTCACCGCAACCACGCTCGCCGGCGAGCCCATCACCTCGATCCTCACCGAAGCTCCCGGCAACCACGCCCCCATCGGCGGCCTCAAGGTGACCACCGAGAACGGCTGGTTCGCCGCCCGCCCCTCCGGCACCGAAGACGTCTACAAGATCTACGCCGAAAGCTTCAACGGCCAACCCCACCTCACCCAAATCCAAACCGAAGCCAAAGCCCTCGTCGCCGCCGCTATCTCATAATGTGGCGGAGTGAGCGAGCCAAGGTTGATAGGCTGCTCACTCCGCCTCGATTTATCGGAATACTTTGAGTTTCTACCGTATGACCAGGAACTTGTCCCACGGAGTATTGCACACCGGGCAGCGGTCGTGCTCGTTGGGCGTCTCCGAGGTGTAGCCGCAGACCGGGCAGACGAAGAAGTCGCGCGGCTTGGCGATCCATGTGTCCTTCGAGCCCGCCTCGACCAGCGCAATCGCCTCGGCGTAGAGGCGTGCGTGCGTCTTCTCCGCCTCCAACGCGTTGTGGAAGGTGCGAATGGCGGCGGCATTGTTGCGCGCCGTAGCTTCTGCCAGAAATCCCGGGTACATTGTGGCGATCTCGTACTGCTCGCCCGCCAGTGCCCCCTTGAGGTTCTCCAGCGTACTGCCAACCGCGATCTCATGGATCTTGAACGCAACCTCTCCGCCTAGCTGCAAGATGACCCGCGCGTGGTTGCCAGCGTGGATATGCTCCGCACGTGCCGCGGCGCGAAACAGGCTGGCGGCTCCGTGCAATCCATCCGCATCGGCCTTAATGGCAAAGGCGTTGTACTTGGCATTCGCATTTGACTCACCCTCAAGAGCGCTCAGTAAATTGCGGACCGTAACAGCATTTTTCGTAGCGATTTCTGCCATGATTGACTCCTCCATAAACCCCCATAAGATACGCGCTGGCGGTAAATCGCTGTGACGCAGGTTACATGTGAGGACCAGAGCGTGGAGAGTCCCGAATCGAATGCGCTCTACTCACCGCCCGCGCCAGTTCCACTCCATCCCGCCCATGATGGTGCGGCCCTGCATTGGCACGCCGACGATCTCCGTGTATCCCGTGTTGCTCAGGTTCAGCAGCCGGAGGTAAGGCCGGATGCTGCCCGTGTTGCGCGCCAGGCTGGCGTCCCACAGCGGATAGGCCGTCTGCGTGGTCTTCTGCACCACCTCAACCTGCGTGTGCGCGGAGAGCTGCTTAAACTGCCCCGTCCAGCCGAAGACCGCGTTCTGGGCCGCGTAGTTGAAGGCGTACTCCGAGAGATAATTCGCCGGAAGATTGCCGGAGTGCGCCGCCGTATAGCTCAGATCGAGCTGCTGGGTGGCGCTGATCCGCACGCGCACGCTCGCCTCCGCGCCGCTGATGTCCAGCGTCGGCACGTTGACGGCCTGCCACTGCTCGCCAGTAAACAGCGGCAGCGTCTTCGAGTAGTCGATGGCGTTGGTCTCGTTGAGCCGGAAGCCGACCGCGGTCAGCGTCAGCCGGCCATTTGCGGGCTTCCAGTCGATGCCGCCCTCATAACTCCAACTCGACTCCGGCTTCAGCGCCGCATTCCCCAACGTCGCCGGGTCGGAGTAGTAGAGATCGGTATAGGTCGGCAGGCGGAAGCCATGCCCCGCCGATCCGCGCAGCCGAATCGTCCTGCTCATCGTAAACGCCGCCGCCGCGCTGGGCGAGAAGACCGAATCGCCGCCCGAGAGCACCTCTTCGCGTGCACCGATGGAGAGCGAGAACCGCCGCAGCGCGCGCAGGCTCAGGTTCGCGTAGCCCGCGCCCTGGTTGCGCGCATGAACGCCGAGCGCGTTGCTGAGAACTTCGCTGGAGCCAACCTGGGAGAAGTTGAAGCTGTGGATCGAGTCGCCGGACTCTTCCAGCCCATAGGAGATCGTCGTATTCTTCCCCAGCTCGTCTGCCCGCCGCAGCGCGCCCTCGTAGCTGGTCGTCACATGGTTGTTCTCGTAGACCGCGGGCAACCCCTCCAGCAGCACAAACAGATCGCTGTGCCGCCGGTAGCCGAAGCTCGCCGCCGTCCGCGCGCCCAACTGCTGCTGAATGCTCGCCAGCCACGCCTTGGTCCGCTCCCACGAGTTGTACGCCCCATAAAACTGGTTCGCCCCATACGGCCTGTCGCTCGCCGCCAGCAGAACGTCGGTCGTCCCCGGCTTGGTCTTCAGCCAACTCTCGCTGGCCAGCGCGTTGCTGCTATAGTTGCGGTCCGCGATAAACCCGTCGGAGGTATCGCGGCTGCCGGTCAACTGCTCGGCAAACGGCCCCGCCGAGTAGTTCGCGCGCAGATGCTCCTCCAGCGAGCCGTAGTTTCCCGCGCCCGACCGCGCCACCACGCTCAACCCCGCTCCTGGCATGCTGGTCAGCAGATTCACCGCGCCGCCGATCGCATCCGAACCGTAGAAAGTCGAACCCGAACCATGCAGCACGTCCACGCGCGTGATCGCATCCAGCGGCACGGGAATGTCCAGGTTCAGATGGCCCGTCTCGGGATCGTCCACGCGCAGTCCGTTGACCAGCACCAGCGACTGCTCAAACGTAGTCCCGCGGATTGCAAGGTCCGCCTGCACGCCCTCGCCCGCCCTCGCCTGCACGTTCAGCGATGGGTCGGTGCGCAGCAGATCGACCACGCTGTCCGTCCCCACCACTGCCTCCTGCGGCAGAATCACCTCCACCGAGCGATCGCTCTCTTCCATCGGCAGAGGCTCCGCGGTCGTCGTCACCAGCACGCTCTGGGCAACGCGGACCGGTGCCTGTGACTGGGCAATGCCCGGTGCTGCAACCGCCGGCCCCGCGTCCGAACTCTGTTGGCAGACGCCCCATCCCGCGCAGAGCAGGCAGAGAGAGAGGGAAGCCACGCTTTTTTTCATAAGCCGATCATCGAGCAATTCCGGGAGCAGCACAACGATACTTTTGTATTGCCATAAATAATTGATCGGATAAACTACATCTGCCGCCTATGCGCATTGAAGCCTTCCTTCGCGAGAGTCCCATGTTCACGGTAAAGCGTGCCGCGCGCCACTTCGACCGGGTCGCAGCAGATGCCTTCTTCGCCGACGGCCTCGGATTCATGGAGGGCCTGTTGCTGGCGGCGATCTTCTTCGAGGCGCCACGCCCCATCAAGCCCTCGCATCTCGCCGAAACCTTCGCCACCACGCGTGGCAACGTCAGCCACTCCATCTCATCGCTGGAGGCGAAGGGCCTGGTGCAACGCAGGATCGATCCCGCCGACGCCCGTGGCACCCTGCTGGCGCTGAAGCCCGCGGGAAAAAAGTCCGCGCTGCGCGTCATCGCCGCATTCGACAGGATGCAGCAGAGCTTCGAGCAAAAGGTTGGCAAATCCGCGCTGAAGAATTCGCTCGATGCAATCCGCGCGCTGGAATCCTGCCATCGCCCATAGAGCGGTTTCACCGCAGGTCTTTACAGGAGCGAAGAGCGTTTGCGCGGTTTTTCCTCAAGAAAAACCACTTCAATAATTCTCGCGCGATAACAGTTGCGGTGAAACCGCTCTAGAACCTCGACCAAGCGGAATCCAAGTAGAATGGGCGTGTGAGCACAACGTACCCATCCATCTCCGCAATCCGCCGCAAGGTCGAGACGCGCGAGCGCATCTCGACCGCCGACGCGCTCCTGCTCTCGCGCGAGGCCACGGACGAAGAGATGCGCTCGCTTGCCTCGCTGGTGCGCGCGCGCTTCCACGCGCCAGACGCCTGTACCTACCTCCTGATGCGCATCATCAACACCACCAACGTCTGCGTGGCCCAGTGCGATTACTGCGCCTTCTACGCGCTGCCCGGCCAGCAAGGCGGATACGTCCTCACCGAGGCGCAAATCTTCGCCAAGATCGACGAGCTGCTTGCCCTCGGCGGCGAACTTGCCGGCTTCAACGGCGGCTTCAACCCGCAGCTCTCCCTGGAGTTCTACTGCGACCTGGTGCGCGCCATCCGCGCCCGCTACGGCGACCGCATCGAGCTCTACGCCTTCACCATCGCCGAGTTCATGTACCTCGCCGACCACGCCTCGCTGAGCTACGCAGCCACCGCCCAACGCCTGAAGCAGGCTGGAGTCCGATGGATCACCGGCGGAGGCTCGGAGATTTTGACCGAAGACTTCCGCCGCCGTCACAGCAAATTTAAATACACCGTGGCGCAGTTCTTTGAGGCGCAGGCAGCCATCGTCGCCGCCGGCCTGCGCACTACTGCCACCATGGTGATCGGCTTCGACGAGACGATAGACGAGCGCATCGAGCACCTCGACCGCACCCGCCGCTTTCAGGACGAGACTGGCGCGCAGGAGAGCTTCCTCTGCTGGAACTTCAAGCCCTGGTCCACCCCGCTCGGCGCCGCGCTCCACAACATCGAGATCACCCCGGCCGAGTACCTCCGCCACCTCGCACTCAGCCGCATCTTCCTCGACAACATCCCACGCATCCGCACGTCGGTCCTCACCCAGAACGAGCGCGCCCTCGAAGGCCTGCTCTACGGCGCCGACGACTTCGACCTGCCCATCGAGGACGAGGTCACGCAGAAGGCCGGTGCAACCATCAGCCTCAACTTCGACCGGCTCCTCGACGTCGCCCGCGCCCTCGGATTCCACCCCTCCTGCCGCCACGTGGCGCTGGAACACTCGGCAATAGTTCTTTAGCGCGCTCCACTTTTATTTGCTGGGCAGGGCGTAGATGACCTCGCCCGGACGCGTGTAGCCCAGCTCTTCGCGTGCCTGGTGCTCGATCGCATTGGGATCGCTCTCGAGCCGGTTCACATGTCCCGTCAACAGGTCGTTCTCCTGTTGCAGCTCCAGCATCTGCTGGTTCAGCAGTTGCGTCTCATGCCGTTTCTGCTGGTACACCGTCAACCCATTCGCGCCGAAGACGACGTGATACGCCACCCCCAGCGCCAGCGCAGCCGCAGCCACGGTCGCCAGCTTGCGCCGCTCCATCGAGAGCCGCCCGCACAGCGCCGAGAGCCGCCCGCAGAGCGCGCGCAGAGACGCAAAACGTCGTCGCCTCGCCGGGACTGGTGGGTTCACTTCCATTGTTCCAGTTGAAGAGCCGCAGCCGTTCGCGTCAAGACAAACTGCACGCCCGCGCCCGGCAGGAACCAAGTTCGTACATGGCTGCCGTTTCTCGAAGCAATCTACGCAAACCGGATCTCATCCACGCAAGTCATCCGCGCCGCGAAGTCAGTGCCAACGGAATCCACGTCTTCCTTCGCGCGATCAGCGCACAATCCCGCGCCGCTTGGTATTCTTGTAGTGTCGGATTTATTTCGTCGCACGAGGGCTTCTTTCCGCCTTTCTGTTCTCGGCTCGCGCGTACATCTCTCTCTCCCATTTTTCTGAACCACTCTACTGAAGGAACGGCCAACACATGACAGCGACAAGCGCAACCATTCAGGAAATCAAGATTGCCCACAGCCCGGACTCCGACGACGCCTTCATGTTCTACGGCCTGGCCACCAACAAGGTGCGTGTTCCCGGCTACAAGTTCACCCACACGCTCACCGACATCGAGACGCTGAACCAGCGCGCCATCCACGATCCCTACTACGACGTTACCGCGATCAGCTTCCACGCCTACCCCTACATGCAGGACACCTATACCCTGATGGCCTGCGGCGGCTCGGTCGGCGAGGGATACGGCCCCATGGTCGTCTCTCCGCGCAAGCTCTCGCACGCCGACCTGAAGAAGACGCGCATCGCCGTCCCCGGAACGCTGACCACCGCCTATCTCACGCTGAAGCTCTTCTGCCCGGAGATTGAGACCGTCACCCTGCCCTTCGACAAGATCATCCCCGCAGTCGTTGCGGGCGAGTTCGACGCCGGCCTCATCATCCACGAGGGCCAGCTCACCTACGGCAACGACGGCCTGGTCAAGGCGCTCGACCTCGGCGTCTGGTGGCGCGAGCAGACCGGCCTCCCGCTGCCCCTGGGCGGCAACGCCATCCGCCGCGCATTAGGCAAAGACGCAATGCGGATCACCACCAACGCCCTGCGCGACAGCATCCAGCACGCGCTGGACAATCGCGAACAGGCGCTGGCCTACGCCATGCAGTTCGCCCGCGACCTCGATCCGGCTCTCGCCGACAAGTTCGTTGGCATGTACGTCAACGAGCGCACCCTGAACTACGGCGAAGACGGCCGCGAGGCCATTCGCAAGCTGCTCGAGATGGGCTTCGACCGCGGCATCATTCCCGTGAAGGCCAAAGTCGACTTCGTCGACTGACCGCTCCTCCAACCCGCGCAGTCAGCGCGCAACCGGCAAGCAATTTACACCCCTCGGATGTGCTATTCTCTTCAAGGTGGTTGTGCGTCAACGGCCTTGAACAGCAGGCCGCCCAAGCCCGGTCGCCCCTCCCCCAAAGAGGCCGCAATCGAGAGTTGCATCCTGTACTGAGGCTGCAACACGAGAGCGTTGCAAAAGAAATACCGCAGCAACACCAGTGGACGCGTAGCTCAATTGGCAGAGCATTCGACTCTTAATCGACAGGTTGACGGTTCAATTCCGTCCGCGTCCACCATCCTCTTATTCATTCCAAATAACTTAGCAGCACAGCCACTCGCACGTGGGGAACGGCTCACCGCTCGGATCGCTGTGTTGATGCATCATTGTTGTCCATAGTTGGGCGCACTTTGGTCACACTGAGGGAGGGGGAGGCACGCTGCTGCTACCGGTCGCCACGGGATCGCGCAGAAATGTCCCGATCCACTCCAATTGGAAGACGGCTGCGATCTCACCCAGCCGCCCGCTCGCTCACGCGCCCAGCTCCAGATCGTCCAGCCGCCGCCACTTGTAGATGGCGATCGACACAATCCAGCTCAGCGCGAAGATCGCGATGATGAGGTAGCCCAGCGCGCTGAAGTTGTTGTTCAGCCGCCGCACCGCGTTCCAGAAGATCCCGCCCGTGCGGAAGTGTCCGGCCAGCAGTCCCAGCGCCTCGACCCCTCCCACCACCAGCGCCACCACCACCGACACAGACGTGATCGTCATGTTGTAGTACAGCTTGCGCACCGGCTTGATGAAGGCCCATCCATACGCCCCCAGCATCAGGATGTTGTCCGTCGTGTCGATCAGCGACATCCCCGCGGCGAACAGCACCGGGAACACCAGGATCGAGACCAGCGACAACCCCTTCGATGCCTCCGCCGCCGCAATCCCCAGCAACCCAATCTCGGTGGCCGTATCGAAGCCCAGCCCAAACAGCACGCCCAGCGGATACATGTGCCAGCTTCGCGTGATGATCCGGAACATGGGCCGGAACAGTCGCGACAGAAAGCCGCGGTCGGCCAACAGCATGTCGAAGTCCTCCTCGACATACGGCGCTCCGCCCCTCACCCGAACAAACGCGCGATAGATCGACCGCAGAACGATCAGGTTCACAAATGCGATGCCCAGCAGAAAGACCGCCGACACCAGCGTGCCCACCACGCCCCCGATCTCCCGCACCCCGTCCATGCGGTGTTGCAGCGCCAGCGCCGCCGCTGCAATCGCCACCGATCCCAGCACCACCACCGTTGAGTGGCCGAGCGAGAACATGAACCCCACCGACACCGGCCGCTTGCCCTCCTGCATCAACTTGCGCGTCACGTTGTCGATGGCGGCGATGTGGTCGGCATCCACCGCGTGGCGCAACCCAAAGCTATACGCCAGCAGCGCCGTCCCCAGCAGCAACGGATAGTGCCGCGAGGCAAGCACCGCCCACACCCACGCACCCGCATTGAACGCCAGCAGGATTCCGTAGATCCCGATCACCTTGCCGCGGACGCCGCTCGCCGCATCGTTGAATAAACTCGAGAATCTCGACCGCATGGCACGTCTTTCCAGCAAATTCTTTGCGCGACCTTCATTTCCAGCAAACACGCCGTAGCCGTGTGGTCCATCTCCGGGTGGCACACGACGCTCCCCGAAGGTCCGCCGAGTCAGAAACACGATTATAGGGCATGGTGGATCGCCACATCCCGAGCAGGATTATTCGCTGTGGGAAAGCACGCGCTCATACGTCTCCATCGTCTGCTTCGCAATCGCGTGCCACGACTCATCGCCGAAGTTCATCGCCCGCACATTCCCGGCCAGCCGCTCGCGCAGCGCTCGATCCCGCACCAGCTCGATCAGCGCGCCGGCCAGCGCATCGCTGTCCTGCGGATCAACCAGCAGCGCGTTCTCCCGGCCCGTCAGCAGCTCGCCAAAGACCGGCAGGTCGCTGGCCACGATCGCCTTTCCCATCGCCAGCCCGGTCGCCAGCGCGCCGCTGGTTGTAATCGCGCGATAGGGATACACCACCACGTCCGCCGCGCGATACAGCCCCACCAGCTCTTCGCTTGTCACAAAGCGGAAGTGCAGCTTCACCCGCAGCAAATGCAGCCCCTCCACCTGGGCGCGGATCTCCTGCAACAACTCCGGCGCGCCCGTTCCCGCAATCACCAGGCAGGCGTCGCCGCACTTCGCCTCCACCTGCTGCCACGCGCGCAGCAACAGATCGATCCCCTTGTACGGAAAGATGATCCCCTGCCACAGCACCAGCACCTTGCCCGGCTCCAGCGCAAAGCTGCGCAGCGTCTCTTCGCTGTTTGTCGCCGGGAGGTCGTAGAAGAAAGGCCCATGCGGAATCACCGATACTTTTTCCTCGGGAACGGAAAACTCCGTCGTCAGCCTCGTCCGCACGGAGCCCGCGTGGCAGATGATCGCGTCCACCCTCCCGTACAGCCTGTCGAACGTCGCCTTATACTTCTCGCCCGTATCGTGTGGAAGCAGGTCGTGCACCGTCAGCACAATCTTCGAGCCGCGCCTGCGGCAGTACTCTACAAACCACAGGTCCATCGGTACCGGCGTCCTCAGCATCGGCAGGAACTGCACGTGAATCACATCCGGCGGCGAAGCGAAAAACCTCAACGTCAGCGCGCACAGGTTCACCATCCCCTCCAGCAGCTTCAGGATCCTGCGCGGCATCCGTGGCAGCCGAAACCTCCCCACCACATCCAGCAGCCCCGGCTCTACCTTGATCCCACGGTTGCGGAAGCAGCCCGGATCCAGGTAGTAAGTGATCGATCCCACCGTCAAATCCACCGGCTCCCGCAGCAGCGCCTTACTGAGGTAAGCCGTGTAGTACGGCACTGTCGCCAGCAGGTCCATCATAAAAACACTGGGCCGCCGCCCGCCTGCGCTCACTTCGCGCCTCCTTGCGAAGCCGCGGATAATTTTGCCCGGCTTTCTCTGTCCCGCTTCCCCTCTGCAATCGCCTCTTCATACACGCGTAGATAATCCCGCGTCATCCGCGCCGCGGAGTACTCCTCTTCGATCCGTCGCCGCGCCGCAGCTCCCAGCCGTCTCCGCTTCGCGGGATCGCGCAACAGCTCCGCAATCCCCGCCGCCAGCAACCCCGCGTCATCCGCGGGAACCAGCACCCCGGTGCGTCCATCCTCCACCACCATCGGCACCGCGCCCACCGCTGTCGCCACCAACGCCAGCCCGCTCGCCATTCCCTCCAGCACTGCAATCGGCAGCCCCTCCTGGCGCGACGACGACACCATCACGTCCAGCGATGCGTACACCGATGCCATCTCCTCCCGCCGCCCCAGCATCTCCACGCTCTCGCGGATCAACGACGCATCGATCAACCGCTCCAGCTTCTCCTGGTCCGGCCCTTCGCCAACCACCACGAACCGCGTCTCTGGAAACTCAACCAGCACCTCCGCCGCCGCACGCAGAAATACATCGACTCCCTTCTCCCACGCCAGCCGCCCAACCAGACCGACAACCAGTGCGCGATTGGGCTTCGTGTCTTTGCGATGCGAAGCAAGCGCCTCGTCGAATTGCCGCAGATCAATCCCATTGCGCACCATGCGGATCTTCTCTTCCCCCACTCCCGCCTTCAGCAGCCTCTGCCTCACCTCGTCCGAGACCGCAACAACACGCGCATACTTGCGCAGAACAAATCGGTCCGCAATCCCATAAATCGATAGGAAAAAATCCGTGTCATACCAGGTGTGGCAGGTCGATACCAGCGGCACGCCCAGCCCGCGCAGCGCAAGGTAGACATAGACGTCCGCCTTGTACCCATGCGTGTGGACCACGTCCGCTCCCACGCGAGTTGCCAGCTCCCGGACCTTCGCAATCGCCCCCCAGTCCACCTGTCCCCTGCATGGGATCAAGTGCGACTCAAAGCCTTCCTTCAAGGCAAGTTCATGGAGCTGATGCTTCGGATTTGCGGAGTTGGAGAAGACTCCCAGCACGCACTCATGCGGCCCATCCCGCAGCGTGCGCGCAAGGTTCAGGATCACGGCCTCCGCGCCGTACATCCCGCCGCTGCTGATCACATGCAGAATCTTCATTCCGTGCCTTCCATGCCGTCATCGCTCCCCGGCTCCCTGCGATTTACCAGCGCCCACAGCCTCGCGTACAGCCGGTCTCCCAGCAGCCTCTTCGCGGCCTCCTTCATCCGATAATTGCGTTCCAGCTTGGACAAGACGCGGCTCTCCGGCTCAAATAATTTCGCAACCCACTCCGGCTGCATGTCTCCAAGAATATTCAGCCGTCCAACCGTAGCTCCCAAAGGCAGCAACTCAGCTCGTGGGGCCGAGGTATAAACCTGCGTGTAACCCGCTGCCGCGCACGCAGCCAGCACGCGGCGATTGCAGCGTCCGCCGGGCAGAGACATCGTAGGTACCGGGGTTCCCAGCTTCTCCTCCAAGGTAAGCCGCGACCTGCACAACTCAGTCTGCAACTCGCCGTCGCTACAGTGCGTCAGCAATCTGTGCGACCAGCCATGCGCGCCAATCGAGAACCCCGCCTCATGCAGCGACCGCAACTCCGCCCAGCCCATATAGCCCGTCTTCGTCCCCGTCCATCCCGCGGTAATGAAAAACCGCGCCGTCAACCCGCGCGTCTGCAACAGTGGCGCGGCAATCTCAACGTCGGAACGGTGTCCATCGTCGAAGGTCAGCTCAGGCCATATCTCGCAGTCCTGCGCCTCACGCAGTCGCACAAAAAGATCCAGATGCCGCTCGAACATTTCACTCTCGATCGCATAGGAGTACCGGCTCTCGCTCGGCCGGATCTCATGGTAGAGAAGAAATAGCCTCCGCAATGGCCGCCGCGTCTTCTCCTCCGGGATGGATTCAACGCGCAAAGGCATCTCCCCACTCGCGCGGGCCCACTCACGCAGCCCCGCTCCTACAGCCCCACTCGCGCGGACCCGCTCACACAGACCCGCTCCTACTGACGGCTCATTTCGCGGCCCTGGCCTCTACCAGCTCGAACAACTGCCGCGAGCGGGAATAGATCCATGCAATCCTGCGTCCCTGGAAGGCCACGGCAGGCGCGGGGGCGGCAACCACAATACATCCGTTCTTCCTGGCGTGGTTCAGCGCGCCCTCCAATTCACTCGTCTCGAAACACAGATGATAAGCTCCGCCGCCGCTCTTCGCCAGCATGGATTGGATCGGCGAGTCCTCGCCCAACGGTGCGATCAGTTCAATCTCCGCCACGTCCCTCGCCTTCTTGGCAAGAAACAGCACCGTCACCCTCTGAATGGGATCGTCGAATGGCCCGGACACAACTTTGTACCCAAATAAATCCGTCAGCGCCTCGGCAGCCGGCCCCAGCGAAGGCACAGCCACGCCCACATGCAGCAGCTTGAAATCCGGGCCGCCAAATAGCTCTGACGTCAAAGCACAGCCCCCATCTTCACCAGCTCCGCCTGCAGCAGCGCCACGCTGGTCAGCTCGGGAATCCGCTGCGGATCAAACTGCACTCCATACTCCCCTTCAATCGCAAGGATCGCCTGCAGGTGCCGGAACGAGTCCCAGCTATCCAGCGTTCCCATGCTAAGTTCCGGAGTGACTCGCTCCGCGGAGATCTCAAAAATATCTGCGAGAAGCTCCCGCAAAGAAGTCGGCACTTGCTCAACGCTCATAAAATTATTTTCCTTCCACGCAAATCCACTTAGGACTAGTTATAGCCGATGATGTCAGATCGAGTTCATAGAATACCGACTCGGAGGAACCTTCTTCCGGCGGTACAAACCGGGTAAAACCATGAACGAAGTAGAACTCCGCGCACGGAGCATTCTTCTTCGTAGCAATATATTCACCAACGAGCCGCTTCGCGCCGCTTCGCAGCGCCTGTTGGCCAACATAAGCCAGCAGCGCGCTCTCGATCCCGCGCCCGATCACTCGACAAGATAATAGCAGCGAATCGATAACGCACGAATCCCCTTGCCGCCGCGCCAGCGCCAGCCCCACCGCGCCTGCGTCGCCGAAGCGGTCGCGCACGCGCACCACAACAGCCTGCCCGCCCGCCGCCGCGGCAAACTCCGCAACCTCCGTCGCCGAGCGCCGCCGCGTCGTCAAATTGAACTGGTTCGTCTTCGCCAGCAACTGCACCGCCCGCGCCAGCGGCGCATCCAGCGCACTCTGGAACGCGCACACAATTCCCAGCGAAGAGAGGAACTCATCGCGACTGCCCATGCTGCTTGCCAGCTCAGCCCGCTTCGCCTGTGCCCTGTACTCATCCACGCGACGGAGATCGTCGCCGGTCACCACGGCCGCGTCGAAAAACGCCTGCTCCGACAAAACCTCAACCAGCCTCCACGGCTCCCGCGCAGGCGCCTCGACCACAGCCACCTCCGGCAACTGCCGCCGCACCGCCTCGCACTCCACCGCGTTGTCATCGACAAACACAAATGAGTCCAGCCCCAGGGACAGCTCCCGTGCAATCTCGCGAATCGACTCCGCCTTCTCATTCCAATTAATCTTCAGCGCCACAAAGCTATCCAGGCCCAGCGCCAGGTCGGCCGCGCGTACATTGAAAGCCTCGCGAACGTCGGCCTCATTGTTCTTGGAGACGATCGCCAGCAGAATCCCCCGGCTGGATAACTGCTTCAAATATTTTTGATATTCAAGGTAGCAATTCCCCGGAAACGCACTCCCCGTGGCAATCCCCTCTGGCCCGTCTTCTCCCAGCACTCCGCCCCACAGCGTCTCGTCCAGGTCCGTGCAAAGCACCTTGCGCGGCGCGCGGAACATCGTCGAAAAAGTGCGCACCAGCCCGCGCGCGTAAGTTCCGAACCACTCCGCCGCCACAGCCAGCCGCGAAGCAAGAAACATCCGCGCATCGCGCCATCGCGCCCGCCCAGCTCGCGCCGCAAGCCGGTCCACATCGAAGAACACGCAGTCTGCAATCGACCCGCACAGAGCCGCCAACCCCCGGTTCAACCCTTGCATGGCATTCGTCAGGCTATGCGGCAGGTTCGCCTCTCCCACGTCGCCCAGCGAGGTGCAATCCGGGACCACAAGTCCCTGAAGCAATATCCGCGCCGTGCTTCCCGCGCGATAGCTCCTCAGCAGTTGCGCCATCCGCCCCACGCACTCCTCGATCTCCCTCTCCACCTCCGCGGCGGCCCCGTCCCCGCACATCTCCGGCAACCGCCCAGCAATCTCCTCCATATCCAGAAGTATCAGCACCAGCTCCGGCTTGAACTTCGCCAGCGAGCTATCCGCATTAAGTAACTCATCCGCATACGACCCATACCCACCCACCTCGATGTCGAGAAGATAATTCGCCAGCACGGCCTCCACCGCCAGCGACGCCAGCATCGGCTCCACCGTCACCGACCGCACCACATAGGTCTTCAGCCGTCGCGCCCCCAGTTGCTCCCGCAGCGCGTCTGCAATGCCCGCAAACGCCGTAGCGCAGAACGCTACATCCGCCGGCTTGCTCGATTCCGCCATCAGCCGCCGCGCTCCCGCCACCACCCCCGCCGCATCCTGCCTCGCCGCGGCGTCCTTTATCTCGCGCCGCAGCTCCCGCCGCAGCTCCCGCCGCTCCGCGTCACTCTGCATCGCGCATCTCCGAAGCCGCCGCCGTCTCCGGCGCACGCAGGATGATCCGTCCCGGAACGCCCATCACCGTCGCGCCCGCCGGGACATTGCCGATCACCAGCGTATTGGCTGCGATCTTCGCCCCATCGCCCACCTTGATCTTCCCCGCCAGCGTCGCGCCCGTCCCGACATACACGTCGTCGCCCAGCACCGGCGAGCCCTCGCGTCCCATCCCCGACGCGCCGATCGTCACCCGGTGCGCCAGGTCGCATCTCCGTCCCAGCACCGCCCCGGGATTGATGTGGACTCCGCCAATGTGTCCAATATAAAGTCCCCCCCCAATCGTCGCCTGCGCGTCGATGCACATCTCCATCACCACCTCGCACCATTTGTTCGCCGCATAGCTCAACCCCTTCAGCGGCCAGCGCACCAGCGCCATCGGCCTCGCCACCTCCAGCCAGTTCCCCAGCCGGTAGCAGGCAATCGCCCACAACGCCGGCTCCAGCCACAGTTCCTTCCCGTGGTATCCCTTGGCCCGGTATCGCGCAACGTCCTCGCCAAACGCACCCATGTCCCGTCCCTTGTCTCCAGCCTGATCGCCAGCCGAACCTCCAGCCGCAATCTCCAGCCTAACCCCTCGCCCCGGCTCTGCTACGACTATAACGGCAATTCCGTCATCTTCAACTCACCATCAACACTCTGTCATCCTGAGCCTTCCCTCGCCCACCCACGAAGCTGTCATCCTGAGCGGAGCAGCTCGCGTTCTTTGCGAGCTGCGCAGTCGAAGGACCCCGACGAAGCTCGCACCGCCGCAACCGCCCGCCCCTTTCTCCCCACACGTTACACGCTGTTACACTCGCCCAAGAGCACGTCATGCCCATCGGCTACACCTACATCCTTGGCAGCACCACCGGCACGCTCTACATCGGCGTCACAAGCGACCTATACACGCGCATCCAACAACACAGACAGGGCACGTTTGAAGGATTCTCAAAGACCTACGGCTGCACGCGACTCCTCTACTACGAACAGTTCGTGGACATTCGCGCCGCCATCGCCCGCGAGAAGCAACTCAAAGGCTGGCGTCGCGAAAAGAAGCTCAATCTGATCCGAAAATCCAACCCCAACTTCAAAGACCTCGCCGAACTCTGGGGATCGCAAATGATCGGACCAGACGAGAGCATCAAAGAGTACGAAGCCAGAAGGTCCAACCTTCTGTAGCCTTTCCCCCACCCACCCACGAAGCTGTCATCCTGAGCCTTCCCTCGCCCAACCATCGAAGCTGTCATAGTGAGCCTTCTCTCGCCCAACCATCGAAGCTGTCATAGTGAGCCTTCTCTCGCCCAACTATCGAAGCTGTCATAGTGAGCCTTCTCTCGCCCAACTATCGAAGCTGTCATCCTGAGCGAAGCCGCACACGGTCTTATCGTGTGCGGCTGAGTCGAAGGACCCCGATGAACTCCACGACATCACAAC
>Ga0224554_1000741_pt1 | contig 24966 bp, 18 predicted proteins | sample 714S22024metaG_FD_180666 | JGI IMG/M metagenome (GOLD analysis project Ga0224554, IMG submission 180666) | Peat soil microbial communities from Stordalen Mire, Sweden - 717 S2 20-24 | ecosystem: Environmental > Terrestrial > Soil > Wetlands > Peat | place: Sweden: Norrbotten County, Stordalen...
CTTGGAACTTGCAAGCCTAATTACTAGCTGGCAATGCCCTTGGTCGTGAGGCCCTTGGTGGTCAAGCCCTTGGTGGTCAAGCCCTTGGTCGTCAGGCCCTTGGTCGTGAGGCCCTTGGTCGTGAGGCCCTTGGTCGTGAGGCCCTTGGTGGTCAGGCCCTTGGTGGTCAGGCCCTTGGTGGTCAGGCCCTTGGCGGTAGCAATCCTCTCGGATGCGATCTTGTGGGCAACGACTGAGCTGTTGGCGTTGACTTGGCTGGGGGTGGTGGCTACGGCTGAGGTGCTGAAGATTGACTTCTTGATGATCGGCATTGTTTTTTCCTCCGGGGCTTTTTGATTTCGTTCTACGCCATCCCTTAATGCATCCGGCATGCCAAACCAGAAAAAAGTCGAAATATTCCTGCAACCTATTGAATTGCAACGTTCTATTTTTTCAGCCCTGTTTTCGCCATCGAGGTCCAAAATCGCCGAATGGGTTAAAATTTAACCTATATCCGGTTAATTATTCACCCATAGAGCGGTCAAAGCGAGTATTTGCGGCATAAATACTTCATCCGCTGTATATCGATATTCAAGAGCCGGGCCGCCGCCGCCTTGCTCCCCCCGGTGCGGCTCAGGCCCGTGGTCAGCAGCGCAATCTCCATCCGCCGAATCTCCTCGTCGAAGTCGGTCCCTTCGTCCGGCACCAGGATCGCCTCCTGCGCGGCCACGCTGTGGGCCAGCACCCGGCTGGGCAGGTCCTTGGCGAAAATCTCGTTCCCGCGCACCGTGACCACCAATCGCTGGATCAGGTTTTCAAGCTCGCGCACATTGCCCGGCCACGCATTTTCTTCAAACGCTGAAAGAGCATCGGCAGCCAGCCGCTTGACTGGGATGCCATTGGCCACGCAATGGCGCTCAAGAAAATACTCGCAGAGAATCGGGATGTCGCCGCTGCGCTCCCTCAGCGGCGGCAGCAGAATCGGAATTACGTGGATGCGGTAATAAAGGTCCTCGCGAAAGCGGCCTGTGCGGACCATCTCCTCCAGCGGCTCATTGGTTGCGCAGATCAGCCTGAAGTCTATCTTGCGGTTCGTGCGCCCGCCGAGGCGTTGCACCTGGTGGTCCTCAAGAACCCGCAGCAGCTTGGTTTGCAGCGGCGCCGTCAGCGTTGCAATCTCGTCGAGAAACAGGGTTCCGCCGTCGGCCAGCTCGATTTGGCCCGGCCGCGATTCCGTGGCCCCGGTGAATGCGCCGCGTTCGCTGCCGAACAGCTCCGACTCGATCAGGTTCTCAGGCAGCGCCGCGCAATTCAGCCGGATGTACGGCTTGTCTGCCCGCGGGCTCAACGCCACCAGCGCCCGCGCCACCAGTTCCTTGCCCGTTCCGCTCTCGCCACGGACCAATACGTTGATGTTGCTTCCCGCGACTTGCTGAATCGCGTCGTACACCAGCCGCATGGGCTCGCTGGCCCCCACAAAATCCTGGAAGCGGCTCGATTCGATGGTCTGCTGGCGCATGCGCTCCCGCTCAGTTTCTTCGCTGCGGCGCCGCAGTGTTTCCAGAAGCGTCATGCGCAGTTCAGGCACATCGACCGGACTGCGGAAGTGTGCGTCAGCTCCGGCGCCCAGCGCCTGTTTCTCCACTGAACGCGCGCTCCCGCGGCTGATGGAGATCAGCGTGAGCTCTTCATTCAACCTGCGCAGTTCTTTAAGGACCGCCAGTCCGCCAAAGGGGTCCTCTCCCTCCGTGTCGATGTCGAGCAGCACGGCCGCCACTCTGGCAGAGCGCGTCCATCGTGCCAGCCCCTCGTAACCGCCGCGAACGGCCACCTTGAACCATGGGGACAATTCCGGCGTCAGTATGTCCACGAACTCCTCGTCCACGGTGACGATACAGAGCAGCGGCAATTCCGCCTCCGCTTGAGACGAAAGATCGGCAGTGGATGGGTTGCGTGGCGGGTGCATAGCAAATTCTACCTGCAAGGCGACTCAGCGGATAAAAAAGATTCACGGCTGCGGAGGTTTTCGTGAGAACGCGAAGGGCGGGGGCCAATTTTTCTCACTCCTGGAACTAGAAAGAAACTGAACCCCAATTGGGTGGTGAATTGGGTAATTCAGGTGGAGAGGATTAGACAATAGCAGCAAGTTAGCCTCCGCTACGCGGAGATGGCGAGTTGGCAAGTTGGCGGTGGCGATTGCGTATGAGGTTTCATTCCTTCGCGGGTCGGCAATGCTGGTGGACGACTGATAAAAATTGGTTCCTGGCGCTGCCCGCGCAGGTAATGTTAACAGGCCCTGGGTGACGACTCGACGCTCGAGTCCTTTCGCTATCACCGCGCCTGCTCTCACAGTTGATTGACCTTTACAGCCAGAGCCGCAAAGTCCACCGTTCCCAGTCCGTGCGCAGCGGCCATTTGCAAATAGGGCAGGTGCTCCGGGTCAAGGTTCCAATAAGCTTTGGCCACGTATGCATCGATGGCTACGGGATCGGTGCCGGCCACCAAGGTCTTCTTGATGGATACATCTTCGAGGTTTCCGCCGGTGGGTCCATTCCGCAGGAGAATCCGGTAGCAGTCCATCAGCGTGAGCGTGGGCAGCATGAAGTTGGCCAGGTCAACCAGACTCTGGTGAATCTGCTGGTGCAGGCGATTGCGCTCTCCGCCCAGAATTCCGTACCAGTTCTTCATTCCAAGCGTCACGCCCATAAGACTGTGATGCTTGGCTATGGGCAGGTTGAAGACCTTGTCTGCTTCAAGAAACGGCTTGAAGATGGGCCAGCTCTTCAATACTACGCCACCAATGTCCACCTCTTGAAAGAGCTCAGGATCGGGGAGAATCACCTCGGCTCCCTCGGCGCGCGCAGCTGCCTGAATGCCCGAGCGCAAGAAACAGCGGCGCGGCTCGTTGCAACTGACGTCAGTGACAACGACCCGCTTTGCGCCGGCCTGCCAACACTGCCGCACCATCTCCGCTACTACGTCAGGATTGGTGGTGGCAGCCTGGTCTGGAGTGCGATCCCAGGCAATATTGGGCTTGATCACTACCACGTCCTGACGACTGACGAAACGGCGAATGCCGCCCAGATTTTCGAGGGCTTTTTGAACCAGCGCGCGCGGCTCCGCGCCCTGAATAACTGTGATCTGCGGCAGTTGCGAATCGGCTGCAATGCGATGATCGCGTCGCGCCTGTTCGGCGAGAGCCGGGACGGGGCGAATACTGTGCTCGCTCAGCCAGACAGCCGCGCCCGTAGCTCCCGCCGCTACGCCGCCCAACCGCAGCAGTGCGAGCATCGCGTCGCGCCGTGTCATGGGAGTAACCGGGGTCGTGCCGGTCTCTTGATTCGATTCGCTGCTCATCGCTGTTCCCCCGTCAAACTTCGATCAACCGGATACGTTGCGGATCGTTCACGCCCAATTTGTGTGTGGCGTCGGCGGCGGTCTCAATGTAGTGCGGCATGCGTCCCGCATCTTCCAGTTTCGGCAGGCCAGCTTCAACGCGTTTGCTATCCAGCATCTGCCAGGCGGTGTGATCGACGGCCACGCGATCCTCACCAACGATAAGCGCGTTTGGATACCAGAGGTGTTCGGGACGAAACATGGGGCCGCCCTGATAGACCGAGGACATCGCGTCCCCGATCGTGAAGGTGACCTTCTCGCGAATCTCCCTTATGCAATTCAAATCGGCTACGCCGGGATTGCAGTTGTTCGGATGCAGAAGGTACGGCCGGTCCACTGCGCCGTACATATTTTTCATTGAAAACGTCATGCCTGCCTGGTCATGATCCTTGAGAATGGGCAGGTTGATCACCATCGCGCACTCGCGGGTGAGAATCTTCGCCAACCGGATGTTCGCCGGACCACATTGCACCTGATGGTCCTCGAAACCGGCAACATCACTGCCGTAACAGCGGACGCTGCTGTGATCGGTATTGATGGTCATTCCGCAAGCCGCAAGATCGCGGGCGTTGCGGTCCCATACCACGATGTTGCCCGCGGCTACTCCGGCCTGTTGCAGGCGCTCGCAGATGGCCAACACCAGCGCCGCGTGCGTCGAAATCCCCTTGCCACCCAGCCCGTTCACCTTCAGGCCGATCACCTTGTTTTTGAGAATGTCCGGGGGCACCATGCGCCTCCAGGCCCCAACCGGCTTCTCGCGGCCGGTATAGGCGGCCATCGCGCGGTCGAGCAGGTCGAGCACGCGCTTCTCATCGGGCTGCGATCCCGTGCCGTGCAGCGCCGTGTCCCTGGCAACCACGACGCGCGATTTTCCAGTCTCCGGGTGTTGAGCCAGCATGCTCGCCAGACCTATCCTGCTGGAACCCAGCAGCGCCGCTCCCGTGGCTGCACTCTTCAGAAATTCACGGCGATCGTTCATCGAAACCTCCTCTTTCGAACCTGCGGCTTCGGCTGCGAAACTTAAAGTTTTGCTTCAACTCCGTGCGCCAGCGACCCCAGAGCCTGCGGGCCATCAGGCGTGGATTCATAGGCCACGATGCGAACCAGGTACGGCCCCTTGCGGAAGGTGACGCTTTGCGCGTATGCGATGCCCGCATCGCCCAGTTGCACGCTCTTTGCGTCCTTGGTCTGTCCGGCATCCAGAATCTTTGTGGCGCCTGCTGAATCGCTCATTGTGTACACGTCCACAACCGCTTCCAACTTGCCCTGGTATTTGTAGTCGGAGGTCGCGGTTGAGACGACTCCTGCCGATATATATTGCTCGGCGTCGCCATCGATGTACTGCCAAAGATCCTTGGCCGCATAGGTGCGTGTGTCGCTGGTTTTTTCCCATCCTGCAACGGAGTTAGTTGCCGGGAACGGATCGACGGCCTTCTTTTTGCATCCAGTGCAGACGAGAGTGCCTGCGATCGCAAGCACTACTACGGCTAACATCCATCTTCGAGTGTGCGACATTTGTTGAACCTTCTCCCTTACTTTCGGTTAAGCAGGATCTGGCTGCTGGGCGAGCGGCTTTCGCCGATACTCGTGACATAAACCGCAGGGCGCTCCTGCAACGGACAGGCAAACTCGCATGCGCCGCAGCCCACACAGCGGCTGGGATCAACGCGCGGTTGTTTCAATGTTTTGGTGTTGCCGGCCGCGTCAATCACCTGGGCTTCCTGCACATAAATGGCCTTGGGCGAGACCGGGCACCACTCCTCGCAGACGATGCATTCAGTGGCCATGGCCCAGGGCAGGCAGCGGCCACGGTCGTAAAACGCCGTGCCCAAGCGGACCGGCTGACTCTGCTGGCCCACGCCCACCACCCAACCCTTTTCCCGGGGCGTGATCTGCCAGATTGCCCCGGTTGGGCACACTTCAGAGCAGAGCACGCAACTGGGCTCGCAGTAACCGATGCGCGGCACCAGCGTAGGCGTCCACAGTCCTTCGAGGCCTGCCTGTTCGAGCGTGGGATGCAGCGAGTTGTTGGGACAGACCTTCATGCACTCGCCACAGCGAATGCAGCGGGAGAGGAAATCGGGCTCGTCAAGCGCGCCCGGCGGCCTGATCAGCCGCTCGTTCCGGCTCTTGCCCATGGCTGTGTCGGCGCGCATGAGCGGGACAGCTACGGCGCCTGCCGCCAGGCCGGTCAATGTGCGGCGGCGGCCCAGATCGGGCGACGCAACTTCTTTCTCATGACGGAAGAAACGAAAGACCAGGCTGTCATGCGGGCAACTGCCTACGCAGTTCATGCACATGAGGCACTCGGCCTTGCGCCACGGTGCACCGCCGATGGGATCGTCGCCGCCCTGGCAGTGCATCAGGCAGCGGTTGCACTTGTCACAGCTATCGGCGTCCTTGTGCAGTCCCAGCACGCTCCAGCGCGAGACCGCGCCTAAAAGAGCGCCAAGCGGGCAAATCGAGCGGCACCACAGGCGCGTGACGCGCAGGCTGGCCGACAGAATGAGGAGAAAGAGAATTCCCAGCGCAAGACCCTGCGCAAAATGCGCTTGTCGGAAGTCCAGCACCAGAAACTGCAGGATCGCATGGGTGATTTCGCCGGTCGCCTTGATGGGTGCAATGTGGCTGTTTTCCATCGGCGCCAGCACGGCTCGCACAGTAAAGTTGAATGCCGGCAGAATCGAAAGGCCAATCGACCGAACCAGAAGGCTGAAAGGATCGAGCCAGCCGATGGCCATCGAGCCGAAACAGGCAGCCACAAGCCCGGCGATCAGCACGACATACTTGACGGTCTGCCAGCGCTTGTAGCGGTTCGCCTCAATGCGTTGCTTGCCACGCTTGGACTCGGAAGGCATGTTGCCTACAAAGTGTTGCAGGGTGCCCATGGGGCAGATCCAGCCGCAAAAGAAGCGACCCAGAAACAGCGTCGGCAGCAGAATGACCAGGCTCCACAGGAGCCCGCGATAGAGCGCATGCGTGGCCAGCGCATTCGCAATCGCAACTAACGGATCCCACTCAAAGAAGAGCCGCACGGGCCCGCGCAGATGAATGTCACTGGTGGTGCCGACCATGGAGTGCAGAGACGTGAACACCAGCAGCACAAGAAACAGAAATAGAAAGAATATCTGTGAAACCCTGCGCCACCGCTGCAAGCTGGATCCAGTCACAAGGCCCTCCGCGCACCGCCGCTGCGTGCGCTATGCGTGCAAATGGAATGATCGGTGCTCGCCCGTACTGAGGACAGTGATTGAGGTCACGGGCATGCTTCGTGAGCGAAGTGCCGTCGGCGGGCGTATGCTCTCTTACGGAATCCGAGCAGCGAGCCTGAAAGCCTGGGTCGAGGCATCCTGGGGTTCAGGCAGGTTTGCGTATCCCGCAATGGTCCTTCCTTTGCGAAAGATGCAGACGCTGTCAAGGTATTTTGCTGTTGCCTGGAATGCTTCGTCACCCACCTTGGCTGCTGTTGCTCCTTCAAATCCTTGGCGCAGGCTGTTGAGCACCGCAGCCGCGGCTTCTGGAGACTCTTCCTGCACAATGAATGCCTGCCCCTGCGGATACTTGGCCACGTAGCCTCGTTTGAGTTGCCGCAGCCCGAGCACACTTTCTGGAACCAGGCGGATAGAGGCAAGGTTCCCTTTCGCGAACCACTCGAGCACCTCCGGGGGAGTCTCCCGGCCTTCAAGATGCTCCAGCATTTTAGTCGCGAAGGCTTGCATCGTCGCCGTGTCGTCGCTGTCGGGATTGGCCGCCACCTCGACCAGTTCCACGTAATACTTTCCCTTGGCAAAGCTGGCGCTCTGCTTTTCGACCTGGCCGCCCATTCCTAATTTGGCGATGGGCAAGCTGGAATCAAGGTTGGCGGCGAACATGCCGTAAGCCGCATCGGCATCGCCCATCTCCGAAACGTCAATATCCATCGTGTTCGCGCCGGACGCGCAGGTAATGCCCTGCAAGCGCACGAAGCCAAAACTCAGATAGCCTTCTGCCCCACCGTCCTTGTACTCAAAGAGATTGTCAGCGGCATATTGACGTTTTGCGCCTGAAGGTTCCCAGCCGGGCACAAAATGACAGTTCAGATAGTCTTCGGCGCCGGCCGTCCCCGCGGCTAACAGGACGGCCAGCAGCAATCCTGCAGCCTTCATGCAAACAGCTCCTGCGCCCGAGCCACCCGCTCAGCAACGTGCACGCCGTGAGGACACTCGACCGTGCACTCGGCGCAGTCACCGCAGCGGATTGCTTCGCGCCCGGTGGTCACTTCAAGGAATCGCTCTCTGCCCAGCGCGAATTGTCCGTATCCATCTGCATAGGTGAGGCAGCGCAACACATCGGCCACAGGCAATCCCTTGCGGCAGGCGCCCTCACACTGCCCGCAGAGCCGGCAATAGATGGGCCGGATCATCTCAAGGTGCGCGGCGAGCAGCTTCTCTTCGCCGGAAGAGAGCTTGCTGCCCATCGCCTTGAGGTTCTCTTCCAACTGGTCGTTGTCCGTGATGCTTGGAATTGTGGTGGCCACGTTTGGCTTGTTCACGACCCACTTCAACGCAGCCAGCAACGCTCCGGGATGGGTCAGCTTGTCGTAGTTTGGATCGCCTGGGCGCACGCTGCGAATTCCGCCTGCCATAACCTTCATGGCGACCACGCCCATGCCTGCCTTGGCGGCCGTGGCAATCGCCTGTTCCATGCCCGCGTCCATGGTGAAGTTGTAGGCCGCGAGAACCACGTCGAACGCGCCCTTTTGCGCCATCCATGGGAGCAGTTGCTGCTGGCCGCTGTGCGTACTGATACCGGCAAAGCGAATCTTGCCCTGCTGCTTGGCTGTTTGCTGGGCCTCGATCATGTCGTCATGGATTTCGTCCCCGCTGCTATGGCCGTGCAGATACCAGATATCGATGTAATCCGTATTCAATTCGCGCAGGCTCTGTTCGAGGTGCTGCTGCATCCCCGCCTTGTCAGGCGCGTGCGTCTTGGTCGAGAGCACAACCTGCTTCCGCTTTGCACCCAGCGCCGCGCCCACCATGCGCTCATTGTTGCCGTGCGAATAGCCGCGCGCGGTATCGAAGTAGTTGATGCCGGCATCGGCGGCGCGCTCAATGACACTGCCGTCCGACGTGATCATGCAGCCGAATCCCACGGTGGTCACCTTCAACCCCGTGCGACCCAATACTTTGTAGTCGAGCTTTACCGCTGAAGCGGCAGGCTCCGCCGGATTCCAGAAATCGATTTTGGAGCTTGCACTTGCAACCGGCAATGCCAATCCGGCTGATAAGAACGCGCGGCGAGACGTCGTAGGCGCCATGATTCCACCCCCATTACCTGAAAAGGTCAAAGTGAGAATTGACTGAAGGATGCTTCTGAACACGCTCCGATGTCAAGGTGGCGCAAGTGCAGGACCGTGGTTTGGCGCCAGGCTTTTGGGTGGGTTGGGGCGGAGTGTGGCAACTTTTTTTGACCGTGCCGCACGTCACTGAAAATTCATACTGAATCGGCTATGCTTCGCGCTTAGCAGCGAGGGCCGAGCCCAAGCCGCTCAGTCACTGGAGTCCCTTATGACTGACCTCCGCAACTCCTGCCGCCGGGATCTTCTCAAGCAGAGGCTCACGGGCGCTGTGACTTTGGGAGCAAGCCGGAGGATCGAGCGCAAGGGCGTTGAAGGATTTCCTGGTAAAGTTTTTGAAACCTCTGCCGATAGACACCCATGGATGGGACTTAGTTTGGCGATGCTGAGTTATTGTTGCCGCCGCAGTTCGAGCCAAGTTGCAGGAAACTTCGAGTACCGGCGGCGCAGCGACGGCCGAGAGCGGCACATGGGCTAGCCGGCGAGCACCCCTGCCGAGGCGCAGAAATGCGAGGGACAAAGCGTTGAAAGCCGGGTTTTGGTTACGGCGTGGATCGCGTCTGCTGGGGATGGCTGCCTTTGTTTTTGGCGGCCTGATGGCTGCAGGCAGCTTGATCGCCGCGCCCGCTGAAACTACCGGATCCACGAAGGAACTCGCTCAAAAACTACGAACGCTCGCCACTGCCAATGCGGTTCACAGTCTCAGCACAAAGGAGGCTGCGCGCGCCTTCCCCGTGCACCTTCGAGCGGTGGTAACCTTCTTCGATCCCAAGGTCGGCGCCCATCGCACGGGGCTTTTCGTTCACGACTCAACGGGAAGCATTTTTGTGGAACTTCCGCAGGGCGTGTTCGAGTCGCTGCCAGCCGGATCGCTGGTCGATCTGAGGGGCGTTAGCGGTGCTGGGGAGTTTGCACCGATTGTTGCCCAACCAGAAATCAAGGTGATCGGGTATCAGGGTCTTCCTGCCGACGCAGACCGGCCAAGCCTCGCTCGCCTTTTGTCCGGCGCTGAAGATGGCCAGTGGGTTGAGGTAGAGGGCGTAGTTCACTCGCTGGTCGAAAACGACCGTCACATCAGCCTGCAACTGACCATGTCGGATGGCACGACTTCGATCCTCATCACCAAGGAGGCGGGCGTCAATTACTCTCGCCTGGTAGACGCAAAGGTACGCATTCGCGGCAACGCCAGTCCTCTGTTTGACCGCCGCCGCCGGCAGATGATCGGCGTCCGCATTCAATGTCCCAATCTCTCAGCGGTGGAAGTTTTGGAACCCGCGCCAGGCGACCCGTTCAAACTGCCCGTCATGCCCATCGACAGGTTGTTGCAGTGGGATGTGGTCCCCTTGCTTGCCCACCGGGTGCACGTGCGAGGACAGGTCACGCTGCAATGGCCGGGCTCGTCCGTGTGCATACGGGATGCCACGCGCGGGATATGCGCGCAGACAATCCAAACGACTCGATTGCGCAGCGGCGAGATTGTGGACATTGCCGGGTTCGCCAGGGCAGAAGGAAGCGCGCCGATACTCACTGACGCGGTCTTCAGAGACGTGGGCTTGGCTGCCACCACACCCATCACAGCCCTTCCGGTGACAGCTGAGCAAGCGCTGCTGGACGGACACGAATCCGAAATCATACAGATCGAGGGCCTATTGGTCTCGCGCGATCTCGCCTCGACTGATATCAGACTGCTGATCCGGTCAGGAAAGACCATCTTCACGGCAGTACTTCCTCAGGATCTGGGCGGGGCCGAAACCAGCACCTGGAAGGAAGGGAGCGTTCTGCGCATTACCGGGATCTGTTCCGTCCAGCTGGATGCGGAGAGAACCGGCCTCGAGATCGGGACAGCGGTCCCCATGGCGTTCAGCGTGCTGATGCGCTCACCCGCCGATGTGGTTATCGTGCGCAAGGCCTCATGGTGGACGCCGCCCCATATGGTTCTGCTGTTGGCCGTCGCATTGGCTGGCACGCTTGGTGTGCTGTGGTGGGTGGTGGTACTCAGAAGGCGCATTCGTTTAAGCGAAGAGCGATTCCGCCACATGGCCCAACACGACACGCTTACGGGATTGGCGACACGACTCGTGCTCCAGGACCGGCTCAACGTTGCGCTGGAGGCTGCAAAACGACACCATACCGGTCTTGCGGTTTTGATGTTGGACCTCGACAGGTTTAAGGAAGTCAATGATACATTCGGGCACAGCGCAGGGGACGAAGTGCTGCGCGTCACAGCGAATCGCCTATTGGAGTCGGTGCGCAAAAGCGATACGGTTGCCCGGGTCGGCGGCGACGAATTCGTGATACTTCTTCCCGAATTCGATAGCGCCAATGTCGAGAGCATTGCCGCAAAGCTGGTGGTGGTTGCGTCGGGGCCCATTCAATTCGAGAACCACGCGGTACCGGTTTCTGTAAGTATTGGGGTCTGCACATTCTCCGCCGAAGCGATGGATGCAGTGGAGATGCTGAAAGGCGCGGATGCAGCGCTTTACGAAGCAAAGGAGCACGGTCGCAGACGCTTTTCGATTTACATCCCGAGGTTTTCAGCCTCTCAGAGCGTAATGGGTGTCGAACTGTCCTCTCAGGTTGAAGGCCGCGCTCGCATAGCGGCAAGCGAATGGATCCGACCGGTGAGAAACGGATCAGATGGGTCATGAATCTGTCGTAATCGCCTCGGTTGCTGGTGAGGTCTTTCCAGCAAATGGATGGTATGAAACGAAGCACTCCCCCGAGGTGTATCCGTATTCATGCGCTTAATGCCTTATTATATTGGAGTTAACTTTCGCACCCGGGAATTGGGTTATGTTCTCCGAGGGCCGAGAAAGCAGAAATCGAAGGCCCCGGTAGCTTAACGGTGAAGGCGGGGAAGCTACATGAAACTGGTGAAGATTGCGCAAAGGTGCCTGCGCTCATTTGGTGTTGAGGTCGTGCCCAATCCACCGAGCGATTGGGTTCGTTCGCGCGACTCATTGCGCAGGGTGCTCAACAAGCTTTCAATCGATTGCGTTTTCGATGTCGGAGCGAATCATGGTGGATTTGGAGATCAACTCCGCGACATCGGATATAAAGGATGGATTGTTTCGTTTGAACCGGTCCGCGCCGCTTTCGAGGACCTTTCAAAGCATGCCGCTGCACGACCGCCTTGGCGAGTGTTTCAATATGCGTTGGGCTCCAAAGCCGGTCAGGCTGAGATCAATGTTTGCGAGTGCGATTTGCTGAACTCGTTTCTCACTCCAACGGGACCTTCTCAAACACTACCGACAAATCAAATTGTTGGCCGGGAAACGGTTGAAATCAGGCGCCTCGACGACCTCTTCGACGAATGTATGGCCGGTATTCCTGCGCAGCGACTCTATCTCAAAATTGACACGCAAGGATTTGACCTGGAAGTTCTCCGTGGCGCGGACGGGGTTCTGGCTAACTTTCAGGGAGCGCAGACAGAAGTCTCTTTCGTTCCTATCTATCATCAAATGCCAAAATACTTCGAATCCTTGAGGGAGTTTGAAAGTCGAGGTTTCAGTGTTGTGGACTTCATGCCGGTCCTAAGAGCCAACAAGGGTCCCCTGATGATGGAAATGGATTGCATCCTGGCTCGAAACTCCGAGCCGGTGTGACACAGCCGGAATTCCGCTGAAGACGCCGTCCGGCTTGCGTGGCATTCAGAGCGTTAGCGTGCAGGAGCGGTTTTTTGTGCCGGGAAGGCGGTCGGAGCCGGTGCACCATTGTGCCACGATCCCAATCGTCCAAAACCCACCGACCGTGGGGTATCCTTTAGGTACTCAGTTTTGGCCATGAATTCTCAAAGGATCCCATCCAAGGGGTTTGCTGAGCGCCAAAGGCGTTTTCACCAAGTTCCGTGAGGCACGTACGACAATGCCGGAAGCCATGATCGCATCCAAATCAATCGACAGGAACTCAACGTCGGCACCATACTCATTTCCTCCGCCGAAACGGTCCCGGCGATGGACTGCGGTCGCGTGGTCGAATTACTGGCGGAGTTATGAAGACGTGCACAAACTCTTTCAGGCAGGGTCGTTTCTGGAGAGTCTCGCCACAAGGTCATGGGAGATTGCACCGGGCACAACGTCGGTGTCGCGGGCGGCTCTTTTTTTGCCGGGACAATTTGAGCGAGTGACGGGGCATGTGTATACAGACGATCCAAGGCGCGATATGACTGGCGGCATTGTGACCGTTCAGCCGCCAACGCGTGGATTCGAGGTGCGGGACGCGATGCTTGTAGACGGATCGCTGTACAAGCCCGGCAAGCGCCTGGACCTGCATTCGCGCATACACCTTCCCAGGATCGACCGGTACGTTCCGCGCATGCGGGTTGAATATGAGATCGACAGCAGCGCCATCTACAACACATATGACGGCATCGAGTTCTTCGCCCTTTGGCTGACGGACGATTGCCAGAATTATCTGCTTGCCAAAGAGTATGGGGTGATTGTCGGACCGAATCGAAATGTCACTACGCATATACCCCAGTACGAGGCATGGCTGGGCATGAGCACGCTACGCGTGAATTCCGCTTTTTTGCGCAAGACGATACTGTTTGACGACGATTGGGGCAATAACGCGAGCAAGCTTGAGCGCTTCACGCTGGTTCGAGAAAAGTTGCTGGCCAACGTGAAGGTCGAACCGCACCCCGGCGTATTTATTTTGCGTCGCGCTTCAGGCCAAGCGCGGATCATGTTCAACGAAATCGAACTGGCCGAGCATCTGCGCGAGCGCAGGGGCTTTCGCATTCTGGATGTTACCCGGGATGACGTACCGACCATCGTTGCCGGTTGCGCGGGCGCCAGAATTGTCATTGGGGTGGAAGGCAGCAATCTGGCCCACGGCCTCATGACCATGCAAACGGGAGGAGCGCTGGTGACGCTACAACCGCCGGATCGATTCAGCGGCGTGCTTAAACGCACGACCGACATGGCAGGCATGGACTTCGCATTCGTCGTGGGCCAAGCCGAACCTGGCGGCTTCCGAGTCGATCCAGTTGAGGTCGAGCGCACGCTTGACCTGCTCCCGCAGTCATCCATGAGTTCTCAGCCTGCCAGTTGACCGTTCAGGGTTCACATTGACCGTCGCGGCAGGCATCCAAGATTCAACGGAAGACGATGGCGCCCTGCACATCAGTGCGAATCTGCCGTTCCAACCGGAGAAACCACTTCGAAATCGGCTTGCTCGCTGGCCTGCGAACTGCCTCCGATCCAGACCGTGTAATGGGTTGCCTCGATCGTTGGCTTGCTCTCAAGGTTGAAGAAAGAGAGTTCCTTGAAGCCCAGAGGGAAGTTGACCTGTTTCGACTCTCCGGGAGCAAGGGTGATGCGGCGGAATCCCTCCAGGCTTCGTACCGGCTGCTCAATGCTTGCTCCCAGATTGCGCACGTAGCATTGGACAACTTCGGTTGCGGTTCGGTCGCCCGAATTCGTCACGATCGACCTCGCTTCAAGCAGAGGCTCGGTTCGGTTGGTGAGAGCCTGCGCAAGTTGGATGCTGCCCCTCGAAACCTTGACGTCTTTGTACGTGAAGCTCGAATAGGACAGCCCGTAGCCAAAGGGGAACAACGCGCTGTTGGGGACATCAATATAGCGGGAGAAGAAGCGTGTGCCGTCGCCTGGCGGCTTTGACAGGTCGATTCCCGTGGCTGGGCGTCCCGTCGGAAACTGGTTGTAGTAAAGCGGCTCCTGACCCAAGGCGCGGGGGAAGCTCATGGGCAGCTTGCCGCTGGGAGACACATCGCCGTTGAGAACGCTGGTGATTGCGTTCCCGGCTTCGGTTCCGGGGAACCAGACTTCAATGATTGCGGGAACATGCCTGGCTGCCCAGTCGAGCACGAGTGGACGACCCGAAAAGATGAGAAGAACCACCGGCTTGCCCGCAGCTACCACGGCTTCAAGAAGCTGCTGTTGGTTGCCGGGCAGATCAAGGTTCGCACGTGAGCCTGCCTCGCCGCTCATGGCAGCCGATTCTCCGAGCGCAAGAATGACAACATCGGCAGCGCGGGCCGATTCGACGGCTTCAGGAAAACCAGCCTCCGAAGCGCCATCGATTTCAGTCCCCCTGGAGTAGACAAGAGAAGTTCCCAACTGCCGGGCACGCTGTTCCAGCGCTTCCCGAAGCGTGATGATGTCGCCTTGGTTCCCTGCGCCAGCCCAGGCTCCTACCATGTCTGCCTTGTCGTCGGCGAGCGGTCCGATGAGCGCCACTCGTTTTCGTGCCGGTGAAAGTGGAAGCAAGGTCGCGCCGTCAGTGAGCTTGTCGTTCTTAAGCAGGACAAACGACTCTTCGGCCGCCGTGCGCACCATTGGCCGATGCGCTGCCACCGCGGCCTTGACCTCGACGCCCTCAGCGTAAGGATGCTCAAACAGCCCGGTTGCAAACTTTACGCGAAGCACGCGCCGCACAGCTTGATCGACCACCGCTATCGGAACCTGACCTGAACGGATGAGCCCAGGTAACTCGGTGTCGTAGAAGTGCGACATCATATCCACATCGACGCCGGCGGTAATGGCCTTTCGGGTTGCGGTCGCAGGATCGAGCGCAATGCCGTGGTTCATCAGCTCCATCACGGCGGTATAGTCGCTGACGACGAACCCATTAAAGCCCCATTCTCCGCGCAGGATTGTGCTTAGAAGAAACGGATTGGCGCTCGCCGGTACGCCATTGAGGGAGTTGAAAGCGCTCATGATGGTGGCAGCGCCCGCCTCGACTGCGGCCTGGTAAGGAGGAAGGTAGTCCTGGCGCAGACGGATCTCGGACATGTCTGTCGTGTTGTACTCGCGGCCGGCCTCGGCAGCGCCATAGGCTGCGAAGTGCTTGACTGAAGCGGCGACATTTCCTGGAATGGCGAGGCTGTCGCCCTGGTAGCCGCGAATGTAGGCCCGAGCCATTGCGGCGCCAAGGAAGGCGTCTTCACCGGCTCCCTCCACGGTTCGTCCCCAGCGTGGATCGCGGCTGATGTCGACCATCGGAGAGTAAAACCAGCGCACTCCCGCGGTTGTCGCCTCTTCAGCGGCCATATGGGAAAGAGCCACGACAAGGTCCGGATCAAAGCTCGCGGCCAGGCCAAGAGGCACAGGATAAATGGTGCGAAAACCGTGAATGACATCCGCACCGAAGAGCAGAGGAATGTGCAGACGGGTGTTGTCCACGGCAAGATGTTGATATGTGTTCGTTCGCTCAGCGCCGATGGTGTTGAGCATTGAACCTAGCCGGCCTTTGGCAGCCAGATCCATGGCATTCACATGATTGGCGGTCTCCGGGTTTATTGCCGCAATCGCGCCCTGGTTGGCATCGACCGCCGGCACAGGAGAGGCCTCGCCTGTATCGTTGTATTGAACAAGCTGCCCGATCTTTTCTTCGATGGTCATCTGCCGGAGCAGGCGATCGACGCGGACCTCAATGTTTTCGTCGGCAAGCTGGGCGTTCGATGGATGTGTGACCTTGACTGGAGGCTGCGCAGGAGCCGGAGTGGATGCTTGTGCCGCCGCACGGGGTTGGCTTCCAGCCGCCATGCAACAGAGGATGGCGCAGGCAAGGATCCCGCAGAGGCGTGCATTGATCGGAAGACTGGCGTCGAGGTTGTTGACGAAGCTGTTGGCCTCGCATCGTCTTGAATTCATTCGCAGCACGGATACCCTCCAAATCATGGTCAGTGGATCATGCGACCTGCTACGCTCAACAATTCTCTCATTCCACGCGAATAAGATCGATCAAACGAGAACATCACATGCCTCTTGGCGCTACGGACTCATGGACGCGTTTCATCCCGCTGCCAACTGGTACGACAACGATGTTTTGGGGATCGATCAGGGAATCTCAGTCCTGATGGCGGAGAATCTTCGCTCCGAGTTGGTTTGGAGGCACTTTATGCACAACAAGGAGATTCTTCAGGCCATGCAGCGAACGGGCTTTCATAGCCGCGGCTGGCATATTTGAGGAAGAAATAATCGGTGCTTCGGGTGGATACGTCTCACCCGAAGCACCAAGTGGTACAGCGCCTAGAACTGGAAGCGAGCCGTCAATTCAAGCACGCGACCTGCATCGCCACTCTGCGACTCGCCAAAAGTGGCACTTTGAATATTGGAGCCGCCGCTGTTGAACGATATCGGCGCCAGTTGAAGAATGTTGAAGATGTTGTAAGCATTGACCTGAAGACGCAACGAAACGGGGCGATCGAAGGGCTCGAAGGTTGTCTCCTTGGCAAAGCTCATGTCTGTGTCGAAGTAGCAAGGGCCGCGGAAACTGTTGCGGCCGATACCAGGTACATAAAGCGGGGCGTTAACACTTGTGGGCGGAGTCGTGTTGAAGTAGGCGGGACCGCCTTTGGAGAAGTTGGAGCCCGTTTGCCAGGCGCTGTTCGAGCAGCTCGAACCGGCGCCTCCGTAATAAGCCAGCGGACGCGTCGGACCGACCAGGTTTGCGCCCGTGATCAGTTCGTTTGCCTGGAGGTCATAGGTAACGGGCGTCCAAGGGAACGCCGTGTGCCAGGTCAGCACGCCGTTGGCCTGCCAGCCGTTGGCCACGGTCTTCAAAAATGCGCTGCCTGACCGCGCGTGCGGGAATTCATACACTGCCGTAGCCGTGAGGCGATGGCGCACATCGTAATCGGATGGTCCCCACTCCGTGGTGTTGTTTGCTGGGTTGGTCTGATTGGCGTTTGAATCCGCCGAATCTCCGTTTGATACCTGGTCAAGCGACTTCGACCAGGTGTAATACGCTGACACGTTGAGGCCGTGAGCAAGGCGCCTCGTCAAATTGACATTGAGCGAGTTGTAGGACTGATTGGAGTCAGTCTGTGCGAAGTATGCGGCATAAACCGGCGTGATTGCCGTTGTTCCGCCACAGTTTGCGGTTGCTGGATAGCACTGCGAGTTGGTGAAGTTCTGATTCACAAGGCGCGCAAAATGACGCCCAACGCTTCCCGTATATCCTACCGTGCCGAGGAAGTTGTACGGCAGTTCATATTGCAGATCCAGCGAGTACAGGTAACTTACCGGCTGCCTTGTGTTGGGTAATGCACCGTAGACCTCATAGCTCTCAGCATTCACAACGCAATGTCCTGCGGTGGAGCCGTACTCGCAAGGAAATCCAGTGGCAGGGTTGATGCCGAGATTGAGCGCGGGATTAATTGGGAAACTTGATGGTGATGTGCTGGTTCCCTTTTCATATTTCACGCCTTGCGAACCTCCGTTGCCAGCACAGCACAGCCCGAAGTTGGCCACGCCGGGCCCATCTTCGAGCGCGTTGTTGAAGAGCGCGATATCCAGGTGGTTGTAGGCCATGGCAAATCCGCCGCGCATGACCAACTTCTGTTTCGAGAAACCTGGGGTGAAGGCGAAGCCAACCTTGGGAGCAAGATTGTGCGGCTGAGCGTTCCAAAGGTGGTCGCGCAATTGAAGGGTGATGCCGCTCAGTTGCTGGCCCGGAGCTGTGCCGAGGACTGGGTAGTTGATCAGCGAGCCCTTGTTCCGCAGCGGTGTGAAGTATTCCCACCGCAGGCCCATGTTCAGAGTCAGATTGGGTGTTGCCTTCCAATCGTGTTGAGCATAGCCGGCAATATCTTCAGAGCGGAAATATCTTTGCGTCAGCGGTGTGCCGCCTGTGAGCGGATTGGCTTCAACGGATTCGTAGATAGCCGCGTCGTTGGCCATTGTCCACAGACCCTGCATTGCATAGGTGGGCCTCTGGTCGCCGAGCAGATTGTCGTTGTCCTGTTCGAAACGCACTTCCGCTCCGATGCGGATCGCGTGTGTCCCCCAGGTATGCGTCACCATATCGCGCACTTCGTAGGTGTTTTCGGCATAAAGGGAAGGCGTGGTCGAACCGGCGTATGCGCCGAACTGAATGGCCCAGGGCAATGTTTGCACATTGACATAAGGAATGCCGAAATTGACGACACCGGCCGCATCCGACACTCCGTTATCCGCGAAGCGGGTACCGTTGGCGCGCGCTTCGTTCAACCACGTCGCCGAGAATGTGTGAATAAAGATGACGGTTGCCGCGGAGTTAAGCGGCTTGAAGGGAATGTCCGCCTGCGGACGCGAACCGGCCGCGCCGCTGACGCCGTAGTTGTCCAACTTGGTAAAGTAGACGCTTCCGGCAAGGTGGTCCTTCGACGTCAACTCATAGTCGATGCGCCCGTTGAACTGGTTGCCGCGGCTGTGGGCAGGAACATAAAGCTGCGCATTCTCAACATCGGCAATGTTATCCAGGCCGCCGCCGAGTTGCGTATTCGCAGGGAAAACTCCAATCTGCGAAGTGCCACCGGGAGTGAGCGAGCCGATATCCAGGCCGCCGGTGACAACGTTGCAATTGACGCCCACGGTCAGGCCTGCGCAACTCGGAGTCAGGATGGTGCGAATCCTTGGCGTCACGCCTGGGTCGGCCAGAATTGCAGCGCTCACTCCACCGGCACGGTTGGCCACAACGGCGGCGCGATATTGCGGGGTCTCAACGTAGGAAGAGGTCTCAGAGTTGTTGGCCGTGGTGAAGGCAGCCCAGGAAGCAAAGATGAAAAGCTTCTTGTGGACCAACGGTCCGCCGAGCGAACCTGCCCAACTCCGCTGATCGTTATCCACAACTGTGGTGAGGGCGCCTGAAGGGCCGCCCCACTTGTTGTAGGTGTTCAGCCCGGCTTCGTCATACAGGCCGAACATCGAGCCGTGAAAGCTATCCGTGCCGCTATGGGTGACAATCTTGATTTGCGCTCCGGAATTGCGGCCATCGGATGCATCGAAGGACGTGGAGACCACGGTCATCGCTCCCACCGCTTCCTCATTGGGCGAAACTACTGCCGAGCCGCCATGCGTGAGCGAGTTGACACTCACACCGTCAACCATGAAATTGTTGTCGGCCTGGCGCTGACCGGCTGCTGCGATCTGGACCTGGTTCTCTGTTTGAAAAATTCCGGAGTTGGAACCGCCCGGGCCAGCACCATTCGGAAGAAAAACCGCCTGCCCGTTTCCGCTACGCGCGCCATCGCCGGTGATGCCAGGCGCAGTACGCACCAGTTCATATGGGTCGGCGCCAAATGTAGGCAACCGCTGAATCTCCTCACTGTTGATGGTTGTGCCGATGCTCGCGTCTGCCGTTTGCAGCAACGGGACAAGATCGCCGTTCACCTGAACCGACTCAGTAGCCGCGCCTGGCTGAAGTTTTACATTCACACTTCGCGGGGTTTCGGCTGCCAGAGCCAGATCCGTAACGTTACTCGTTCCGAATCCCGGGGCTGCAACCTCGAGTGTGTATTGTCCCGGCGCCAATTCGTTGAAGTGATACGCGCCTGTCTCATTTGAGATGGAGATTTGTTTTTCTTGAGTTGCCGGATTGATCAGCGTAACTGTCGCCTGCGGAATGCTGGCGCCAGTCGGATCGAGGACTGTGCCTGAGAGGCTGGCGCCGAATTGCGCCTGCGCCGGCACTGCGAAGGCGATTAGCAGTGACAGTACTGCTGTCCAGCAGGCAATTCTGATAGGCAAATGTTTTTCTTCGCTTCGGTTTTGAATCACGAAAATCTTTGAATCGATCGATTGCATGTTGGCCTCCTGACAAACGGTTACTTTGCTGCGCATGGGCCCGCTGCTAACTTGAAGCGTTGTGCACTTTCTCGCGAGCCACACAATCGGTCACGTAGCGGCGGGTGGGTTCCCTCGTTGAAACTCGCGTCGTGCCTTCTGGTTCCGATCGAGAAGCTCCTACATCGAAGCAAGACGGAGGTGGCGCGCACACAGAATCCAGCGTTCTCGCAGAACGCATGAACTCGTATGTACGTGGATTTCCCGTGAGTATCTGTACTAAATGGCTCAGCTCAGAATGGAGATCCTGCGCAGAGTGTTCCATTTCGCACAATTTGCGCCCAAAATAGCTGGATCCAAATGGCTTCAGGTTCCTGGCAATGGCCGAAGAGAAGGAGAGTGATTTTGCGGAGCGAAAGTTGGAAAGTAGTTGGATGCCAAGCATTTGGGTGTTTTTCGGTGAGGATGAGCAGCCCCTTATTGAACGTGCCGTTCGTCACTGAAAGTTCACACTGAACCCGCTATGCTGTGCGATTGGCGGCGAGGCCTAAACTCATGCCGCTCTGTCACCGGAGTCACCCATGACTGACCTCCACAGCGCCACTCGCCGCGATTTTCTCCGACGATCCCTGGCGGGAGCTGTGGCTTTGGCAGCAAGCCGGGAGCCTCGAGCCCAACAGGCGTCGCTGATCTCCAGGTCAAGAGTCGTGGTTGCGCACGATCCACTCCTGCGCGGCACCGGCTCGACGGTCGATGCCGGCCGCATTCAAGTCTTGCTCGATCGCGCCATGCTCGCACTTTTTAGTCACGATCGTTCGATTGACACGCCTCTTGCGGCGTGGCGCCGCTTGGTACGTCCAGGCGACCGCATTGGACTCAAAGTGAACACGCTCGGAGGCCGTGGCATCGCCTCGAACCTGGAACTTATTGAAGCCATCTGCGAGGGGCTGCAGCAAGTTGGAATCAAAGCTGGGGATATCGTCGTCTGGGATCGCGACAGCCAGGAGATGGAGCGCGCGGGCTTCAGGCTGTCCCTCGGCGGAAGCCGTGTGCAATGCTACGGCACTGATCGCGTGGGTTATGAAGACGACCTGACCGCCTATGGGAGTGTGGGAAGCCGGCTGTCGAGAATTCTCACTCGATCTACCGACCTCTTTATCAATGTCCCCGTGCTCAAAGACCACGACGGCGCCGGCGTGACAATCGCGCTCAAAAATATGTACGGCGTGATTCACAACCCCAACAAGTATCACCCCAACGGTTGCGATCCTTACGTTGCGGACCTGAACATGCTGCCAGAGATCCGCTCCAGGATGCGATTGACGATCTGCGACGCAACAACGGCCATGTATGAAGGCGGCCCGGCATTCAAGCCAGAGCACAGTTGGCAGTGCAACAGCCTGCTTGTCTCCCAGGATCCAGTGGCGCTGGACGCAACCGGCTGGCGGATGATTGAGCGCAAGCGCGCTGAGATGGATTTAAAGACACTCGAAGCTGAGCAAAGATCGCCGCGCTACATCATGACCGCGGCCGACCGCGAGCATCGGCTGGGCAATTGCGATCCGAGCCGCATTGAAGTCGTCGAGATTAATGCTGCGGTATAACCCTGCATGAAAGCGGGAGGTGCATCATGTTGTGCGAATTCGTTCAAAGGCAAGGTGGATTGACGCGGGCAAATCGACCGGAGCGCACCCAGCTTGATCGTCGCTCGTTTGTGATGTGCGCGCTCGCCTCAGGGGTGGCACTCGGCGAATTGGGAACGCCGGCGGTCGCGAGTCCATCCTCACTTTCCTCGCAATCTGGTCCGCAGGCGCAGAGCGACGCTCAATTTGTGGTCGAAGCGAAGTTCTACGACAAGCTTCAGAACAAGAAGATCAAGTGCAAGCTCTGCCCGCGCGAATGCAATGTGGGCGACAAGGAGCGCGGCTACTGCGGTGTGCGCGAGAATCGCGGTGGCGTTTATTACACGCTGGTCCATTCGCGCGTATGCGCTGCGCACATTGATCCAATCGAGAAGAAGCCGCTGTTCCACTATCTGCCGGGAACCGTCGCCTTCTCGATCGCTACAGCAGGGTGCAACGTGAACTGCAAGTTCTGCCAGAACTGGGATATCTCGCAGTCGCGCCCCGAGCAAATTCCCGCCGATTACGCGCCGCCGCAGCGCATCGCAGCGCTAGCCCGGCAAAACAACTGCCCCACTATCGCCTACACGTACAGCGAGCCGGTCGTCTTCAGCGAGTTTCTTATGGATACAGCCGATGCCGGGCACGAAGCCGGCGTTCGCAGCATCGTTGTCTCCAACGGCTACATCCAGCAGGACGCGCTCAAGCAGGCCTACGGCAAGATGGACGCTGTGAAGATCGATCTCAAGTCCTTCACTGAGTCCTATTACGAAAAGGTTGTCACCGGCCAGTTGAAGCCGGTGCTCGATACGCTTGTCACGCTGCGCAAGATGGGCAAGTGGACCGAGATCGTCTATCTGGTGGTGCCCACACTCAACGACAGCGATACGGAGCTCCGCGGCCTGGCGCAATGGGTCAAGGCCAACCTGGGCGCGGATGTGCCGCTGCACTTCACACAGTTTCACCCCGAATACCTGTTGAAGAATCTTCCCATTACGCCGGTGCCCACGCTGGAACGCGCCAAGGCCATTGCCGACGCCGAAGGCCTTCACTACGTCTACATTGGCAATGTGCCGGGGCATCCGGCGCAAAACACGTATTGCCCGCAGTGCCGCAAAATGTTGGTGGAGCGCTTGGGCTTTACGGCCAGCAGTTTGCTCATCCGCAAGGATGGCACCTGCCCGTTCTGCCGGCATCAAATCCCCGGTATCTGGCACGTTTGAATTCATCAGAAAAGGGTCTTGGGAGGTCGGTCACATGAACATCAAAAGGAGTTCGAACATGGCTTGGCTGATGGCTCCACTCGTTGCGTTTCTCGTCTCTGCACCTATCAGGCACGTCGATGGGGCCGGGCAGCAGAAAGTACGACCGGCCGCAGTCGCCGGCTCCTTTTATCCCGCCGACCCCAAAGAGCTGTCGGCCATGATCGACGACATGCTCGCCCATGCAGCGCCGCCGCCCGTTGACGGTGCCATCCTTGCCGCGGTTGCGCCGCACGCAGGATATCCCTTCTCCGGCCCGGTGGCCGCCTGGACCTATGCGGCACTGAAAGGGCACAAATATACGCGGGTTGTCGTCATCGCTCCCTCACACTACGTGGGCTTCGACTTCACGTCGGTCTACGATGGCGACGCGTATGAGACGCCGCTCGGAACCATCCCCGTCGACAAGGAGTTCGCGCGCCAGTTGACGAAGATGAGCTCCACCATCCGCCTTTCCGAGCAGGGTCACACGCCCACATCAGCGGGCGGCGAGCACGCCATCGAAGTGGAACTGCCCTGGCTGCAGAAGGTGCTTGGCAGCTTTGAGCTTGTGCCCATCGTGATGGGCGACCAGAGTTACGAGAGCAGCCGTGCCCTGGGTGTGGCGCTGGCAAAGATGATTCAAGACGAGAAAAAGAACGGCCATGCGCTCGGCGATACGCTGATTCTGGCCAGTTCCGATCTCTCACACTATCACCCCTACCTGGATGCCGAGGCCATCGATCACAAGACCCTCCACGCACTCGAGACCTGGGACTACTACAGCATGTCGCGTAACTTCCAGACGCGCACTTGGGAGGCCTGCGGCGGCGCGCCAATCGTGGCCGCCATGATCTATGCCGAACGCATGGGAGCCAATGAGGCCGAGGTGCTTCGCTATATGAACTCCGGTGATACGTCGGGGGACCATTCGCGCGTGGTCGGCTATAGCGCCGATTTATTTGTTAAAGGTCAACATGAAGTGGTTGAGCCGCCATTCTCCCTCACCGACCAGGAGAAAAGCGAGCTGCTAGCCCTGGCACGCAAGTCCGCGGAGTATGCGGTTCAGACGAACAAGCCTTATGACCCGCCTGCGAGCAAGAGCGAGATGCTCAATCAGGAGTACGGCGCATTTGTGACCATCAATGAAGGCGGAATGCTGCGCGGCTGCATCGGCTACACTTCGCCCATCAAGCCGCTTTACCTCACCGTGCGCGATACCGCTGCCTACGCCGCGACGCGCGATCCGCGCTTCCGCCCCGTCTCGACCGCGGAGTTGTCGCAGCTCGAATACGAGATCTCGGTCCTCTCACCTCTGCGCCGTGTCACCGATATTGAACAGATCAAGGTTGGCCGCGACGGCCTGTTTATGAAAAACGGCGACGACGCAGGTTTATTGCTTCCTCAAGTTCCGGTAGAACAGAACTGGGATCTGCAAACATTTCTTGAGCAGACCTGCGCCAAGGCCGGCATGAGACACGATTGCTGGAAAGACGAGAACACTGACATCTTCAAGTTTACGGCTGTGGTCTTCGGCGAACACAAGCCGTAAGCAATCAGGCTGGATGCATTTCCTTTTGAGGGCATGACCGCCAGGCGAGCAGCGCGGCGCCTGTGTTCATAGCTGCAACTAGACCCACAGTTTTCCAGAATCCAAATACCGGAATCAACCAGGTGCTGAGTAGCAGTGCGCCGGCACATCCGCCCAGCAGATCGACGGCGTACAGTTCGCCCAGCGCTCGCCGCGTGTCGACCTCAGGAAGGAATATCTGAGCCGCAACCACAAACTGGTAGCCGCCTAACATTCCTGAAAGCGCGGCAAGAGCCGGGAAGGCCAACTGCGCCGCAGCCCAGGTTGCGGTGGTCCCCGAGAGATCTCC
>Ga0224554_1000743_pt1 | contig 24912 bp, 21 predicted proteins | sample 714S22024metaG_FD_180666 | JGI IMG/M metagenome (GOLD analysis project Ga0224554, IMG submission 180666) | Peat soil microbial communities from Stordalen Mire, Sweden - 717 S2 20-24 | ecosystem: Environmental > Terrestrial > Soil > Wetlands > Peat | place: Sweden: Norrbotten County, Stordalen...
TGCGCCAAACCTTCACACACATCCACATCCACCCCTCTGCCGCAATCAACCCGCACCCACGCGCCCACCCACGCGCCCATCCTTGACATTCGAAAAATCCACAAGCAAACTTCCATCATCGCCGCGGCCCGCATCCAACCCATTACCGGCCCCGGCGCAGGGACCTTCATTGCCCGATTCCACCACAACCCGCGTCTCCCTCACGCTCGGCTCCACGCTCGACAGCGTCGACACCGTGGGCCGCACCGCGGAGGACTTCGCCCAGCGCGCAGGTTTCGATCCGGACACCGTTCCCAACATCGTCATGGCGGTGCGCGAGGCCGCCATCAACGCCGTCATGCACGGCAACTCCTATAACCCAACCAAGCGCATCACCGCCTCCTTCGAGACCACCTCCGACGCCCTCACCGTCCGCATCGGCGACCAGGGCCCTGGCCTCGATCCCTCCTCCCTCCCCGACCCGCTCGCCCCGCAGAATCTCCTGCGAGGCTCCGGTCGAGGCATCTTTCTCATCCGCGCCTTCATGGATGAGGTACACTTTCGCCAGTTGCATCCGGGAACTGAACTCACCCTCATCAAGCATCGCGCACCGGCTCAGCCGGCCGCCTAAGCCAGAAGGAGACACATCGCATGAGCATGAAAGTCGCAATCCGCCAGGTTGACGGAGTCACCATCCTCGACCTCAGTGGCCGCATCACCCTTGGCGAAGGCAGCGTCACCCTGCGCGACACCGTCCACGACACGCTCGACAAGGGTTCCAAAAAAATCCTCCTCAACCTCGCCCAGATCAGCTACATCGACAGCTCCGGCGTCGGTGAGCTGGTCAGCGCATTCACCTCCGTCAAGAACGCCGGCGGCGAGCTCAAGCTGCTCAACCTCACCCAGAAGGTCCACGACCTCCTCCAGATCACCAAGCTCTACACCGTCTTCGACATCTGGGACAACGAGGCCTCCGCCATCGGCGCCTTCAACTAACCCATTGCTCCGGATGGTGTAGCCCCGGACGCTCACGTCGTCATTCTGGTGTAGCCACTTGAAGTCGTCATTCTGGCGTAGCCACTTGAAGTCGTCATTCTGGCGTAGCCAGAATCTCCGTATTTGTCGTTCGCACCAGAAGCACCAGCGATACACCCAGAAGAACGGCTTATCTCATAAACAAAAAAAGGCCGTCGCCCACGCGACAGCCTTCCCTCGTTCCTCAACCTCTACTTCGTGAAGTCCACCTTCGGCGCCGTCTTCGCTCCAGCGTCCGCGGAGTAGTACTCCGTCTTTGCATGGAACCCCGCAATCCCCGCCCAAACGCTGTTGGGGAACTGCTGGATAAACACGTTGTAGTCCTTGATCGCAGCGTTATACCGCAGCCGCGACACCGCGATCCGGTTCTCCGTCCCCGACAGCTCGTCCTCCAGCCGCATGAACTGGTCGTTGCTCTTCAACTGCGGATAGTTCTCCTGCATCCGCATCAGAGGCAGCAGCGCCACGTTCAGCCGGTCGTTCGCCGCCAGCTTCTCGTCCGGAGTCCGCGCCGTCATCAGCCCCGCCCGCGCGTTGGCAATCGCCGTTAGGATCGTCTCCTCCACATTGGCGTAGCCCTTCACCGACGCCACCAGATTCGGGATCAGGTCCGACCGCCGCTGCAGGTCGACATCGATGTTACTGAACGCCGCATCCACGTCCGCGCTCTTCTGCACCATCGTGTTCCGCGCGCCCACATAGCTGCCCGCCACAAACAGCAGCACCACCACAATCAGTCCAATCACGCCCAGCACAACCCACAAAGTCTTATTCATAGTCCCTCGTCTCTCCGTCTGACCATCAACCGATATACGTCAAATCCCTGTTCCCTGTTCCTAAAAACTTCCCCCCGCCCCACCGCCGCCGGAGCCTCCTCCGCCGAATCCGCCGAATCCTCCCCCTCCGCCGCCCTCGTTATCGCCTCCGCCAAATCCTCCGCCACCCCTGCCGCCTCCCAGCAGACTGAACAGCAGGAAGAACAGCAGCCCGATGTGCCCGGTGCGGATCAGCACCCCAATCACCACCAGCACAATCACCGCGAAGATCAGCGCCTGCACCGGGTTCACCTGCATCTGCGGCTGCGAGATATACGTCACTCTCGCCGGCGCCTCGCTTCCATCCATCCCGGCCAGCGTCACTACCGCGTCCGTCGCAATCACCTGCGAAATCCCGCGCACGCCCAGCGCAATCGCCTGGTTGTAGTCGTTGGTGTGAAGATACGGCTGCATCTCCCGCCCGATATCTCCCACCTTCCCATCGGGCAGAATCCCTTCCAGCCCATATCCCACTTCAATCCGGTACTTCCTGGGGTCCAGCGATACGATCACCAGCACGCCGCGGTCCGTCCCCTTGGCCCCCACCTTCCACTTGTCTTCCAGCGCAGTCGTAAACTCCTCAATCGAAGGCGCGGGCATCTGGTCGGCGCTCATGCCTTTCATTGGGTCGGCTTCCAGCTTCTGCACCGTCACCACGGCAATCTGCGCGTGCGCCTTCTGGTCCACCTCGGTGCACAGCTCTTCCAGGCTCTGCTTTGTCTCCGGCGTCAACACCCCGGCAAAATCGTTCACATACCCGGTCGGCGCGGGCAACCCGGCCACCGACTCGCCCGGCAGCCCTCGCCCAGCCGCCACCATCAACACAACGATCGTCAACCAGCGCAGCGTCCGCTTCATCGCTCCCATTCTATCCTCCTTTGTTGTCATTCCGTAGCGAAGCGGAGGAATCTGCTTCTGCCCTTGCCGTTGTCTGTTTTTGCTCGTCATTCTGGCGCAGCCGCCACGCGTCGTCATTCTGGCGCAGCCCCACGCCTCGTCCTCCCGGCGCAGCCCTCCACGGGTCGTCATTCTGGCGCAGCCAGAATCTCCGTATTTGACCTTGCCCTTGCCTGTTCCTGTTTGTCATTCCGCAGCGCAGCGGAGGAATCTGCTTCTGCTCTTGCCGTTGTCTGTCCTTCGCCGTTGTTTGTTTTACGCTGTCATCCTGAGCGGAGCAGCTCGCGTTCTATGCGAGCTGCGCAGTCGAAGGACCCCTATACAGCTCGCGCCCCCTCAACCCTCCACCCCTTTCTCCCACAAAACTCCCACTCATAGTTCATAGCTGAAACAAAAAAATCCCTCGCGCCCCCCTCAATAACCCCAGCAAACTAGCTTGTCAAGACCCTCGACGCCCCAAAATCCCCGTAACCACCACTCCATCAACTACATCCCTCCGAAAAATAGTTGGCATAGTAGTTTCCCTCCACGGCGTATAATTAAATCAGTAAGCAAAACACACAGAGACCCGGCCAAGCGCGCCGGGCCTTCGCATTTAACTGTTTCCTGTTTTCCCGTTCTCTGTTCTCAAGTTATTGATTCCAGAGATAAAAATATCTAACCCATCTGGAATGAATATTATGCAGACCTAATCCAGAACAGGTCTAGATCTAACCTGCATGGATTGAATATTTTAGGACTTTTAGGGGGGTATACCCCCCCACACACAGGAGAGGAATCTCATGACCGGTGCAGCCCAATCCGGCCGCCCTTACGGCTTCGCCGCGGAAGGAGCCGGAGGCGTCTCGCCAGGACGCGGGGGGCGCGGCGGGCGCGGTGGCAACGTGATCCCATCCTGCTTGGCAACCGCCGCGATCATCCCCAGATGGTCGTGCATCGTCCTCATGGCTTGCACCACCACTGACGCCAGCCCGGGGTCCGCCGCCACCGAGGCCTCCATGTAGAAGTCGTGCAGCTTCTTCCAGTGCGCCTTGAGGATAAACGGGATGTACTCCGTGTCGAAGTCCTTGCCCGTCAGGCCGTTCAGCTTGTCGTACTCCGCCTGGTCGTCCTTGTTGCTCTTCTTCGGCAGCAACACGCCCAGCGAGTCGGCAACCGTCGCCAACTCCTTGTTGATCGCCTCGTGGTCGTCCACCAACTTCTGCGCGAGCGTCTTCACATCCGGCCCGCCCTTCTCGACCGCAAGCTGCCCCAGCTTCACGTCCGCGATGCCGTCCTCGGTCGCCGTGCGCAGAAACTGCTGGTCCACCATCTGCTGTCCTCTGACGCCGGGAGCGCCCAGCGTCTCGCGCATCGAGGCGTCCGCAGGCTGCGCAGGCCCGCTCGACGGCACCGTACCCTGCTGGCTGCCGGGCTGCGAAAGGCCCGGGTCCCCCTGCGCCACCAGCGCCGGAGACAACACTACCGCCGCCGCTCCAACCAACGCAATCCAACCAATGTTCTTCATGGCAAAACTCCTCGCTCTGGTTCCCGGTTCCCTACCGCCTGCGGCACTTCGCACCGTGGAGCGTTATCCTATCTCCACAAGCTCTGAACTGGCAACATCCCTCTTCCATCGCGTTCCATCCCATCATTCAGCTTCAATAAAGCACTCGGGAGTCTCACCCAGCAATGTCGAACGCCAGCAACCCCACCGAATCAAGCCCGCTCGCTCGGCCGCCCATCGCCCGCCGCGATCCCACATCGACCACGCTGCACGGCGTAACCCTGCACGACGACTTCCGCTGGATGCGCGACAAATCCTCGCCCGAGCTGCTCGCCTACCTCAACGCCGAGAACGACTACACCGCAGCCGTAATGGCTCCCACCGCCGAGCTGCAAGCCACTCTCTACGCAGAGATGCTCTCCCACATCCAGGAGACCGACGAGAGCGTCCCGTACCGCCTCGGCGACTGGTTCTACTCCACGCGCACCGTCAAGGGCAGCCAGTATCCGATCCACTGCCGCCGCGCCGCCGCCAACCCCGACCTCAACTCCGCCTTCGATCCAACCCAGTCCGAGCAGATCATCCTCGACGTAAACGCACTCGCCGAAGGCAAGCCCTTCATGGACGTCGGAGCCATGGCCATCAGCCCCGACGGCAATCTACTCGCCTACACCACGGATTCCACCGGCTTCCGCCAGTACACGCTCCACATCCGCAGTCTGGATCCAGTCCTGCGCACGCTCACCGATCTCCCTGACACCGCCGAGCGCGTCGGCTCGCTGGCCTGGGCCGCCGACTCGCGCACCCTCTTCTACTCCACCGAGGACGAGACCACCAAGCGCCAGGACCGCATCTTCCGCCACACCATCGGCGCGTCCTCCGTCGAAGATCTTCTCATCTTCGACGAGCAGGACGCCCGGTTCAACCTCGGCGTTTCCCGCACCCGCGACGGCCTCTACCTCATGATTGAGTCCGGCAGCCACACCACCAACGAGTTCCGCTTCCTCCCCGCTGACAATCCCATCGCCGGCCTTCGCCTTATCGCTCCACGCCTCGACGAGCAGGAGTACTACCCAGACCACCGCTCCTCGCCGGAGACAGGCAGCCTCTTCTACATCCGCACCAACGACCGCGGCAAGAACTTCCGCGTCGTCACCGCGCCGGTCGCCACGCCTGATCGCAACCACTGGCGCGAGCTGGTCCCCCTTGATCCCACCCACCCGCTGGAGGACTTCGACCTCTTCCAGTCCTTCGCCGTCGCCACCCGCCGCAAGCTCGGCCTGCCCACGCTGGAGGTCCTCCACTTCCGCGCGGATAGCACGCTCGAACCACCCGTCGAGATTGCCTTCCCCGAACCCACCTACTCCGCCGCCGCTCACGTCAACCGCATCTTCTCCACCGATGTCTTCCGCTACAGCTACCAATCCCTCGTCTCCCCGCCCTCGGTCTACGAGTACAACGTAGCCCGAGATTCCGATGCCTCGCCCATCGGCGAGTCGAAGCTGCTCAAACAGCAACATGTACCCGGCGGTTTCGACCCCGCCCGCTACGCCTCCGAGCGCGTCTGGATCTCTACCCCCGACGGCACCAAGGTTCCCACCTCCATCGTCTACCGCCGCGACCTCTTCCACCGCGACGCCTCCAATCCGCTCTACATCTACGGCTACGGCTCCTACGGCTACCCGCTGCCGGTCGGCTTCAGCCCCACGCGGTTGTCTCTACTGAATCGTGGCGTGGTCATGGCCTACGCCCACATTCGCGGCGGCGGCGAGCTGGGCGACGCCTGGCACGACGCCGGCAAGATGACCGTCAAAATGAACACCTTCACCGACTTCATCGCCGCCTCCGAGCAGCTTGTCGCGCAGAAGTACGGCGACCCCACCCGCGTTGCCATCGAAGGAGGCAGCGCTGGAGGCCTCCTGATGGGAGCGGTCGTCAACCTCGCCATCCAGTCCGGCAAGCCCAAGCTCTTCCGCGTCGTCCTCTCCCATGTCCCCTTCGTCGATGTGATGAACACCATGCTCGACGCCACCCTTCCCCTCACCGTCGCCGAGTATGAGGAGTGGGGCAACCCCAACGAGCCCGAAGCCTTCCGCACCATGCTCGCCTACTCGCCCTACGACAACCTCGACGTATTCAAGCCCACCGCGAACGATTCCCGGCCCTCTCCCACCCCCGCGATGCTGGTCAAAACCAGCCTCAATGACTCGCAGGTTATGTTCTGGGAGCCCGCCAAGTATGTCGCCAAGCTGCGCACCCTGAAGACCGACGCCACACCGCTTCTGCTCCACATCAACATGGACGCAGGCCACGGCGGAGCCTCCGGCCGATACGACTACCTCAAGGAGATTGCCTTCGACTATGCCTTCCTGCTCACCCAGCTTGGCATTTCGACCAAGTCGCAGTGAAGATTTCCCGCACTTCAGAGGACACTTCCGGACTGGGCCTCCACTTCTTCCCCAATTCGTGAAATGCTATAGTCGGCGAGTCGGAACGGCGATGAGTCGAAAGGCCGGCAAGCCAGATGGACAGTTGGTCGGCAATACAGAGAGCAAGAGGGAGAACAAAATGGGATTAGTACCGATGGTGATCGAGCAGACGAACCGAGGCGAGCGCGCCTACGACATCTACAGCCGTCTGCTGCGCGACAACATCATCTTTCTGGGCACGCCGATTGACGACAACATTGCGAATGTGATCATCGCGCAGTTGCTGTTCCTGACCAGCGAGGATCCAGAGAAGGACATCCAGCTCTACATCAACTCGCCCGGCGGATCGATCACGGCGGGCCTCGCGATCTACGACACCATGCAGTACATCAAGAACGATGTGCAGACGTTCTGCATCGGTCAGGCGGCGTCGATGGGTGCGTTCCTGTTGATGGCGGGCAAGAAGGGCAAGCGGTTTGCGCTGCCCAACGCGCGCATCCTGATTCATCAGCCGTCGATGGGCGGACTCAGCGGACAGGCAACCGACATCGACATCCACGCGCGGGAGATCCTGCGCATCCGCGAGATCACCAACAAGCTGATGAGCAAGTCCACCGGACAGTCGCTCGACCGCATCGAGCGCGACGTCGAGCGCGACTTCATCATGACGGCGGCGCAGTCGAAGGAGTACGGCATCATCGACGACATCATCGACCGCCCGCGAACCTAGCCTCTGGACTGTTGTGTGCTGAAACCCCGGCCGTGCTGGCCGGGGTTTTATTTTGGTTCAAGGTTCAAGGTTCAACGTTCAAGCGGCAAGGAACGAGGCGTGAGCTTCTGGTAGATGGGAAAACTGCCTGGTACTGAAGTATGTGCCCAGAAAGGGGTATCTCGGTGACTTCCGTGTAGTGGGGCGGAGCCTGGTTCAGGTGTAGACTTTTAGTAGATCCCTAGGAGTTGCCGCAACCATGAAAACGTCCCGCGGTTCAGACGAATCGCTTCGTTGCTCGTTTTGCCACAAGTCGCAGGACGCGGTGGCGAAGCTCATCTCGTCGCCATCCGACTATCCTCGGGCCTATATCTGCGATGAGTGCGTGGGGGTGTGCAACTCGATTCTGGAAGACGATCGGGGCGACGCGCTGCCGGGGGCTACGCCGGCACAGCTTCCCAAGCCGCAAGAGGTAAAGGCGTTCCTGGACGAGTACGTGATTGGGCAGGAGCAGACCAAGAAGAAGCTGGCGGTGGCGGTATACAACCACTACAAGCGTGTCCAGATGAACAAGACGCGCGGCAGCGATGTGCGCGGCGGCGATGTGGAGCTGACGAAGTCGAATATTCTGTTGGTCGGCCCGACGGGTTCGGGCAAGACGCTGCTGGCGCAGACGCTGGCCAAGATGCTGGATGTGCCGTTCGCAATTGTGGACGCAACCACTCTGACCGAAGCCGGGTATGTGGGCGAGGACGTCGAAAACATCATTCTGAAGCTGCTGCAGGCGGCCGAAGGCGATGTAACGCGGGCGCAAAGCGGAATTATCTATATCGATGAGATCGACAAGATCGGGCGCAAGGACGAGAACCCTTCAATTACGCGTGATGTCTCGGGCGAGGGCGTGCAACAGGCTCTGCTGAAGATTCTGGAAGGGACGGTGGCGAATGTTCCGCCGCAGGGCGGGCGCAAGCATCCGCACCAGGAGTTTACGGCGGTGGACACAACCAACATTCTGTTCATCTGCGGCGGGGCATTTGTGGGGTTGGAGAAGGTGATCGGGCGGAGAGTCGGAAAGAAGACGCTGGGCTTCCGCGCGATTGCGGACCCGGATGCGAAGGAAGGCGATGTGACGCCGATCCGGGCGCAGCGGGACTGCGAGTTGCTGCGCCAGGCGGAGCCGCAGGACCTGCTGAAGTATGGACTGATCCCGGAGTTTGTGGGACGTCTGCCAGTGATGGGCATATTGGACGAGCTGGATGAGTCGGCACTGATCGAGATTCTGACCAAGCCGAAGAACGCGATCCTGAAACAGTATGCAAAGCTCTTCGACTACGAGGGCGTGAAGGTATCCTTCACCGATGACGCGGTGAAGGAGATTGCGCGCGAGGCGTTGCAACGCAAGGTGGGAGCGCGCGGACTGCGCATGATCCTCGAAGAGCTGATGCTGGACCTGATGTACTATGTGCCCGGCAACAAGAAGGCCGGCGACCTGACGATTACGGCAGAGATGGTGAAAAAGCACTCGCTGACGCTGCTGACGCTGCTGGAAAAGGCTGGATAAGGCAGCGGTGGTGCACGCTTGTGCATTCACGACAAAGTAAGCGACGCGTGGGTGCGTGGCTTACCTCCTATTAGCAAGCAAATATAGACCTGGTTCCGCTCGATACGGCGGGCGTGGGCGGTTTTATCGCCGAGTTACCAAAGGGTGTGAGGAAGAACCGGCACGCAGGCATTACAATCACTGGGAAGCGATATTCGCAGGCTGCATCCTGCGCCAGTGTACGGCACGTCTGATGGAGTGAGCCATGGCAAACCAATCCAAGACCGTTTTGACCGGTGAAGTCCGGCGGCTGCCAATGATGCCGATCCGGGACATGGTGATCTTCCCCCATATGATGACTCCGTTTGTGGTGGGACGGGCCTCGAGCGTGCGCGCGCTGGAGGAGGCGTTGAGCGGCGACCGGAAGATATTTCTGGCGACCCAGCACGATGCCTCGGTGGATGAGCCGAGCGTGGACGACATCTATGAGACCGGCACGATTGGAAACATCGTCCAGAGCGTGCGCATGCCCGACGGCAACATCAAGGTGCTGGTAGAGGGCGTGGAGCGGGCGCGGGCGGTTGAGGTGTCGGACGAGGACGGATATTTCGTTGCCACCGTGCGCACGGGCAAGACGCATCTGGAAATGACGCCTCAGGTGGAGCAGATGATGCAGCGCGTTCACACGCTGTTTGAGCAGTATGTGAAGCTGCAGCAGTCGCTGAACCACGAGACGATGGCCGCAGGCGTGCGCATGGACGAGCCGGCCAAGCTGGCGGACACGATTGCGGCGAACCTGCAGCTTTCGATCGACGAGAAACAGCAGTTGCTGGATGTCTTCGACCCGGAGACGCGGCTGGCGCGCGTGGGGGATGTGCTGGATGTCGCCATCGAGAAACTGAACATGGACCGCACCATCCAGTCGCGGGTGAAGCGGCAGATGGAGAAGGCGCAGAAAGAGTACTACCTCAACGAGAAGATCAAGGCAATCCAGAAGGAGCTTGGCCGGGGCGAGAAGTCGGAGTTCGACGAGCTGAAGAAGAAGATCGAGACTGCCGGAATGCCCAAGGACGTGATCGAGAAGAGCTTGCAGGAACTGCGCAAGCTGGAGGCGATGCCGCCTATGTCGGCTGAGTCGACCGTCTCGCGCAACTATCTGGACTGGCTGCTGGCGGTGCCGTGGAAGAAGCGCTCGAAGGAGATCCGCTCCATCGAGCACGCGGAGACGATCCTGAACAAGGACCACTATGGGCTGGAGAAGATCAAGGAGCGCATTCTTGAGTTCCTCGCGGTGCGCCAGTTGGTGAAGAATCCCAGGGGATCGATTCTGTGCTTCGTTGGGCCTCCGGGAGTGGGCAAGACGAGCCTGGGAATGTCGATTGCCAGGGCGACGGGCAGGAAGTTTGTGCGCATGAGTTTGGGCGGCGTGCGCGACGAGGCGGAGATTCGCGGGCACCGGCGGACGTACATCGGCGCGCTGCCGGGTCAGATCATCCAGTCGATGAAGAAGGCGGGGACGAAGAACCCGGTCTTCATGCTGGACGAGATCGACAAGATGGCCTCGGACTTCCGCGGCGATCCGGCCAGCGCCTTGCTGGAGGTCCTGGACCCGGAGCAGAATGGCTCGTTCCAGGACCACTATCTGGATGTGGAGTACGACCTGTCGAACGTGCTGTTTGTGACAACGGCGAATGTGCTGCACACCATTCCCAGCGCCTTGCAGGACCGCATGGAGATTCTGCGGCTGCATGGCTACACGGAGCTGGAGAAGATGGAGATCGCCAAGCAGTACCTGGTGCGCAAGCAGCGCGTTGGCACGGGACTGACCGAGGAGCAGATCGTCTTCGAGGACGATGCGCTGCGGGCGATCATTCGCGGGTACACGCGCGAGGCCGGAGTGCGCAATCTGGAACGGGAGATTGGCAATGTGTGCCGCAAAGTGGCGCGCAAGGTGGTGGAGAGCGGTGCGAAGCATCGCGAGCTGTTGACCGGCGAGAACCTGAGCGAGCTGTTGGGCGTAGAGAAGTTCCGCGACTCGCAGGTGCATGAGAAGAGCGAGATCGGCCTGGTCACCGGCCTCGCGTGGACCGAGGTTGGCGGGACGATCCTGCAGACCGAGGTGCAGATTCTCGACGGCAAGGGCAAGCTGACGACCACCGGGCAGCTCGGCGAGGTGATGCAGGAGTCGGCGCAGGCCGCGCTCAGCTACATCCGCTCGCGCTCGCAATACCTGGGGCTGAGCAAGGAGTTCTATCGCCACGTCGACATTCACGTCCACGTGCCCGAGGGCGCAATTCCCAAGGACGGGCCATCGGCGGGCATCACGCTGGCGACGGGCCTGGCCAGCGCGCTGACCAGGATCAAGGTGCGCAGCGACATCGCGATGACCGGCGAGATCACGCTGCGCGGCAAGGTGCTGGCGATCGGCGGACTGAAGGAGAAGCTGCTGGCGGCGCACCGCGCGGGAATCTTCGAGGTGATCGTGCCCGAGGACAACCGCAAGGACATGGCCGACATGCCGGAGCTGCTGAAGACCGAGATGAAGCTGCACTTCGTGGAGCAGATGGACGAGGTGCTGCAGATCGCGCTGGAAGAGAAGCTGCCGGAGTTGAAAGAGGAGACCCTGGATGTGCTGGCTGCGGCGATGCCGCCGATGATGCCGGCGACACAGCCTATTGCTCCGCAGTAGTGCGGTTGTTGGTTGTTAGAGCGGTTTCACCGCAGGTCTCATAATCGAGACATGGGACACCTGCGTTTGCGGGGGTTCAGAGTAGAAGCACCCGGCGGGGGTTATTTGGCGGGCAAGGGGGGAAGGCCGAGGGTGGCGCGGAGCTGCTGGAACAACTGCTGCGCCTGGACGGAGTCTTCCTGGGCGACCTTCTGGTCGAGTTGCTCGGGTGCATCGGGTGCGTCGGCCTTTTGTTGCGCTTCCTTCTGTTCCTGGGTTGCGGTCTGGATATAGTCTTTGAGGCTCTGCGGGACCGGCATGTTGCGCCTTTTGTACTGCCTTTCCTGGGCCAGGAACTTTTGCAGCTCCGCGGAGACCTGCTTGCCATGCGCGCTGGTTCGCTGGCTGGCCTCCTCGGCGCTCTGGGTGAGAATCACGGCGCGCTGCAGGATGGATTCCACCTCGGCGTCGCGCGAGGTGTGGACCTGGGTCTGGGCGTTGCGCAGGTCCGCCAGAATGTCGCTCTCGGTGTTGGCGGGATCGACCGCGGCGGTGAGCGACTCCTTGAGGCCGGGACTGATGAAGGCATGGTCGTAGCGCCAGTACCCTGCGTAGGCCAGGCCCGCCAGAAGAAGGAGCCAGACGATGGAGGGGACCTTGAACGTCGATGAGTCTGGCATTGGGCAGCGCCTCAGGAGCCAAGAATTCGATAGGCGAATTCTACTCCCGGCTTCCCGCTCGGTGAGCGGAGGGTTGCCAAGGAAGGCACGGGCATGCCTGAACCCTCGTCTCAAAATCGAGACCCTTCGGCAAGCACAGGGCAGGCTGTGGGGCAGCCGGGCAAGGGCGGGAGAGTTGTGGGAGAAAGGGACGGGCCGTTGCGGCGGCTTGGAGTTCGCCGGGGTCCTTCGACTCAGCCGCTCGCAGGGTGCGCGAGCGGCTTCGCTCAGGATGACAGCGTTGGCGGCGGTGTCTACTTCCACATGAAGTAGAAGCCGGGGGCCTGGTCGAGGAGCTTGCCGGGGTTGGGGAAGAGGCTGTCCGAGTCGTCGGTGAGAGCGGCGAGGAGGCCTCGTTTATCGCCGGCGGGCCGTGCGATGGTGGGCTCTCCCTTGATGCCGACCGAGCTGGCGGTGTCCATGAGGGCGACGCGGAAGCCTCCGATCTTGTCGATGAGGCCCAGGGGGAGGGACTGTTGTCCGGTCCAGACCTGGCCGGTGGCCAGTGGGCGAATCTTGTCGTCGGTGGAGTGGCGGCCGGTGGCGACGTCGTGGACGAACTGACCGTACATGTTGTCGACGACGGACTGGAAGTAGGCCTGCTCTTCGGGAGTCATCTCGCGCGTGGGGTCGCCGGCGTCCTTGAGGGTCCCGGCGTGGATGACGACGCTCTTGAGCTTGGCCCATTTGAGCAGGTCGCCGTAGTTTGTCCACTCCATGATGACTCCGATGGAGCCGACGACGGATGCGTTGTTGGCGTAGATCTTGTCGCATCCGCTGGCGATGTAGTATGCGCCGGAGGCGCCGACCGACTCGACCGAGGCGACAATGAGCTTGTGCTTGTCCTGACGGACGCGGACGACCTCGTTGTAGATCTCCTGGCTGGCGGCGGCGCCTCCGCCGGGGGAGTTGATGTGCAGGATGATGGCCTTGATGGAGGAGTCGTCGCCAAACTTGCGCAACTGGGTGTCGACTTTGTCGGCGTCGAGGATGACGCCGTCGATGTCGATGACGCCGATTTTAGAGCCGCCGCTGAAGCCGTCGATGGAGCTGGAGGAGTCGCCGCTGACACTCTTGACGATGGACCAGACCATCAGGGTGAAGAGCAGGGCGACGGCGGCAAGCGAGCCTCCGAGAATGGAGACCCAGAACCAGGCGGAGTGGCGGCGGCGCGGCGGCTGGGCGTAGACGGGATAGGGCGAGGGCGGCGCGTAGGGCGCGGCCTGCGCATAGGGCGGAGCGTAGGCGTAGGGCGGCGCGGCGGGCGGCGGAGTCGCTGCGGCGGCGGGCGGGGTAGGCAGTGGCGTGTCGACGGTGGGCGGCTGAGGCGGCGGGGTGGGGATCTCTTCCGGCATAATTTGCAGTTTAGACTATTTTTCACCCTTGTGATGGATGAGGAGTTTTGTGGGCGATGGATGAGAACTTTCGCTTGCCATGGCGGCGAACTTTCTGATGCGGCGACGGCGGGGTTGGCGGATGGCGGATTGTTGGAGAAAAAAGTGGGTCGCAGAGAGCGAATTATGCGGCTATTCTGGATGCAGGAACGTAGAAAGATTGCAGCAGGAAAATATTCGTCATCCGCACTGCGCGCGCGCCGCCCGGCGATCTTGGCGCAGAGGGATGAGTGGGATGGATCCACGGTCCGAGGAGAAGATGGCAACTCCGCAGTTGAGCATTGTGATTCCGGCGTACAACGAGAGCGCGCGCATCGAGCAGACGCTGGAGCGGGTGATGGCGTGCGTCGATGGACAGGGGTGGGACGCCGAGGTGCTGGTGGTCGACGACGGCTCGACCGACCGGACGGTGGAGATCGTACACGCCTGGATGGAGCGGACCCCGCGGCTGCATCTGATCCAGAACGAAGGCAACCGGGGCAAGGGCTACAGTGTGCGCAATGGGCTGCTGCAGGCTGCGGGCAAGGTGGTGATGTTTACCGACGCGGATCTGTCGGCGCCGATGGAAGAGGCCGAACGGCTGCTGGCGGCGATTCGGGATGGCGCGGACGTGGCCATCGGATCGCGCTGGATGGACCGCACACGGCAGACGATCCATCAGCCGCTGTACCGGCGGTTCTTCGGGCGATGCTTCAACGGGGTGACGCGCACCGTGATGGGACTGCCGTTCAAGGACACTCAGTGCGGGTTCAAGGCGTTCCGGCGAGAGGCGGCGCAGATTATTTTTCGACTGCAGCGGATCGAGCGGTGGGGATTCGACCCGGAGATCTTGTTCATCGCGCGCAAGCTGGGATACACAATCCGCGAGGTCCCTGTGACCTGGGGACACGACGAGCGCAGCCGGATGAGCTACCTGAGGGACGGCATGAAGATGCTGCAGGAGATGGCGGCGATCCGGGGCAACTCGATTGCGGGGCGGTACGACCGGGACATTGCGGCGCTGAAGGACACCAGCTCGATGGTGACTCCGCCGGTGAAGCAGGGGAAGACCAGCCCGAGCATTCAGGGGTAAGAGTTCAGGGGGAAGGGTTGAGGTTCAGGGGGGGGGGTGGGGGGCGTGAGGGGTGTAGGGCTCGACCGTGAGGATGGTGGAGAGCATGGAGCGCTCGGGATCGGAGAACTGGGCGCGGAAGGCGGGGGAGTTGATGGCCTGCTGGCGCTGATCGGGGGGCATCTCGCGGAGGTCGAGGATGGCGCGAACGATGACGCGGCGGCGAGGCAGGGGAACCGCGTTCAACTGCTGCACGGAATCGCGGTACTGCTGACGCTGGGGCAGCGAGAGGCGCTCCAGGGCCTCGTTGCGGTCGAGCATGCGGCTGCGCTGCTGCGGGTCCATGTTGTAGAGCCGGGCCAGCTCGTTGAGCTCGTACTGCTGGAGTTGCCGAGGAAGCTCGCGAAAGCCGGGATTGTTCTGGAGTGCGCGCTGCTGTTCAGGGAGCGAGAGATTGCTGTGGTGGTCCATCCACTGCTGCATGTGCTCCTGGTTCTGAGCGGGCCTGGCGATGATATTGGATTCGGGCTGGGCGGCGGCTCGGGGCCGGTCGGAGCGCTGATCCCTGGGGGGAGGCGCAGAACGCAGGGCGCGGGCAAATGCCGGCGCGGCGGCAACGAACAGAATGAATGTCGCGCCAAGACAGAGCCGGGATGGAAGATGCGATTTCATGAGGTGGGCGGCGCGCACGGCAGAACCGCGACAATGGGCCGGCGAACAACAAGCAATGGGCGATGCTCTACTGGGCGATGCTCAATGGGCGAAGGTCTTCCGGATGTGACAACTCTTCTATTCACACTCGGACTCGCCTGGTCCCGTTGCTGTATCTGAAGTCTACCGTGCAGGGGAAACTCGCGAAACACTTTTAGTGAACCTCCGAATTTTATTCTCAACTTACAAAGCACTTTCTCGAACCGGATTCAAACCGCCAGAACGGGAGAGTTGCTTCAAACCGCCAGGACGGGAGAGTTGCAACGCAACAAACCAGTCCCCTGAGAACCGGCCTAGCTCCGCGGAGGCGCGGCGTCGCTGTCCGCGGCGGGCGCCTTGTCATCGAGGAGCTGGTCGATCTGTTGCAGCGCCTGCTCGTTCTTCTGCAGGAGCTGGAGGTCGTTGACGGCCGCGGACATCTGCACCGGGCGCGAGTGCTGGAAGTTGGCGATGCCGAAGCTGCCGCCTCCGACGATCAGCATCAGGGCCATTGCCCCGGCAAGCGCGGGGCGCAGGTGGCGGCCGGTATTGAAGAGCAGGCGCGAACGGAGGCGCTCGAACCAGCCGGCGGGAGGCGCGGACAACTGCTCGCGCAGGCGGACAGCCAGCTTCTGGTCGAAGTAGGGCGAGACCTCGGGGACCTTCCATGTGTCGAGCAGGGAGAGCGTGGCCTCCAGCGTGGCGAGGTCCTTCGCGCAGAGGTCGCAGGCGGCGATGTGGGCGCGCGCGGCGGCGTTGGCGGGCGCGGCGGGCTCCAGCAGCAGATTGGGCAGAGCGTTTTGGCATAGTTTGCAGTTCATCGTGGTTCTTCCTTTCCTTCGACGACGCGTCGTATGGCTGCGCTGCGCGTCTTGCTGTGTGAAGTCCGAAGGCGGTTGCCGGGCCGGACTTGCAATTCAAATCGTTCGGGCTTCCAAACACTACGTTCGGGCTTCTAAACACTACGTTCGGGCTTCCAAACACTACGAACGAGCAGCCCTGAACAAAGTTTCCGTCTAGATAAACTCCTTCAGCTTCTCGCGCAGGGTCTGGTAGGCGCGGAAGAGCAATGATTTGGTGGCGGACTCGCTGAGCTTGAGAATGTCGCCGATCTGCCTATAGTCCATGCCCTCGTACTTGTGCATGAGGACGGCCATGCGCTGGCGTTCCGGCAGGGCCATGACGTGCTGGCGGATGGCGTTCATGCGCTCGCGGCGGAGCAGGCTGTCTTCGGCGCCGGGGGTGGTGTCGGCAACATCGGGCGTAATTCCGGTGACGGGGTCCGCCTGGTCGAGGTAGACGGTGGAGGCGGCGCGCTCGTGGCGCGTGTCGCGCGCGTGGTTGACGCCGAGGTTGGTGGCGATGCGGTAGAGCCAGGTGCTGAAGCGGGCCTCGGCGCGGTAGGTCTGGCGCGAGCGGAAGACGCGCAGGAAGACCTCCTGGGCGAGTTCCTCGGCGACGGCCTGGTTGTGCACCATGCGGTACATGAAGTTGACGATGGGCCTGCGGTACTTCTGGATGAGGAAGTCGAAGCCGGAGAGATTGCCGGCGCTCAGTTCCAGCATGATGGCGGAGTCTTCCATCCCGGCGAAGTGCGCGGAGCCTTGCGATGCCATGACCGCCGACTGCGGCACGACCTCAAGCAGGCCCGGGTTGACAGCCAAGGTTGCCATATCTTCCGAAACCCCATCTTCGTCGTGAGGTTGCGCGGAAGCGGCAAAAACCGCCGGAATTTCGTCGCCGGGCCGGTCGTCGGGGAGGGCTTCGGCCTGGTCGTCGGGGAGGGTGCGCGGGGCGGCACGATGTGGCATTCCGGCGGGGTTGGACGACGGTGCGAGGGGGCGCGGCGGTTTCTGCGGCGGAGCGGACATCTGGCTTGCCTATTGTACTTGGCGGGCGCGCGCGCGGGCCGGGCGAGGCGGCCCGGCAGCGGGGCTGGCGGTTTTACAGTTGGCGGTTCCAGGGCGCAAGACGCTCGCGTGGTTTTCCCTCAAGGAAAACCGCATTGCACGATCCTGACCAGACCGCAGGAACTGTGAAACCGCCCTAGTGCGGCGGAGCATCCCCGTGTATGCTGGATGAGTACGGTGTTGCCGGATGCCCGGTGGGATGGGGTCCAGACGCGGTGCCGGGCGCATAACTCAGCGGTAGAGTGCCACCTTCACACGGTGGAAGTCGTAGGTTCGAATCCTGCTGTGCCCACCACTTACCAATTCTAAGACATCCAATACAGTCCAGAGAAACTAGACAAGCCGCTGAAAAATCAGCGGCTTTTGTCTTTTTACGTCTTATAGCGTACTGTGGAAGCCAACTCCCGGAGGGGGTATTTCTGGGGGTACGGAATTCCGAAAGTGGGGGTATATCCTATTTTCTGGGATTTGGGGGTAATTGAGCATGGCGCTGACTGACACCGAAATTCGACGTTCCAAACCCGATGAAAGTCCTTATAAGCTCTCCGATGGTGGCGGCCTCCATCTTCTAGTCACCCCAACCGGAGGAAAGCTCTGGCGATGGAAGTACCGTTTTGACGGAGCCGAGAAGTTGATGGCCCTGGGCCGATACCCCGAAGTTGCGCTGGCCGACGCCCGCGAGCGCCGGGATGCAGCCCGGAAGAGACTCGCCAACGACATCGACCCGATGGCCGAACGCAAGGCCGAGAAAACCGCTGTACTGGTCGCCACGGAACACACCTTCCAGAAGATCGCCGAGCAATGGCTGGAACACTGGCGGGGTAACAAGAGCGCGCGCCACTCAGCCACAACGCGGAATCGTCTGAAGGTGAATGTCTACCCGGTCCTGGGAGAAAGGCCCATCGCGGAAGTCGAGCCAATGGAGCTTGTCCAGCTTGCCAAGGGGATTGAAGGCCGGGGAGCCTCGGACATGGCGAAACGGATTCTTCAGATCGTGGGCATGGTGTTCCGTTACGCTGTCGCGCACGGTTACAGCAAGCGCAACCCCGCCGCCGAGATTCGTCCCTCGGACATCCTGAAGCCCACCCGCAAGACAAACATGGCACGGATCGACGCCAAAGAGCTTCCTGCCCTGCTCCGCGCCATTGAGGTCTATCAGGGAAGACAACTGACGCGGCTTGCCATCAAACTCATGGCGCTTACCTTCGTCCGCACCAGCGAGTTGATTGGCGCGCGTTGGGAAGAATTCGATATAGACGCTCGGCGCTGGTCAATTCCCGCAACCCGGATGAAGATGAAGACGCCACACATCGTTCCTTTAGCTCTCCAAGCCATCGAAGTACTTGAACTTTTGCGGACGATCTCCGGCAACAGCGAGCTAATCTTTCCCGGCGAGCAGGACTCCAAGAAGTCCATGTCCAACATGACGATCCTGAAAGCATTGGAGCGGATGGGTTACAAAGGCCGCATGACCGGCCATGGCTTCCGTGGCTTGGCATCGACGATCCTGCACGAGCAGGGCTACAACCACGACCATATCGAACTGCAACTTGCCCACGCCCCACGTAACGCCGTGAGCGCCGCATATAATCACGCCCTCTACCTTGAACCAAGGGCAATTATGATGCAGGATTGGGCCGACTTCTTGGAGCGCACGCAGCGCGGGGGCAAGGTCTTGTCCTTCCGCAGCTCGGCGGCATAGTAGAAGCGCACTAAAGCGCCGCCGGAAGGCCCGCGCCTGAATTCCGTAATTTTCGGACCACGGCTTCTGCGTAGTCCTCCACAGTCGGCTGCATTGCCTGCCGCGCCGCGCCCAATCCCCGGATGATCGCACCCTGCCTGTCAGTCGCCACGGAACCATAGCTCAGAAAGGTTGTCAGTACCTGTTCATGGCCCAGGTTCTGGCTCCACGCCTTGTACTCCTCCGGCGATTTGCAGACCTCTTGCGCGAGTTTCACGAGCGTCTTTCTCAGGCTATGCGGGTGAAAGTACGGCAGACCCGCACGCTCGAATGCCTCACGGAAAATCGTCCGAATCGGCGAAGCTGTGCTCCAGTGTTCCCGCTCCAATCCCGCTGCTTCAAACTGGCGCGTAGCCCCCAGCGCAATGCGCGTTGCCGGGAACAGTGGATCGTCATTGCCCCACAGCTTGTCTTCCCGGAGATAGCCCACCCACTCCGCCACGATCCTGCGAATCTCATCGCCCACTGGAAAGAAGAAGGTGTTGAAGGTCTTGCTGAACTTCGTCTTCACTTCGCGTGCATCCTGCTGGACGCAGCCTTCTTTCAGGTCCACATGCTTCAGCTTTATGGAAGCGATGGCCATATCCCGCGCACCGGTCAGGAGCGTGAAAGCCACCAAAGCACGATTCCGGCTCTCAATCTCATTCCCGCCCGGCATCGTCTCAATCACATGCCTCACCTGTTCCAGCGTCGGCGCTTTCCTTTCCCGCTGGGCTGTAGCGATGCGCGCGTCCTTTTCGGATAGGTTGAAGTATTTGGCATCAGAATATTGAAGGCGCGCCTTGTACCCCGGCTGCCCTGCAAGCCAGAAAAAGAACTGCCTCAACTGGGTAAGCGTGGCGTGTAAGGTCGCCTTGCTCAGCCTCTCCCCGGACCTCTGCCCCGTTTGCTCGGCCAGATGCCGCTTGAACGCGGTTGCCTGCTCGTAGTGAAATTTCTTGAAGTCCCGGTATCGGGTGAACTCTTCAAACCGGCTCAGCGACTTTGCGGCGGCATCCACCGTGGGCTCGCTGTGCCCCTCGGCTTCTTTCAGATAGGCGAAGTATTTGCGCTTGATCCGCTCATTTTCCGGGTTGTGTTTCGTCATGGTTCGATCTCCCTATGCCAAGGCACTGTTTACGCTGGGTTGCTCACTCTCGTTAACTTGTCGCTGTGCCTCCGCAAACGTGATGTCCAATTTCCCCCGAATTTCAGCTAACTTTGCCATGCTGGCGCGCCGGTAGATCATCAAGTCGCAGTCCGGGCAGATACCCTCCAAGTTCCCGAGCTGTTCCGTAATCGGCTGGTATTCCGCCATGTCTCCGGCGGGCTGCTTTGGCGCACGACATCGCACGCAGTAAATTTCACCGGGCTGGCAGGGCCGCTTGTTCTTTGTCCGGCGCGCCTGGAGACAGGCGGCAAGGTCGCGGCCCAGAATCAGGGTGGGGCGCTTGCTGTCGCAGGTGGGCAGTCCCGCCCGCACCCAGGCGCGCACGGTATTCTTATGCGTGCCAAGCAGCCGGGCAGCCTCTTCCACCGTATAGCAGCGATGGATTTTCACAAGCCGGTAATTGGGGCGGCGCTTGCGCATGGCGTTGCCGTCCTATGCCACAGCCTTGCGGTCCACTTCCAGTTGCGTCACCAACTCCCGAATCTCCGTGTCCGGCTTGCCTGCTATGCGGGCAGCATTCAACGCCACCACCTCATCTGCGGGCCAGCCCACTGCGCGCCCACCCAGGCTCACCGGCTTGGTGTAGACCCCTTGGGCAATGCGCAGGTAGATGGTGCTCCGGGAAAGTCCCGTGCTTGTCAGAATGGCAGGAAGCCTCAGAATGGTATGGGTCATGTTGGCACCTCGTTGGGTGTTGCTGAACATGACTCCATTACGAGCGAGACAGGGGACTATCCTGCAAGCTGTCTTGCGTAAAGCCTTATCACCGCTGGGTTTTGTGTTTATACGAGACAGCCCGCCTAATACGCAGACCGACTATACCGGGTCTTGGTTGGCTCGGGTTTTTCCTGCAATAGCTGCTTCAGGCGCGAGACGGAGATGCCTTCATCTCCTGCGACGGTCTTCAGGAATGTCTTGTTGCCTCTGTTCTTTTCCGCCTGTACTCGCTTCTTCAGCATTGCCCGCCGTTGTGTTGCCGATTCTTTATCTCCCGCACCCGCGACTGGCTTATCTACCAGTCGAACCAACGTCTGCTTATCCAGCTTGAAACCCATACTCTCAAGCGCCAGAATGTCGGCCAATGCAATCGAGTGACCAGCCAGAGTAAGAGATAGCCTACCATCGGCCAACAGTACCAAGTGGCTTGATCCCTTCTTGCCCTTGAGCATCCCAATTTCCCAGCGTCCAGCAGAGGTATCGCCCGCATCTGGACGGCGCAAACCGAGCAAATCGGCAAGTAGGTCGGCTATCGCGAGGCCGGACGCCTGCCACTGTTCGAGCCGATTGATCGGCACGTCCACGCGGTTAATGTCATCCCGCTTGTCGCAAAAAATGAATAATGCCGGACCACGCGTCTTGTGGGTCAGCGTTCGCACCGGCATGACGCATTCCTGCTCGCAGCCCGGACATACCGCACTCGACGCAGGCTCAGCCTTCACAAGCAGCTTCTGCGACTTCATGGCCTGTATGGCTGCCGCAGGCCAACCGCTCAGTTCCTTTTCGCTGACCAGTACCGCAGCTCCATTATTTGCGCCCAGGCGCGCCAGCAGTTCAGTTAGTGCATCCTGCGGTGTCATGCGTCGGCAGGCTCCGCCGCTTCAGTTGCTTCAAGCTCACTCTGCGGCTGCTTGGGTTCGATCCCGCTGGTCTCCAGCATGTCGCGCAGCTTCAAGTCCAGCTCGTCATACTTGAGCGAGCAAGAGTTGGGAAACGTGATGCGAATGGGTTGCATCTTTGGACGCTGCGCGTTATCCAGTACTACCGAGGCACCAAGCTCGACCTGGGTGACATAGTAGAGCGGCAAAGACACGCCAATCTTGTCGAGCAGGTCGTAAATCGCTTTTGAATCGCCGGATGCATCGGCTTCCAGCGTGATGCGGTCGCCTTTCTTCAGCCTGGACGTCAGCCTCAACTTCTTTACCGCTACTTTCTGAATGCCGCTGCCCACGTCGTAGACAAAACTGAAATCCCTGCTTAGCAAGGGAGACAGGTCATACACTCGCTCGTCATCGGGGTCTGTGGGCAGTTCATCCAGCTTGAGAATTGCCGAGGCAAACATCGCCTGTAATGGCTCAATGCTCTTTCGAGGTCCACGATAGTTCAAGTCGAGTGAGCCTTCCTTCTGGGTGTAGACGTAAATCACCTCGAAGGCAGGATTGTGCGGTCTGGGGCCAAGCTGCCCATCCACCCATTCAATGCTTTGCTGCGAGTAGTCTTCTGGATAGGCGAAGAAGTAGTCCTGTTCGCCCCGGCGGAATGCCTCTACCACGCAGTTGTTGCCCCGCCCCTCGGTGTGGTGAAAGTAGGTGCGGATCTGGTCGGCCAACTCCCGCCGTCCGTCTTCATGCACTGCCGCAGCCTGGTGCGGCAGGTTCTTCCGCTTGCGCCACCAGGACAAAGTGTCGGCGTGGTAAAAGAGGGTTGCCCCCTCCCAGCACTCGTTGTGATCCAGATAGGTGGCCATCGCACGTTCGTAGTGGTTGGCAAGCGCAGCTAGCTTGTCTACAAATTCCTTGTACGGTTCAGCCTCCAGTTGCCATCCCGCCTCATCGCGGATCGCGCAGAAGCCCTTTTCGCAGCTCATCTCGTAGATGGAGCTGAATTCCGAGTCCATCCCCTTGCGCTGATCGTCAGGCAATGCCAGCCACGCCTCAAACAGCTCGTCCGGCTTGGCTTCCTTCATGGACGCAAAGTCCAGTTCGCCGAACAGCCCGTGCGCATAAAAGTAGCGGGCAAGCAGCGCATTCGGCATCTGCCGGAAAAAATCTCTGGTGGTGTAATGCCGCGTCATGCGTCACCTTCACGCCGGGAGTGATCCAAACGCCCTCGGACGGTATAGCATTGCATCGTACACAATTCATTGTATTCCGCAGACAGGTTTACGGGCATTTCGGGCGTAGTTTGGCCTGTCTTTACTCCGCCCTTGACACGCGCCTGTTCGGTAGGCCGGAACCAGACTGAGGGTTGGGAGGTCAAATTGTCAGAGCCGAAACTGGAGCGACAGCAAGCCGTTCTGAACCTGCTTCAAAACCTCAAGGGGCTTGAAACGCTCAAGAAGCTGTTCTGGACAGAGTTGAACTACGACCGGGTCAACCAGGCTCTCTACCGAAGGTGATGGAAGGATGGCGTTGCCAGCCTGTTGGCCAACGATCCCGTCCTGTTTGCGTCCAGGGCGGACGCATTTCACATCATCTATGCCCGGCTGGCCTGCGACAAGCTGCTGATTGGGGACGAGCGGCCCGTTCAATACGCATCTTGGTTCGGAAGAAGACGGGCTTGTGTCCGTAGGTACATGACTCCCTTCGATCGCAGCAGTTGTGATCACGCTCTATTCTTCGGGCTTGCGCCGCATTAAGCCGTATCCGAAGGTAGCCGGTGACGGAAGATATACAAACTCGTAGTGCTGGTGGATGTAGTTGCAGTAGGGATCAAGCGTCGTCATCTGGTGCTTCTGCTGCGGTACCCAAGGCAGCAGAAGCAATTCGCCAATAAAAACGCGGATGCCGGGATTGGGATGACCACACGAGTTGTCAAAATAGACGAGATCCTCGCCGGGATGCGTTCGCAGTTCGTCGATCTTCCGTTCGACGTCGCTCGAAGTCAGAATATTCAATGTGCCCATAAAGTAGCCCTCGTCTATCCACGGAGCCTGATAGTTGCTCAACTTGTTCGGAAGGTACTCAAAGGGGACGGCCACCACTGGCGAGGCTCCGGGAAATACCTTGCGGGGGTCCCACGAATTGGTCGAGTAAGAGTAGCGCAGCGCGTCCATCTTCGCCGTCCCCCGCTGCCTGCCAAGCGCAGCGACTGCGACCCGCCACGCCAGATGGTCCACCGCCTCGCCAATACGCCCCTGCGGTGCGCCGCCTTGATAAAGGTGAAGGTGACTGAGCAGAGCTTTGCTCAAAACAGGTGGCGACCACAACATGCCGGTCACAAAGGGCAGCAGAAGGAAAAACATCGCGAAGGAGATCGTCGCAACCCGCCACATTGGAAGCCAAAGCCACGAAAGTAGCATTGCGCAGACGAGCACAGCCATCAGATAACCGGCGAGGTGGATGTTGTCGCACCGGCCCAGGGCGCCAGGCAGCATACCCAAGCCATAGAGCACAGCGAACGCCACGTTCGACTGCACGCACTTAGCCGTGGCTCCCGTTGCGACATAGAACACCATGGCCATCGAGCCGGCCGCGGATTCCAACGCCGGCGTCGTCGGCAACACACTCGGCCAGATGTCCGATGCCGTCAAGCGCGTATTCTTTGGCAGGGGATCGGAGTCGCTCCAGGTGGAGGGCCAGGACGACCTGCTGGTCTACCGCGCGCGCTGTTGCAACCCAATCCGTGGCGAAGAGATTATCGGCTATGTCACCCGCGGCAAGGGCGTCGCGGTGCATGCGCGCAGTTGTCCCAACGTACAGAACCTGCTCTACGAGTCGGACCGCAGAATCCAGGTGGAGTGGGCGCCGCTTCCCGGCGACGCGGGCGCTGCCGGCGCGGCCAAGGCGCAGACCTACCCCGTCAAACTCACCGTACTCTGCGACGATCGCGCCGGAATGCTGAAGGAGTTCACCGCCATCATCTCCGACGAGGGAACCAACATCCGCTCCTCCAGCTCGGAGGCATCCGACGACGGTGGCGCGGTGGTCGACTTCGTCGTCGAGACCGTCGACCTCCGCCATCTCAACCGCCTGGTCGACAA
>Ga0224554_1000744_pt1 | contig 24788 bp, 20 predicted proteins | sample 714S22024metaG_FD_180666 | JGI IMG/M metagenome (GOLD analysis project Ga0224554, IMG submission 180666) | Peat soil microbial communities from Stordalen Mire, Sweden - 717 S2 20-24 | ecosystem: Environmental > Terrestrial > Soil > Wetlands > Peat | place: Sweden: Norrbotten County, Stordalen...
GCTTTTTGGCGCGTTTTTCTGAGCCGCCTGCTGCGCCTCTGCAGCTGCATCTTCAGCCAACAAGGCCCCCAAGCTCGCCACCTGCAATTCCAGGTTGGATAAAAACGACTTTTTCAGGATCGACTAATCAGGATCCGTTAAGCCGGCTGAGGCCGGATAAGGCGAATCATAGGGAGATAAAAAATGAACAACATGCTTCTCAAGCTTTACGTGAAATTCCAGGAACTGAAGAGCCGCGAGGATGGTCAGGACCTGGTTGAATATGCCCTGGTCGTCGCTTTGATCGCATTCGGCGCCACCGCTGGTATGACTTCACTGGCCACCGGCATCAACACCGCTTTCAGCAACGTCAGCTCGCAGCTAGGAACCGCCATCAGCTAGTTCCTTACAGACATCCGCCGGGACAGCTCAACCGAGTACTGCAATTCCTTGCGGGAGAGACGCGAATTCCAAGCTAACGGCATTCAGCGTTCTCTCCCCGGAAATGCGTCTTCCCTTCGCGAGAGGCTGTGTGCGCGTAAGCTGAATCACGCGGGAAACTCCTTTGGAGTGGTCACCGATTCTGTCGGGTGCGCTACCGTGACGCCTCAACTTGGCCAGGGTTCCTCGACTCTCATCGAATGGGCAGACCAGGCACTCTATCGAGCCAAGAGTCGTGGCCGCAACCAGGTCTGCGTAGCAGAAGAGGAACTTGCGTCGGCGGAGCGACAGAAAGCCGTCTCCATACGAGCAGCCAAGGTGAGCAAGGTGAGTTGAGCGCGCATCAGCGCCGTGCCTACGGCACTCCGATGGCATTGTTGTTGGCGCTCACCCAGCGCTGAAGCGCTGGGCTAATAATTCGCCGCGGCGAACGCCTACGGCGCGGGCGAAAACTGCCTCCCTCCCCGGTCCCCAAAAGCTAGGGACCGGGGGCACCCGCCGGTGTGCGAAATGTTCACCTATGGTCGCGCACCGGCCTGCTTAGTGATCTCCAGGTTTGTCCGCTTCAGTGCACCATGCTCTGAAAGAGCGGCGACTGGAGGAGCGCGTTGAATTCGCCGTCTGTGGTGGAGAAGTGAACAGAAAGTTTGCCTGAGTCAGAGCCGATGGAGGTTGCGCTCAGCGCCTGCTTCTCGGCGTCCGACCCGCTCATCTTGCGCAGCATTACCGCAGCCGTCAAGAGCGATGAGACGGTGGCCGCGGTAAACGAGTCGCCGGTGGAAATGGTCAGATCGAATTTGACGCCGTGCTGAAAGTTCATCGAGTACCAAGAAGCCTGCAGGCGTTTACGGACCATCTCAAAATCGGTCACTGAGCCTGCCTCGCCCAGCAACTGCTTCATCATTGTCTGGGTGCCCGCGTCGTCCAGAATGCTCCACAGCGGCTCGGAATCGACACTGCGCATGGCATCCATCATCGCTCCGTTGCTCAGTAGGCTTTGCGTCTGGCCATCGCGGGCGTCCAGAGCCTTGGTGACAGCATCCTTCTGTCCAAAAACCATGGTCGACGGGTCAACAAAACACAGCACCATCCCCGCCTTGAGGAGCGGATAAATGGCGTTCGTACGCACCATGGCCGGCTTGATTTTCTGCTTGCGAAAGTTGGCGAGAACGTCGTCAACGGAGAACTGGCCCTGCGCAACTCCAACGGTGAGCAGCGCATCGCTACCCGGGGCGGGCCGGAAGAGCGCAAAGGCAAGGTCGTCCACGTCGTGGTTGTCGTTCAAACCAGACTTGCGCAGCGCCTCGTCCAACTGTTTCAGCTCAGGAGGCATGACCCGGTCACGCAGATCCATCGCGGCTTGTGAGTTCTGCATGGCCCTGTAATCGATGACCACCAGTTGCTGTACATCCCGAGGGATTGCTCCGCGCGCATCGGTGGACAACTGCGCCGCGGGAGCCAGAGTAGCCTCTGCAAAAACCATCGGTACGATCGAAAACCGAACGAGAGCCTTAAACAATTTCGTCCTCCAGGATATTCATAAACAATGACTTAGAAAATCAGCTCCCACTGTTTGTGCGCGGCGCCCTCAAGCGAAACGCACGACAGGCTAAGCCGGAACCCGGCATCTTCAATTGTACGCGCCGACCCTTTTTGCGGCCGTCTGGCTCCAGTTACTGAAAGCGCGACTGCTCCGCTGGCCATGGGAGTGGAGACCCTAACCGGTGTTCCAGAATCTTGGTCATCGGATCAAACCCATTCAAATGACGCATCCACTCGCTTTGACGCTCGCAGGCCGCTTCCGGGATCAATCCGATGACTTCCCCCTCGGCAAGGTCAACCTTGTAGCGGGCAGCCAGGTTTGAGACCGTCCGATAGACCTGAGAGATGGGTGTCGCTTCAAAATCGGTGATGTTCATTGAGAGTTGCGCCCTGCCATGGGCCAGAACACCCATCGCCTTTACGCCCTTCAGTCCCCCTGAGGCGGCGCGAATCTCGCGGGCAATGGACCGTGCCGCAGCCACATCGTTCGAACCGAAATAAATGTTGTAGGCCACCAGGAACTTGCGCGCACCCACAGCGCACGCACCGGCGGTTGGATGCAGGCCAGGGCCGCCGAGATCGGGCCTTCTTGCCGCCTCCTTGCGCACAGCTTCCTGCAGCCCCTCAAATTGCCCCTTGCGCAGGTCTTCAAGGTTGGCGCGGTCTGGCCTTGCCGCTGCTGCCTCGTAAAAGAACACGGGGACGCCAAATCGCCGCCAGATCTCCAGTCCTGCCTGGCGGGCCAGCAAGACGCAGTGTTCCAGCTTGATGCCGGAGATGGGGACGAATGGAATCACGTCCGCGGCTCCGATGCGGGGATGAACCCCATGTTGCCGGGTCAGGTCGATCAAATCCACGGCCTTGCCGACTCCCCGTATGGCAGCCTCAACGATTGCAGCGGGCTCTCCGGCAAGGGTCACCACGGAGCGGTTGTGATCCGCATCCATCGACCAGTCCAGCAGATGCACTCCCTCGACGCACATCGAAGCCACGATCGCCTCGACCTTGCGGGCGTCACAGCCTTCTGAGAAATTGGGAACGCATTCAACTACCGGTCCATTCATTGCTGCTCCGCACGCATCATTTCTGCTCCGCCCCGCGCGACAAAATCTCTGCTCGCATCGAGATCACTTCCAATAGGTGTAACCCACTTGTATTTGAATACTCGCGTTGACGCCGGGATTTTTGTCGCCCAACGATGCCGAGGAGATATGGACCGCGTTCAGGCCCACATCGATGGAGCGCTTGTTGTGGACGAAGTAGTGAACGCCGAACCCTCCCTGCGGAGAAAAGTTCCAGACGGAAGTGCCGCCCGGCGTTCCCTTGGGAACCAGTTGATCCGGGGGAAACTTGTGGGTGGTATAGATGACCCCGCCCGCGGCCTGAAACCACGGCTGGATTCGCCTTGAACTGGTGAGGAAGTTCCAGCGAAAAATCACGGGCTCAACACTGACCCCACGATATGTACCTCCGCCCTCGGGCGCCACATAGCTGCATGTCTGCCCCGTCGGGCAGTTCCCGCCTGTGTAGAAGAAGGTCTGATTATGAGGCGGAGGAGTGTAAGCCTGCCAGAGCGGCATGATATTTCCGCCCAGCTCGAACTGGCCGCTCAGTTTTCCGGCATGAATGACTGGAGTGATCGCTTTTCCAAGTTGAAAACCGCCCCAGAAGAATTTGTAGTCTGAGCGATCACCTACGCCTGTGCCCCAATTGACGAAGGGTCCGAGTTCCCAACTGCGCGCGTCGCGAACCACGGCAACCGGATTATCCGAAGCAGTTTTTCCGGCTGAAGGAGCAGCATCCGGCGGCTCGGCGCGGGCGATCAGGGTCCCGGCAACAACGAGAAACAGCAGAATCTTTCCAGTTTGCTTCAACGCGCTTCCCTTCTCTCTTTCAGAACTCTTGAATTTCCAAAAAAAGACCGCCACAACCGGGCGGCCTTTTTGAACGCCAGGTTCCGCACGGCTCAGCCGGTAGCATGTTCCATTTGTTCGGCATCCATGTCAAAGTTCGAGTAAACGTTCTGGGTATCGTCGCAATCTTCCAGCGTTTCCAAGAGCCGGATCATCTGGTTTGCAGCATTGCCTTCGAGCTTGGTGTAGGTTGAGGCCACCATGGTCACTTCGCTCATCACCGTCGGAATTCCCGCTGCCTTGATGGCGGCCGCCACGGCTTCATACGAAGCCGGCTCAGTGATGACCTCCCAGGCGTCTCCTTCGTCATTCAGGTCTTCGCCACCGTGCTCCAGCACAATTTCCATCAACTGATCTTCAGTAGCTGCGGACTTCTCAACGGCAATCAGACCCTTCTTTGAGAACATGAACCGCACAGAGCCCGACTCGCCGAGGTTGCCACCGTTCTTTGAGAACGCGTGTCGAATCTCGCTCACGGCCCGATTGCGGTTGTCTGTCGTCACATCGACAATGATGGCTACGCCGCCCGGGCCGTAACCCTCAAATGAAATCTCTTCGTAACTGACGCCTTCCAGTTCCCCGGTACCGCGCTGGATGGCGCGTTTGATGTTGTCCTGCGGCATGTTCTCAGCCTTGGCCGCGGCAACGGCGGTGCGCAATCGGGCGTTGGTGTCAGGGTTTCCGCCACCTTTGGCGGCGACGGCGATTTCCTTGAGCAGACGCGTGAATATCTTGCCGCGCTTAGCATCCAGCGCGCCCTTTTTGTGCTTGATTGTGGCCCACTTGGAATGGCCTGACATGGGAACCTCAAAATTCGCTTAGAGATAATGGCGCAGGGTCGCACCGAACCTGCTAAGTATACCATTTGCGTGGCTTGGCGGCCTACCGGTTTTGGCGCTGTAGCCCTCCGCCGCGCTGGTTGGAAGGGGGCCGATTCGAGGCCGGCAGGGCGATCGTTCAGGAGCCTGCCCCGTCCCATAATGTCTGAAAACGATGCAGCGGGACACGACCTCAACAATCTGCAATGTTCCGGCTTCACAAATTGCCACGTGCTTCTTGCGAACGATATGATTTTGGTCAGGAGAGACCCCAGACTTCCTGTCTGGCCTGTCAGGGCCTCAAAATCTTGATCGAGATTTGCAGATTGCCATGGCGCCTAGGCGTCCGGCGACAATAGATTTGCAGCAGAATTTGCACCGGACAGTTTATTTTCATGATGTTGGGAAAGGTCGAGCATGAATCAGGCCTTGCAGGCGAACCTGGAAGCGAGCTTGGGAAAGGCCGGCAAGTTCACGGCGATATGGCAATCGGAGCCGAATGGGCGCGACTTTCCCTTGTTTACGTGGATGTCGAAGCTCTTTGAGCCCTACGTTTCCGAGGTGATTTTCGACAGCAGCCACCAGGTTGTGAAGGATAATGCAATCCTGTTCGACGCCTGGGTTTATGCGCGCGACCCAGCCTACTATGCGCGGTTTCACGGCAAGAATGCATTCCTGGTGCATCCCTTCGATGAATTCCTCGACCTGGGAGTCGACCGCTACCAACATTTCCGCGGCGTCTTCCGCATGATCTGGTCCAATGTCTTCAATCCCAAACATGTGATGGTATTTCCGCTGGGCAGTTATCTCGACGAGCCTCCGGCAACTGTGGTGCGAGCCTCGGAGCGGCGCTACGCGTGGTCGTTTATAGGCGAGGCGGGAAAGGTCTCCCGGCCAGAGATGGTGCGCGCGTTTTCTCCCCTTGAGCCGCACATTTGCTTGTCGGAGACGCCGGTCCGCGGAATTACGTTCTTCAATTACAAGAAGGACGCACTGGGAAGAAAGCGGATTCCCAAGCAGGACTTTTATCAGATCCTGGGGCAATCCGCGTTTGCGCCGTCTCCGCAAGGAAATGCGACGCTTGAGTCTTGCCGTCCGTACGATGCGCTTGAAGTCGGCGCGATCCCGATTGTCGAACGGCGATTGACCATGGACTATTACAAGAGCCTGCTGGGAGACCATCCGCTTCCGACTGTGACTTCCTGGACGGAAGGACGCAAGTTCGCGATCAAACTTCTGAAAGATCCTGCCCGGCTCGATGAATTGCAACGGACGTGCGTGGAGTGGTGGAAGGACTACAAGGCCGACCTGATCGGCAGAATTGGATCTTTCCTTGAGGCGCGCTCAAACACGCACGACGATCTTGTTCCGCTCAAATCGAACCTGCCCAACCTGCCGTTTTGGCAATACGCTGAGCTTCTGCGCCACCACGACCTTCCGGGATTCAGCAGACGAATAGCTCAGCAGGCTCAGAGAATCGTCCGGCAAAAGAAGTGGCGGCTGGCGATCACGAAGGATGGGGACATTTAGAGTAGATTCTGAAAGGTTGTAGGCCAACGAGCTTTCTCTCAGGGGCTAAAGCCCGTTGATTTTCATTGATCCTGAGCGGCGCAGCTAAAGCCGCGCCCTTTCAAAACTGGTCTACGGTAAATGCACAAATGCTTTAGACCTGGAGATTTCCTAGGCGAAGGTGTCGCCATCGCGCAACATGCGTCCTTCGCGATCCTTGTCGGAGATCACGACATCTTCTGGAGAGACCGGCCAGGGTATCGCCAGGTCCGGATCATTCCACCGGATAGTTCGCTCTCCAGGTGCGGAGTAGTAGTCGGTCACTTTGTAGGCAAATCCGGCTACCTCGCTGAGAACCAGAAAGGCGTGGCCGAAGCCTTCGGGGATCCATAGCATCTTGCCGTTCTCGCCGCTCAGCTCGACCGCAACATGCTTGCCAAATGCGGGCGAGCTGCGGCGAAGATCCACGGCCACATCGAGCACAGCGCCATGCGTCACCCGCACCAGCTTTCCCTGAGGCTGCAGGATCTGATAGTGAATTCCGCGCAAAACGTTTTTTGTTGAGAGAGAGAAGTTATCCTGGGCCCACTCCTCAGGCAGGCCGGCCTTAGTCATCTCGCGCTTGTTGAAGGTTTCAAAAAACAAGCCTCGATTGTCCCGATGAATGCGCGGCGTGATGACAAGGACGCCTGGCAGAGATGTCTCGTCGATCGTCATGGCCGCTCGCTCCGGGGATTCGACCGATTGTCCTCGAGCAACGCAAGCAGATATTGGCCGTATCCGCTCTTCTTGATGGGCTGCGCCAGTGCCTCAAGTTGCTCGGCCGTGATAAATCCCTGACGGAAGGCAATCTCTTCAGGACAGGCAATGTTGAGCCCCTGACGCCGCTCAATGGTGTGAACGAACATTGCGGCATCGAGCAGAGATTCATGCGTACCCGTATCCAGCCAGGCCATTCCGCGGCTCATGATCTCCACATTGAGTTTGCCGGCTTCGAGATATCGCCTGTTCAGGTCAGTAATTTCCAGTTCCCCACGTGCCGAGGGCTTCAGCGTCGCGGCAATTTTCGCAACCTGGTTGTCGTAGAAGTAGAGCCCTGTAACGGCGAAGCGGGATTTCGGTTTCGGCGGTTTTTCTTCCAGGCTAACGGCGTGACCCTCGCCGTCAAACTCCACCACTCCATAGCGCTGCGGGTCTTCTACCTGATAGGCGAATACGGTGGCGCCCTCTTCGAGCTTCGCCGCAGACTGCAATTGCTGAGAGAATCCCTGACCGTAAAAAATGTTGTCGCCAAGAATCAGCGCGCTCGGTTGGTTGCCGATGAATTCCTTGCCGATGAGGAACGCCTGCGCAAGGCCGTCGGGACTGGGCTGCACCGCGTACTCGATCTCGATGCCCCACTGCTTGCCGTCGCCCAGCAACTCCTTGAAACGCGGCGTGTCGTGCGGCGTTGAGATCAACAGAACCTCACGCAACCCGGCCAGCATGAGCGTGGTGAGCGGGTAATAGATCATCGGCTTGTTATAGACCGGGAGCAGTTGCTTCGACACCACGTGGGTGACGGGATAGAGCCGTGTTCCGGATCCTCCGGCAAGGACTATGCCTTTCATACGTTGCCTCGCTCCGAGTAATTCTTCGAGATCCAGTCGCGATAAGCGCCGGTTTTCACGCCGTCAACCCAGGCCGTGTTGGCGAGGTACCATGCAACGGTCTTGCGCAATCCACCCTCAAACTGCTCGGCGGGTTTCCACACTAACTCTTGTGAGATTTTTGAGGCGTCGATCGCGTAGCGCCGATCGTGTCCGGGCCGATCCTTGACGAATGTGATCAGATTCCTTCGCGGTGTTGATGCAGCCTGAGGGCGCATCTCGTCCACGAGGTCGCAGATGGTCGTCACCACATCGATATTGGTTCGCTCGCTGTTGCCCCCGATGTTGTAGGTCTCTCCAATGCGGCCGTGTTCGAGGACGGTCCGGATCGCGGCGCAATGATCTTCAACAAACAGCCAGTCGCGCACGTTCATCCCATCGCCGTAGACAGGCAGCGCCTTCCCTTCGAGTGCGTTCAAAATCACGAGAGGGATGAGCTTCTCAGGAAATTGAAAGGGGCCGTAATTGTTGGAACAGTTGGTGGTGAGAACGGGCAAGCCCCAGGTATGGAAGTAGGAACGGGCAAGATGGTCGGAGGCCGCTTTTGATGCCGCATAGGGGCTATTGGGCGCATAGGGCGTTGTCTCTGAGAAAGCCGGATCTTCAGCGCCGAGTGATCCATAGACTTCATCCGTGGAGACGTGCAGGAATCTGAAAGCATTTTTGCTTCGGTCATCGAGTTCTGCCCAATACAGCCGGGACTGCTGCAGCAGATTGAAGGTGCCTTCCACGTTGGTGCGAATAAATGCTCGTGGGTCGGCGATGGAACGGTCAACGTGGCTTTCCGCAGCAAAGTGAACCACGGCCCTGGGCCTGTGCTCGCGCAGGAGCGATGCGACTAGTTCGGAGTCGCAGATGTCGCCTTGCACCAAACGGTAACGGGAGTCGCCTTGAAGACTCGCCAGATTCTCAGGGTTGCCGGCATAGGTGAGGAGGTCGAGATTGATCAGGGGGGCGCCGGTGTGCGCGAGACTCTGCAGAACGAAATTTGAGCCGATAAACCCGGCGCCGCCGGTTACGAGAATAGCGTTTGAAATGTCCACACTCACTCTGTACAACCTTCGAACGGGGTTCTCTGGAGAATCTGTCGGTTTGTCTGGTCGCAGTGCAGGTCGGGAAGACCAAGTACCTTCGATCTTGACCGGGCCCTACCCGCAAATTATTCGTGCCCGGGTACTTATGGGCGAGCCAAGTTTAGCATACCTGTGAGCGGCGCAAAAACGGAGCGTATGCGGGCTGCGGCGAGCATGCTTCGCTCGTTAGCGATCATGCGGATCCGAGATTCACTGCTCAACGCGCCCCGTATTCGTCGATCATCGGCTTGAACAGACTGCTACGAAACTCGCGGCGACGGAGTTTTTTCGACCTGGGGCCATTGCAGGGGCTGAAGCCCTCGCTGATTTTGCGTCGGTTACGGCCCGGCTGAAGCCGTGCCCTTGTTACAAAACAGGGCTCCAGCGAGGCTTCGTAACAGCCAGTGAAGCCTGGAAATCATCGCTGGGCAGGCACATCCATTCCTTAAAACCCACGCATATTGAGCCTGCGGCGCGCAGGTTTCGGTATGTGGAACAAAACAGGCCGGCTTTGGCCTCAGGCGCAGGTCAGTGACCTTTTTTGAACCGTCAAGAGGAAGGAAATTCGCCAGTCCTTTGGGTTTTTCGTTATATTAGGGTCAGTGCAGTTTCCGACGCGGCTGCACCTGCTCAGGCAACCCTCTTGAAGTCTTAGGCGATTTTCCTTGCTGGAATCGCACGCTGGTTGTGTCTCTCACCAAGCACAGTGCAATCTGCAATCAAAACGGTCATTGAAAAGGCTGCCATGGATCAATCCAACTATCGTCTCCGCACTCCACAGCCGCAAGGGCTCTATCATCCACGGAATGAACACGATGCGTGTGGCATGGGGTTGGTTGCCAGCATTCGTGGCGAACGGAGCCACGAGATCATTCGCAAGGGTCTTGAGGTGCTGATTAACCTCACCCATCGCGGAGCAGCCGGCTGCGATCCCGAGACGGGCGATGGCGCCGGCATTCTGATCCAGATTCCCCACGCCTTTTTCCATCGCGAGTGTGGCGAACTTGGCATGAAATTGCCGGAGATAGGGGCCTATGGCGTCGCCATGTGCTTCCTGCCCGTGGAAAGGCACAATCGCCTGCAGTGCGAGGGCGTCTTTGAGCGCATCGCGCAGGAAGAAGGACTCACCATCCTCGGCTGGCGGGATACCCCGGTCAACGGCGACGCCATTGGGCGCGAAGCCCGCGCTTCCCAGCCTTATATCGAGCAGCTTTTTGTCAGCCGCCCGGCTGGGCTCGACGAGGACTCCTTCGAGCGCCTGCTCTATCGCATCCGCCGCCGCACTGAGAATGAAATCGCCGCTTCTGACATCGAGGACAAGGAGACGTTCTACGTCCCGTCTTTCTCCTGTCGCACCATCGTCTACAAGGGCCTGATGCTGGCCCCGCAGATCGAGCGCTTCTACTTCGAGCTGGCCAACCCTCTGGTCACCAGCGCACTTTGTCTCGTCCACCAGCGCTTTTCGACAAACACGTTTCCCAGTTGGAAGCTTGCCCACCCCTACCGCTACGTGGCCCACAACGGCGAAATCAACACCATCCGCGGCAACGTGAGCTGGATGAATGCCCGCCAATCGGTTCTCAACAGTCCCAAATTCGGCCAGCATATCGACAAGCTCTTTCCGGTGATCATGCCTGAAGGCAGCGACTCTGCCTCGCTGGATAATGCGGTCGAATTTCTTTTCCAGGCGGGACGCTCGCTTCCTCATGTGATGGCCATGCTGATTCCGGAAGCTTGGGCCGGCAACCCCGATATGGACGAGGAAAAGCGCGCGTTCTACGAGTACCACGCCTCCCTGATGGAGCCGTGGGACGGTCCCGCCGCCATTGCATTTACCGATGGTAAAGTCATCGGCGCCACGCTGGACCGCAATGGTCTGCGCCCCGGCCGCTACATCGTCACCAAGGACGACCTGGTGGTGCTTGCTTCAGAAGCGGGCGTGATTGAAGTACCTGCTGAAGATGTTCGCAAGAAAGGCCGCCTCATGCCCGGCCGCATGTTCCTGGTGGATACCGTCCAGCAGCGGATCATCTCAGACAGCGAAATCAAGAAGCAGCTTGCCGGACGTCAGCCCTTTGGAGAGTGGCTCAAGCAGCAGCAGGTCACCATGGACATGCTGCCCGAGCCGCCGCGAGTCATCGCATCGAACTCCGAAACTCTGCTTCGCCGCCAGCGTGCCTCCGGCTACAGCGAGGAGGATCTGCGCATTCTTCTTGCGCCGATGGCGGTCAACGGCGAGGAGCCGATCGGCTCCATGGGAACCGACGTGCCGCTGGCTTGTCTATCTGACCGCCCGCAATCGTTGTTCAACTACTTCAAGCAGCTCTTCGCACAGGTGACCAATCCGCCGATCGACCCCATCCGCGAAGAGATGGTGATGTCGCTCATCAGCTATATCGGCACTGAGCGCAACATCCTGGATGAGCAGCCAGAGAACTGCCACACGCTCAAGCTGCCCCACCCGATCCTGACCAACCGCGATCTTGAGAAGCTGCGTCGCGTGTCTTCAGGCGATCTGCTGGCCACCACACTGCCCGCGCTGTTCCGCGCGGCCGATGGCGAGGCCGGGCTCCGGCATTCGCTCGAAGACCTTAGCGCCCGCGCTGCTCACGCCGTTCACTCCGGCTACACGCTGCTCATCCTTTCCGACCGCGGCGTCGATCCGACCTATGCGCCCATTCCCAGCCTGCTGGCGATGGCTGCCGTGCATAATCGCCTGGTGAGAGAAAAAACCCGCACCCAGGTCGCACTCATTATCGAGAGCGGCGAACCTCGCGAGGTGATGCACTTTGCCTTGCTGATCGGGTACGGCGCGAGCGCCATCAATCCATATCTCGCCTTCGAAACTCTGCACGACATGAAGCGTCGCGGGCTGCTGCCCGAAAAGTTGACGGCTGAGTATGCCGAAAAGAACTTCATCAAGGCCATTAACAAGAGCCTGCTAAAGACCTTCTCAAAAATGGGCATCAGCACGCTGCAAAGCTATCGCGGCGCGCAGGTGTTTGAGGCAGTGGGTCTCAATCAATTCCTCGTGGACGCCTACTTCTCCGGCACCGCATCCCGCATCGAGGGCGTTGGCCTTGAAGTGCTGGCCAAGGAAGCGCAGATGAAGCATGCTTACGCCTTCCAGCCCTTGACTGAATCCGAGACCGACCTGGTGGTTGGCGGCCAGTATCAGTACCGCGAGGGCGGCGAGTATCACCTGCTCAATCCGCTCACCATCAGCAAGGTGCAGCACGCTGTTCGCGCGAACAATCCGGCCACGTTCCAGGAGTACACCGACCTGATTGACGATCAGAACCGGAATCTCTGCACTTTGCGTGGCCTGCTCCAGCTCAAATATGCCGATCAGCCAATCCCCATTGAAGAAGTGGAGCCTGCCAAGGAGATCGTCAAGCGATTCACGACCGGCGCCATGAGCTTTGGCTCCATCAGCAAGGAAGCGCACGAGACTCTGGCGATTGCGATGAATCGCATCGGTGGTATGTCGAACACCGGCGAGGGCGGCGAGGATGAAGCCCGGTTCAAGCGCGATCCCAATGGCGATTCACGGCGCAGCGCCGTGAAACAGGTGGCCAGCGGCCGTTTCGGCGTGACCACGAATTACCTCGTCAATGCGGACGAGCTCCAGATCAAGATGGCGCAGGGTGCAAAGCCCGGCGAAGGCGGTCAGTTGCCCGGCCACAAGGTGGACGAGGTGATTGCCAAGACGCGCCACTCCATCGCCGGCGTCGGGTTGATCTCGCCTCCGCCTCATCACGACATCTACTCCATTGAGGATCTCGCGCAGCTGATCTATGACCTCAAGAACGTCAATCCTCAGGCCCGCATCGCGGTCAAGCTGGTCTCAGAGGTTGGCGTGGGCACGGTCGCCGCGGGCGTCTCCAAGGCACATGCCGACGTGGTGCTCATCTCGGGCGACAACGGCGGGACCGGCGCATCCCCGCTCAGTTCCATCAAGCATGCCGGCTTACCCTGGGAACTGGGTCTGGCTGAAACGCAACAAGTGCTTTTGCTGAACGATCTGCGCAGCCGCATTCGCGTCCAGACGGACGGCAAACTCCAGACGGGCCGCGACGTTGTGATTGCCGCGCTGCTGGGCGCCGAAGAGTACGGATTTGCCACCATGCCGCTGATCACCATGGGCTGCATCATGATGCGCAAATGCCATCTGAACACCTGCGCGGTGGGCATTGCCACACAGGATCCGGTGTTGCGCGCACGCTTTACCGGCCAGCCCGAGCACGTGGTCAACTTCTTCTTCTTTATCGCGGAGCAGATGCGCCAGCACATGGCCAAGCTTGGTTTCCGCACGGTGGACGAGATGGTTGGCCGCGTGGACAAGATCGATGCCGCGGTTGCTGACCTGCACTGGAAGGCAAAGGGCATCAATCTGTCCTCGATTCTCCACTCGCCCACGCTGCCCTCGCGCGTGGCCCGCCGCCGCATGCAGGCGCAGGATCATGGGCTGGGCGCCGCTCTCGATCATGCCCTGATCGCCAAGGCCGCACCGGCCCTCGAGTCGCAGACCAAGGTGACAGGCAGCTTTACGATCCGCAACGTCCATCGCACGGTCGGCGCCATGCTTGGCGGACAGATCGCGCGCAAGTACGGATCTGCGGGCCTACCAGACGGCACCATCCACTACAAGTTCCAGGGCTCGGCTGGCCAGAGCTTTGGCGCTTTCGTCCCATCCGGCGTAACCCTCGAGTTGGAAGGTGACGCGAACGACTACCTCGGCAAGGGCCTTTCCGGCGGACGCATCATTACCTATCCGCCCAAGACTTCAAGCTTCCTGCCTGAAGAAAGCATCGTGGTGGGCAACGTGGTCCTTTACGGAGCGACCTCTGGTGAAGTGTTCCTCAACGGCATCGCTGGTGAGCGCTTTGCCGTGCGCAACTCCGGCGCCACGGCGGTTGTGGAAGGGTGCGGCGATCACGGTTGCGAATACATGACGAACGGGACAGTGATCGTCCTTGGCAAAGCTGGACGGAACTTCGCGGCCGGCATGAGCGGCGGCTTTGCGTACGTCTACGACGGCCGCGGCGACTTCTCGGTCAGGCGTTGCAACAGGACCAGCGTCGATCTGGAACCACTGGTTCTTGAGTCCGACGTGGAACGCGTGCGCAACCTGCTTGAGCGCCATCGCGATTACACAGGCAGCCCCCGCGCCGCGTGGATGCTGGAGCATTGGGCCGCTGCCCAGCCCGGCTTCATCAAGGTCTTCCCGCATGAATACAAGCGTGTCCTCGGTGTTCCTCGTGTCGAGACCGTCTATTCTTCTCCCTCGTCTTCGTCGCACATGATTCCGTCACCGGCAGAGGTTCTCCATGGGTAAGGTTACTGGTTTTCTCGAAATCAAACGTGAACAGCCAACGCGCCGCGATCCAAAGAAGCGCGTCCATGACTGGTTCGAGATCTACGAGCCCTTCCCTGAGGAGAAACAACGCGAGCAAGGCGCTCGCTGCATGGACTGCGGAGTTCCCTTCTGCCACACGGGCTGTCCGGTCAATAACCTGATTCCCGACTGGAATGACCTTGTGTATAACGGCCGTTGGGAGTCGGCCATTCGCCGCCTTCACTCCACGAACAACTTCCCTGAATTTACGGGGCGCATCTGCCCCGCGCCGTGCGAAGCTGCCTGCGTCCTCGGCATCAATCAGCCGGCGGTTTCAATCAAGCTCATCGAGCGTTCCATTGTCGAGCGCGGCTGGGATGAGGGCTGGATCCGCCCGGAACCACCCGAGCAGGCAACGGGCAAGCGCGTCGCCGTCGTCGGCAGCGGTCCCGCAGGTCTCGCGGCGGCACAGCAACTGCGTCGTGCAGGCCATTCGGTCACCGTGTATGAGAAGAACGACCGCATTGGCGGACTGCTTCGTTACGGCATCCCCAACTTCAAACTTGAGAAGCACGTCATTGACCGGCGCATCGACCAGATGCGCTCAGAGGGTGTGCAGTTTGTGACCGACGCGCACGTGGGCGTAAACATTCCCATCGAGACGCTTACCGGCCAGTACGAAGCGATTTTGCTTTGTGGCGGATCCGAGCAGCCCCGCGACCTGAAGATTCCCGGGCGCGAACTCAAGGGAATTCACTACGCCATGGAGTTTCTGCCCCAGCAGAATCGGCGCAACGAGGGCGATACCGTCGATCCCTCCATGGAAATTCTCGCCACCGGCAAGCGCGTGCTGATCATCGGCGGCGGCGATACCGGGGCAGACTGCCTGGGAACCAGCCATCGGCAGGGCGCAAAGAGCGTCCACCAGTTCGAGATCATGCCCAAGCCTCCTGAGCAGCGGGCCGCCTCCACGCCGTGGCCGCTGTGGCCCCTTCAATTGCGCACCGAAAGCGCGCACGAAGAAGGTGGGGAGCGCGGCTGGAGCATCAACAGCATCAAGTTCACCGGCGACGAGAACGGCCATGTGAAGCAGTTGCATGCCGTCAAGGTTGGCCCACCGCCGAAGTTCGAGCCCATTGCCGGCTCTGAATTCACGCTTGATGTTGACCTCGTCCTGCTCGCCATGGGCTTCCTGGGGCCCGTCCGCTCAGGAATGATTGAGCAGCTGGGTCTGGAACTCGACAACCGCGGCAACATTGCCACAAAGGACTATATGAGCTCCATGGACGGCATCTTTGCCGCAGGCGATATGCGCCGTGGACAGTCCCTGGTTGTCTGGGCCATCGCCGAGGGCCGCAAAGCCGCAGCAGCCGTAGACGCTTATCTGAGCAAGCAGGAAGAAGCCGTTCCAGTGGCTCATCGCGTCATGGCATAGCGGCGGCTAAAATCTTTTGAACGAAAGAAAAAAGGCAATTCATTCAAGCTGTACTTGAGTGAATTGCCCTCGGTTCCTGGTCCCAAATCAGCTCATTCAGAACCCGTAGGCAGGTATCGGCGCGAGTCCCGGTTTAGGCACGGGCTTGCTCAGTACATCCAGCTCATCGATCCCGGCCTCGAGCGAAAAGCATTGACGAACCGCCGCGAGAGTGATGATCACCCTGCATTGCTTTCGCAATTCTGTGACCACTCCTTCAACGCCCGCAAAGACGCCGTGGCGCACCCGTACCTTTGTACCTACAGACAAACCAAGATACGGCCGCAATGGAAGCCCGCTGGCCAGTCCCGTACGAATCTGCGCAAGCTCTTCATCGCGAACCATATCCCACGACTGATCGCCCAGGAGGCGAAGAACGCCTGGCGTCGAGATCACTGCAATTCTGTCGTTGGGAGTGAAGCGGGCGAAGACATATCCCGAGAAAAGCGGCCTCTCGGCCACTACCGTTCTGTCAGTCCACCTTACGCGTTCGGAATAGAGCGGAAGATAATGTTCGACGGATCGAACGACCAGATGCTGTGCTACGCGTTTCTCATGATTTGAAAGCACATGTAAAACGTGCCACGAACTGCTTTGCATTGATCGCTCCTTGGGGGATGTGCCGGGGGCACAAAAAGCGGTTCAATTACTCGTTGCAGGTGCCTTTCTTCTCATCGGCGTCTTTCATGCGGGGTGCAACATGCGCTTCATCAACGAATACGGCAATCGCGTTTCGGAGGGATTGGTTGGTCCCTACCCGCTTATTCTACATCGTTTGCATCCGCCTATCCGGCGGAAGTCGGAAGCAGAGATTACTAAAGGTGCATGTGGAAAACCGGGTGTTTTCTTTTGGCACACATTGCGCGATCAAGCGGCAAACCAGTACGAAACGTGTCCAGGTCTCCTCCACGAAAAAGTAAAGTATGGCTGGGATCACAGAGAATTCAGCGGATCTTCCGAAAAACGACATCGGGATATTTACTGTCGGGCAGAAGAACATTGTTGCGGCCGTATAGAGGAACCCAATCGTCGAAATCCACCTTGAGCACTGTCTCGAAGTCCCTGGCTAAACGAGTGTCGCAAAACCGGAACATGGCGTTTTCGATCACCAGCAGGCCTCCAGGCTTGAGCACGCGCGCCAAGTCAGCCACAGATTGCTCGAAGTCCGCGAAGCGGATGAGATGACTGCTGTTCGGCGGCGGTGTTGAGAGGTTCAAATCTCCATGGCGAAAGATCGCCATCGCGAAGATTGCGTCGTAGCTGGCGTCTGCCTCGCGCGCGGTCGACCCGGCAGTAGCGAAGTTGATGCCCTTATCTCCACGCCTGAGATGCCTGAATCGGCACACCGCAATATTGAAAGGATTGATGTCGAGGCCGAGGATGATTGCCTCAGGAAAATAGCGTCGCAAACAGAACACTTCCTCTCCCGTCGAACATCCGAACGACAGGATGTGCGTGGTTGCACTGTCTCCGACCGACTGACGTACAAACTGAAATATGCCAGGGTATCGATCGATGGAAGTGGTTCCGTAAGGCTGGTAAAGGCCTTTCGGCGGCCGCAGTAATATGAGTGCCGAGTTTCGTGACTCAACACCTTTGAGCAGCCTCAACAAAAAGCGCGCAATTCGAAACCCCGGCACCCTGCGCAGGAGAGGCTTTAATTGAATTTTGAATGAGGTCATGCAAGCCGCTCCCAACGGCCAAGATTTTGTCCCAACCGGAATCGGGAAGTCTGCCCGTTTTGAGAATAGCTCCAGGACTTATGTTGTGATGGAAAAGATCGCGTATTGACCTCAAGCAGCCCGTTTGCTGTATCGTCGTATCAATCCTACTTTTCGCCTGCCTGCAGCGACCGGATGGTGCCGGTATTGAGGATATTCTGTTTTCCCCCGTGTGAGCCTCAAGAATGAACATCACAGCGCACCAAGCTTACGGTCTCTGCATTCATACGGAGATTGCTTGTCCGGAGCTTGCTCTTCATCCACAACCTGGCGCAATTCCGGATGTGACGATTCATCTGTTGCCGGCGGTGCCGAGCGTTACAGAAACGCTTGAGGAGGGATACTTTGAGGTTCATTCAAGGATTTTCCGTATGGCAGTGGCTGGAGTTGGGAGCTACGTTGTCGAGGAAGGCAGTCGAATCTCCATTGAGCCCGTGGAAGGGGCGCCATTGGAGGAGGTTCGATTATTTCTGATGGGCTCGGCGATGGGGGCACTGCTTTACCAGCGGGGGTTGTTTCCCCTTCACGGCAGTGCCGTAGAGACACGGTGGGGAGCGATGATCTTCGTCGGCGAGCAGGGCGTGGGCAAGTCCACCCTTGCTGCCGAATTTCATCAGCGCGGATATCGCTTGCTGTCGGACGATGTGTGCGCGGTGACGACCGGGGCCGAGAAGTTACAGGTACTTCCCGCGCTTGCCCAGGTTCGACTTTGCCCAGATGCATATGAGCGTCTTGGGCAGCCACCGGGCGGTCGCTTTCATGTCGACAAGTTCGTGGTCCCGTTGAATGACGGATACTGCGCTCAACCGGTGCCGCTCACGGGGATTCATATTCTTAAGAATCGCGACGAGGGTGAGCCGCAGTTCACTTTACTTCGCGGTTTTGATCGCATACAGGGTCTTCTTGAGAATCTGTATCGCCCGGAATACCTTAAGGGACAGAGCACGCAAAGCCATCTTATGCGGCTCGCGGGACTGATTGCGGAAATGACATCGATTGCCGAGATCTCCCGCCGCCGCGATACTGAGAAGATAGGGAGCCTGGTCGACTATCTGGAATCGGCATGGGCAGAACATTTTGACAGCAATCAGGGGCTGGAGCGAGGCTAATGCGCCATTTTGAGCCGGAAGACAAACTACGTCGCACGCAAGTGGCACTTTCAACAGAATTGGACCAGGAAACGGTTCTGATGAGCATCGACGCGGGAGCGTATTACGGACTAGCGGGGACGGCGCGCGAGATTTGGGCAAAGATAGAGACACCACTGACGTTCTCGGCGCTTGTGGATGAGCTTGTGAAGGAGTACGACATCGCGCCTGAGCTTTGTTCCGCGGAACTCGAAAAGTTCCTTGGACAAATGGAACAAGAAGGTCTTCTGCATGTGGAGTGATCTTCGGCGTTATCGAAGGACTTCCTCCACCCGCAGGAAGTTGCTTTGGGAGGCCCTTCGAGATTTAGCAGCCGCACGGGTCGTGATGGCTTGTGTGCCTTTCCGGCGCATCGCAGCGTGGCTTGGAACGCCCGGTACCGAAAGTCCGATGACTGCCACGGCCGAAGAAGTCCTTGTGGCACAAGAGATAGGTTGGGCAGTAGGAGTATTGGCTCGCCGGGTTCCGTGGGATGGGCGTTGCCTTGCTCAGGCTCTGGCCGCCACCCGAATGTTGCGCCGCCGTGGCCTGGAGGGAACGGTCAGTTTTGGAGTGAGCCAGGGAGAGCCGGTGAAATTTGATGCGCACGCCTGGGTGCGGGTCGGCTCCTATATTGTTACCGGGGCGCCTGGGCATGAGCGCTTCAAAACCTTGATGACCATTTCCCGGGGACAATCATGAGCGGGATCTACGGCATTTTTAGATTTGATGGTGCGCCAGTAGACCCGAAGTGGCTGGAGCGAATGAAAGCCGCAATGGGATACTACGGGCCGGACGGCGCGCGCTCAGTAATTGAGGGGCCTGTCGGATTAGGCCACCTGTTGCTGAAGGTCAATCCGGAAGATGCATTTGAGCAACAACCTTTGCGCAGGCTGGGAAATCTGCTGGTGTGCGCGGCGCGGCTGGACAACCGAGATGCCCTTCTGGACCACTTCCGCATCTCTGCCGCTGATGCTCCGCAGGTGAGCGACGGACATCTGGTGGAACAAGCCTTCGATTGCTGGGGTGAGGAACTCTGTTCACACCTTGAGGGAGATTGGTCGCTGGCTGCCTGGAATGCAGGGGAACGCCGGCTTCTTCTTGCTCTGAACCCTTGCGGAAACGAGACGCTTTATTACCACGCCGGCGACGGGTTTGTTGCCTTCGCATCCAGTCTGAAGGCACTCCTTGCGCTTCCCGGCATCAGCAAAGAGCCGGATTTTCTGCGCCTTGCGGAGGTGCTGATCAGTTGGGATCCCGATGCGGAGTTAACTGCTTACAAGCAGTTTCGGCGACTGATATGGGCGCGCGCGATGACCGTTGCCGCCGATGGCCGTATACAAATCAGGCGCTATTGGTCTCCTGAGGGACGCGAACCGCTGAGATACCGCCGGGATGAGGAATACATCGAAGGCTTTTTGGATCACTATGAACGCGCCGTCCGAAGCTGTCTGCGGTCGACTAGAACGATCACCGCGCAACTCTCAGGCGGTCGCGATTCGGGTTCGGTAGTGACCATGGCGGCGCCAATTCTGGCAGGCCAGGGGCGCGACCTTACGGCGTTTACATCGGTGCCTTACTTCAGTCCCGACGGAGCTGGAAAATCGCGGCTCGGCAATGAGTGGGATCTGGCCCAGGAAACGGCAACTATGGCGGGCGCCAACGTCAGGCATGTTGCCATTGATGCCAAGAACTACGGCGTCATCCAAGGCATCGAGCACATGCTGAATATTCATGACGGCCCGGGTCATGGGGCAATCAACCACTATTGGTGCCAGGCGGTGTTTGACGCTGCCGCTCAAGCTGGATCCAGCGTCCTCCTCCATGGCTTAATGGGCAACGCCACCGTTTCCTGGTCGGGAAACGGATCAGCACTTCTGGCTCTGGTTCAGGGATATCCCACGACAGCTCTCCGGTTGTTCCAGAACGGAGAATCGAATCCATGGAATACCTTGAAACGTCAGGTCTTGAAGCCGGTACTGATGCCGGCAAGGCGCCTGCTCAGGCGCCTTAGAATGCCCTTGAAGAATCCCTGGCGTTCGTATTCCGCGCTCAATGTGCATCTGGCGCAGGCGCTCGATATCAATGGCAGGATGCGCGATCAGGGTTTTGATCCGACCTTCACCGGTTCCGCCCTTTTAGATTGCCGCCCGCATTTTTTTGATCCTTCTTGCTCTGTCGGCGTGAGCATCGACTCGGAGATTGGCGCGTGGCATTCGTTTTCCTGCGTGGATCCGACAGCCAACCTATCCATGCTGGAGTTTCTTCTACGGGTGCCCGACGATCAGTTCTGGCGTGGAGGCGACACAGGCTCTTTGATGAAGCGCGCATTTCAGAACAAGATGCCCAGTCAAGTGTTGCACTCACGCCAAAAGGGGTTACAAGCCGCGGATGTGGGACACCGGATTGTCAATGAAATAGATACGTTTCGACAGTGCCTTCGCTCGCTCGAATCAGTGCCGGCGGCAAGAGAAGCGCTTGACCTGCCGATGTTCGGCCGCTGCCTGGAAGAGCTCACGAAAAGGGTCGATCCGGAATCAACGGATCGGGCTGAAGCGATCCTTCTTCGTGGATTGGGTGTGGGTTTGTTCCTTCAGCGTCTGGAACATTCCGGCGGTTGAGGCTCGAGATATCCATGCTGAAGAGACAAATCACGGAATTCATCCGACAGTTGCCGGCAGGACGCCGCGCCATCGTACTGGTGTGGAAGGCCACACGATGGTGGAGCGTGGCATGGGGCGTGCTGCTGATTGCCCAGGGTCTGCTACCCGCAGGCCAGGTTTTGCTGCTCAGATCACTGGTCAACCAATTTGTTGCTTCGGAGCGATGGACAACGATCGCGCCATCGGCAATTGGTATCGCCGCTCTATGGATTGTGGGCCTGCTGATATCGAGTGCATTGACGTGGGTGAGGGCCGTACAGGCAGAGTACGTGCAGGACGAAGTTCATCGGCTGATTCATGAGCACGCTATCCGGCTTGACCTGGCATTCTACGACCGTCCTGAATCCTACGATCTGTTATGGAGAGCGCAGGTCGACGCTCCCTCGCAGCCATTGGCGCTGCTGGAGAGTCTCGGCACGCTGGTGCAGAATGGGCTGGGATTCCTGGTATTAGCCGGTATTTTGTGGGCCTACGCCGCCTGGTTGCCTCTGCTGATGCTATTGACCGCAGTTCCGGGTCTGATTTGGATAGCACGCCATATTTTGAGCGAGCACCATTGGCACCTTGAGCACACGTTCGATGAGCGGCGCGAGCGCTACCTCGACTGGATGATTACCGATCAGCGCGCTGCGACTGAATTTCGCCTCTTCGACCTGGGGACGTATCACCGAAAGGCCTTCGAAAAGCTGCGCGGGAGCCTGAGGGGCGGGAAACTGCGTCTGGCGCGGAAGGGGGCAGTTACCGAACTTGAGGCCGGTTTGCTTGCCTGGACGGGCAGTCTGGTTGGCCTGGGCTGGATGGTGCACCAGACCCTTGCGGGGAGGGCCAGGCTGGGCGATCTGCTTCTTTGTTTCCAGGCCTTCCAGCAGTGCCAGGCTCAGCTTCGCGCTTTATTGGAGGGCGCAGGCAAAATCTACAGAAGCCTGCTCTTCATCGACAATCTTGACGAATTCCTGAGGACGATGCCGGCTATCTTCGCAGGCCATGCGAGCGAAGCTGGCCTGCCCATCAAGGAGTCCATTCGCTTTGATGGAGTCAGCTTCACTTACCCCGGTGGAACCCATTGCGCCCTGGACAAGTTCGAGCTGGAGATCCCGAAGGAAAAGGTGGTTGCGATCGTCGGGTATAATGGTGCGGGTAAAAGCACGCTCATCAAGCTCCTGTGCCGCTTCTACGATCCCGACGAGGGTCGAATCCTTGTGGATGGCGTGGACTTGAAGGAGATTGATCACGAGGCATTGCGGCGGCAAATCGCCGTGCTTTTCCAGAATCCTGTTCATTATGAGACCACAGTGCGGGAGAATATCGGTTTTGGCGAGATCAGCGCTCTGAGCGATGACAAGCGGCTTTGGCAAGCAGCCAGCGATTCGGGAGCGCTGGCACCGATTGAAAGGCTGCCGGAAGGCTTCGATACGGTTTTGAGCAAGATGTTTGGCGGCACGGAACTGAGCGAAGGAGAATGGCAGCGGATCGCGTTGGCGAGAGCATTTTTCCGCGAGGCTTCACTCATCGTTCTCGACGAGCCCACGAGCGCGATGGATTCATGGGCGGAGCAAGACTGGCTTGGCCGTTTTCGAACGCTCACTGCGGGGCGGTCCGCATTGATGATCACACACCGCTTTACCACCGCCATGCACGCTGACATCATTCACGTGATGGAGAAGGGGCGCATCATCGAATCTGGAACTCATGGGCAGCTGGTCTCCAAGGGAGGAGTGTATGCCTCTTCCTGGGCGGCCCAGATGCGGGATATCAGCCATGCTCGGCCATGACTGGCGGCAGAGCGCCAGCCCAGCGTTTCGGCTGATGATCGCCACCTCGTGGCTGGCGCCGGACTCATGGAAAGAAAAGCAGGAAAAGGAGATTCTGGAGGCCTCGGGGGAGGGACTGGACTGGACGGAATACCTCTTCCTGGTTGATCGTCACAGAATCCCCGCGCTGAGTTGGGCGGCAATAGGCCGCGTTCCGGACCTAGCCGTTCCGGATGGGGTCCGGCAGGAACTAAAAAGGCGCAGTGACGACTGCCGAATGAGGGCAATTCAGCATAGCCTGCTGCTGGCTCAGGTACTCAAGCGGTTGAATCGAGATGGTATTCCTGTGATGCCTTGCAAGGGGCCGGTTCTTTCTTTCAACCTGTATGGCGACGTGGGGCTCAGGCAGTTCAGAGATCTGGATGTAGCCGTCGCGGAAAGCGATCTGGAACAGGCGCGGGCGAGTCTGGAAGATCTTGGATGGCGTGTGGGCGAGGGAAACTATCGTTTGAGCCCTCGCCAGTGGGACAGTTTTCTGCGTAATGAGTACGAAATGGTCTTTGAGCATCCTCAGACGAATTGCATTCTTGAACTGCAGTGGAGCAACCAGTGGGAGACCCCTGAGGTTACGAGAGCGCGGTGGGCCAGGAGTACTCCCTCCGAATGGCAAGGCTGTTCAATCCGTGAGATGAATTCCGGCGATTTGATGCTCTATCTTTGCAGTCATGGCGGCCATCATGCGTGGTTTCGCGCCAAATGGCTGGGAGACGTGGCGCGCGCACATGCCATGGGCCTGGCCGATTGGGACGCAGCCTTCCATGAGGCCCGGAAAGACCACCGGGAGCGAGTTTTGGAGGTTGGGCTTGCGCTCCTCGAACAACTGTACGGGCTTCCCGCCCCAGAACCGCCGCCGAATCCCAGAATCCGGATGCCGGCTCTGCTGGTCGAGATTCCCTTCAAGGCTCTCCGCGACACCAAAGTACCCACTTTTCGTACGGATTTGGGCTTTCTCCGTTATCGGCTTCGCATGAGCCGCTATGAAAGAATGCTCTCGCCGCGAAAGCCCTGGCGTCGCAGCCTCGGTGAGCTCTTTCACTTCCGGGAGGACTTCAGAACGGTTCCGCTTCCGGACTGGCTTTTCTGGCTCTACAGGCCGTTGCGGCCCTTCCTGTGGCTGTTGCGCCTGGTTCGTCAGGCGTGGCAAAAACCGCCCAATCCAAGCGAGAATGGTGACGAGAGAATCTGATGCGGATGGCTCCCAGGCACTGACGTGGACAGGTGTGGAAGGTGACGGAAGTACCTAAAAGTTAAACACTCTATTGAATTTGTGCGCCATTTTCCTTCTTGCCTTCGCTCTGCAGCCGTGTTAGGCTTTTCTTGTCAAGATCCTATCCCCCCAAAGGAGATTCAACATGGCCAAAGTTCACGAAACAAAGGTAGAAGAGACCAGGAAGGCATGGGGAACGCCCCAGCTCAAGAAGTTCGGTATTGAGGAAATCACGGCCAACTTTAACGGTGGCGCCAAGACCGACAGCAAGAGCACCCATAGCTAGTCGTCTGGCGATCAGCCTCAAGCAGGGCTTGCATGCTCAGTTCCTTTGTACCCATTGTGCTGGTTGGCCATGGGTGAGGGTGGGTGTGTAAACGGGCTCTTTGATCTTCTCCAATACCGAAAAAAGAATTGTCTCACAGCCTTTAAAAAAGAGATGGTTCTGGTCGCGGACCGTAGTATTTTAACTGGAGACTTTGCCCTCTCCGGAACTAATGAGAAGGTGCAGTGAGGTATTCCC
>Ga0224554_1000745_pt1 | contig 24779 bp, 30 predicted proteins | sample 714S22024metaG_FD_180666 | JGI IMG/M metagenome (GOLD analysis project Ga0224554, IMG submission 180666) | Peat soil microbial communities from Stordalen Mire, Sweden - 717 S2 20-24 | ecosystem: Environmental > Terrestrial > Soil > Wetlands > Peat | place: Sweden: Norrbotten County, Stordalen...
CCCAATCGCGCGACGAGCCGGTTCCGTATTCCTGTCCGGCGAGAATCACGAGCGGAATTTTCGCGGCCTGATATTTTATGGCCGCGTCGTAAATGGAAATTGTTTCGGGGAGCGCGGGCGTCCCGCCTGCGGCAGTCGGCGTCGCGCCGACTGCACTCGTTGAACTGACTGACGAAGCGGAAGGCGCGACGCCTTCCGCAGCACGCGAGACGCGTGCGCTCCCATAAAAAACCGTCACGCCGCCCTCGACGCCGGGCACCATCAAATTTTTGATGCGCACGTTCGCGAACGTTCCGCGCGTCATCACGCGGTCGTTGCCGCGACGCGAGCCGTAGCTGTTGAAATCCTCCGCCGTCACGCCGTTCTCGATGAGATATTTTCCGGCGGGCGAAGTTTTCTTGATTGAGCCGGCGGGCGAAATGTGGTCGGTCGTCACGCTGTCGCCGAAAATCGCAAGCGCGCGTGCGTTTTTTATCTCTGCGATGCTGCCGGGCTGCAACGCAAAGCTCGTGAAAAACGGCGGTTCCTGGATGTAAGTGGATTTGCGATCCCATTCATACACGTTGCCGGTGCTGGACGGAATTTCGTTCCACTTCGGATTTTGCCCGGCGAAATCCTTGTAAAGTTTACGGAAAACTTCCGGCTGCAACGCGGCTTGCATCAGGTCGCGGACTTCGCGCAACGTCGGCCACAAATCTTTCAGAAAAACGTCCGCGCCGTTTTTGTCTTTGCCGATTGGATCGTGGTTCATGTCAATATCTACGCGCCCCGCAAGCGCAAATGCAACGACGAGCGGCGGCGACATGAGAAAATTCGCCTTGATGTTCTGGTGAACGCGCGCTTCAAAATTTCGATTGCCGGAAAGCACGCTCGCGGCGACCAGATTATTTTTTACGATGGCGTCTTCAATCGCCGGATGCAGCGGGCCGGAATTTCCGATGCACGTCGTGCAACCGTAACCGACGGTCTGGAAACCGAGCTTGTCGAGATACGGCGCGAGGCCGGTCTTGTTCAGATAATCCGTGACGACGCGGCTGCCGGGCGCGAGCGAAGATTTGACAGTGCTGTTGACGGTGAGTCCGCGTTCGACGGCTTTTTTCGCGAGCAAACCGGCGGCGAGCATCACGCTCGGATTGCTCGTGTTCGTGCAACTCGTGATGGCCGCGATGAGCACAGAACCGTTGCGAACGTCGCCTTTTAGTTGCGGCGCTCGCGCGTGAATCGGTTCGGCGGTCGGATGCTCGATTGCCATCTCGCGTTCGCTGGGAGGCAGTTTGCTGTTCGGAACTGCCTGCTGACTTCCGCCGCCCGGATGAATTTCACCGCCAGCAGACACATGAACTGTGCGCGCCAGTTCTTCGACTTTCATTCCGAAACCGCTTTCGGTGACGGGCTTTGAAAACGCGGAAATGAAATCGCGCTTCATGTTCGGCAATTCGATTTTGTCCTGCGGACGTTTCGGCCCGGCGACGCTCGGCACGACGGAATTCAAATCGAGTTCCAGTTCCTGCGAATATTGGATGTCGCCTTTTTTCGGAATGCCCCAAAGTCCCTGCGCCTTGTAATATTTTTCGTAGGTCTTGACCGCTTCGTCGCTGCGACCGGTCGCGCGCAGATAATTCACGCACTCGGCGTCAATCGGGAAAAAGCCCATCGTCGCGCCGTATTCGGGCGCCATGTTCGCGATGGTCGCGCGATCCACGACCGGCAACGCCGTCGCGCCGGGGCCGAAAAATTCCACGAATTTTCCGACGACCTTCGCTTTGCGCAACATTTGCGTGACCGTGAGCGCGAGGTCGGTCGCGGTGACGCCTTCGCGCAACGCGCCGGTGAGATGCACGCCGACGACATCGGGCGTGAGAAAATAAACGGGCTGACCAAGCATTCCCGCCTCGGCCTCGATACCGCCGACGCCCCAGCCGACGATGCCGATGCCGTTGATCATCGTCGTGTGCGAGTCCGTGCCGACGAGCGTGTCGGGATAAAATAGTTGAGAGTTGTTAGTTGATGGTTGAGAGAGAACGCCCTTCGCGAGATATTCCAGATTCACTTGATGAACAATTCCAATTCCCGGCGGCACGACTTTGAACGTGTCGAACGCCTGCATTCCCCATTTCAAAAATTGATAACGCTCGCGGTTGCGCGTGAATTCCAAATCCAGATTGCGCTGCATCGAATCCGCCGCGCCTGCAAAATCCACCTGCACAGAATGATCCACGACCAAATCCACCGGCACGAGCGGCTCGATGATTTTTGGATTTTTGCCAAGCTTCGCGACTGCGCTGCGCATCGCCGCCAAATCCACGAGCAACGGCACGCCGGTGAAATCCTGCAACACGATGCGCGCGACGACGAACGGAATTTCCGCCGTGCGCGTTTCATTCGGTTTCCAGTTCGCGAGTTCCTTGATGTTCGCCTCGGAAACTTTTTTGCCGTCGCAGTTGCGCAGGACGGATTCCAAAACGAGACGAATTGAAACTGGCAATTTTGAAATGTTTCCGACGCCGGCTTTTTTGAGCGCGGGCAGCGAGTAGAAGTTTCCCTGTTTCCCATTGCCGAGATCAAATGTTTGAAGTGAGTTGAATAAATTATGTGCGCTCATGTCGTTCCTTAAACAACATGAAAATGAAGGTTGCGCGCGGGCGTGTCAAGCGAAGGGCGTGGAATCGTTACATTGTTAAATCGTTAAATGGTTGAATCGGAATTTGCCGAGCCGATGCAACGATTTAACGAATTAACAATTCAACAATTTAACTTTTCCCCATGCAACAAATCCGCGATGCGATGCACGAGGCGCGGCAAGTCCAGCGGCTTGGTGAAGAAATCCTCCGCCTGCATCGCCACCGTGCGCCGCGTGACATCGCTCGAAAGCGCGCTCATAAAAATGATCGGGATGTTTTTTGTGGCGGGCTGGCGGCGCAGGATTTCGCAGACGGAGAGGCCGTCGAGGTCGGGCAGCAAAATATCCAACAGGATAAGGCTCGGCTTCATCTGCCGCGCCTGGCTCAAGGCGTGGACACCATCGCTGGCCACGATCAGGTCGTAGCCTTGACCCGCGAGCTTGTATTGCAACAGCTCGATGAAGTCGTTCTCATCATCCACAATCAAAATGCGCGGCACCATGCGGACAAGCTAGCCAGTGCCGCGCCAAGCACAACCACGGCACGGTTAAAACCAGGTGACGAAATGGAAACGGGAAAGTCGGGTTGCGGGCGCCGGATTCAACGTGGCAACTTCTTTGAAGCAGTGGTCAGCCCTTTGACAAATCTATTTCGTCCGCGTGGTCGGCATCGTAGTCCAGCAGCCGCGCGAAATAAAAACAGCCGCCCGCCGCCAGCGCCGCCGTCACGGCAAGGATGACCGCCTGCGTGCCGGGTTGTTTCAGGTCATTCGACCAGTCCTCGATTAGTTCACCCTGTTTGCCGTAAAGAATGCCCATCTGCCGGTCTTCCCGTTTATTGAAACCCGTCATGGAAAGGTCATCGCTCAAATCCGGCGAACGCGTTCCCAGCCAGTAGACAATTCCCGCGCCAGCAATTCCCAGCAGCAATATGACAACGCCGGTCAGCTTGAGCCGCCGCGCCCGCCGCCGGGCAAACGAAACCGGCGCCGATGCCTTGTCATTCGCAATCATGCGCCAACATCATAGCACGCGCCGGACGGATTGACAGGATGGACCGGGCAAGCCATCACCGGCTTTCCTGATGATCAACATCTCCCGGATGTTCTCCATGATCCACACCCGCCGGATGTTCATCATCATGGGCATATCCAGGACGGTTCCGATCCTCCGCATGATCGCGGTTGCCGGGGAAAATGCAGCCAGCGGTGGCGAGCAAGGCGAGGCCGGTTAAAAATTGCAGGATAAATTTCATAGGTTGTATTGGTTCAATGTGCGCTGGCCGCGCCGGACAAGCGCAGCCACACCGGACTCTTGCCCATTTTGAACGCGGCCGCCATGGGGTGTTCACCCCAACGAAGATTTTATGAAACGCGATTCATTGGCGCACCGCTCCACCGCACGCTTCAACCCCGCTTCGTCCGCTTGACGGATTTTTTGGAGCTGGCTGCCGTTTGGATCGCCCGCCGCGCCCACGACGTGAGTTCCGGCGCATTTTCCAGCACGTCCGGCGGCACTTCGTGATACGCCATCGTCAGCCGCTTGCCCTTCGACTCATAAGTGAACGCGCCCATGCCGCGCGCCGAGTAGTCTGCCGCGCTCGCCGCGTCCGTTTTGAAGAACAACCGACCCTCGTCCAGAATCCCGAAGAGGTTTTCGCCGGCAAAAAGGCCATGCGCGCCGAACATCGCCCGCGCGCGCAACTCCGGCAACGCGCCCAACTGGTCGAGCACAAATTGTTTGAACGAGTCGTCAGGCACGGGTGAAAGTTTAACTGAAGCGGATAATTTCAGCAACGCACCGGAGCGCGAGTTGTCCCAACTCGCAGCGCATCCGAATGATTGCAACGCCACGAATTTCTGCTTCAATCTCCGTCGTGTCTGAAACGCCCAAACCGCGCCGTTCCAGTCCGCCGCACAATCCCGGCGTGCGCGAACTTGTCTCCGGCAAACGCCAAGCTTCAGCTCCGCTCAAACGTGAAAAAGCCATGCAAGGATTTCGCGGCTGGAACGAACGTGGCTATCTGCCGCACCGCGACGAACCCGGACTCACGCAATTTGTGACCTTTCACCTCGCCGATTCTTTTCCGGCAGCACTGCGTTCCGAGTGGGAGGCGATGCTTAAAATTGAAGATGTCCGTGAACGCCGTTCGCAACTCGATAATTATTTGGATCGTGGCCAGGGCGAATGTCATTTGCGCCGGACGGACATCGCCAAGATCGTTGAAGACGCCCTTCGGTTTCATCACGCGCAATGGTATGACCTGCTCGCATGGGTTGTCATGCCAAACCACATTCATTTGCTCGTCAAAGTGAGCGATACATCGTTGTCCAAGATCGTCAAGGAACTGAAACGCTACACCGCCCGCGAGGCGAACAAGATTCTCCGGCAGGCGGGTGCGTTCTGGACAGAAGACTATTTTGACACCTATATGCGCGACGCAGCGCATGAATTGATGGTCCGGCGTTACATCGAAAACAATCCGGTGAAAGCGTTGCTCGTGCGCGAACCGAAGGAATGGCCATGGAGCAGCGCGCGATTTCGCGATGAACACGGAATGCTTCGTCTCTGACGGAGCGCGAGTTGTCCCAACTCGCAGCGGGTGGAAGAACAGAGAGTGACTCGGATAATTTCAACGCTGGTTTGTTTGGTGGCGTGCTGCGGTTTGGGACAAACCGCGCTCCGCAAACTCCGGCAACGCGCCCAACTGGTCGAGCACAAATTCTTTGAACGAGTCGTCAGGCATAAGAAATTATTCCAGCTTCTGAAGTGCTGAATAAACATTATCTTCCATTTTTCTAAATTCACTTCCGTAGGTCGCAATATCAAGAGCACGACACAAAGAACGCTGATGCATGTCTCCACCAAATACGCCCATGCAAGCCTTTGAAAGAAAAACTCCCGTCTGCTGCGAAGAAGCCAATAAACTGGAAAATTTAACGCTGTTGTTCTCACTTGGTAATTCAAGTTCTGAATTGTTTGATGTTTGTAGAGCTACTAAGCGCGAATCAGTGTCAAAACCTTTTGCGATCATTTTCTTAAACGCAAAATAGTGTTCTGGAGGTTGCGCGTGATTAGACCATTTTTTATCAAAAAACTTTTTCATCCATTGAGCCACCTTAGGTCCAAGCAACATTGCCATTCGGCACGCCAGTCTATTTTGTGTCGCTTTTTCATTCGTCAAGATTTCCTTAATCAAGAGGGCAATGTCATTTGGAGTCATCCGCAGAACCCAAAAGCAAGTCGGGGCATAAAACTTCACGCCTGCACGCGCGAGCAGGCTGATTTTTTCGGGACTTTGCTCGATGTGCTGGCGCTCGGCATAAATTCGGTAGTAAATTTCAAAACCAAAAACAAACTCGGGGCGATTTCGCGCTAAAAGATTATTCGCATCCAAAACATTATTTATTTCGTCAAAAAGAGCGTTGGATAATTCTTCGTGGACAATTAAGCCTGTCGCTTCAGAAGCATTACGCGTAATACGGACTGCGGGCAAAGACTTGTCTTTTGACGCCATTGATACGCGAAGAATTGTGGGAGCAGTTGAAACTGATTTTGTTCCGGGTTTGAATACAGGCACTTCGATTTCTCTGACTCTGCGAAGCAACTCAGTCTTTAGATAATCCGTTCTCAAACTAATTATTCGCGCAAACTGTGCGGGTGTTGCTAAATCTGACTTTGCCAAATAACGACAATAAACAGCGTGCTTGTTTAGGTGGATTGCAGTTTTACCGTCAGGCAATCGTTCGGAAATTTCTTTCGTTGTCATATGCGGCATGAGCAAACTTGGTGGAGTGTGCAAAACGGGATAAATGCGTCCTGCACTTTCAAGTTTGGCGAAATTAAGACCAGACAATTCAGGACTAACGCATCCGTTAATCAGTTCGGCCAGTGCCGCTGGGTCTGTTTCTCTTAAATCGGCTTCAGTAAAGCCTGACCACTGGCCTTTTGAATCCAAACCGAACAAAACAAAACCGCCATCAGTATTTGCAAACGAAATTACAGCCTTAACCATTCGGTATTTTAACCTAACCGAAACATTTGCCCCAATCGGCGGTGTGCTCTTCCATTCGAGAAATTTGGTCTCGCAAGTTTCTAATTTCAGCCGTTCAAGAAGTCTTGCTGAATCTTGAAATGGATTTGCTTGGCGTGCGAACCAAGCTAACGAAGGAAGTTCAGATTTATTTTTTGGCGACTTCCTTCCCATAAGTGTCTTTCAAAGTGATCGTCCGGTTGAAAATCATCGGCTGGCCGTGCGGGGCGAACCTGACCGCGCGGCGCGGCGGGGAAAAGTTTTCGCCAGCCGGACAAGCTGCCCGACTTTCCGGATCTTTTCCGCGAACGGTTCGCGCGCGAGTTTTTGCCGCTGTTCCAGTTTCATGGCAGCTTCAATTTATGCCGTTGCAGGATTTTTTCCAACTGCATTTTGTCGAGGTCGGCCTGTTGCAGCATCTGTTCAATGCGCGCATTGTCCTTCGCGCGTCCCACGCCGGCGGCAATGGCCACGATGTGTTCGGCGCGGAAAACTTTCGCCGGCACGCCCTCGAATTCGATGTGCCCGGCCTCGCGCACGGCTTCCTCGGTGAGACCGCCGGCGGCGAGAAATTGCACGGGAAATCCGCGCACGAGCAGATGTTCGCGCTCGACCTGCCAGCCCTGGGCTTGCAAGTGCGCGTAGATGGCCGGGATGCCGGCGGTCAAACTTTTGTCGGCGGGGATGAAAAAAATGTCCGCGTCGTAAGTGGTGAACGGCTCGACGTAATAAATCGCCGCCAGCGCGCCGCCGAGCGCCCAATCTTCAATCAACTTTGCGGCGACCAATCCGTTCGCCGCGCACATCACTTCGGCCAGCGGGATGTTTGAGGATGGTTCGTTCACTGGCATTGCGGAATTTTACGCGGCTTTGTGTGTTTCCTTCGCCCAGGTGTCTTTCAAAGTAATTGTGCGATTGAAAATTAATTTTTGCGAATTGGAATCTTTGTCCAACGTGAAATAGCCGATGCGCTCAAATTGATAACGGACCTCCGGTCGGGCATCTTTCAGCGACGGCTCGAGCTTGGCCGTCACCACTTCGAGCGAGCGCGGGTTGAGGACGGATTTGAAATCGCGTCCGTCTTTCCGGGTCGCGCCGGAGCTTTCAGCGGAGGCGGATTCCGGCTCGGCTTCGGTGAAGAGCCGGTCGTAAAGCCGCACTTCGGCGTCAATCGCGTGCGTGGCGCTCACCCAATGGATCGTGCCCTTGACCTTGCGCGCGGAAGTCGCGCCGCCAGTCTTGCTGTCGAGGTCGGCGGTGCAGCGCAGTTCGGTGACGTTGCCGCCGGCGTCCTTCACCACTTCGTCGCACTTGATGATGTAGGCGTATTTCAAGCGCACTTCGCCACCGGGTTTCAACCGGAAAAATTTCGGCGGTGGAATTTCCTGAAAATCGTCGCGCTCGATGAACAGTTCGCGGCTGAAGGGAATTTTCCGCCGGCCCGCGTTTTCGTCTTCGGGATTGTTGACGGCATCGAGTTCCTCGACTTTGCCTTCCAGAAAATTCGTGATGACAATTTTGATCGGACGCAGCACGGTAAGCCGGCGCAATGCGCGTTTGTTCAAGTCGTCGCGGATGGCGTGTTCCAAAACCGCAACGTCCGTAAGTCCGTTGAATTTCGTGATGCCAATATTATACGCAAAATTGCGCAACGCTTCCGGCGTGACGCCGCGCCGACGGATGCCGGAAATCGTGGGCATACGCGGGTCGTCCCATCCGGTCACGAGTTTTTCCTGCACGAGCTGCATGAGCTTGCGTTTGCTCATCACGGTATAGTTGAGCGAGAGCCGGGCGAATTCGTATTGGTGCGGCAACGGACGCGGCAGGCCGAGCGATTCGAGAATCCAATCGTAAAGCGGACGATGCACCTCGAACTCCAGCGTGCAGATGCTGTGCGTGATGCCCTCAATGTAATCGCTCAGGCAATGCGCGAAGTCATACATCGGATAGATGCACCATTTGTCGCCGGTGTGATGATGGCCGGTCTTCTTGATGCGGTAGAGCAACGGGTCGCGCAGCCAGATGTTCGGCGAATCCACAGCAATCTTCGCGCGCAGCACGCGGGCACCGTCGGGAAATTCACCGGCCTTCATGCGCTGGAACAAATTCAAATTTTCCTCCACGCTGCGGTCGCGGAAGGGCGACGCTTTGCCGTTGCGACGGTATTCGTCGGTTTCCTCCGGCGTCAAATCGCAGACAAAGGCTTTGCCTTTTTCAACCAACTGCTCGGCGTAGTCGTAAATCTGGTCGAAGTAATCGCTCGCGTAGAACGGTTCAAGTTTGACGTCGGAATGTTTGCGCTCCGCTTCAGACGTGCCGAAAACGGGCGGCAAAATAAAATCCCGGCGGCCTTCCTCGGCGAAGGTTTCCGACGTCTTGCCTTTTTCCTTCAGGCCAAGATTTTTGTCCGCCCAGCCGCCGATGAGCCAGTTCACGTCGGCGATGATCGAATCCACATATTCAACGTCTTCCTTGGCCGGGTTCGTGTCGTCCATTCGCAGATTGCAAACGCCGCCGAATTCGTGTGCGATGCCGAAGTTGAGGCAGATGCTTTTCGCGTGGCCGATGTGCAGGTAGCCGTTCGGCTCCGGCGGGAAGCGCGTGTGAATCTGCGGATATTTTTTTTCGGCGACATGTTTCGCCACGATGTCGCGGATGAAATCGGACGGCGCGGCGGCCGTTTCTTTATTTTCCAAACTCATAAATTCGCGCCCAAGCTAACAAAGGAAACGCCCGTTGTCCAAACGAAGCGATTGGAGCGCGAGTTGCCCCAACTCGCAGCGGCTTCAATTGCAATCAAGGTGTTCGGAGAGAAAATAAAGCGCGAATCCATTTTGGGGCTGCTGCGGTTTGGGACAAACCGCGCTCCACTATTCCCTGTCCGTGACGAGCGGCAAAAACTGGCGCTTCTCCGGGTCGTAGGCGAACAGCTCCGCCGTGGCGATCTTGAAAAACCAGCCGTGCAACCGCAGCGAGCCGTCCATCAGCCGTTCCTGCACGCACGAATAGCTGTGCAGGTTGTCGAGCGCGAACAGGACGTTTTCCTCCGAGGCCGCCGTCGAGCGCTCGGCGGCGGTTTTGAGGTGCGCGTATTCCTTTTTCAACGTCTCCAGCACGGGCGCGGCGAGGTTCAACCAGTCGCGCAGATGCGGCGTGGACTTGCCGACGGGCGTTTCGCCGAGCAATGCGGAAATCGCGCCGCACTGCGAATGGCCGCAGATGACGATGTCGCTCACGCGCAGATTTTCCACGGCGAACTCGATGGCGGCGGCGGTGGAATTGGTGTCGCCGCGCACGTTCGCGGGCGGGACGATGTTCCCGACATTTTTGACGACGAACAAATCGCCCGGCTTGCTCTGCGTGATCAGTTCCGCCAGCACGCGCGAATCCGAGCAGGTGATGAACAGCGTGTGCGGATTCTGCCCTTCCTGCGACAGCTTGCGGAAAAGTTTCCGGTAATTCCCAAACTGGCCGGTCTGGAATTTATGGACGCCTTCGATGAGCCGTTGCATTTTAGTTAATAGTCAGTGGTCAGTAGTTTTTAGTCAGTGGGCGGTTCCAAATGTTTCAGCTATTGACCACTGACTACTGACTACTGACTAAGAAAGATTTTTATTCTTCGCGCGCGATTCTTCGGTGAGGCGCACTTTGAATTTTTTCAATTCCTCCGACAACGGCGCGTCGCCCGTCGCGATGATTTGCGCCGCGAGAATTCCGGCGTTGCGCGCGCCGTTGATGGCGACCGTGGCGACCGGCACGCCCGGCGGCATCTGCACCATGGATAAAAGCGAATCCAGTCCGTCCGTGGATTTCCCCAAAATCGGCACGCCGATGACGGGCAAGGTTGTGAACGCCGCCGTGACGCCGGCGAGATGCGCCGCGCCGCCCGCGCCGCAGATGAGGACTTTCAGTCCGCGTGTGATCGCGCCGGAAACGTATTCTTCCAGCCCGCGCGGGTCGCGATGCGCAGAAATCACTTTTGCTTCGCTGGCGACGCCGAATTCCGCGAGCGCATCAGCGGCGGCTTTCATCACCGGCCAGTCCGAATCGCTGCCCATTAAAATGCCGACGAGCGGCTTGTCAGATGAATTTTTCATTCTCTGGAAAAATCTAATAAACTTAAGTCCAAAAGTCACCCGAATTGATTCGTGCCAATCCGTGAAATCCGTGCCAAAATTTTCCGCGATGACGACCGCGAACAAAATCACCATCCTGCGAATCCTCCTGATTCCGTTTTTCGTCGTCGAGCTGCTTTACTACGTCCGCTCCGGCAACGAAGTCCACCGGCTGCTGGCGATCCTTTCGTTCGCGGTCACGGCGATTCTGGACGGCGTGGACGGCTACATCGCGCGGCATTATCATCAGGTCAGCGAACTGGGAAAAATCCTCGACCCGCTCGCGGACAAACTGCTTTTGGTTTCGGGCATCGTCACCTTGAGTTTCAACCATGGAAACATCCTCGGCCAGATTCCGCTCTGGCTCACCGGCACGATCATCGGGCGCGATTTGGTGCTGCTGTTCGGCTACATCATCATCCAGCACACCGTCGGCAAGGTCGTCGTGCGCCCGCATCTCACCGGGAAGTTCGCCACGGTCTGCCAGATGATTGTCGTGAGCTGGATTCTGCTGCGCTGGAATTTTGTCTTTGACGGGCAATTCTTGAAAACGTGGATGCTCGGCGCGGGACTGTTCACGGCCGTGTCCGGGCTGTTCTACGTCTGGGACGGCGTGAAACAACTCGGCGCGCATCCGTCCAGCTCGGCAAAATCTAAAGCCACAGATGAACACAGATGAAACACAGATTTGGAAAAAGCGAATGAAGATTCTTTTTTAGTTTTTATCTGTGTTTCATCTGTGCAAATCTGTGGCCAATAAATTATGGCAAAAGGAATTGAACTCAAACTGAAGGTCGGCGACGTCGCGCCGAAGTTTTCCGTGGCAACGAACGGCGGCGGAAAAATTTCGCTCGCGGATTATCTCGGCCAAAACGTCATCCTGTATTTTTATCCGAAGGACGACACGCCGGGCTGCACGAAGGAAGCCTGCGCGTTCCGCGACCATTTTTCCGAATTCAAAAAACGCGGCGCAATTGTCCTCGGCGTCAGCCCCGATTCCGTGAAGTCGCACGACAAGTTCGCGGAAAAATTCAAGCTGCCGTTCACATTGCTCGCCGACGAGGACAAAAAAATTGTCGAAGCCTACGGCGTGTGGGGCGAGAAAAGTTTCATGGGTAAGAAATATCTGGGCGTGTATCGCGTGACATTTCTCATCGGGCCGGACGGCAGGATCAAAAAAATCTGGCCGGAAGTGAAGCCGGACGAACACGCGGAGGAAGTGCTGGCGGCGTTGTGAATTTCGCAGGAGACGAGGTGACGAGTCTCAAATTGAATTTTTTAGAATGAGCCTCGTCACCTCGGCTCCTACAAAAATAAACATGAGTGAAATTTTTGTCATCGGCCACCGCAACCCGGACACGGACGCGATCTGCTCGGCCATCGGCTACGCGGAATTCAAGCGGCGCACCGGCACGCCCGAGGCCGTGGCCGCGCGCTGCGGCGACACGAACGAACGCATTGATTTCGTCCTCGAAACTTTTGGCGTGGCCGCGCCGCGATTCGTCGCCGACGTTTCGCCCAAGGTGCGCGACGTGATGCAGCCGGAAATCCTCAGCGTCATGCCCGACACAAGCGCCGCCGTCGCGCTCGCGATGATGGACGGCCATAATCTCCGCACGCTGCCGATGCTGGATGCCGACCGCCGCTGCCACGGGCTGCTGTCGCTGTTCAAATTGAACAAATTCCTTTATCCGGCGGCGAACCGGCTCATTGATTCGCGCCACGTCCTGTCATCGCTGGACAACCTGGCGAAAACGCTCGGCGGCAAGGTGCTCATCGGCCACGAAACGAAGCGCGAGGACGAATTGATCCTGATGATCGGCGCGATGAAGCTGGAATCGTTCGCGGAACGGCTGGAAAATTTGCAGCCGGAAAAACTCGCCGTCGTCGTCGGCGACCGTTCGGACATCCAGAGCCTTGCGATCCGCGCCCGCGCGCGCCTGCTCGTCGTGACCGGCGGATTTGAGATCGAGCCGCACATCCTCGCCGCCGCCAGAAACAGCGGCGTCAGCGTCATCGAGTCGCCGCATGACACTTTGACCACGGCGTCGCTCTGCCGGCTGGCGGTCGCGGTGCGGCACATGGTCCACGAAAATTTTTTGAGCCTGCGCGAAGATGCGTCGCTGAAGGACGCGAAGACCGAGGCGGCGGCGGCGAATTTCGCGGCGTTCCCCGTGACGGACGACAAAGGCCGCACAGTCGGCATCTTGTCGAAGACGGATTTTCTCAAACCGGTCAACCGCAAGTTGATTCTGGTGGATCACAACGAACTGTCGCAGGCCGTGTCGGGCGCGGACGAGGTGGAGATTCTTGAAATCATTGACCATCACCGGCTCGGCTCGCTGACGACGCAGCAGCCGATTTTATTCCGCAACGAACCCGTCGGCTCGACGAGCACGATCGTCGCGGATTGTTTTTTCCGCGAGAATGTGGAATTGCCGAAGCCAATCGCCGGACTGCTTTTGGCCGGGCTGGTTTCCGACACGCTAAATTTGACTTCGCCGACGACGACGGCGCGCGATTCGGAAATTCTCGGCAAGCTGGAAAAAATCTCCGGCGTCAACGCGCGCGAATTCACGGAAAAACTTTTTGCCTCCGGCTCGCTGCTCACGCTCAAGCCCGCGCCGCAGGCCATCACGACCGACGCGAAGGAATATCGCGAAAACGGCGCGACCTTCAGCGTGGCGCAAATTGAGGAGGTCGGCTTCGACCAGTTCTGGAAGCGCAAGGACGAGCTGCTCGCGGCGCTGGAGGATTACCGGCGCGGGCAGAATTATTTTTTCTCCGCGCTGCTGGTGACGGACGTGGCCGGCCAGCAATCGCTGATGCTCGTCGTCGGGAAAAAGGAGTTCATCGCCAAGATTGATTATCCCGAGCCGGAGCCGGGCGTGTTTGAATTGCGCGACGTGGTTTCGCGCAAAAAACAGTTGCTGCCCTACCTCACGCATTGTTTGCAGCGGATGAAAACGGGCGGCTAGTTTTTCCTATTCTTAATCCTGCGCTTAATCATAATCGCCGGTGAAACAGATTAAGATTCGACGAAGATTAGGATTACGATGATTGACACGCGCCCGCAGAACTCACAAAATTCTCCGCAGTAGTTTTAACAATTTAACCAAACACAAAATATTATGCCAATTCCCATCGGTTCCAAAGCTCCGGATTTCACCCTCAAATCCAAGACCGCCACCGGCCTCGTGGACGTGAAGCTGGGCAACAACTTCGGCAAGACCAACACCGTGCTCCTGTTTTTCCCGCTCGCCTACACGAGCGTCTGCACCACGGAAATGTGCGACGTGACCAACGGCCTGAATGCCTTCGCCGGCGCGGACGTCATCGCCATCAGCGTGGACAGCCCGTTCGCACAGGAAGCGTGGGCCAAGGCGAACAACATCAAGCTCACCCTCGCCAGCGATTTGAACAAAGTCGTCATCAAGCAATACGACGTGGTGTTCCCGATGCTCGCCGGCGTGGGCGACACGGCGGCGCGCGCGGCGTTCGTGATTGATAAAAACGGCGTGGTGCAATACAGCGAACAGACGCCGACGCCGAAAGATTTGCCGAACTTCGAGGCGGTCAAGGCGGTGCTGGCGAAGCTGAAGTAATTTCCAGAGTTCAGAAAAGGATTGCCGCCGTTGTGCTTTGATGCAATAACGGCGGCAATCTTATGAAATCTTTTGACCGAGCAGACGATGCTTTCATTCAAGCGGCAGTTGACGACGCGCGCAGGCCAGAGCTGATTAGAAATACGTCGTGCAGGCGAACTAAAATGTTTTGGGGCGCGATGATCATTTCGGCGTGTGCTTTAGGAATATTTTTTATTGAAGCGACGGGAAAGACACACAGCCCAGAGTTGACTGGAACTATGTTTTTTGTCGCAGCAATGAACTGGATGCAGGTTTTCAAATGCGAGTCTGACTTGCGGCTCCTTAAATTGGTGGACAAACTTAAAAAATAATTTCCGTTTCCATTTCGTCACCTCACTTTACCCTCACCGTCTTTGTGATTGGCGCAGGTCTGGCTAAAGCGAGTGAAGTGAAATGACCTTCAATTCTTTCAGGCGGAACATCGGCTTGCCGGGCAGTTCGCTGGTGATGAATTCTTCCGCCCCCTGCCGGATGGCCGACGCCAAATTCAACGCATCACCAGCGGCCAGTCCGAATTTTTTTCCGAGTTCCAAAGCCGCTGCGCCCAACGCCGCGCTAAAAGGCTCAATCGTCGCCAAATTAAAATGATCATTGTAAAATTGAGCCTCCAAACGATTTTTCTCAAAAGCAGGCTTTGGCAGCAACTCCAGCCTCACATTGTCACAGGTGAAAAATTCCCGCGTGGCATCGGCCATGATTGTCCGCGCGGCATCGGCTTGTCGCGGAAGCGACCCGCGCCATGCCGTCAGCAAAACGCCCGCATCCAGAAATGTTTTCAATGAAACCGTCCCCGCCGTTCTGCCAGTTCGCGCGCGATGCCCTCGTCATCCAGCAGCGGCTCGCGTTCGGCTTTTCCTTTTTCCAGCAGCGCGGCCATGCGCCGCCCGCGTTCGGTCGTCGGCTTCCATTCCGATTCGCTGCGCTGCGAGATTTTTTCCGCCAGCGCGGAGATGATGAACCGGCTGCGGCCTTTGTGCGCGCCGGGCATGGCGCGGAAAATTTTCAACGGCACTTTCACGCTCACTAATTTTGTCGAAGTCATACCCAAAGTAATACCGCAGGCCGGGGTTTTGTCAATCCCATTGCCGCGCGCCGCCGGATCAATTGGCGGTTTTGCCTTTGAAAAATTTCCCGAAAGTGTATAACAGCACCATGTTATCCCAATCGTTCGCACAACGGTTTTGCGCTGTGCTCGTTTTCTCCGCCGGAATTTTTTCTGCGGCCATCGCCGCGCGCGCGGCGGACGCGGAGCTGTCCATCACAAACACCGGCGCGGTGGGCGACGGCGTGACGCTCAACACGGCGGCCATCCAGAAGGCGGTTGACCAGCTCGCCGCGAACGGCGGCGGCACACTGGTAATTCCGCCGGGCGAATTCCTGTCCGGCGCGATTTTCCTCAAGCCCGGCGTGAACCTGCGCCTGGACAAGGGCGCGGTGCTGAAAGGTTCCACGGACATCAAAAATTATCCGGCGATGCAGACGCGCATCGAGGGGCATTATCAGGTCTGGATTCCCGCGCTGGTCAACGGCAGCAACGTGGATCATGTCCGCATCAGCGGCGAAGGCACGATTCAGGGCGGCGGCAAACCGTTTTGGGACGCGTTCTGGCATCAGATCGCCGGGGACAAGAAGCCTAGAAATCTTGGGCGGGTCGGCGTCGTGGTCACTCCGACCAAAAACCTTGACGTGCCGCGTCCGCGCAACATTTTCATCCGCGACTCGAAGGACGTGCAGATCAGCGGCATTTTTCTGCGCCAGTCCGGGTTTTGGAACCTGCACCTGTTCCGCTGCTCGGACGTGCTGGTTGAGAACGTGGACATCCGCACGCCCTACCATTCGCCCAGCACCGACGGCATTGACATTGACAGTTGCCAGAATGTGACCGTGAGCGGCTGCTACATTTCCGTGGATGACGACAATGTCGCACTCAAAGGCAACAAAGGAACTTCCGCGTGGGACGACAAGACAATCCCGCCTGACGAACATATCTGCATCACCAACTGCACGTTCGGCATGGGCAATTCCGCGTTGACGCTCGGCAGCGAGGCGACGCTGGTGCGCGACGTGGTCATCGAAAATTGCCGGCTCAAGACCGATGGCACAAACGTCAACTGTGTCCTGAAACTCAAGCTCCGCACCGACACGGAGCAGCATTACGAAAACATCACCGCCCGGAACATCACCGTGGACAATCCGTATGCGCAACTGGTTTCCATCCAGGGCTGGACGCAATACTTTGACCTGAAGGGCAAGCCCGCGCCCTGCCAGTTGGCGACCAACATCACGCTGGAAAACATCACCGGCACATTGGACCGGTTTGGCGTGGTGGACGGCCCGAAAAAAAGCACCGTGACCGGCCTGACTTTCAAGGACATCAACCTCACCCTGAAAGTTCCCGACGTGGTGGTCAAAGGCGTGAAGGAATTGAAATTGGAAAATGTGAACATCAAGGCCGCCGCCCTCATGGACGGGCCGGAAACCGCCGGAAAGTAAATCTGTCCGCCGCCCAGTCCGATTTCACTTGCGACAACCGGCAAACGGTGTTTTCCTGAAACCAGTCCAATTCACACCATGAAAAATAAAATTGCACTCATCCTCGCGGTTGCGGCGCTGTTCCTGTCAGGCCAGCGCGCATTCACAGCCGACGCCAAAACCGAACTTCAAGCTTTGGTCGCCAAAATAAAAACCGACCTGGCCGCCGGCAAGACGACCGAAAGCGCACTGGCGGACGACCTCAAGCAATTCGATGTCCTGCTGGCCGAGCACAAGGGCGAGAAGACGGATGACGTGGCGCAGATTTTATACTTTAAGGCCACGTTGTATGCCCAGATCTTCCAGAACGAGGCCAAAGCCAATGAACTCATGGCGCAACTCAAGGCCGACTTCAAAGACACTAAATTTGTCGCCAATCTGGAAAAGAATGAAACGGCGGCGGCGGCGGCGAAAAAAATCAACGACGCGCTCGCGGTCGGAACAACCTTCCCCGACTTCAATGAAAAAGACGTGGACGGCAAGCCGCTGTCCATCGCCAACTACAAAGGCAAGGTCGTGATGATTGATTTTTGGGCGACATGGTGCGGGCCATGCGTGGGCGAACTGCCCAATGTCATCGCCACCTACCAGAAACACCATGCGCAGGGTTTTGAGATCATCGGCGTCAGCTTGGATCAGGATCAGACGAAGCTCACCGATTTCATCAAAGCCAAAGACATGACTTGGCAGCAATTCTTCGACGGCAAGGGCTGGGGCAACAAACTCGCCGTCAAATACGGCATCGAAAGCATCCCCGCCACCTTCCTGCTCGACGGCGAAGGCAAAATCATCGGCAAAGACTTGCGCGGCGATAACTTGGAAGCCGCCGTCGCCAAAGCGGTGGCGAAATAATTCCATTTCGCGTGGACAATGTCCCCACGTTCCAATTGAAAATCCCGTAGCGGCGCGTCGGCAGACCGCCGTTGGCCGCAAAATAAATGCGGCGCTCTGCCGAGACGCCGCTACAACCGCTCCGCCAACGCCGCCTGGCTCTTGGTAAAGATTTCCTTGTGCAGCGAATTGCCGTGAGAGTCCATCGTGACCACCGCCGGAAAATCCACCACTTCCAGTTCCCAGATCGCTTCCGGCGCGCCGAATTCTTTCATCATATAAACATTGCGCACCTTCTTCACGCAATCCGCCAGCACCTGCGCCGCGCCGCCGACCGCGTGCAGATACACGCAGCCGTATTCTTTGCACGCAGCGAGCGTCCGGTCGCCCATGCCGCCCTTGCCGATGACGCCACGAATCCCGAAATCGCGGATGACCTGCCATTGATACGGCTCCTCGCGGATGGACGTGGTCGGGCCGGCGGCGGTGCATTTCCATGAACCGTCGTCCTGCTTCATCATCACCGGGCCGCAATGATAAAGAATCCCGTCGCGCAACTTCACTTCCGGCGGCAGCGTGCCGCCTTCGTGCAAATATTTGTGGACCGCGTCGCGCCCGGTGAACACGATGCCGGAAATCAAAACCTCGTCGCCAACTTTCAGCGCGCGGATTTTTTCTTCGGTGAAGGGAAAGGTTAATTTAATCATGGTTGTGGGTTAATTTTATCCAAAACTGATCGTTTGAACCAAGCTGGAATCTTGTTTGATTTCAATTCCAATTCTTTGCCGTCGGTGATTTCCGCGAGCCAAGTGTGCTTCTTGTTGTCACCGGAATTGTCGAACACATAAGCACGGTTCGCGTGCCGTATCGCGTCCATCAACAAATCAAGGGAGCGATAGTAGCGTGGAGCAATCCGATCTTCCGGCACAGAATGACCGCCCAGTTTCACGCGGTTGCGAACGCGGGAAATGTTGATTTCTGGATCGTCCGTCGCGATGAAATACAAATAAGTCCGGTAGCTCGCGTGTTGCGCTTGTTCCAGCAATCGCACTTTGCTTGGATGCGACATCACCGTCTCAAACGTAAATGAAATTTTTTGTCCCAGAAGTTTTTGCCGGAGAAAATCACACGCCACGGATGCGAAATAGGAATTCACCTCCACTTTCATAAAATCCAAACGGTCATTGGCAAATCCGAGACGTTTCGCCGCATCGCCAAATCCGGCGGAAATTAAAAATGAAGAGCCGTTGAAAAACGCCAACACCTCGTCAATCGTTGTTGCCACGCCATAAGTTGCGAAGTCCAGAAAGCCTTGTTTTTTAATTTCCTGTTCAATTTCATCCGGGTTCAGATAAACACCAAGTAATTCTTCCGGCAGATAGGACTTCAGCAGGCTTTTGCCTGAACCGTTCGGCCCGGCAAACATTCGCAGGCGTGGCGTGCGCTCGCTCACCGGATGTTGATTTTGCTGCCGGATACGACTTGCGTTGGCGGCTCGATTTCTTTCATCCGCCGGCGCGAACCATCCGGGGAAACTTCGTAGATAACACCGTCTTCGGACTGCAACACTTTAAGGCCGGAATCAAGCGTCTGCTGAAAAGCCGCATGAAAAGCAATTCCCGACAACGGCGGAAACTGATTTTCCAAAATCTCAATGTTGTTCTCTTTGTCAGCCATAAAAATCGTGTCAACGAAGACGGGCGTTGTCGGCATAAGTGCGGGCGCGGGTGGGCTGCTCGCCGACCGTCACCGAGTGGCTGGCGTCCCATTCCGCAAAAAAACGGCTCAACTGATTCTGGCGCGCTCCCGACGCCAGCCCGCCGTTTTTGGACACGAGTTGAACCAGCCGCGGCAGCAAAGTCTTCTGCTCCACCGCAGGCAGCAGCTTCACTTCTTCCTCAATCTGTTCCAACGTATGCACGATGAAATTAAAACCCATTTTGCCCCGTTTGGCAAATCAATGCTTCTTTTTCGGCGGTTCGTCCTTCATAACAAACGCCTCTGTCTGTTGCTCGCGATAAAGTGCTTCACGGTTGCGATGCACTTCGGCAATGATTGGATCGTGAACCCGATACGGTTTGCCCTTTGGCGGCAGCGGTTCTGCGGCCTCGCGCGCACGCAATCGCGCCTGCAATTCTTCCGGCGAATTCACCACCGGCCCGGCGTGCGGATGCGCCACCGTCCACGCCTCCATCTGATCGAGGAAACGCCGTGTGTCGCCATTGGCTTGCGCCGCGAAATTTTCCTTCACGGCTTCAAGTTCCAGCAAAATTGAGTCAGCCTTCATATTCTATTTCTCCCATCAATTGCAGCGGATTGCAAACCACGGGCAACGAGTGACCGTGCTGCTCGGCCACTGGACGCAGCCGCCGCAAAATTTCTGCATTGGCCAGATGTTTCATGTTCCACGTCAGAAGATAATCCACCCGATGACTTGTGGCGACGGCCAAATGCACCGCATCCGCCTTCGCCTTTGACGGCAATGCACCGGCTGACAGAAACGCTTCTGCCAGTTCATCCACCGTCTGCGTGCGACGCAGCACCGTCAATGTGCTCAAAGCCTCCAGCCGTTGCCGACTTGCCTTCGGGTCGCCAGCCGCAGCTTCGCGCAACACTTCCGCCGAAATCACGCACTCAAAATACGGACGGCGCAATCGCCACCAATCTTTCGTCCAGACGTGCCACTGATGCGCCAGCGTGCGTGCCGGAGGCCGCGCCACCAGATAACTCACCACGCTCGTCTCGATGTAAACGGATTCCATTGTTCAATAAACCTCGTCGCCGACTTTCAGCGCGCGATTTTTTTCTGCGGCGGAAGAAAAGGCGTTCATTGCAACCGCGCGGCGGCACGCTCCCGCTCCAGAAAATCTCCGGGCATCAACACCTCCAGCCCATAGAAACCTGACCCCATCACCGCACCGAAATCGCCGCGATCCAGCGTCAGCAAAACTTCCGCCCACGCGGCGGCGGTGAAAAGAACCGGACGATCTTTTGCCGGGCCAAAAACCGCCGGCCGATCCATCGTCTAAACATCGCGAACCGCCACGAGCGGCGCGCGCAGTTGCGCCCAGTCCCGCGTGGCTTGTGCGGGCAGTCGGGAAAGGTTTCTTGTGACTTCTGAAACCACATACGGGCTGGTCATCAGCGTCCAGCCGTTGCGCGACGCCAGATCGAACATCGCGCGGGACGCGCCGGTCAGACGACCGCAGGCGGCCAGCACCACACTCGCATCCAGAAAAAGATTCACGCGCGCGCCCGGAAACGACGCATCGCCTCCTCATCCTCATCCATCCAGGCGCGAAGCTGCTCGTCGGAAAAACGCCGGGGTTCGGGCAGCGGGGCTTGCTCCTCCCGCAAACTTTGCGCGACGAACAGCAGCAACTCCGTCTTCTGCGCCGACGGCAACCCGCCCACGGCCTGCTCAATTTCAACCAGCGTATTCATGGCTTCATTCTGCCATAAATCCGCTTCGTTTCAACCACGCATTTTGCGCCCGGTGAACACGACGTCGGAAATCAAAACCTCGTCGCCGGCTTTCAGCGCGCGGATTTTTTCTTCAGAAAATGGAAATGAAAGTTTAATCATAAATAATCCGGTCAAATATTTTCCGCCGCAGCCGTGGCAAGAATTGAATCCAACAATTCCTTGCGCAAATGCAGCGTTGTTTGCGTGGGCAAATCACGGAGCAATTGCAACATCTCCGGCTTGGAAATTTTCCCGCGCCGATGCGCGCGGAGAATCAAACCAATCGTTCCGTGCGTTTGAAAACCCACTGCCCGCGCCACGGTTCTCGCAGCGGCGTCATCGCTCAATAGAAATTGTCCGCCGCGCGCATCAAGCACGGCAAGCGCGGCGCGCTCGCCCGCGTGCAGCGCCAGTTCGTCCGCCAGTTTCAGCAAATCGGCAGACAGCGGCGGCGGTTCGGAAATGATTTCGAGATTCGATAATTCCGCCAGCGGCAATGCCGGACGATGTTTCAACGCTTCATCCAAGACCGTTTGCGGGACGAGCAGTTCCTTGAAATCATTCAGTAGATTTAACCGGCCAAGTTCGTCCAGATGGATCAGCGGCCCGGCGTCAAGAACAGCCACGATTTCAGTCGCGGCCATGCAGCCCCCACTCGACGTCCTCGAGAATTTGCTTCTCCTGCAATTCCACCGAATGGCCGCTCAAGTAGCGGCGCAAAGCCTCCACCACGCCTTCCTCCGGCGTTTTGAACCAGCCCGCCGACACCAGCTTCCGCAACTGTTCGTCAAGCTGGTCGGGATATTGAATGGTCACGGTCTTCATGCTTTCAGTCTGCCATAAATCCACTTGGTTTCAATCCCGCATTTTGCGCCCGGTGAACACGACGCCGGAAATCAAAACCTCGTCGCCGACTTTCAGCGCGCGGATTTTTTCTTCGGAAAATGGAAAGGAAAGTTTAATCATGGATTGTTAAATAGTTGTCTGCTTCTCCTCACCTAAAATTTCAGCAAAAATTGAGTTTGGCTCGATAAATTCTAATTTCAATAAATCTACTTTTGTTGAACGATTTCCAAATTGAATAGACCAGCGTTGCTCAATGAATTTGAGCATTTCAACACCTCGTTCTAAAATAGTTTTTGGAGTCCAATCAGAGCTTTGTGCAATACGTAACTCACTAAATGATCCTTGACTGAAACCGGGCGATTCGGCAGTTCCTTTTACTTTTTCGGCAAAAGCACGTCGCGAAAGGCTTGCGTTCTTGGCAACGGAGACGGCGACTAAATTTCCAAGCGAGTGACAAAGTTGTCTGCGTTGTTCAGTGCTGAATGAGGAAAATGCCGGCCACTCATTGTCTGTGGGGTTTTGTGGATAAACATGCTCGACGGAATTCTTCGCACCCCGAAAATTATTCCAAGAAATTTTTCCAGTCGTTGCTTTTGCTTCAATGCGCAGAGATTCTTCATACTCGAACAAAATGTATTTCAAGCCAGCTAGATCGTAATAACCCTTACCATCGTCATCGGCAAAAAGTTCATCAATCTCGGCTTGAAATCTGTCGGGAGTGAAATGGAGACTGACTCGCTCTTTAAGCATAGTTGCCGCTTGGGTAAGTGAAGCCGTGCCTTTGTGAAGATCGTTCGCCATGCGGTAAGACTCTGTTTCGCCCACATTAGATCGCGCTCCTCCAAGACTTCGCACCAGCAAAAGGAAGCGTTCAGCCTGTTGGAGAACAGAACAAATATCTGTGGCATTTCCCTCTCGCGTCAGAACGGCAAGTAATAAAGGTTTCAAAACACCAAAACCAAGCCGCTTCAAACGAGCCAATTCTGCCGCGACTTCCTTGCCCAAATCTTGTTCGTGTTGCTCTGGGAAATGCAACCGCTGCCAATAACGAGAACTCGTCTGGAGGCTGTCGGCATATTTCTGAATGTCTGTGAGCTTTAGTTGGCCTTTATCCAATCTCTCGGTTGTGAAATGCCAATTCAACAGAAACCGAGTGAGTGGGTCGGCTTCCTCTTTGTCATACCCAAAAAAAAGTATCCAATGCGCTCGCAGGAATTCGTCATCGTCAAGAGACTCTTCGGGATTGCGCCCAAGTTCTTCGTAAACAGTTCGCCATACCGCATTCACATTTGCGCGCACTTTTTGCTGCTCTGGCGTTGCTTTGTTAGCCACCTTTTCCGGTTCGGATTCAGTTCCCGGAGCGAGAGTAGAAAGATAAATCAACCGGTTTTTTAACAATTCCAGCCGAGTGAGCGGCTTGCCTCGATTATTCATCGTCTCGAAAGCAACGAAGACATCGATGTCATCGTTGAGTTCGTGGACGTTGAAACGAAATCTTTGGGTGAGTGCTTTGAATAGTCGCTCCCGCATCGTTTCGTCCACTTTGGAAATGTGAACAAGGAAAAAATCTCGCGCTGCTGCGAGATTGGCCGTGTAAACCGTGCGAACGCCGTGATACTCATTTGAAGGCACACCAAGAATTTTTGTGCGAAAAAATTCGTGGCTGGGATTGTCACGTGCGTAACCAAAAAGACAACTAGCAAGTAATTCGCCTTTTTTCTTGGCAAGATACCTTTGACGAAGTTCTTGGACGGATTGTCCCGCCAACAACTGCTCTCCAGGTAAGCCTTCTAACAAACATTGCAAAAGAATAACCGAAGTTGTCAGTCTTTGCTGCCCATCAACTACAAAGTTGGGGTCGTAATCAGCTTCTTCAATCAGCCAACTGTCGTCAGCCCACTGATGCCAAGTTTCCTCTGCGACTTTTTCTAACGTTAGTTGCCCGCAATAGTGCGTGCGGTCTGCCCCGACCCGCAGAAGGTCTGACCAGAAATCAGAGAGTTGTCGTTCGCCCCATGCGAAACCACGTTGATAATCAGGTATACGAAATAATCGATTGTTAAAAATCTTGGACAGACTTAAAAGTTCAGTTGGCATAAGTAAGAGTAAGATTTTTGCGGTTAATCAATAAATCCATTTCCCAATTTTCCCCTCCGCATCCAGCGTCACGCCCTGACGCCGATACGCCCAGCACATGTAGCTGATGCTCACGAAAAACGACGCGGGCAGGCGGTTCGCCGCGCAAATCTTCACGCCCAGCAGCGTCGTCTTGCCGCCGAACCCCATCGGGCCGATGCCGAGTTCGTTCGCCGTCTTCAAGATGTCCTGCTCCAGCGCGTCGAGTTCGGGGATCGGATTGCGGTCGGGGATCAGCCGCAGGAATTGCGTCTTGCTCATCTCGTAGCCCGTCGCGCGGTCGCCGCCGATGCACACGCCGAGGATGCCCGGCCCGCAGCCTTTGCCCTGCGCCTGCAACACCGCGTCGAGGATCACCCGGCGGCAGCCGTCGAGGTCGCGGTTCGCGTTGAGCTTCTCGTTCGGCAACGAGTATTGCGCGCCGACGTTTTCGCAGCCGCCGCCTTTCAAGACCAGTCGCACAGAAATTTCCGGCGCGCGATGCTGATGAAAATGAAACGCGGGCGCGCCCGGCCCGCAATTCGTCCCGTCGTTCTTGCCCGTGAGCGAGTCCA